>Ga0068864_100000210_pt1 | contig 52449 bp, 45 predicted proteins | sample KBSSwiS72_FD_66586 | JGI IMG/M metagenome (GOLD analysis project Ga0068864, IMG submission 66586) | Switchgrass rhizosphere microbial communities from Kellogg Biological Station, Michigan, USA - KBS Switchgrass S7-2 | ecosystem: Host-associated > Plants > Roots > Rhizosphere > Soil ...
CCGGTTCAGGGTACGTACACCAACGCCGTGAATTTCATCAAAAGTCTGGAGACTTCCGATACGTTCTTTTTGATCAAGTCCATCGATGTGAAATCCGGCGAAGACGAGGGGCGGGACACGAAATCCGCGGGGTCAGTTTCGTTGTCTCTTGATCTGGAGACTTTCTTTTATAAATGATAGCCGAGAAGAAAAAACAGTTGCAGACGCTGATGGCACTGGTGGTGGTGCTGGCAGCGGTTGGTACTTATACATATATGACCAACCGGACACCGTCAACGGGTGTCACGGCGAGTCCTGCGGCAAAGGCTGTGCGCGCCGCGGTTCTTCCGAACGCGGGAAATGCACAGATTCGTCTGGACCTGCTCGGCGACAAACTGGATAAGAGTGCCGTCGGCCGGAGGAACGTATTTCAATATTACGTGCCGCCACCGCCGCCGAAGCCACCTGCTCCGCCACCGGTGGCATACGTCCCGCCGGTCGTAACGAACCCGGCGCCACCGCGTCCTGCGACTCCATCGCAACCGTTCAGTGCACTGTCTACTTTCACTTATGATGCAATCGGGATTGTCGCCCAACCGGGCAAGGTAAGGGTATCCATCAGTGATGGCACGACGAATCGCTTCAACGTAACCGAAGGGGAGTACATTCTTGGGCGATATCGCATCAATTGGATCAAAGATAACACTCTGGAAATTGAAGATGTCGAACAGAACCGACGTCAGACCTACACGAGGAAAACACAGTGAGACGTGACGCAGGGTTCTCCATGGCAGCTCTTGTGATCTTCCTGACAGCCGCTTCTATTCTTCTGACCATCTCCGTTCCGAGCTACGTGATGGAAGCAAAGCGCGAGCAGGAAAAGGAATTGATATTTCGGGGCGAAGAATACACGCGTGCGATACAAAAGTATCAAAGGACGCTGAACCTTCTACCGACCAGCGTCGATGATTTGCTGAGCAGCAACGGAACGCGGTTTCTGCGGAAGGCGTACGCGGATCCGATATCGGGCGAGCCATGGCGAGTCATTATCCTGAATGCCGACGGAACCCTGACGGGATCCAATGTATATCCAACCATGGCAAATGTTCCCACCACGACATCGGTGCGGAACACGGCGCAGCCAGCGACGGCGGCGAAGGGCAGTGGCAGCACCATTGGAAGTCTCGGCACGACCAATCCATTTTCAGCCGGTCCCGGTGCCGGCGTTGGCGCAGCCGGCGGAAACGGGCTTGGCACCGGCGGAGCCGGAGTCGGTACAGGTGGAACAGGACTCGGTACCGGTGGTGCGGGGGTTGGCGGGGGAACAGGAGCGAACGGCCAGCGTCCTGCGAACTCGGGAGCAGTTCCCGCGACAGGCGCTCAGGCCGCTCAACCTCAGCAGCAGGCGACTCCGCTTACGGGAATAGTGGGAGTTGGATCCGCATCCAAGGGGCCCGGTGTCATGGTTTACAACACCCAGGAGCAATACAGTAACTGGGAATTCATTGCGCAACTTCAACAACGCCAAACCGGGCAGAATGGTCAGCAGCAACGCCCGCCCGGACAACAGCAGCAGCAAGGGCAGCAACCTGGGCAGCAGCAGCCAGGGCAGCAACAGCCAGGACAACAGCCGCCTGCAGGTCGATAGAGCCGATAATCCAATTCAATCGAAAGCTGGGCCGCTGGACTTCATTGCATTAAAGAAGGGACTTAGTCGCCGGGCAGGAGCCTATTCCAGGGCATTGAGCACCTCGGCGTAGTGTTCGCCGACTTTCACCTTTGGAAAGATGTGTGAAATCCTGCCATCCTTGCCGATCACATAGGTCGTTCTCTCAATCCCCATGTATTTCCGTCCGTACATGGACTTTTCCTTCCACACATCGTAGTCTTCGATGATCTTCTTTTCGGTATCCGCCAGCAGTGGGAAATTCAGATCGAATTTCGTTTTAAATTTTTTGTGGGACTCGGCCGAATCGGCGCTGACGCCAAGCACGACGGCTCCTTTCTTTCGAATCTCCGCAATTCCGTCTCTGAAGTTACATGCTTCCTTCGTACAACCTGGCGTATCGTCCTTGGGATAAAAGTAAAGGACCACCTTCTTGCCCTTGAAATCCGAAAGTTTCACCTTATTTCCGGAATCATCCACCACGCTGAAATCCGGTGCTTTCTGTCCGACTTTCATTTTTGCCCTCCGCTATAATTGCGCCCCACTATGAACATCAGCGGCAAGGTAGCATTAATCACGGGTTCCGCAAAACGGATTGGACGTCTCACCGCGACGGAGCTGGCGAAGCGAGGAGCGCGCGTTGCAATTCATTTTCGAAGCAGTGGCCAGGAAGCAACTGAAACACTGCGGCTAATTCAGGACGATGGTGGTTCCGGATCTTTGTTTCAAGCGGATCTTTCAGAAGTGCCGGCAATCGAGGGCATGTTTCGGAAACTGGATCAGCAGTTCGGCGGGCTCGATATCCTTGTGAACAGTGCTTCGACATTTCACACCAGCACTGCCGAAGATACGTCTGCGGAGTTATGGGACGAGCAGTTGAACTCCAACGCGCGGGCTCCATTTTTCGTGGCGCAGGCTGCCGCGCAGATGATGATGAAACGCGGAAACGGAAAGATCATCAACATCGTCGACGTCGCTGGAGAAATGATCTGGCCTGGATACTTTGCCTACAGCGTGTCGAAGGCGGCGTTGATTGCAGTGAATCGGGGGCTGGCAAAAGCGTATGCTCCGGAAATCCAGGTCAATGGGATTGCGCCGGGTCCCGTCCTGTTTCCCGATCATTACACCGAGGAACAGAAGCGAACTGCAATCGAACGAACCTTGTTGAAGCGTGCGGGCCATCCTTCGGACGTGGTGAATGCTGTTGTATTTCTCATTGAGAACGATTACATCACCGGAGAAATCATTCATGTCGATGGTGGACGCCACATCATGTAGGCGAAGTTTGTCAAGAAACTTCATGTTGGGCCATTAGCTTCAATCCCGCGCCAGCCGTGTGTTTCCAAGCATCCGCTACAAAACAGAAGCTTGACTCGGCAACAATCGGGGCGTATAAAACGCAGTCGAGTTGAACGAATTTATTAAGAAATTTCCAGGAGAGATTACATGAACAAGAGTGAGTTGATTGACAAGATTGCGAAGGACGCTAAAATTTCGAAAGTCCAGGCCGGCAACGCCTTGAATTCCGCAATTGATGGAGTCACGTTGACTCTGAAGAAGAGCGGCAAGGTGACGCTGGTTGGCTTCGGTACCTTCTCAGTCAGCTCCCGCAAGGCACGTACTGGACGTAACCCACAGACCGGTGCACCACTCAAGATCCCTGCCAAGAAAGTAACGAAATTCGTTGCTGGATTGGAACTCAAGAAGGCCGTCAATCGCGGCCGGTAATTCGCCTCGGATATGTTCCCGCCCCCGCCAGTTCCTTAACTATTAAGCGGTGGCGAAAGCTCGCCGGAAGATCAGCAGAATTTCTAATGCGACGAAACTTGCTTGGAAGTATTAGCGAGTAACCAGTAGAATGGTGGCGCTAACGAGTTCAAAGTCAACAAGGGAGACAGACATGTTCAGTTTGAAAAGTCAGATTAAAGTTGCAGCGATTTCAGCGTTAACCCTTTCCATGATCCTGACCGGATGCGCGAAAAAGAGTTTTGTGGTCAAGACGGTGGACGACAAGGTTGCGCCGATTGACAAGAGAGTTACCGAAAACACTGCCGCCATAAAGGATAACGGCGAGCGTATCGACGCTGTGGATCGGCGCGCGACCCAGGGCATCGCCGCTGCCACAACCGCTGCCACTGCGGCTCAGACTGCTGCTGGGGCGGCGCAGACTACCGCCAACCAGGCGAATACAGCTGCGGGTACGGCACAGACAACAGCCACTCAGGCGAATACGGCTGCGGCGACGGCGAATCAGGGTGTGACGACCGCCAATACTCGCATTGCTGCTGTTGATGCCAAGGTCTCTGCAATCGATCATTACAATCCAGGTCCGATACAGACCATATTGTTTAAAGTGAACTCTTCAACCCTTAGTAACGATGCCAAGACGACACTTGATGGCGTCGCCGGTCCCATCGCAAGTATGGCATCCGGTTATCAGGTGGAGATTCAGGGCTTCGCGTCGGCCGAAGGCGGTTTGGAAGCCAACACGGCGCTCAGCCAGGCGCGTGCTCTGGCCGTGCAACGATATCTCGTCAGCAAGGGAGTCGCGCTGATCCGGATGTCCATCCTTGGCGTTGGTCCGGTTGGCTCAAGCAAGACCAAAGCCGAACGTGAGCAGAATCGGAAAGTCGAAGTTCGGGTGTTCCGCGCCGGCTAAGCCGGTCTGGCCCCTTCCAACGCAATCGCTTACCGTCTGTGTCCGGGGAATCGGGAACTGGTCGTGCTGTTCCCGATTCCCCGGTCCCTTAATTACATCCTTCCCTCATCCGCCGACGGACCGTAAACCGAAGGCACTGGAATGTCGTTCAAACGCAGATAGACCCCCATTTGGGCGCGATGATGCACGTTATGATTGAGCACGAAATTTCGCAGAACCACCGAACGAGGAAGCGTCATCAGGGTCTTGCCGCCCATCAGTAGACTCCACGGTTTCATGAGATGCGCGTCGCTTGTTCCTGAAAGAGACGTCTTGGCCGCGGCAAGATTGCGATCAAACAGGTCCAACACTTCTTTTGGCGTTTTGGCCGGTTGAGGATTGTACGAGGGAGCCCCAACAGGTGCCAGGTCCAGTTCGTCCAGATCAATCGTCTTGGCAACCCAGTCGGGGATCTCGGCCAGATGCTGAGCAAGCCGTCCGATCGTCATGGATTTTGGATGAGGAGCCCAATCCATTTTCTCCGGTACACGCTCCAGAGTCTTGCGCGTGTTGATCATTTCCATTTCAAGTTCCTGCAGGAACGCCTGATGCATATCCATTGAAAGTCTCCTTTGAAATTAGGGAATCAGTGCAATTTTTCCAAGTGCGCCTGGAGCCAGAACGATCTCGTGAGCGTGTGACGCCTGATTCAGAGGGAAGGTTTTTCCGACGATGGGATTCAGAGTCTTGTTTTCAAGTCCCGCGGCAAGGCCCGCGCTGATCCGTGAAATCTCATCGGGTGTCGCATTCAACAGTAGCATGCCGAGGATGGCGGCATCCCTGTTCATCGCATCTCGTGGATTGATTTCGATCGTGCCTCGATTGCCGATTATCACGATGCGGCCGCGATGAGCGATCATCCCAAGATCCCTCGAAAGATTCGCATTGGCGAGCATCTCGATGATGATTTCGGGTCCTCGTCCTTCGGTGGCATTCAACACCTGGGTGGTGAGGTCCGAGGCGTGGTGATCCAGAGCCGCGTGGACACCCAACTCCCTCAGCATCAATCTGCCTTTATCTGAACCCGCTGTTCCGATGACGCGCAATCCCAACGCACGCGCCGTCTGGACACATGCGGTACCCACACCTCCGCTGGCGCCGCGAACCAGCAGCGTCTCCCCCGCGCGTGCCCGGGCAACATGAAAAATAGCCTGATGCGCGGTGGCATAGGGAACCCATATTCCGGAGCCCTGCGCGAAACTCAGATGATCGGGAAGTGGGAAAACAGAGTCCTGTTCACACAGTGTTTTTTCCGCGTACGCCCCCGTAACATTGCCGTTGATATATACGCGGTCGCCCGGCTTGCAGCGCCGCACGTCCGTTCCAATAAATTCCACGACCCCCGCCGCATCGAATCCCGGGGTGTACGGGAGAGCCGGCTTCTTCTTTGCATAGCTGCCAGACCGGATGTATGTATCGATCGGATTGATTCCCGCCGCCTTGACGGCAATCACAACCTGCCGCGGCCCAGGACTGGGATCGTCGACGTCTTCGATATACATGTTCTCGGGACCGCCAAATTGATGGACACGGATCGCTTTCATTCAAGGACTCCTCCGAAATCATCGAGAGCGAACATGAGCGGGCGCAAAACCTCCGACAATGAACGCAGCAGCCTGGAAATGATACGCTAAGTCGGATGATCGCAGTTCACATTGAAAAACGGCGCACCTCCATTATCCGCGTGCCCAAACCCCGCCGTCCCGCAGGTTACTCGCTGATCCGGCTTCTGTGTGGCGGCATTTGCAATACCGACCTCGAATTGCTCCGCGGCTATTACGATTTCTCCGGGACTCCGGGACACGAGTTCGTCGGCGAAGTTGTGGCCTCTGACGACCGTCGTCTGCCTGGTAGGAGAGTCGTCGGCGAGATCAATCTGGCATGTGGCAAGTGCCAATGGTGTAAACGCAATCTGGGCCGGCACTGTCCCACTCGAAAGGTCCTCGGAATAGCTGGGCATGCTGGAGCGTTTCGAGAATACCTGACGTTACCCGATCACAACCTGCACGTTGTCCCTGACGACATTCCTACCTCCATTGCTGTTTTCACCGAACCGGTTGCCGCGGCATGCGAAATCCTCGACCAGGCTGTCATTCTGAAGTCCGAGAACATTGCCGTTCTGGGTGATGGGAAACTCGGCCTGCTCGTTTCGCAGGTATTGCACGCTGCCGGATATTCCGTGCTTCAATTCGGGCATCACCGGGAAAAACTCCGGATCGCAGAGAAGCAGGGCGTCGTCACAGAACTCGTTCGCAATAACCTTCCAGTTGCGGAGTTTGGTTACGTCGTCGAAGCGACAGGGACTCGCGGTGGTTTGCAGACTGCAGTGCGCATGGCCCGTCCGCGAGGCACGGTTTTCATCAAGTCGACGGTCCACGGTAGTGTCGCCATCGACACGGCGCCAGTCGTTGTTAATGAAATCACGCTTGTGGGATCCCGTTGTGGGAGATTCGAACCGGCGATCCACCTGCTCCGTTCGGGTGCGATCAACGTCGCCGATATGGTGTCTAATGAATGGCCTCTTTCAAAGGCTTCAGACGCTTTCGCGCGTGCAGACAAGTCTGGCGTCCTGAAGATTCTGCTTCGTCCGGATTGAAGTTTCTTTAAGGCGTTCAATCAACTTATTGGACCGGCACCAAAGAGCCAGATAAATTCGGATAGCCTGTCTTTTATTTTCAATTAGTTACTTCAACGCGCAATGGGCCCGTCGCGTGCTTTTTAGCCGGCATGCTCTGTAATGACCGGAGGGACGTTCGATGAAATCGCTGATTGCGGGAATGCTAATTGGAGTCGTTTGGTTGATAACACACTTCATCACGACGATGCAGAGTATCTGGTAGGGTCGATTTCGTTCCTGTGGGAACGCAGCGCTTCAAGGATGAGGCCGGAGACTGACCTTCACCATTTTCCCGATCCAAAATAGGAAAAAATTCGCGGCGCATTTGAAGAACCAGAAGCTCTGAAGATGCGCCGCGACCTCCTTTACCACGTGGCGTTCTGCCTTTCACTCAAGCCGACTTCTTTCGGGCAACAAACAGGATCCACGGGGCGAATCGAACGAGCCGGTTCAATCCAAGCCTTAGTTCCATCTCTGCAGCGAAAGGTACCAGCGTCGAGTTGCTTTCGCGCCCAAAAGGAGACCAGGCAACGGATTCCTCATGAAGCATCTCGAAACCATTCGCGAGGAAATTCCGTTTCCAAACAGTATAGGAAGGACCAGAGTAGTGCTGGCCGCCGATGCCATTCGTAGACCTTGAAAGTCTCCAGAGCGCCCCTCGCCAGGACTGTGGATTCATGTAGAAGCCGATGACATAACCGGATTTTTCGAGAATCCTGTTGGCCTCCGAAGAAAACCAGGGAAATTCGATGACCTCGGGAGCCTCCATGCAGACAAGAATGCGCTGGGAACCCGTTTCGCAGCGTATGCCATTTTCGGTGGGAGGAATCAGGATGCCGGTGGCGGACGGCATCTTGTGGAGGCACGACTTCAATGCGTCTTCGTTAACTTCGATACAGGTCATCTGCCACCCCGCGTCGTACAGGATCTTGGACCACCGTCCACCGCCGCACCCAACGTCGACCGCTCGACCTGGCGCCCCCGCCGCCTTCATCCCACGGAGGATGACTTGCTGCTCACGAGCAGCAAGATACCGACCCCAACGGGTCGACTCGCCCACAATTTCCCAGTAATCCAGAGGCGGAGTTTCATTGCCAGATTTCACCACGTAAACCTCGCGCATTCAGTTTGGTAAATCTCCTCTGAGTTACGTATCACGAATCTGAGCCGCCCCGTCATCATGTTGGCCCGTCATCCAGACGGGACGAGGCTATTCAGACATGGTTCGAACGATTAACGTCCTGCGCCACAACGACCGACTGCCGTTCGCCCTGAAACGTTGACGATACGGCCAACCGGAACGGCCAGTGCCCTTCAGAAATGGTTGGGTTGTGACGAGAATGAATCCTCTTTTCGACATCGTCTTGTGACCGGGATGCTGAGATCCGCCAATCATACCATCCCAAATTCCATCGCAGACCGAACCGATCATCAATTTACTGTCCGTGGCCTTCCGTCTTCCGAATTTCAGCTCCGACAGGACCATTTGCGCTACAGATAACCGCACATCGGCTTGCCGCGTCCGGATGATTTTCCGCATCGATTTTTTCAATCTGGAATTGACCGGAAAATCCCGAGGGGACGGCTTCGATTTCTCTCGGATTTGATATGACCTCGCCAGAAGATCCAGTTGTTGGTAGAAGTTCCGTTCCTTTTGTTGCATACCGGCTAAATTCCTGCCCAATTTGGTCGATAAGTAGACCGGGAACCGGAACTGGGGGCAGTGCGAATCCAGTATTTGTCATATGAGGTGAGCAAGTGGCGTTAGGCGATCGCGTAAGGAACGTGAAGCGGCTTGGAGATGTGCTGATTCAGCATGGCAGCTTATCCCCGGAGTCATTGAATCGGGCTATCTCCCTTCAGAAAGACCAGGAAAGGGACAAACGTCTGGGCGAGATTCTGCTCAAAGACGGATTGGTATCGAAAGTCGATATCGGTCACGCCCTGGAACAGATTCAGGGAATTCCGTACGCGGAATGCCCACCGCCGGAAATCGAGCAATCTGTGCTCGATCTGTTACCTCAGACAATCGCAGTTCGCTGCTGCGCCTTGCCCCTGGAAATCAAAGGAAGAAAACTCGTCGTTGCGATGGCCGAACCGCAGAATCTTTCCTACCTGGATGAGCTTCGGTTCAGCGTCGGCATGCCGATTACGCCACACTTCAGCTTTCGGGATGACATCCTGGCGGCAATCGACCGGTTTTACGCCGAAGAAACTCCACCGGAAACGGTCGTTGTTGAAGAGGAACCCGATGTGTTTTTTGGCCGCGACCAGGAAACGCTCGATGTGGAGTTCATCGCCGAAGACATCGACGATGAAAGTTCGGAGGCACAGCGTGAATTGCGTGCGGTACGGAAGCGGACGCCGGCAGTGCGCTTCCTTTCCGATATTATGAGTTCGGCTGTGGAGAAATCCGCCAGTGATATCCATATCGAGCCTCGCGCCGAGTCCACCCTCGTTCGGATACGCGTCGACGGCATACTGCGCGAACTGATGACGATGCCTTCCGAATATCAAGCCTCTGTCGTTTCTCGCGTGAAGATCCTGGCCAACATGGATATCTCCGAGCGGCGCGTTCCCCAGGACGGCCGATTCCTGATGCAGCTTCGCGGCCGGCGCCTGGATTTGCGCATATCGACACTTCCCACTCACTACGGAGAGAAAGTGGTGATCCGCGTTCTGGATCCTCGGTCCACTCTGATCACGCTCGATCAACTGGGATTTTCGGAGCGGCTATCGGAGTGTCTGAAAAAAATTCTCGCGATGCCTCAGGGAATGTTGTTGGTTACCGGTCCTACCGGTTCCGGAAAATCCACCACGCTGTACGCTTCCCTCAATCTGCTTCGTTCGCCTCGGAATAATATAGTGACCGTCGAGGACCCCGTGGAATTCATGCTGGAAGGTGTCAACCAGGTGCAGGTTCATCCCAAAGCCGGCCTGACGTTTGCTACCTGTCTTCCCTCGATTCTCCGACAGGATCCGGATGTCATCATGGTGGGTGAAATTCGAAATGGCGAAACTGCGGAAATCGCCATGAATGCTTCCCAGACCGGACATCTTGTTTTGTCGACGTTGCACACCAATGACAGTATTGGCGCCATCACGCGATTGCTGGACCTGGGCGTGCCGTCTTATTTGATTGCTGCGTCCGTTACCGGCGTCCTGGCTCAGCGGTTGGTTCGCCGCCTTTGTGTCTGCCGGAACGAGAAGCCCGCGAGCGCAGCCTATACTGAAAAACTTAAACGGATCGGCGTTGCGAATGCAGATCAGTACAAGCTCGAATATGAACCAGTGGGCTGCTCCGTCTGCGAATCCACAGGGTTTAAAGGGCGCGTTGGTATTTATGAAATGCTCTCGATTGAAGATGCGGTGCGAGACGCCATCCATTCCCAGGCCCGTTCCGATACTATTCTCGCGGTCGCACGGTTACTCGGTTTCCGGACGCTTCAGGAAGATGCTCTCGAAAAAGTGAAAGCCGGCCTGACATCCCTCGATGAAATTCAGAGAGTCGTGCCCTGGGACACCATCAAGTCTTCACGGTGCCAGTCGTGCTCAAAGGAAATTCCCCCGGCACATGGCTTCTGTCCGCATTGCGGTGCGGGGAAGCCGGCCAACCCGGCGAATGCGGAAGAGGTGCTTGTAGGCGCCGGGCCACCGGCTAAGAAACGACACGGAAGGCATGGATGAACGAACACGAATCGCGCGAAGTAAAACGCTACGAACTCCCCTCTGAGCTATCGGTCGTCTACGAAGGAGCCGTGGAAGAAATACCGATCCGGCCCGCCGACCTGAGTACGCGAGGCATGTTCATCCATTCTGCCAAACCCTTTCCGGAGGGCTCCATTTTGAAAGTCCGATTCCGCCTGTGCCGCGTGGATTTTGTGGTAAATGCGCGGGCGGAAGTACGACACTGCGTCGCGGGCATCGGATTCGGTGTCGAGTTCATCGCCCTGGAACCGGAAGCAATCTGGGCAATCGAACAGGAGTTGGGTGTGCCGGATTCGACTGGTACATAGAATAGATCGTAAGAATCCGTTGCCGCCAGCAATCGATTACTGCTGAGTTGTGCCATGGCGGCATTCGCGTGTCGGAACGCTCCTTAATTCGAGGACTCCTCAAACTTCCCAATCCAGGATTCGGGGATCGTGAGGCCTGGACGCTCCGCGTCCCAGATGTTGGCGGCAATCCACCAGCGCTGGCCGTCCCAGTAAAGCTGGAAGTAGTTGACCCAGCGGGCAGTGATTGGTCCGTCTGGCGTTTCACGATTCACGCTTACGCTGCGAACCTGCGCGACGTTTCCGAACCGTTCGATAAGCCGGCCCGCCTCCGTCTCGTAGGATGCGCCCGCGCGATAATGCTGGCGGTACTCTTCCGGTGTCTGGATTACCGTCGTCACCTTGCCATTATCGTAATAATTGGACACGTAGATCGCGCCCGGCAAATAGAGCGTGCGGTCCCTGTCCCATTGCCGGACCTTCAGAGGGTCTCCGTCCGGACCGCTGATCGTTTCGTAGGAGGCGCGGATGATCCGCGGGATCGTGCTGACATCGCTCGGATTGGCCGCCAACCTGGACACCTGGGGGTGGTACATCGACGAAGCGCATCCGACCAGCCAACATAACAATCCCGCCACGACCACGAGGCGGGGAAGCCTGCCAAACCGGGTATTCGCGCTTTCCGTTCTGAATTTCATGTTAGGTCTCCTTCCGATCTTCAAAATGTCGGCGCCGTCAAAGCGCAGGTGAACGCGACGTCGCTCGCATGCAACGAACCTGCACGCGAGTATGCCAACAGCACCGACCAGTGCACGGCATTTCACATCGACTGAGCAATCCGCGTCAAAAAGTATCGCGTCGGCATCACAGACGGTGCAGGACAATCTCAAGGATGGCGAAATTAAGAATATCAGCAAAGAGAAAGAAGACGAGGTGGCGGATTCGTCACTCAGGCCGGCGCCGGATTTTGAATATCTCCAGCGATAAAACCGAAGTGAAAGGCGTTTGATTCGCAATTCAGGCGGGAACCGATCGCGCAACGCCAAAGGTTCTCAAAGAAAAATTAGACAGGATTTCTGAAGTGCTCGTCCGGTTACCGCTCGGGGACGGGCTGACGTTTCGGCATCAAAACGCCGCCTCCAAAACTCATATGTTCCGGCGACGATCCGCCTCTTGTCAGTTTCACGGCACAATATTTGAATTCGGGAATTTTTCCGAATGGATCCAGCACGGGATTCGTCAGCATATTCGCCGCCGCCTCATAGAAGCAGAACGGAACAAAAACGACGCCGCGTGGCATTCCATCGTCGGCTCGTGCGTAGAGTGAAATCGCACCGCGACGGGACTGGATGGTCAACGTCCCGCCAGGTTCGACATTCATTGCCGCAAGATCGAGGGGATGCAGGGACGCCACTGGTTCGGGCTCAATCGAGTCCAGTGCCGAAGCACGGCGCGTCATCGATCCCGTATGCCAGTGTTCAAGCTGGCGGCCTGTGATCAGAACCATCGGGTATTCCGCATCCGGCCGCTCCGCTGCGTAGATGAGATCCGCGGCGACGAATCGTGCCTTTCCCGACTCGGTGGGGAATTCGTCTATAAAGACGACCGGGTCACCCGGGTCTCCTTCTTTTGCGCAGGGATAGGTGACGGATGACTCGCTCTCCAGGCGTTCCCATGTAATGCCCGCAATGGAATCCATACAAAGCCGCATCTCGTTGAAGACATCTCGAGGGTGGCCGTAGTACCAATCGACGCCCACTCGGCGGGCCAGCTCGTTCAAAATCCAGAAGTCTTCTCTGGCGTCTCCGGGCGGTTCGATTGCTTTGCGTCCCAATTGCACCATTCGATCCGTGTTCGTCACGGTGCCGACCTTTTCAGGCCACGCAGTGGCGGCCAGAACAACGTCGGCGAGGTACGCCGTTTCTGTTAGAAAGATATCCTGCACGACGAGGTGATCGAGGGTGGCGAGCGCTTCTCGGGCGTGATCGACATCCGGATCGGACATCGCGGGGTTTTCCCCCATCACAAACATGCCGCGAACATCGTGCTTCCTGGCAGCATTTATGGTTTCGACGACAGTGAGGCCGGGATCCGGATCGAGAGCGGTGCCCCATAATTTCTCGAAGCGCTCTCGAGCCTTCGGCATACCGACGCGCTGATAGTCCGGATAGAACATTGGGATTAAACCGGAGTCCGATGCACCCTGTACATTGTTCTGTCCGCGCAGAGGATGTAATCCGGATCCCGGCTTGCCGATCTGGCCGGTCGAAAGTGCCAGTGCGATGAGGCATCGCGCATTGTCCGTCCCATGGATATGCTGAGAGATGCCCATTCCCCACAAGATCATCGACCCCTTCGATGTGGCATACAAACGCGTGACCTCGCGAATCGTTTTGGCGTCGATGCCGCAGATTGGCGCCATTGCTTCCGGCGAGAACTTCCTGACGTTTTCCACGAGCGCGTCGTAACCGGATGTGCGGTCCCTGATGAACTCCTCGTCTGCCAGGCCTTCCTCGACGATCACGTGAAGCATCGCGTTGAGAAGCGCCACATCGGTGTCGGGTTTGAACTGCAGGTAATATGTGGCATGCCTGGATAAATCGCTGCGTCGCGGGTCCGCCAGTATCAATTTCACTCCAGCCTTCGCCGCGTTTTTGATCCATGTCGCGCCGACCGGATGATTCACGGTGGGATTTGCTCCGATCAGGAAAATCACTTCCGCATTCGCCACGTCGCGCAACTGGTTTGAAACGGCACCGGAGTTGATTCCTTCCATCAACGCAGCAACGCTGGACGCATGGCACAGTCGGGTGCAGTGGTCGACGTTGTTCGAGCCAAAGCCCGTGCGAACGAGTTTCTGGAAGAGATAAGCCTCTTCGTTCGTGCACTTGGCGGAGCCAAATCCGGCCAGTGAACGCTTGCCGTACGTATCGCGGATTTCACGAAAACCCTTCGCCGCCACATCCAGTGCTTCTTCCCAGGTCGCCTCGCGGAAGACTTCCTGCCAATTGTCAGGATCAACCACAAAGGATTTATCCTTTGGAACGCCGGCCTTTCGGATCAGCGGCTTCGTGAGGCGATGCTTGTGCTGAACGTAATCAAAACCGTAACGGCCTTTGACGCAAAGGCGACTCGAGTTCGCGGGTCCGTCTCTGCCTTCCACATACAGGATTGTGTTGTTCTTGATGTTATAGGTGAGCTGGCAGCCGACGCCACAATACGGACATACGGAATTCACCTGCTTATCGGGTACGACCATCGCATTTTGGGCAGGCGTCAATGCGCCGGTCGGACATGCCTGCACACATTCACCACAGGCCACGCAGGTGGAGTCGCCCATTTGATCGTCGAGGTCGAACACGATCTTCGATTGTCCTCCCCGGAACGCGTAACCGATGACGTCGTTGACCTGTTCTTCTCGGCAGGCTCGCATGCAGCGATTGCACTGGATGCAGGCATCGAGGTGAACCGCTATTGCCGGATGCGAGAGATCTTCGACAGGCTGACGACGGGCGGCGAAACGCGGCTTACCGATGGCCAGCTTTTTGGCCCACAGATCGAGTTCGGAGTTGAGTGTGTAGGCGGTCTCAGGAACGTCCGACAACAGCAACTCGATCGACATTTTCTGGCTGATCAACGCACGCTCGCTGTTGGAGGTGACGACCATCCCTTCTGTCGGAAAGCGACAGCACGATGGAGCTAAAACGCGCTCACCCTTAATTTCCACCATGCAGGTGCGACAGTTGCCATCCGGCCTCATTCCTTCCATGTAACAGAGACGAGGAATCTCCACGCCGTGCTGATCGGCGACCTGGAGGATGGTCTGATCCGAATTGCAGACCACGGTCTCCCCATTCAAGGTGAAGGAAACGGCCGAAGTTGCGAGGACAGTATTTTTCTGCTGCACTAGTTCACTTCTTCTGGAAAGTATTTCAAAACGGTAAGCGCCGGATTGGGGGCGGCCTGACCCAGACCGCAAATCGAGGCGTCCACCATCGCCTGCGAAAGCTCCTTCAGCAGGGGCCCATCCCACCGCTTCTCCTGCATCAACTGGAGCGCCTTCACCGTGCCCACACGGCATGGTGTGCATTGGCCGCAGGATTCCTCAGAGAAAAATTTCATCAGGTTGCGCGCGGCCCCGGACGCTGTGTCGTGATTTGACAGAATCACGATTGCAGCAGATCCGATAAAGCAGCCATACGCATTCAGGGTATCGAAATCGAGCGGGATGTCCGACTTCGATGCGGGCAGAATTCCACCCGATGCTCCGCCGGGGAGGTATGCGTAGAACTCATGTCCGTCGAGCATGCCGCCGCAAAACTCGTCGATGAGTTCGCGTACCGTGATCCCGGCCGGAGCAAGATGGACTCCGGGCTTCTTGACGCGTCCGCTGACGGAGAAGGACCGCAAGCCCTTGCGTCCGTTTCGACCTTTATCAGCAAACCACGCGGCGCCATTTTCGACGATGCTCCGTACCCAATGCAGCGTCTCCATATTGTGCTCGAGTGTGGGTCGACCAAAAAGGCCAACCTGGGCGAGATACGGCGGACGCAGCCGTGGTTCGCCGCGCTTGCCTTCGATGGACTCGATCATCGCGGACTCTTCACCGCATATATAAGCGCCGGCGCCACGTCGGAGATGAATTGCCGGAATTGTACACGGTGGATTCGCCTGCAATGCTGCGATCTCGCGCTGCAGGATTGCGCGGCATCCATGATATTCGTCGCGCAGATAAATATAAATGGCATCGATGCCTACAGCCCAGGCGGCAATCAACGCACCTTCGAGAAATCGATGCGGATCACGCTCGAGGTAGTAGCGGTCCTTGAATGTTCCCGGCTCGCCTTCATCGATGTTGATCGCCAGCAGTCGAGGCGCTGGTTCTGCCGCCACGAGTTTCCACTTCCTCCCAGCGGGAAATCCGGCCCCTCCCAGGCCTCGCAGGCCCGAATCTTCCATGATGGCGATAATATCGGCAGGATTCTTCTTTCCCGCAATGCACTCGGCCGCCAGCGTATATCCGCCGGCAGCGCGATATGCCGCGTAATCGATATGGCCGGGTGTGACCGAACTGTCTGCGCTCGAGTGGACCACTTGACCGTTCTGAACGGCGTCCTGCACTCGCTCGTGGGTTGCATTCGCAATAGGATTCTGGCCGACGATCGCATTTGGCGCGGTCTCACACCGGCCGACACACGGGGAGTGCAACACACGAACATCCGTCCCCAGAAGGCCCGGGAGTGTTGCAAGCAGCTTCCTGGATCCCGCGAGTTCGCACACAATGGAATCGCAGACGCGCACCGTGATGGCCGGCGGCGATGCCTCGCCCTCCTTGACCACATCGAAGTGATGGTAGAACGTCGCAACTTCGTAGACCTCCGCCATTGCCAGCTTCATTTCGGAAGCCAACGCGACCAGATGCCGTGCCGACAGGCAACCATACCGGTCCTGAATCTTGTGAAGGTGCTCGATGAGGAGGTCCCGCCGTCGCGGAGAATCGCCAAGCAGAGCCAGAACGTCCTCCAGCGCTTTGGGATCGACGCGTCGGCCTTTCGGCGTTGAGCGCACACCGCTTCCTCTTCTCTTTTTCGGGACAATTTCACTCATAGTCGTTTGAAATTCCGACCTTTAATTGTAGGCGCGTTCCGTGGCCGCGCAACTCCCGCAGTTGAGGAGAAACGGCGCGGTGATGGCAGCGACTACAACAGAATTCAGGCAATTTGTTCCTTTTGTATTCATCAGTTTGCTTTGCCCAACAGGGCGGCACCGGCGCGTGCTGCCAGCACGCCATGCTATCATCTTTTTTTAAGGACACCTCGCCGATTCCGGCGGCTGAAACGTACCATGCATGTTGAATTTCTAGCAGTCCCTCGCCGTCTTGCGGGCACTTCCCAGGTGGAGGTTCAGGCCGAAACGCTCGGACAACTGCTTACAGCTTTGGCAGCGCAGTTTCCTTCCCTCGGCGAATTCATCGTCCTGGACAGGCTGCATCCGTCGTTCATTGCGAGTCTGAATGGAGAACAGTTCGTGAGCGACCCTCAAACAGCGCTTGGCGAACACGATCATGTGCTGATCCTCTCCGCGGACGCGGGCGGGTAAAAAGACTATGCCGTTCGGTTATCACGGCTCATACCTTCGAATCGACCTTTCGTCCGGTGCCGCCGGAAGCGTCCCGCTCTCGGATTCGGTTCTTCGCCAATACATTGGCGGCAGCGGGCTCGGAGTAAAACTTCTGCTGGATGAAGGTACGGCTCAGTTGGATCCACTCGCCCCCGCGGCGCCCCTGATTTTCGCCTTCAGCCCTCTGGTCGGAAGCCCTCTCACAACGTCGGCGAAGTTTGCCGTCGTCAGCAAGAGTCCGCTATCGGAGCGCATCAATGACTCCCTTGCCAGCAGTGGTTTTGCGATCGCTGGGAAGGGCTGCGGCTGTGATGCCATTGTGATTGTTGGCCGCGCTCCCGAGTTCTCTGTCCTCGTCATCGACGAAACCGGGGTCCGGCTCGAATCCGCGGCGGAATTCCGCGGTGCAACCTGCGGCGCGACGGAAGCGGGAATCAAGGCTCGCCTCGGCGCCCATTATCGAGTTGCGTCGATTGGACCGGCAGGTGAAAACAACGTTCGGTATTCCACGATCTCGCACGATGGCCGGCATGCCGGCCGCGGCGGCAGCGGGGCAGTACTTGGTGCGAAAAACATCAAGGCGATCGCCATCTCCGGAACGCGCCGCACCAGGTGGGCGTATCCCGCGGAGTTGACGGCACTGAGCAAATCCCTTTCGAAAAAGTCCTTCGGTCCAGCAACGGCAAAATACCGCGAGCTTGGCACGGCTACGAATTTGCTCACATTTAATCGTTTTGGGGCGCTGCCGACACGAAACTTTCAGAGCGGCACATTCGAAGAAGCCGTGAACCTCTCTCCTGAGCAGCTGGGAGCAGTGCGGTCGAAGACTCGCAAGAGCTGCATGGCATGCACCATCGGCTGCGAGCACATCTATTCGAATGGCGAGAGCAACGTACGCGTGGAGTATGAAAGCCTGTTTGCTCTTGGCTCGTTGTGCGGAGTAGGTGATGCCGACGCCGTACTTCGCGCGTCTCAGCGGTGCGATGAACTTGGCATGGATACCATCAGCACCGGCGGTACGATCGCATTCGCAATGGAGTGCGTGGAGCGGGGATGGCTCGATGAACCGTGGTTGACCTTCGGCAGCAGCGAAGCTTTGCTGCGGGCCATTGAATGGATTGGCGCGCGCGAGGGTCTTGGGAATTTGTTGGCAGAGGGCAGTCGTCGCGCCGCACTCGCCATCGGGCACAACAGTATTTCGATTGCACCGCAGGTAAAGGGACTTGAGATTCCCGGTTATGAACCGCGGGCGCTGCAGACCATGGCGCTGGGTTTTGCGGTGGGAGCCCGGGGCGCCGATCACAACCGTAGCGGCGCCTACGAAGTCGATTTTTCGGACAAGGTCGACCGCCGACATGTGACCCTGGATGCGGTCCGACTTGCCATCGAGACCGAGGACAAGGCCGCGCTGATGGATTCTTTGATCATCTGCAAATTCCTGCGTGGTGTATTTGAAGACTTTCACGCAGAAACCGCAGAGATGCTCCACTATGTCACCGGCTGGGACATCACAGCGGATGAATTGCGCGAGACAGCCCAGCGCATCGTCGCTGCCAAGCGGCAGTTCAACGTTCTAGCCGGTTGGACGCCGACTGAAGACACGCTGCCCGAGCGATTTCTCAACACGCCGTTATCCAGCGATCCGGAAGCGGTTCTAAGTCGTCACCGTCTCGATGATCTCGTCACGGAATACCACCGCCAGCGCGGCTGGTAGCTGCGCCGGATAGAGACGCACAACTCCCCTCCTGGAACAGGAGGGGAGGCCCGAAGGGCCGGGGTGGTAGATCATCTCCTCTCAAAATTTTTCCGTATCACTCCAAGAACATAATCTAAATTTTCGAATACCTCGCGGTTTTCAAACCGCAAGACCACAATGCCGTACTTCTCAAGATATCTATCCCTTTTCGCATCAAGCTCCGCCCCAATCACATTGAAGTGAGGAGCGCCATCCACTTCCACCGCCAGTCGGAATTCCGGACAATAGAAGTCGAGAATGTATGGACCTACGCCATATTGCCGACGGAATTTCTTACCGGAGAGCTGTCCCTTTTTCAGTTGAGTCCACAGAAAGGCTTCGCAGGCGTGAGCGCGTTGCGGAGTTTTTTCCGACTGGGTTCGAGGAATTTGGAATTGTAGATGTAGGGTTTCATCAGGTGGGAAGACAGCAATTGATCTACCACCCCGGCTCTACGCGCCACCCCTTCTGTTCCAGGCCTGTTCCAGGAGGGGAGCTTCCTTCCTCCATTCATCACAAGCACAGGCATTCATGACAAGCCGGCCTCTGCGAGCGCGGCCAGATAATCTTCCCTCGTATTCAGATTTCGTAGAGTCCGAAGTTGCGGATCGACCGACATGATTTCATCCGGTCGCACGCGACGGGTCGGCACAGCATCGAATAAAAATATGGGCCGTAACCTATGAGCTTCAAGGAGCGACTCGATGTGCGGCAGGGTGCTGCGCCGATAGACCGCCGATAGTGGGTGCGGAAAACCATCGATCTCCATTACAGCAATGTCGTGATCGCCCAACAGTTCGACCATACGCTCCACGAAGCGAGGCTCCAGCAGCGGCACGTCGCAACTGGTGACGTATGCGATGTCTACAGAATCCGGCAGAGCGCTTAACCCAGCGCGCAATCCCTCGAGTGGCCCCTGTTGTTCACGTTCGTCGCGAGTGACAGCAACCTCAACCGGCAATTCCGGTAACGGCTGTTCGCGCGCCGCGACAACGACGATGGGAGAAACAACTGATCCGAGCAGGCGAACCACCCGCTGCAGCATTGTTTCGGTACCGAAAGGCAGAGTGGCTTTGGGAACTCCCATCCGGGTAGACCTTCCGCCACACAAGACAATCCCACCAGCAGTCATGGCTTCATTCCCAGGCGGACAAGCGCTTCGCGTGTGGACGCCTGTGTCAGAAGCATCTTGAGCGCGATTACACCAGGCCGATTCGCGCGAGCGCGCGGCACGATGAAGTCGTATTGTTCCGCCTGAACGGGCAGGAACCCAAGTCCGGCGCCGCGGGCGATCGTGTCCAATGTCATTCCCCAGTCGGCGCGGCCTTGTACGACTGCGGCCGCCACAGCATTGTGATTTCGTGGCTGTATCGCATACCCGGGAGGTTTTGCTCCCCCGAGCAGTCGGTCAATCAGCGCCCGCGTCCCGCTGCCCTTGTTGCGATTGACCATCATGCACGTGGGGTCATCCGCAATTGCCGCGATGGCCTCCTGCGCCGTACGGTTTTCGAAACGTTCGTCGCCGGGACGAAAGACGATGCCCTGAAGGCGGCCATAACCAGGAACAAGTTCGAGCTCCGGCACCAGGAAAGGCCGATTGTATTCGTTAGTTTGCGGATCCAGCAGATGCACTCCCGCGACATCGCATTCTCCGCGCCTGGCGGCATCCAGTCCGGCCGTGCTTCCGACGGCGAGAAACTTCGAGCGAAAACCCTTCCGCTGCAGTTCGCCCAGCAGGTAATCCAGAGCGATGCAGTGGCTGCCGATCACCACCAGATCGGCCAACTGAAGTTCCCGGCCGAGGAGCTGAACGCTGAGAATCGTCCCCGCTTGAACGATCTCTTCATGTCGGCCGATGGTGGCGAACCCGTCGGCACGGCTGAATGTCGTGACACTCCCGGATCCCTGGCCCATTGGATACGCCGCGAGCGACGTGCCCGTTCCATCTTTTGCATCATCGGCCGTCTCGACGAGTCCCACGAGAACGTATTCCGTACGGCCAATCTCACTATTCAACTTCACTGCGAGTCTGGCGGACACGATCGTTCGCTCCTCCGCGCCCCGCCCCGCCAGCAATCGGATCACAGGTGCGACGAACTCGTGGAAGGTGAAGATCGCCGAAGTCGGAAAGCCTGGGAGCACCACGACCGCTCGCCCGCCTGTCGCTGCAAGACAGATCGGTTTGCCGGGCTTCAAAGCAACACCGTGAGCGACAATACCTGGATCATCGAGTTCGGCGACAACGCGATAAGAAACGTCTCCTTCGCCTTTGCTCGTTCCACCGGAAAGAAGGACGATATCCGCGAACTCGAGCGCTTGACGAAGTCCGGCGCGCAACGCATCGGCATCGTCATGAATGATGCCCAGTCGTCGTGGCTCACCACCCAGTTCTCGCACCGCGTCGCTGAGCACCTGGCCGTTGGAATCGTAAACCTTGGCCGGCGCCATCGGTTCTCCAGGAGCAATGATTTCATCGCCAGTAGAAAGAATCGCGACGACCGGTTGTCTCCAGACATTCACACGTGAGATGCCGATCGCGGCCAGCACTCCCGTGTCGCGACTGGTCAGCAGGCGCCCTCGACGAAGGACGGTTTCTCCTGCCGTAATGTCGGTTCCGGCAAACGAAATCCCGCTGCCTGGTGTGACAGCTCGGGCAACTCGGAGTTCCGTGCCGCGCGCCTCCGCGTACTCCATCATCACCACAGCATCCGCGCCGCGCGGTACCATGCCGCCCGTCGCAATTGCTACTGCTTTGCCGGATTGAATGACGCTCGTTGGAACGATCCCGGTATGAATATGTTCGTCTGCCAGGACCAAAATTCGCGGCCCTTCCTCGGATGCGCCGAAAGTATCTTCCGCGACCACGGCGAAACCATCGACGTTCGAACGATCAAACGATGGCACGTCGACGGGTGAAACGACGTGAGCTGCCAGAACTCGGCCCAGTGCGGCATCCAGAGGAACTTGTTCAATGCCGCGCGGCTTGAGATCCAGCGCCGCACGAAAGCGCAGTTCTGCTTCATCACGATCCAGGACCTGAAGAAATTGCTCTTGATCAGCCATAAAGCCACACGTCGACTTCCGTGCCCGCGGCGAATCCTTCGCTATCGTCGCCAATGATCACAAACCCATCCGCGCGCGTGGTCGACGACAGCAGCGAAGCTCCTGCGATGGCGAGCGGTTCGACGATTCCGTCTCCCAGTTTCACCCTGGCATAGTCGAGGCGGCCGATCGGTGAACTGATCTTGCGGCTCAATCGGCCCCGTGTGCTTCGATACGGCCATTCTTTGCTGCGAGCGCCAAGTGCTCGGATCGCACGTCCGGCGAAAAAATCGTATGCGCACAAACTCGAAACCGGATTTCCTGGAAGCAGGAAGACAATTCGATTGCCCAAACGACCAAAGCCCGTTGGACTGCTGGGCCGCATGGCGATTCCGTGCACCGCCAACTCTCCGTGTTGTGCGAGAAGTACTGGCGCCATATCCTCGATTCCCACACTGGAGCCGCCCGAAACGATCACGATGTCGACGTCGGATAGAAGGGACTGGAGGATGGCGGCAGGTTCGTCTCCGATCAGTCCGGGGAAGTCGACAACGCCTCCATCTCGCTCGATAAGCGCCGCCAGCATCGGACCGTTCGCATCGGCAATCAGATACCCATGAGGGGACGACCCGGAGGGAAGCAGTTCATTTCCAGTCACCGCCAGTCGCACACGCGGCCGCCGGATCACGTTCACCTCTCCGTAGCCGATAGAGCTGAGCACGCCCAGATCCTGAGGACGCAACACGCGACCGGCAGTGAATAGTGTGGCGCCTTGCACAATGTCTTCGCCGCGCCGGCCGAGATTCTTGCCTGGAGATACGGACGCAAGCGCGCTGATGATATTGGGTGGGCCGCCTTTTTCGATTTCGATCCATTCTGCGGGGAGCACCGCATCGGTTCCCCCCGGTATCGGCGCGCCAGTCATAATGCGAACCGCCTCACCCGGAGAGACAACGCCTTCGAATGGGTACCCCGGCATCGAATCCCCGACGACGGTGAGCGGAAGGCGATTGTAGGCGGTCGCACCTTCGGTGCTATCGGCGATCACGGCGTATCCATCCATCGTGGCGCGATCAAATCCGGGAACATCGAAATCACTGACGATGGAAGTGGCGAGGACGCGGCCTGCGGCGATTCGCAGGGGCACTTGTTCAGCGGCCAACGCGTGTAGCTGGGCATCCAGCCATGCGATGGCTTCGTTTACGGTGTGCCGTTTTGCGAAGCCACGCATCCGCACGTCGTCATCTGTTCCTTTACCGATGTGGTTCATGCGGATCGAACTTTCGTGAATCTCAGAGTTACGAACGCCCAGAATACCGGACTGCCAGCGACATAACAACTGACCGCGAAATCAGAGACTAAGCTCGCCCGAACCCTCCGGCGGTTTTTGCAGCTGCCTGGTTGATTCTGCACAATTCCTCGTTTTCCGATGACATTGCGGATGTTTTTCGCGGCAGCATCGAGTTCTCCAGAACGGAATGCATCCAGATCGCAGGTTCATTTGGTTTCTTAATGCGCAACTTGTGAAAAAATCCGCGAGACTTTCCACCTCCCCGTAATTTGTGGCCGCGGCCGTGCCGCAGAAAGAAGCTGCCTTGAAACGTGATTCGCTTGAATTGTTCGGCAGTTTAGAAAAAACGTCCAGGATTGCCGAAGCATGAGAATGGAGTCGTTGCTGGAGTGCCCGCGGTCTTGTTGGTGTTGAACTCATGCAGCTTCCAAATATCAGCAATGAGCGACCACCGATCGGCGATTGCTCACTTGTAGTCCGGAAAATCAGAAGGCACATCTGGCTGGTCGAAATGATGACTTTGGAAAATGGTATAGTCCAATTCGAAACTGACGGCGTGTGCGAACTTACCGATGCATCGAAAACTCTTCAATTATTTCTTCCTGTTCGTTTTTGGTGTTTCCGCCTCAGCTGCGCTGAGCGCGATTTCGCAATCGAAGCCGTCCATCATCCTTGGAACGACGACCAGCACGCAGGACAGCGGCCTGCTCGATGTGCTGGTACCGCGATTCGAGAAGGAACGACGGATAGAAGTTAAGGTGATTGCGGTGGGCAGCGGAGCGGCGCTGCGGATGGCAGAGCGCGGCGATGTCGATGTGGTGCTGGTGCATTCCCCGGCTTCTGAACAACGCGTCGTCGACACAGGAGATCTCGTCGAGGGTCGCCTGGTGATGCACAACGATTTCCTGATTGTGGGGCCGACGGAGGATCCCGCCGGCATTCGAAAGCTGACTTCTATGACTGACGTGATGCGGGCGATTGCGGCGCGCTCCGTGTTTATTTCGCGTGGGGACGATTCCGGCACGCACACGCAGGAACTCGCGCTCTGGGCCGCCGTACGGATCGATCCGAGGTCGCTCGCCCGGCGTGAAGAAACGGGACAGGGCATGGGCGCGACACTGAACGTCGCGGATCAAAAGCGGGCATACACGATCACGGACCGTGGCACTTACCTGGCTCTGCGCCGGAGCCTTAGTCTCGCGATTTTGTTCCAGGGGGATCCAAACCTTCGGAACGTCTACCACGTGTATGCCGTCAACCCGAAGAAGCACGCCTCCGTCAAGGCCGCCGAAGCGCGCGCATTCATCGAGTTCCTGGTGTCGGCTCCCATTCAACAGTTGATCGCGGATTTCGGACGGGACGTCTATGGCGAGTCGCTGTTTTTTCCCGATGCGCTCCATTGAGGCCTGGGACTAACGACGCATGACGGAGCTGTTTGCCGCCGACGGCCGATTTTTAGCCATAGTTCTGCGCACGCTTGTCGTGTCCGGAACCGCGACGGCCATGGCAGTATTTATCGGCTTTCCATTAGGATATGGCATCGCTCGCAGGAATTTCCGGGGACGAACGTTGCTGCTGGGATTCATCAACACCGGTATGGGGATGCCGCCCGTCGTTGTCGGTCTGGTTGTCTGGTTGATGCTGGTGCGAAGCGGTCCTTTCGGAGACCTGGACCTTATATATACCCGCACCGCGATGATCCTTGCGCAGTTCCTGATCGCTACTCCAATCGTTGTGGGTTTTACCACGGCGTCCCTGCAGGCGCTTCCGCCGCGTCTTGCAGACCTGCTTTCCGTTCTCGGCGCAGGACGGGTGCGCACGATGCTGATCCTTGCGAGGGAAGCGAAGCTCGGTTTGGCCGCAACGATCATGGCGGCTTTCGGCGCCATCGTTTCGGAAGTCGGCGCTTCCATGGTGGTGGGGGGCAATCTCGAACGCAGCACTCGGGTGTTGACAACCGCTATCGTGACCGAAACGAGCCGCGGAGAACTGGATCACGCACTGGTCCTGGGTCTGATTTTGCTGGGTCTGACTTTTATTGTGAGTCTCGCGCTCACGATAATTCAGCAGCGCCGCTGATGGAGGTCTTTCTCGATGGAGTGCGGGTTGAACGCGACGGCCGCGTCTTGCTAGACATCCCATCCCTGTTACTCCCGGACGGTCGAACTACTGCCGTTCTTGGACCGAATGGATCGGGGAAGACAACACTTCTCCGCGTGATCTCCGGCCTCGACCGGCCAAGCTCGGGCCGTGTTCTTATCGGCGGCTTGCCAGTCGATGTGTCACGCGCCGCGTATGTCTTCCAGGAACAGGTCTTTCTCCGGCGGTCCGTCCGCGACAACCTCGAGTTGGGTTTGCAGTTGCATGGTATACACGCGCCGGAGCGACAGCGCCGGATGGAGGAGGCTTCAAGGTTGTTCGGCATCACGCACCTGATGGACCGGCGCGCGGATCGTCTGTCTGGAGGGGAAGGGCGGCGTGTGAGTCTGGCACGCGCCTTGTGCTTGCGGGCGCCGCTCGTGCTTCTCGATGAACCTCTCGAAGGGTTGGATCGACCGACCTACTCTCGGCTGCTTCACGACTTGCCGCACCTGCTCGCCGCATTTGATGCCACGCGGATAATCGTGACGCACAACCCCGATGAAGCTTTGCGGCTCGCGCAGGATCTCGTCGTTCTGATCGACGGGAAAGTCCGTGCGTCAGGAGAAAAGCGGGAAGTGGTGACAAATCCGCGTGAGCCGGAAGTTGCAGAGGCGCTGGCCTACTTTGTGGTGATCCACGGCGGCCGGCGCTTTGCGATTCCACCGAACGCCCTGCGACCTGGGCCGGGTGTCCTGCAGTTTTCAATGGAAGTTGAGGAGGTTATCCACCTCGTCGCGTCGACGGAACTGGTCGGCCGCATCGGAGAGGTCCGCGTGAATGTCGAATTGCCGGCCGGTAGCGAGCAGTCGGCCCGAGGTGACCGCCTATGCCTGCATGCCGAACGGTATTATGAGTTGAGATGAAATTAGCCCTGAATCAGCGGCTGAGTTCAGGGCCATGAACGTCTATTTTCCAATCTTCGAGACAAATGGTCGCAACGCTGGAGGGACCTTTCCAAAATCGGATGCGCCCACCACCGCTGGCACGATGGGATCGGGTCCGTTCTCTCGGAGCAACTCTGTTCCGGTCGGGCCCAACAACATTTGAAGGAACTTTATCGCATTCTCTTTGTTCGGAGCGCCTTTCAATATCGTGACGGCCCAGGCCACGCGAGCTCCTGGAATCATCACCGTGTGATTGCTCTGCGTGGTCCCCAATCCTGGAATGGCGACGACTGCGTTTTGCCGATAAAAAGCATCCTTTGCTGAATCCGACATGTTGATTTCATCGGGCAGGTCGACGTACCGGTAATCGGGATTTGTGCTCGCCGAAGCGCGCGCACTGTGTTCATAGGTGAATTGGAAATCAAAGACCCGTCCCAGAGCGGTTCCTGTCGGATCCGAACCCGTGATCACTTCGTGTTTGAGTAAATTGTTATAGAGGTTGGGCACCTTATAGAACGCCTCTGCCAATTGGAATATCATCGGGCCCCTGTACGCACCGGGATCCAGAAAAGGGTGCCCGCCGCCAATTGCGACTCCCGGCAACATGAGGATTTCGTGCCAGTTTTCGATCGCTTTCGGAATGGAATCCGGCGAATGGAACGGCTGGCTGTCAACGCGTGCGATAGGTGGGAGCCCTTTCATGGCCACACTGTTTGCGGAGTACGCCAGAACCATTCTGCCTTTGGCGAACATGATAGTGAACTCGGCATACCCGGCGGGTTTCATGAGCAGATCAATATCCAGATAATCCGCGGGCGCATAAATGTCGGCCTTCTGACCTCCCGCGGTTATTTGCCTTGCGGCATCCACGCTGCCCATGGCGACGTCTGTAACCTGAATACCGGTCTGACACGTGAACGTCTGTTTCAACGGTTCAAAAGCGCGTGTAAGACTACCGGCCCGGTAGATGATCAATTGCTGACTGGATTGTGGTACGCAGTTCTTCATTTGAGCGTCGGCAGATGCAGTGAACACCGAGACGAGAACCGCTCCAATCGCGAACGATTTTCGGCGTAATGACAACGTTTTGGACACACGTACTCTCCTTAGAAATTTATTCGAGCGGAGGCGGTGATCAGGAGCGGCTCGCCAACGTGACCCAGATAGCTACCCGTACTCTGACCGGTGATACTGCCCGGACCCAGCGTCGACCAGTACTGAACATCCGTTAGATTATTCGCGGTGACACGCCAGGTCGTCGATACTCCGCCGATACGCGTGGTATAGCGAATCCCGAGATCAAAGAGATTGTACTGCGGCACATAGGCGCTGTTGATGTCGTCCATGGTCCTGCGGCCTACGAGTTGCCAGTCGGAATTCAAATAGACGCCATGCACCAGAGGTAATCGATACTCGACGAAAATATTCGATTTGTAGTTAGGAATACCGACAAATTTCTTGTTATTCGTCGCGGCTATGCCGGTATCGGTCAGCCTGGGATTCAGCAACGAAACACCACCGGTGATCATCAGACTTTTGAATATGCGTCCGGAGACCATTCCTTCCGCTCCGTAGTTCAGCTGCTGGCCGGTGATTTTGAATTCCTGACAACTCGATGTGCCTGACTGCGGGCCGCAAATTGTACTTTCAATGCCAGTCACAAATGTGGCGAAAGGCCTCTCGATTCGGAAAACCGCCGTGGAAAAATTGAACCTTCGAACCGCCAGCTTGTACCCGATCTCAAGCTGCTTGCTGCGATACGGCGGCAGTGCCTGACTTGCATTGACGATGATGGTGCTGCCGCTATTCGCGGGTGCGACGTCGGGTGCCTGAATGCTTGAGGCGACCGTGCCATAGACGGTCATGTTCGGACGTGGTTTGAAAAGAATACTTCCGGATCCGCTTGGAGCCTGATTGTTGTAACCGGGTACCAGTACGGGAACATACCCAGTCGATGCGTTGTTGGTGAAACTGTCGGTCCATGTCCAGTCCTGACTCGCGGAGAATTTCACCAGCCACCTTTCCGACAGCGATAAAGTGTCGCTGATGTTGAAACCCTGCTGTCGGATAATGCTCGAGACATAGATCCCGGTGGATGGACTGGTCTTCTCATACGAAAAAATGCCTTCGGCGGGTGGCACATAAACCAGTGGAGCGGAAATATTCGCCTGACAAACGCCCTCGGGAGTGTTCGACGTACACAACGCTGTCCTTGCGGGGCCGGTAACAGGAGAATAGGTCGAAAACCTGTAGCCTGTGGTCCCAATGACAATGTCGTGCGGCACGCGTCCTGTATTGAATTTTCCTGTCAGGTACACGGAGTCACTCAAGACCTGAAAGCGAGGAGCCAGCGCTGAGAAAGCATTGGCAAGGTATGTTTTGTAGTTTCCGCCATTATCGGCGAATTGATTCACCGCTGTATTGATGTTGCGATCGGAAACCTGATTTAGCGCTCCGCCGACCAGGTGCCAATTCGGGCTGAAGTTGCTCTTCAACCGGACCTCTCCAATCGTCGACTTCAGATCCACGCCGGAAAAGGATTGACCATAGCCACGCACGGCAGGATCCGGTGCGTTCTCCGGTAACAAGATTGTCCTGGATCCGGCCGTGGACAACGGCGTCGTGGTCGGGGCGTAGCCGAACCAGCCGGGATATCCGTGCTGAAACAGGTGGTAATAACTGAAATTTCCCTCGATCACGGTACTTTGCGTGATGCGAAAATCCGCCGCTGCTGCGAACAACTGGCGCCGAAGCTGACTTTCATCCACATAACCCTTTCCGTCGCCAAACAATCCATTGACACGATAACCGAATCGACGTGAAGCTCCGATCCGCCCGCCCAGGTCTGCGTGAACTGTGGCTACCGTGCTGCCTTCATAGCTGAGTTCAATCTCACGGAATTGATCCTCGGTCGGGCGCTTCGTTACGAAATTGAAAACACCCGATGGGTTCGTTGGTCCATACAACTGCGCCCCGAGGCCGCTGACGACTTCGATCTGTTCGTATTCTTCAAGAGCGGAAGGCGTCGTGACGGCAAATCCCATGCCGTCTTTTCTGGCGTTCTGCATATTGCTGCCTTGCATGCCGCGAGTCGCCGGACGTATGACCTCCGGCCCCTGCATCTCCTGAAACGAGATCAGGGGTAAATATCTCGCAGCCTGCTTGACGTTTCGGGATTGCGTATCGTCAATCAATTGCCGTGAAATCACGTTCACTGTATTTGGAGTATTCAGAATGGCCGTGTTTCCGAGCGGCCCACCATCGGCGACATTTTCGACGCGATACGCGTTTTCAGCATCGGCCCTCACTGTAACGCTTTGGCCGATCGCATCCAAATCCAGGACGAAATCGAACTGAACCGCTTGCCCAGCCGTCAAGTTTAGTTCCGGGCTCGCACTGTTTTTGAAGCCTTTCCTTCCGATCTCAACGACATAAATCCCCGGTTGAAGCTTTGAAAATGAATACGCACCCTCGCTATCCGTCACCGCAGTGATCTTCTTCCCTGTGGGGCGGGTGGTAAGAACGACTACCGCTCCGGGAACCACAGATTGGGTGGGATCTCTGACGATGCCGTTTACCTGTCCCGGTTCTGAAGCAGTTTGACAAAAAGAAGGGGTCGCCAACAAAAGCAGTGAAACCATTAGCGCTCGTGCCGTCTTCGCAAAAATCATCATCTCGATGCCGTCCTTCATTTGAAACATATGTACGCGCTTGCATATTTTGTTGCGGAGCATCCGCGCGTCAGTGCGCACTGGCATGATAATTGGCGAGGGGAACCGACGGAATATGATATCTATAGCCAGTTTGCGACCTGACTATATGAAGTGTTATTCCACAAGATGATTCACGTTGAGATCGAACCAGTCTGGCGATTCAAAAAAGGCGATGACCCGCAGTCCGTGCGAATTATGCTGGGTTTTCTAAACGAAATCCGGATATCCGGCAAGATCGGCCCGGCTGCCGAGCTGGAAGGTATGTCCTACAGGCATGCATGGAATTTGATTGAGGGATGGTCCGCCTTCTTTGAAACACCACTGGTAGAGAGAAAGCAGGGGCGCGGGACCAGCCTGACGGCCTTTGGAGCGAAGCTGGTCTGGGCCGGGCAGCGACTGCAGGCTCGGCTTGGCCCTCAGCTGCAAAACTTGTCCCAGGAGCTGGAAACCGAGATTAAGCAATTTCTGCCTCATATGCCTGCCGTGATCCGCGTACATGCAAGTCACGGCTTCGCTGTTTCGAAACTGCGGGAGTTGCTCAGCCGCGAAGCGGATCTCGGTCTGGATCTTCGGTATGTGAGCAATCAAAACTCATTGGCATCGCTTGCTCATGATGGTTGCGATTTGGCGGGGCTCCACCTGCCTCAGGGGGAGTTGAGACAGCGGAGCATCGCTGCTTTACAGGGCTGGCTAAATCCGGGCACGCACCGAGTCGTCGGGTTTGTCACTCGCGAAATGGGACTGATGGTGAAGCGTGGCAATCCGCTCCAGATAAAGTCAATCGGGCATCTCCTCGATCCAATTGTCCGGTTTGTGAACCGTGATCCGGAATCCGGCACCCGGCTTGTCTTTGACCAGATCCTGTTGCAGCAAGGTGTCGACAGCTCACGGATAAACGGATATGAACAGGTTGAGTTCACTCACGCCGCAGTCGCGGCTTATGTTGCAAGCGACATGGCCGATGCGAGCTTCGGTGTAGAGGCGGCTGCGCGGCAGTTTGATCTCGATTTTGTTCGATTGCTGACGGAAGACTATCTGTTCGTCTGTCGAAAGCAGCTCTTGGAAACGGCTCCAATGAAACGTGTGCTTGCGGTGATGCAAGGTGAAGAATTCCATACAGCGGTGTCTCGGTTGCCCGGGTACCGATCGCAGGATGCTGGAATCGTCAAAACTGTGAAAGAAGTATTCCAGCGTTTGTCGTAGCCATTTTGGAAATGGCTGTGGGAACTACTTGCTTCAAGCAGCTTCGTTTGGAAAGCAATTCTTCCAGGAGTCCAGGGCGCAGTCGGGAACCGCGCTTCGATTTCATCTTCCGCAGCCCAAGATGATGGTTGCCTCCGATTCCTTCGCATGGTAACTAGGGAATCGAGGTTTAAGGTCGGGCTGATGTAGCCCGAATGAAAACTATGTCGGAAAGTAATAGTAAACAGCGGATCAAACGCGTGGTTGCGGCGGGTTCCGACGAACCTTCGTCGTGTATCGGCATTGGACGCTGGCGAGTAGTGAACTCCCCGAAGATCAGCTCTTCCTGACTCTGAGTGCACCTGGCCAGCCGGTCAGGTGCCCATTCGACCCATCCAAATTGCACCCTGTCGTTTGACCGCCCGAATTCATTGAATTGAGGTTCCCATGGGTGCAATGAAGACCCTTCGCCGAAGGCAGCGTCATGTGTTTGGCCGCTTCCAGCGGTTCTTTTCCAATCTCGGACCGGGCCTGATCACGGGCGCAGCGGATGATGATCCATCCGGAATTTCGACGTATTCGGTCACTGGTGCCGCGTTTGGATACGCTCCGCTTTGGACCGCACTGTTTTCATTCCCGCTGATGAGCGCGGTGCAGATGATGTGTGCCCGCCTCGGGATGGTGACCGGAAGGGGATTGGCCGGAGTCGTCCGCCTTCGGTATCCGAAATGGGTTTTATGGGGAGCGTGCGGACTTCTTGTCGTCGCCAATGTCGTCAATATTGGTGCCGACCTGGGGGGCATGGCTCAGGTCACCGAAATGATTTCCGGAATCGACGCGCTGTACTGGACACCAGTGTTTGCAGTCCTGATTACGCTGCTTTTGTTCTTTTCGTCCTACCGCCTGATCGCCCGGGTTTTTAAATGGCTCACACTGGTGCTGTTTGCTTATGTGATCGCGGCGTTCCTATCGAAGCCGGACTGGATGGAAGTTGCGCGCAGTACATTCATTCCGCATCTGGAATGGAGCACGGCATACATCTCCACGCTGGTGGGATTGTTCGGTACAACGATCTCGCCCTATCTGTTTTTCTGGCAGGCGGCCCAGGAAGTCGAAGAGGAAAAGCAAAGAGGCCGAACCACCATCGTCGAGAGGAAGGGTGCAACACAGGAGGAATTGAATCATTCCCGTACCGACGTGTTGACCGGAATGTTTTTTTCAAATTTCGTCATGTATTTCATCATTTTGACGACTGCGGCGACGCTTCACGCACACGGACATACGACGATTCAAACCGCACAGGAAGCCGCTGAAGCCCTGCGTCCGCTTGCCGGCGGCGCCGCGTACTGGCTCTTTGCGCTTGGTCTGATCGGCGCCGGTATGCTCGGCATTCCCGTGCTTGCGGGCTCGTGTGCATACGCGATCGTTGAGGCCGCCGACCACCACGGTTCGCTGGAAGACCGGCCGCACGGCGCCCGGGGATTCTATGCCGTGATCGGAATTTCCATGGCACTGGGCATGATCATGAATTACTTCGGCCTCAATGCAGTGTCGGCTCTGTTCTGGTCTGCCGTAGTCAATGGTGTGCTTGCGCCGCCACTGATCGTTCTCGTCGTGCTCCTCACCAGCGACCCCGGCGTGATGGGAGAGCATGTCAATTCCCGCCTGCTCCGCCTCCTCGGATGGTTCTGCGTGGCCGTGATGACCGCAGCTGCCATCGCCATGTTCGTGGTGTGAGGCGTTGACAGAATGACTCGATCGCATAGTAAAATGACTGGTCAGTCATTTTGGGTTGCCTATGCCAGTACTTGGAAAAACCAGGAAGGATGTTCTCTCGGAATTCCGACGGAGCGAACTTCTGACCGCCGCACGCACGATATTTTCGAAAAAGGGATTTCACGATGCCACCATCGATGACGTGGCTGAAGCGGCCAATGTGGCAAAAGGAACGGTCTACCTTTACTACAAATCGAAGAAGGATCTTTATCTGGAGGCGTTGCGATACGGCATTGAATCCCTGAACCGTGAACTGGAGGTCAAAGCAGTGGAACCGGGAACCTGTCGAGACAAGCTCCGCATATTGGCCGCAACGAAAATGGCATTCTTCGAAGAGAATCGGGAATTCTTCAATATCTACTATTCCGAACTCGGAAAGCTGCCCAGCCACCCCGCCAGTCTCGATTTGGTGAAGGACCTCTACTTTGCGCAGGCGAAAATCTTTTCGCATCTGCTTCAGGAAGGCATTCGCCGGCGGGAAATCCGAAAAATAGACGTGGAAAAGACAGCATTCGCCGTCGCCGATCTTACGCGAGACGTCACGACCCAGCGTTTCCTGGGATTTTCAAAAACGAGTATGAAAAACGACATCGACTTCGTGGTGGATTTCATCTGGAAAGGTATCTCACGATGACCGGACGAGGATTCGGAGTTCTGACGCTTCTTATATCGCTGCTCCTGCCAGGGAATGCTGTATTCGCGCAGGAAACACGATCACGCTCGCAACCCGCAAGCAATACCTTAAACGACAGCGTCGTGTCTGGACCCGTTTCTGCTGAACCGATCCCGCTTACGATCATTGATGCGATCCACCGCGGGTTGAAGGCCAACCTGGCCGTTATCAGCGGCAGCTATGATTCGAAGAATGCGGAAGCCATCCGCATTCGTGATCAATCCGAACTGACGCCGAAAATCAATGGGTACGTGACAGCAGTTCAGCAGCAGGTCAACCTTGCGGCGTTTGGTTTCACAGGTATTTCCGGCATCTCGCCGGTCATTGGGCCATTCGGACTCGTGGATGCGCGTGCAACGTTTTCCCAGCGTCTGTTCGATGCCGAACGAACGCACAACCTGCGTGAAGCAAAGGAGAACGAGAAAGCGGTGACGGCCGGCAACGACAACACGCGCGAGCTGGTTGTCCTTGCGGTTCTGGACCTCTACTTTCAGGCGGTTTCCGGCGCCAGTCGCGTGCGCGCGGTTGAGGCGCAGGTCACCAGCGCTCGAGCACTGAATTCCCGGGCAGCGGATTTGAAAGGTGCGGGTGTCGTTCCGGGTATTGACGTGCTTCGGGCGCAGGTGGAACTTCAGTCTGCGGAACAGCGGCTGATCCAGTCCCGCAATGAATTTTCTCGAGAGAAGCTGAACCTTGCCAGAGCTATCGGTCTGCCACTGGGTCAGGAGTTCAATCTTGTTAACGACCTTCCCGACGCCACATTGCCGGCGGAAACTCTTCCAAACCTTCTCAGCCGCGCGTATTCCAGCCGTCCGGATGCGAAAGCCGCAGAGTTCCGTTTACGGGCCGCGCAGGAAGCCGTCAAGTCTGCAAAAGCGGTGAACCTGCCGACTGCCCACGTGGATGCCAACTATGGAGTGATCGGAGCGAACCCCTGGAGTTCGCATGGGACCTTTGCCGTGTCGGGCACTGTCGATTTCCCGATTTTCAATTCACGGTCGAAAAGCGAAACGACGGAAAAGGAAGCATTGCTGAAGCAGCGTCAGGCCGAAATCGACAGCCTGCAAGGCCGTATTGAACTGGATGTCCGGTCGGCGTTGCTCGAACTTCAGTCAGCGGAAGAACAATACAAAGTCGCACAGAGCTCCCTGGCGTTGGTGCGTCAACAACTCGATCAGGCGCAGGATCGTTTTGCCGCGGGAGTCGCAAATAATCTGGAAGTGGTACAGGCGCAGGAAGCCATCGCATTGGCCGACGAGAACGTGATCCGCGGCCTTTATGCGCTAAACGCGTCGAGAGCGCTCCTGGCGAGAGCGATGGGTGTGGCGGAGCAGTCCGCAGAGGAAGTGTTTGGAGGTAGCAGAAGACCATGACTGAAACTCACGGAAAGTCTCGCCGGCAATCGGGAAGGATCCGCATCATCATTCCCATCGTTATCGTGGTGTTGATTGGCGGCGCATTCTGGGCGTGGCGTCATTATTCCGGAAGCGAAAGCACGGATGATGCGCAAGTGGACAATCATGTTTATGCAGTCAACGCACGTGTGGGTGGAACCCTGATTGCAGTCAATGTTCATGAAAATCAGATAGTCCAGGCGGGTGAGGTTCTGATTCAAATCGATGACCGCGACTTCCGAAATGCCTTGACCAAAGCGGAGGCGGACCTTGGCGTGGCGGAGGCTGGCTATCGCGAAGCTCGTGCCGGCCTGCCTGTCACATCGTCGGAGACGGGAGGACGGATCTCGCATTCGGAAGCTTCGCTGGTTCAAGCCAAAGCTGGAGTGGAAGCCGCGCAAAAGGACTTTGATGTCGCACAGGCACGGTTGAATCTGGCAACTGCGAGATCCGGCGAGGTTCAGGCCGCATACGCAAAGACCGTGAAGGATCTGGACCGAATGAAAGCTCTGATTGCGAAGGATGAAGTGTCGCAACAACAGTATGACGCGGCCGTGACGGCTTTTGATTCCGCGAGGGCCGCTGTGGAGTCATCCAAGGCAACCATTCAGGAAGCGCAAAGCACCATGGCGTCGGCTCAGGCGAGAGTGGTGCAGGCCCGCAGCGCCATCGGTATTGCCGAATCGGACCTTCAAACCTCGAAAGCGGCGCCTCAGGAAGTGGCCGTGACGCAGGCGAGGATCGACACTGCGGCGGCGCGGGTGGCGCAGGCGAAGGCCGCTATTGAACTGGTTCGTACCAACATCGAATACGCCGTGGTTCGCGCACCTGTCGCCGGTATGGTGACGCGAAAGAACGCCGAGATCGGACAGGTCGTACAGCCGGGTCAGGCTCTGTTGGCCGTAGTGCCATTGAAGGAAGTCTGGGTAACGGCAAACTTCAAGGAAACTCAGCTCGATAATATCCGCCTGGGGCAACCCGCTGAGATCCGAGTGGATGCTTATGGCGGAGTCGTCTTTAAGGCACACGTGGACAGCATTTCGGCCGCGACTGGCGGCCGATTCAGCCTGCTGCCAGCCGAAAATGCATCGGGAAACTTTGTGAAAGTGGTGCAACGCGTCCCGGTGAAGCTCGTACTGGATGGCGTCCCCGATCCGGAACATGTGTTGCGTCCGGGAATGTCTGCAGTTGTGAAAGTGCTCAAAACCGACTGACGTGTAAGGGCGGTCTGGGGACCGCCCACAATCTCACATCCGATAGATCGCGGACGGTCATAGACGGCCACTACAGATCTCCGAGGTGAGTTCAAATTTCAATATGGACGAGACGCCGCAAGTCACAAATCCTCATCCGAATATCAATCCGTGGCTCATCGCGGTTTCCGTGATGTTCGCGACGTTTCTGGAAGTGCTCGACACGACGATCGTGAATGTATCGTTGCCGCATATCGCCGGGAGTCTCTCCGCAACTCCAGAGGAAGCGACCTGGGCGCTGACTTCGTATCTGGTCGCCAACGCGATCGTCCTACCCCTCACCGGGTGGCTTTCGGCTTACTTTGGACGCAAACGACTCCTGATTCTTGCTGTAGCGGGTTTCACGACAACATCGTTTCTTTGCGGACTTGCGCCGACGCTTCCATTTCTTGTTGTCTTTCGATTGCTTCAGGGTCTCACTGGAGGAGTGCTCCAGCCCATGTCTCAGGCCATCATGCTGGAAGCTTTCCCTCCGGAAAAACGCGGACGAGCGATGGCCTTCTGGGCATTGGGCATTGTCGTTGCTCCGATTCTCGGTCCCGTACTGGGAGGCTGGCTCACGGACAATTACAGCTGGCGATGGGTCTTCTACGTGAATATTCCGATCGGTATCGTTTCGATACTCATGACACGCGCGTTCATTTTCGATCCGCCATACATGAAAGATATGAAACGTCGCGTGGACGGCATTGGAATTGGACTGCTCGCCGTTGGCATTGGAACACTCCAGTTCCTTCTCGACAAGGGTCAGACCGAGGACTGGTTCGATTCGAATCTCATCCGCGCGCTTGCTGTGGCATCCGCTTCGGCTCTGATCCTGTTTGTGATTCACGCGCTGGTTGCAAAGGATCCGGTGCTGGATTTGCGCGTTCTCAAGGATCGCACCTATAGCACCGGCGTTTTTATGATGACTGTGCTGGGGTTCGTTCTCTTCGGCAGCCTGGTAATGCTTCCGCTTTTCCTGCAGACAGTGCTCGGCTACCCCGCCTTGCAGGCCGGCATCGCGATGGCGCCACGCGGCATTGGATCATTTCTGGCAATGCCGCTGGTCGGCATTTTGATGAGTAAGCTCGATCCTCGAAAGATGCTGGCAGCAGGGCTGGTCATCGCCGGTGTGACGCTCTATATGCTGTCGGATATCAATCTCAACGCCGGCTACTGGGACATCTTCTGGCCGCAGCTGCTGCAGGGCGCTGCAATGGGTCTGCTGTTTATTCCACTTAGCACCATGTCCATGGCTGCGATTTCGCGAGAAAAGATGGGGAACGCCACCAGCCTGTTCAATCTCATGCGCAACCTTGGTGGAGGCCTCGGCATTGCTTTTGTTGCGACATCGGTATCGCGTTCGACGACGGTGCATAGCGCAATACTGTCCGATCGTGTGAATCCTTATTCGCCGCAGTCTCAGGCGGCAGTCGACGGCGCGCGGTCCCTTTTCCTGTCGCGTGGTTCGGATTGGAACACTGCGACCAGTCAGGCCTACGGAGTCCTCAACGGCATGATCCATCGGCAGGCGGCGATGATTGCTTTTATCGATATCGTTCGACTCCTGGGCGTCATTTTCATCCTGATAATTCCCCTTATTTTCATCATGAGACGCCCGCGGGGGGCTGCTTCTCCACCGCCAGGCGCACACTGAGCGTGCTACTCTAACCGACATGAAACCAGTTCGCGTGCCCGACCTGCGGGCCATGAAAGTTCAGGGAACAAAGATCACTGTCCTGACGGCGTATGACGCCGGCATGGCGCGGCTTCTCGATCGTGCCGGCCTTGACGTGATTCTTGTCGGCGACTCCGTGGGTATGGTCGTGCTGGGCTATGACACCACCCTGCCGGTAACACTCGACATGATGGTCCATCACACTCGTGCGGTGTGCCGCGGTGTCGAACGGGCACTGGTCGTGGCCGATCTGCCGTTTCTCACGTATCAGGTTTCCATCGAAGAGGCGATGCGCAATGCCGGTCGATTGATTCAGGAAGGCGGCGCCTCGGCGGTGAAGCTGGAAGGCGGCGCTCGAGTGGTGGATGTCGTGCGGCGATTGAATGACAGCGGCATTCCTGTAATGGGTCATCTGGGATTGACGCCGCAATCCGTGCACGCTCTTGGCGGATTTCGTCAGCAGGCGCGCGACGAAGCCTCGGCATGTGCCCTGATCGCAGATGCGAAGGCGCTTCAGGAAGCTGGTGCGTTTGCAATCGTTCTGGAGTCGATTCCGGCGTCGCTCGCAAAGCAGGTGACGGCAAGTGTGGAGATACCGACCATCGGTATCGGAGCAGGTCCGGACTGCGACGGTCAGGTTCTGGTCAGTCACGATGCGTTTGGAATGCACGATGGCTCACTTCCACCGTTTGTACGTCAGTACGAAAAACTTGGCGACAAACTCATCGCCGCCGCACGCGCCTATATGGATGACGTACGTACGGGTCAATTTCCGGAAAGGACCACAGGGTCCGACTAGTGACTTCTCCGATCGTTTCGTCCGTTTCAGAAACTCGTGAACAACTCGAGCGTGTTCGGCGCGCCGGAAAGCGCATCGGTCTGGTGCCGACAATGGGAGCCCTGCACGCCGGGCACGTGAGCCTGATCGAGCGAGCCCGCACGGAATGCGCTTTTGTCGTCGTCAGCATTTTCGTGAATCCGCTGCAGTTTGGCCCCTCCGAGGACTACCAGCGTTATCCGCGGCCACTGGAGAAGGACGCGGAGTTGTGCACGAAGAATGGCGTGGATCTGATCTTCGCACCCGAAACCGGCGACATGTATGCCGCGCCTCAGATCACCTTCGTGGAGGTGACGCGCATCACGGATCATTTATGCGGCGCGTTCCGCCCCGGTCATTTTCGCGGAGTGGCAACGGTGGTTCTCAAGCTGTTCAATATCGTTCAGCCGGAATTCGCATATTTCGGAGAGAAGGATTATCAGCAGCTGTGTGTGATTCGCCGCATGGTGGACGATTTCAATCTGCCTTTGACCGTTGTGCCGGTCCCGACATATCGCGAGTCCGATGGTCTTGCAATGAGTTCGCGCAACGTGTATCTGTCGCCTGCCGAGCGTACCGCGGCGCCCGCGCTCTATCGGGCACTGACGCTTGCGCGCGAGAGGATCGCATCAGGTGAGAAGGATGCTGCGATAATCAAAACCGCAGCGATGAGCATTCTTGCCGCGGAGCCACTCATTCGTGTCCAGTATTTTGAGATTGTCGATCCCTCCGAGGTGCAGCCCGTTGCCATCGTCACTGGGCCAGTTCGAATCGCCGCCGCCATCTTTATCGGCAAGACCCGCCTCATCGACAACGTCGCCGCCGGCAACTGATGTTTACGTTTCGTCACTTGCGTCCGGCCTTGACGTCTTCAACCAATCGCGTCCTCAATTCAATGGCACGCAATTGTCCCAGCGCTTTGATGGAGGGGTAACGCTGAGCCCAGAAGTCCAAAGCATTGTAGGCGCGGTCTATGACCGCGCACGATCCCTCCAATGAGAGTCTGTAGGCGGTCATAGACCGCCCCTACAACGGGAAATACTGGCATGCAATCTTCCATGACACCGCTATACAATTCATGCAAGCTGAACGAATCAAATGGAAAACCGCAGAAATTATTACCGCGTCCTTCACGTCCAGCCCGATGCGCCGGCGGCGGTGATCAAGTCCACATATCGCACGCTCATGCAGAAATTAAAAATGCATCCGGACCTCGGCGGCAACACCTGGAATGCCGCGCTGATTAACGAAGCGTATGCCGTACTTCACGATCCGCTGAAGCGCGAGCAGTATGACCGGCAAGTTCTAAAGAGACTGCAGAACCGTCACAAGCAGGAATCTGCGGCGGACGTGGCTCCGCTTGAGACGAAACGCGGCCATTGCCTTTTTTGCAAATCGATTTTTCTGATTGTGCCCGGGCGAGCCGCGGCCCAATCGTGTCTGGAGTGTCGCAGTCCTCTGCAGGGCGTTGGCGACGATGAAACGCAGATTGCTCTGCGGCGAATGGCGGCCCGAATCGAACGGGCCTTCGATATCACGTATTACACCTACTGGCCGCAAGCTGCTCGCCGAGCGGTCGCGGTGGACTTTTCGCCCACAGGCATTGCCATCGCGGGACCCGATCATTTTTTCGTTGGCCAATTGGTTAAGATGGAGAGCGAGCTATTGAGCGCCGTCGCCCAGGTGAAGAATCGGAAAGCCCCCGGTGACGCATCCATTCCCGTAAGAGTCGGCTTGAAGTTCGTCACAGTTTCGTTCAATCTGCCCCGAGGGACATTCGTTGGTGTGACGGTATAGTTCCGGAATGTGCGGGTGCTGTCTTGAAAACTGCTTCGGCTTATCAATCCATCGTGGTCCTGACTGGAGCTGGCGTGTCCGCCGAATCGGGCCTCTCGACTTTCCGCGATTCGAACGGCCTTTGGAACAATCATCGAATCGAAGATGTTGCCACACCGGAAGCATTCGAACGGAATCCGCAGCTGGTGTGGGAGTTCTACTCCGCCCGCCGTCGCAATGCGTTGAGTGTGAGCCCGAACGCGGCGCATCATGCGCTTGCGGCATTTTCGAGAACATGCAAGGACAAGAGCATCGAATTCACGCTCGTCACCCAGAATGTGGATGGCCTGCATGAAACCGCTCACCGTCGTGCCGGTGCGGCCATGCCGCTGACGATGCATGGCAGGGTGTGCGAGTCCAGATGTACGCGGTGTGACAAAGTCACTCCGGACGAGAAAGTCTACGACACAGGGGAGCTGCCGAAGTCCGATTGCTGCAGGAAGCTGCTCCGACCGCACATCGTGTGGTTTGGCGAAATGCCGTTGTTTATTCCCGAGATTGAACGCCGGCTTGGCGCATGCGATCTTTTCGTCACCATCGGCACCAGTGGCAATGTTTACCCAGCAGCCGGCTTTCTGATGCAGGCAAAGATTGCGGGCGCTACAACGGTTTGCCTGAATAAGGAGAGAATCCCGCAGGATCGGTATGTCGACCGCCATTTAGAGGGGCCTGCGACCGAACTTGTCCCGGAGTTCTTCAGGTAGGATAGGCTTTCAAATTCGATATCGTGGGCCGCCGCTATCTTGAATCGTTTCCTTTTGTGGCCTCGATGGAAATGGGACCCAGCAGGGAACTGCCGGCGTTCGGTCCGGGAGGTTGCGCGGGCGCAGGCATGTTGTCCTGCCGAGTGGTCAGCCGCATTTCATTCATCGCGACCCGCACCGTGGCCTGATTGTGGAAAGGAAGCGTTCCCGGGCCCCAGTCCTCGTGCAGGATATTGAATGTCATCGTGTCGCCCTTGATTTCGAAATCATCGAGAGCCGCCATGGTATACGGGTTGTCGCATCGGCCGCAGACCATCCCGCGCAGCCTGGTCCCCACTTTTCGAATGATGAAGTACTGCTTGTTGATGCCGGTGCCGAATCCCAGCCACACTCCGATGACATCGGATTCCTTGATTTGCTTCCACGGTCCGGGCTGAAGATAGCCGGGACCACCGGCTCCACGCGGAGGCTGAGGCGGAGCTGCAGCTCTACCTGTCGTTTCAGGGGCCGGTCCGCGTCCGCCGGTTGCAGGAACGGGGCCATTTCCCGCAGGAAGTCGTGACACGGGCAACGGAAGTGGATCCGGCCCGCGCGGGTCTTTGATGACCGTCCTCTGAAATTTTCCTCCACCGGGCCCGCCGCTGGTTCCAGTGACGATCAATTTGCCGTTGTCGAACTTCGCCGTTGCGCGATCCTGATACGCGGTGCTGCCATCGGCCTTCACGTGTGTGACGACGAAGGTCAAGCCATCGTTGCCGAATTTGCCATCGACGAACGCGAGGGTTGTCGCGTCACTGCAAAGTGTGCAGTAGATTCCCCGAACTACGTCACCGCGGATCGAAAACTGGTACGTGTGCGGTTCACCCGCGTCGGTTCTCCATCCACCCCGGTAGTCGTCGGGATTTTGCGCCACGGCCAGTTGCGCCGTGCCAAGCAAGGCGACGAGCGAGAACAATATTTTCACGGTGCCTCCAGTGAAGGTTGTGCAGCGGGGATAATCCGACTGTCCCGGAGTTTGTGTCAACGACAAACTCCACCAATCCAACCGAATCGCGCCAATACAAATCCGGTTGCCGTCGGATATGTTGTCGATTGTGCCCGATCGCGAATACGAAGGTGACGTCGGATTTTAGCGTCACCCATTCCGTTGATACGATGAACGAAGCTCGGATAAACATCGATCCGCCGGAATTGATATCGGTTGGAGCCGGAAGAGGCCCGCTAAAGATTCGCGTCCGTGTGTGGTCTGAGAAATTCCCAGTGATTCACGAATTGTTCAAAGCATATCTTTCCGGGAATGGTTTGGTAGGTCTTCACGAAAGTGAATCCAAGTTTGGCCAGAACCTTGTTCGGGGCAGGATTTTCCGCAAAGGGTTCGCAGTAGAGTTTTTCCAGTCCAGGATTTCTGAAAAAATAATTCACGGAACGACTGAAGAACTCTGCACCGATGCGGTTCCTTCGCAGTTGTGACTTCCAGAGATGCAGGTGGATTGAAGCTTCTTCTCCCCAGCGGATTTTATTGATGCTCGAATGGCCAGCTAATTCACCCTCGTAAATCCAAGCCAGATAAATCCTGTCCTTTTCGGGGCCGGGTTTGTGATGATCCTCCCACACTTCGGCAAGCCAGTCTTCGCGAGTGGGAAGTTTTGCAGGATCGATTCCCATTCCACGAAGAAAAGCATCGCTCGACTGGATAAAGTAGTCGACCATATGCTCATATTCTTCCTCCGTTCGAAAAGGACGAATTTCCATCTTCATCGATCACCGAGCATTGCTCGTTGTGTCCGTGGTTATCGCCCACTGGTTGTCGAGGCGCTTCGACAGGTCCAGCGGATCCCCAATACCTACCGTGCCGCTCGCCACCTGGTACGCCCAGACCTGGAAATATGTCAGCGTTGCTCCACCGAAGATGGTCGAGAACGCACCATCCACGGCGTCCTGGCCGCAGGAAACTTTAATGCGGCCGATGCGAGGGACGTGGAAGCGGGCATCCGTCGTGAACCAATTTCCTGCGATATAAACTTCGGCATATGCGTGGAAATCCATGTGATTTTCCGGATCGGGAAATCCAATGTCCGGCAGGTGTCCGGTCACGTAGCGCGCGGGAAGATTGAAAGTGCGATTCAGGGCAATGGCGAGATGCGCAAAGTCCCGGCAAACTCCGTACCCGCGTTGAAGAACGTCCGACGCCGATATGTCGGGCCTGCCCGACATATATCGATACTCGATGTTGTCGTGCACCCAGCGGCTGATCGCCTGAACGCGCGGCATTCCATGTTCGATATTTCCGAACTTGCTCCACGCGAAATTGGTGAGTTTGTCCGAGTCGCAATACCTGCTTGGAAGTGTGTATCTCAATAGTTCGGCGGGGAGATCTCCCGGAGTTTGCGGGGCGGTGGCGACGAGGTTGTAGTTGTCCGGCTGTGAGGGAGCCGCAACGATGGCATCGTGGCGGAAACAATTCGTGCCGGGTTCGAGCGTCACGCGGCAAACCCCATTTCCGTGGCTGTCGATGAATTCATCTCCGGGCAGGTTGTTTCCCAATGACAGCGCTTCGGAAAGAACGACGTGGTTCCGGTCAGGGCGAAGCTTCAGGTTCAGGAGCAGTGAAGCGGTTCCTGTGACTTCATAGACGAGACTGCAACCCACTCGAACCGTGATATCGAACCGGGGATCCATTTTCGGTTGCATGCCACAGGTTAGCACGCCTTCAGATAACGAAACTGCAGCGGACATTTTGTCGGACACTTTCGCGGTCGAGTACAGTCCGTTCGTGCCCGATCTATTTCATTTTTCCGAACTCCCTACAACGCAATATTTCGACTGCGTGTGGCACGGACATCCATGGAACCGGAACCACTTGTCCAGGTGGACCTGCTGGAGTAGCAATTCGAGAACAGATACACCCGCATCTGCTAACATTCGGCCGCCAAATGGAGGTGCCTGTGTGGCAGCCGAACACGGCGCAGTGGAGAATCATCTGGATCGTCAGCGTCTTTCTGATTCTTTGCTGGCCGCCAGAAAAGGGACGCAGCCTGGGACTGAAGATCACAAACCGGCTCGCGGATCCACGTAACACGCTTCCGACAATGCCCGAGCCCTTGCCGATCGCGCTCGATGATAATGGTGACGCGGTTTCCGAACATGATGCGTTGGCAGCGGAGTATTACCGTCAGTATGAGAGCTCGGCTTTGACGCGATATCGGATGAGGCTCAAGGAGGCAACGGACCCGTTCGATCCCTCCACCGCACGTCAGATTCTTGCGGGCATTGCAATCCTGAGCGCACTTGCTGTTTGGCGAATCAACGGCAAGAGAATGTAATCCGATTCGTGCCTCGTTCCCGGTCCTCTAATTCGCAGACGGCTTCTGGCCAGGATGCAGCGTAAGGTGCTGGACGCGCCAGTTCTGGGCCTCTCCGGTATAAAGCTCGTTCTCGCTCACGCATTCGATTTCGTGCACCCAGTAGAACTGGCCCACTTTCTTGCCCGTCGTTCCAAACCAGCCGAGGTTTTTGCCCTCCAGATCATCCTTGTAGATTTTGCCGCCGGCATCGGCGCTGTAGAGGAACTGCTGACCCTGCGCGTTGGGCGGGGTGATGCACACGGCCCAGGGCGCGCGCACGTTGTTGATGATGCGAACCGGATTGAGATCCTTGTCGAACACTTGTATGCGATTGTTCCCGCGGTCACCGACATAGATGTTGCCTTTGGCATCAGACGCGATGGTGTGCGGCGTATTGAATTGTCCGGGAGCCGTGCCGCGCGATCCGATCGATTTCACGAACGCTCCGTCCTTATTGAATTTTGCGACGCGCGAATTGTCGTATCCATCCGCAACAAAGATATTGCCCTCCAGATCCCATGTAACGTCTGTAGGGCGCGCGAATGTCCCACCCCGGCCCGCCCCTGCGCCGACCGCCGAAATCGCCGCGGCATCGGTATGGCGTGCTTCCTCCAGGAATCGTTCAAGGTAGTCGATGGCTTCGTCCTTGCGTCCGAGCACCATGGTGACAAGACCCTGCGGATTGAATTTCATCACCATATTCGAGCCTTCGTCGACCACCCACACGTTATCGCTCTTGTCGATTTTCACCGCGTGCGCGAAGGAGAAACCGTAGGCATTTTGTCCCCATTCCTTGATGTACTTTCCGTTCTGATCGAATTCAAACAGCTCGGCCGCCTGCGATCCTCGCGCCGGACCGGAGTTGCCGCTTCGCGTATAGACGAACAAATGTTTCCTGGAATTGAGCGCGACGCCTTCGGTCTCGCCGATGGTGTGACCTTCCGGCATCAGCGGAAGCGATACCGCATCGAAGGGAATTGGCGGACTCTGCTCGAGCTGATTCTGCGCGGCCGCTGCGGCTTGCTGCTCCGGGCTTTGTCCGCGTCCACCGGCGGGTGGTCCCTGAGGGGCGGCACCTCCAGCGCCCGGCAGTGCCGGGACTCCCGGACCAGCGCCACGCTGGGCATAGGCAGCGGCAACCAAAAGTATGATCAGCACCATCGCATAACGTTTCACGGGACCCTCCTGTTGTTGACCCATCACCGGGTGGTGGCGGGAAGTATACTGCGATAGGGTGCCGACTGCACTCTCGGAGCACGTGGCAATTTGCTTATCGCAGCGTCGACGCCCGCGCAGAAATCGGAGGAAGCCAATGAAGATCAAAGTAGCTGGAGCAGTCCTGGGTTTCGGGACAAACCGGTTCGAATCGAAGGGAAGGTCACCCCGGAGAGCTCGGGAAATCCTCGTGTGAGTCGAACTGCCATTCGCGAATGCCGTTATCAGGGGAGAATGGAATCAGTACAGTACGCCGCTCATTCCATGAAGGTCACGCAGACGCCGCTGGGATCGATTGCCCCGAATTCTTTCGTGCCCCAGGGCTTGCGTTGCAATGGACCATTTGGGTGCACTTTGCCTCCGCGTTTCTGATATTCGGTGTACAGATCTTCGATGCCGGTGACCGCAAGTCGCACCATGGTCTGTTCGCCGATCTTTCGGGCCAGAGTTTTGTCATCGATTCCAGAAATGTGAAGTTCCGCTCCGCCTCTCTGGATGCCGGCGTAGTTCGGTGGTGTGGCATCGCGAAATGTTTCGGTGAAGCCGCAGACTTCGGTCCACCATTTCAAAGATTCCACCGGGTCGACTGCGGGAAGAATGGGAATTGCATGTTTGATGGTCGCGTCCATACCCTGAGAATACTCGAAGTTTGAAAAGTATTTCGGTCCAATCCTCTCCCAACGGGGAGATGGCGGCCCTCGCCAGAGCCGGGTGAGGGGTACCACAGCTATTAAATTATTTTCATTTGCGCCCCACACCGGCCGATTTGCCTGTACTTCTTCGCCGCTCCTTTCATCGGTTACAATGAAGATTCAACACCCATGATGTTTCATCCCATCGTTGAAGAATGGTTCCAACGAACTCTCGGCTCCCCCACTCCGGCCCAGGAGAACGCGTGGAACGAACTTGCGGCAGGGAACGACGTTCTGGTTTCGGCGCCCACCGGATCCGGAAAAACGCTTGCGGCATTTCTTCTGTGCCTGGACCGGTTGGTGCGGGCGGCACTCGACGGCACTCTCGAAGATCGAATCGACACCGTGTACGTTTCGCCGCTCAAGGCATTGAGTAACGATATTCAGAAAAATCTGGAGAGGCCGCTTGCGGAAATCACCGCGCTTGCCAGCGAACATGGCTTGATGTTGCCTCCCATCCGAGTTGCACTCCGGACCGGAGACACGACGGCATCGGATCGACAGAAGATGGTCCGGCGGCCGCCGCACATCCTCGTCACGACCCCGGAGTCGTTTTACCTCCTGCTGACTTCTGAGAAGGGAAGAACATCCCTCGCCACCACACGTACGTTCATCCTTGATGAGATTCATGCCGTTGTTGACGACAAGCGGGGCGCCCATCTCGCGTTATCTGCATCGCGGCTCGACGATCTGGTCCTCAAGGCGGGTGGCTGCGTCCCTCAGCGCATTGGGCTGTCGGCAACCGTCCGCCCCCTGGAAGTAGTGGCGCAATTCGTGAAGCCCGACGGGAATATCCGGATAGTCGACAGCGGTCATCGACGAAAGCTCGATATCGCCGTTGAAGTTCCCCTCGATGAACTCGGGGCAGTTGCCACGAACGAAATGTGGGGCGAAATTTATGATCGCATCGCCGAACTGATTCTGTCGCATCGCACGACGCTGGTTTTCGTCAATACCCGAAGACTGGCAGAACGAGTGGCCCATCAATTGACGGAGCGGCTTGGGGAGTCCGCCGTCCTGGCGCATCACGGAAGTCTGTCCCGCGAGATGCGCCTCAATGCGGAACAGCGACTGAAATCCGGTGATCTTCGCGCTGTCGTTGCCACAGCGTCCCTCGAACTCGGTATCGACATCGGTTCGGTCGATCTCGTCTGCCAGATCGGCTCTCCGCGATCCATCGCTGTGGCGCTGCAGCGTATTGGCCGCTCCGGTCACCATGCGAATCCGAACAGCGTTCCAAAGGGGCGCATATTCGCCACAACGCGCGACGAGCTGATCGAATGTGCCGCTCTCGTTCACGCGATCCGAAATGGGAATCTCGATTCGTTGCACATTCCTCCTTGGCCGCTGGACGTGCTTGCTCAGCAGATTGTTGCGGCCTGCGCCTGTGAGGAATTCCGCGAAGACGACCTCTTCACGCTTGTTCAAACGGCATATCCGTATCGCAACCTTCCCCGGCGCGATTTCGATGCGGTGCTGGAAATGCTGGCGGAGGGCATCGCAACACAACGCGGCAGAAGCGGTGCTTTCCTTCACCGTGATCGCGTCAACCGAATGGTCCGAGGGAGGCGTGGCGCCAGGCTTGCCGCCATTACATCCGGCGGGGCAATTCCGGACAATGCGAACTATTTTGTTGTGGCCGAGCCCGAAGGAACCGTCGTTGGAACCATCGACGAAGATTTCGCGGTGGAGAGCATGGCCGGCGACATCTTCCTGCTCGGAACCACGTCGTGGCGCATTCGGCGAGTGGAGGCGGGCCGCGTGCGAGTCGAGGATGCAAAGGGTGCCGCGCCGTCGATTCCTTTCTGGCTCGGCGAGGCGCCGGGACGCACGACGGAATTATCCGCGGAAGTCTCTGCAGTGCGTAACGCGGTGATTGACGATTCCGATGCCGTCGACTGGATCATTCGGGAGTGCGGCCTCGATCGTCTCGGCGCCGAACAGCTTGTGCTTTATGTGCGCGCGGGAGCCGCGGCACTCGGAGCGCTTCCGGATGCGAAGACAGTCATCGCTGAACGCTTCTTTGATGAAGCCGGCGGCATGCAGCTGGTCGTGCATGCTCCCTTCGGTTCGCGCATCAATCGGGCGTGGGGTCTCTCGCTGCGCAAAAGGTTATGCCGCACATTCAATTTCGAACTTCAGGCGGCAGCCACCGAAAACGGGATCGTGATTTCGCTCGGCGAGCAACACAGCTTTCCCCTGGATGCCATCTTCGAATTCCTCGACACCTACAGCGTGGAGGACATCCTGATTCAGGCTCTTCTGGCCGCCCCGATGTTCACGGCAAGATGGCGTTGGAATGCGTCTCGGGCCCTGGCCGTACTGCGATTCTCCGGTGGGCGTAAAACTCCACCGCCGATTCAACGCATGCGATCCGACGACCTGCTGGCGGCCGTATTCCCGGATCAGGCCGCGTGCGGTGAAAACATTGTGGGAGATATTCGAATACCGGACCATCCCCTGGTGAATGAGACCATGCGCGATTGCCTGCACGAAGCAATGGACCTGGATGGACTAAAGGCCGTACTGGCGGGACTTCGTAGTGGGGATATTCGGGCGCTGGCGATTGAGACCGCGGAACCGTCTCCGTTCTCGCACGAAATTCTGAATGCGAATCCGTACGCATTTCTCGATGATGCTCCGCTGGAAGAACGACGGACACGAGCCGTCCAAATGCGGCGTTCGCTTGGCGTGGATTCGGGCGAGATCGGCGCGCTCGATCCCCTGGCGATCGAAGAGGTTCGAAGTGAGTCCTGGCCGGTCGTCCGCAATGCCGACGAACTTCACGACGCCCTGCTGACGCTGTTTGCGGTTCCTCCGGATTCGGAATGGCAATCGTACTTCGACGAACTGGTGGAATCTCACCGTGCCACGACCATGCGTACTGGTTCCGAAAGATTCTGGATCCCGGCCGAACGCCTGACAACGGTGAAGCGACTCTATCCGGATGCCATATTCGTACCTTCCATCGAATCCTTCGAGATCGGCGGTCCTGACGACCGCGAGTCTGCGGCGGTCGAAGTCGTGCGCGGCTGGATGGAATCCACGGGTCCGATGACCGCCAAGCAAGTGACCAGGCGACTTGCGATTTCCCAGGAACTCGTCGACGTCGCATTCGGACGTCTCGAAGCCACAGGTGAAGTCCTCCGCGGACGATTTAGTCCCGAGGCGCGCGTGGCGAATGCAGAACTGGAATGGTGCAATCGCCGGATTCTGGCGCGCATTCATCGCATGACCATTGGCCGATTGAGACGGGAGATCGAACCGGTGTCGTCTGCAGACTTCATCCGGTTTCTGTTCTCGTGGCAGCATGTCAGCCAGGGCACGCAGCTTCACGGAGTGGACGGACTGTTTCAGATCCTTAAACAGCTTCAAGGCTACGAGGTGTCCGCATCGTCCTGGGAAACCGAGGTGTTGCCACGGCGCATCGCGCGATATTCGCCGGAGATGCTGGATCAGCTGTGCATCTCCGGCGAAATCATGTGGGGAAGGCTGTCGCCGCATCCGGCATTTGCCGTCACGGTGGAGACGTCGGCTCGCGGGCGGCGCGTGCGCCCCACGCGCGTGGCCCCTGTTTCAATTTTCCTGCGAGAGGATGCCGCATGGTTGCTTCAGCCACCGGCGAACTCCGATATCACCCTGTCCCATCCCGCACGCGAGGTCTTCGAATCCCTGGGCCGCCGAGGCGCATCATTTCTGCCTGAACTTGTGAAGGCGACCGGGCGTCTCGCCAGCGAAGTGGAAGACGGACTGTGGGAACTTGCGGCTGCGGGACTCGTCACTGCGGATGGCTACGAAAATCTGCGCGCACTCGTCGATCCAAAGCGGCGCAGTAGTACCAGCCGCACTCATGGGCGGGCGCGCCATGCCCCGGGTCGATGGGCATTGATCACGTTACCGGACTCGACGAAATCCGGCGAGCGAAACGTCGCATTTGCTCGTCAGTTGCTGGATCGTTGGGGAGTCGTATTTCGAGACTTGCTGGCGCGGGAGACTTTGGCCCCGCCGTGGCGCGATCTCCTGCTGGAATTGCGGCGCATGGAGGCGAAGGGTGAAATTCGCGGAGGACGCTTCGTGAGTGGATTTCCCGGCGAACAATTTGCACGCCCCGAAGCAGTGGATCTGTTGCGGGCTCTCCGGCGAAAGTCCGAGGATCACACGCTGCGTATTGCAGCGGCTGATCCGTTGAATCTTGCAGGCATCATCGTGCCGGGTGCGCGAATAAGTCCGCTTGCTGGACAACCCGTCGAACTTCTTATCGCGTGACCAGGCACGGGCTATTACTGCCCGCTATAACAACACCCTCATTTCTCCGCTGTGTACCGGGTGTAGCCGCTGCGATATGTCAACTTCAGATTCTTCTGGGGCGTCCGCACTTCTATCTTTCGGAAGACCCCGGATTTGGTGGACGTATTCGTCGACGCGTAACCGAGAATGTACTGTCGGCGTGCCTGTTCGGTGACCCTGTTGAAGGCGTGTTCCATCGCTTCGTCCGTTGCTCCGTTATGGACATCGCCTCCAGTCGCGCTGGCGTAGGAACTCAAGGCTCCATAGGAGCCAAAGCTGGCATAGGCGGTGGACACCGCAAAAACCTGAATGTCGTTCTTCAGCAGAAGTTCCGTGTTGTCTTTGAGAGAGTGCGTGTTCGCGTGGCCGGAGGCTACTCCGTCGGACACAATAAAGATGACTCTCCGCGTACCGCGAGGACGATTTTGAAGCGCGGTCGCTGCTTCATAGATGGCATTGTGAAGAACATGGTTCTTCGCAGTGCCCTTTGATCCATCGGGAAAAATTCCAAGCACCGATCGCAGCCAGCCCGGGCCACCAGTGATGAGTTCACCCTGTTCCTCTTCTCGCCCTTCGGCAATCTTTGAAATCACGACGAAGCTTTGCAGCATCAATTTGGGATCGGTGCTGAAATCGGAGAGGCGGTCAACGACTCCGCTGTATCGAAAAACACTGACCTCGTCCTTTGATGTAAAGCCGGCCGCAAGCACCTGCAGTTGCGATGCGACCCGATGTATCGCGATGCCGCCAATGCCGTCATCGATCACGATTGCCGCGGACATCGGTTGCGGCTCATTGTCGAAGGAGGAAATCTCCTGTACCTTCCCGTCCTCCAGAACCGTGAAATCGTCTTTGGTCAATCCTTGAACAAATTCACCGTCCGCATCCCTAACCGTTACCGGCACGACCACAATTTCCGAATTCACCCGGATTTGACTGCGAGCATCTTTGACCGCGCCACCAATCAACGCCATGAACGTAAACGCAAGGATGGTAATGGCTTTTATATTGAATCGCTGGGCGACGCAGGTCTTCGTCACGGTAAGGTATCTCCGGCAATTACTAATGCTCTCTCGATACTGACGCCATGGTGGAGCATACGTAAGCAATTCGATCCGGCAGATTTAATACCTTAAATCCAGTTTTGAAGCTACCTTCGATCCAGATTCCCGATCTTTCAGCTGGTTCAGTTCAGTTTGAAATTCACAGTGATCGTTGTGATCACGTCGATCGGCTCTCCGCTTAACAAGGTTGGTTCGTAGCGCCATTGTCGGACTGCGTCCATCACCGATTGGAAGAAAAGTGGATTTCCGGAAATGATCCGAAGGCTGTCGATGGTGCCGGAAGCTGTGATGCGTGCTTCCGCAATGACCGTTCCCTCGATGTGCGCGATCCTCGCCAGTTGCGGGTAGGCGGGGTCCACCTTCAATATCAGGCGAGAAGCCTGCACGGTCGACGCGACGCGGGTCGGCGCTACCCTCGGAATCTTCGGCGCTGGCGGAGGAGTTGGAGGATCGGGCGGCTGCGGAGGCGCTGGACTCACGGGCGGCGCCCACGTCGCGAGCATTCCTATAATGTTCGCCGGGCCTTGCAATCCTCCGGGTCCGGTGGAAGCTCCGGGATGGAATGACTCCAGCGAAGAAATGTCGATGGCGTCGACAACGTACGGGATCTTATCTGGAACTGAGGTTGGCTCAGTGAGAGGATTCGTCAATGCGGATGGTAGAGGTCGTG
>Ga0068864_100000212_pt1 | contig 52395 bp, 53 predicted proteins | sample KBSSwiS72_FD_66586 | JGI IMG/M metagenome (GOLD analysis project Ga0068864, IMG submission 66586) | Switchgrass rhizosphere microbial communities from Kellogg Biological Station, Michigan, USA - KBS Switchgrass S7-2 | ecosystem: Host-associated > Plants > Roots > Rhizosphere > Soil ...
GTAGGCGCGGTCTCAAGGCCCTCTTGACGAGTGCGACCTCTATCAGATGTCAAGGACGTGGCGCAGCAACGGGAAGCCGACTCGCCAGGAGTGGCCATCGCCGGTATCGACGGTGGCAGTGCGCTGGTTGATGCGGACGACGATGCCGACCTGAGTCTGCAGGTACTTGTCTTCGAACGAGACCTTCTCGCCGCAACGGAAGTCGTCCCGCCCGGGTTTGAGCTGAGCGGCGGCCTTTGATGGCAATGGTTTCGCTGCTGCGCCGCCTCCCGCGGTCTGCGGAGGCTCGACCGCCGTATAGGGCAGCTTCCACTCGACCCTTGTGCCCTCTTCGTGCAACGTGACCTTGGCGTCGCCCATCGCCACGACGCGCCCGTTGCGCATCTGTCCGTCACGCCAGTCGAGGAAGCGCACCGTCTGCCCCATGTGCATGTTCGTGCGCACCGCGATGATCCGGCGCGGGTCGGCCAGCATGCGCTCGATGAGCGTGTTCAGTTGGAATAGCTCCAGGCTGCTGGCCTGGTTGAGTGTGTCGATCAGCCGGGGGTCGATGCCTTGCGAGTTCACGCCGTTGCTCTCTTGGTTGCGGCGCCCTTGTTCGGTCGGACTCAGGCGGCCAGTCGTTGCTCTTGATCGCGCTGTCCGATGTTCCAGGGCAGCAACTCGTCGATGCGGTTGATGGGGTGCTCGGCTATGCGCGTCAGGACCTCGCGCAGGTACGCCTGCGGGTCAAGCCCGTTGAGCTTGGCCGTCTCCACCAGACTGTAGATCGACGCGGCCCGCTCGCCGCCCGCATCCGAACCCATGAAGAGGTAGTTGCCGCGGCCAAGCGCGACCCCTCGCAGCGCGCGTTCCGCCGCGTTGTTGTCGATCTCGATGCGGCCGTCGTCCCGGGAACGCGTCAACGCCCGCCAGCGCGTGAGCGAGTAGCCGATCACCTTGGCCAGTTCCGACTTCGCCGACACCTTGCCGACCATGCTGGTGAGCCAGGCACGCATGTCGTCGAGCAGCGGCCCGGCGCGGGCCTGTCGCTCGCGGCGCCGTACGTCGGGTGGTTGACCCCGGATCTCGGCCTCGATCGCGTAGAGGGCCGCGATGCGCTGCAACGCCTGATCGGCGACGGAGCCGGCTACGCGGCCCTGGTTGTCGTACATATCCCAGAACGGTCGCCGTGCGTGCGCCCAACACAGTGCCTCTTGAACGCGTCCGCTCGCATAGATCTTGCCGTAGCCGCCGTAGGCGTCGGCCTGCAGGATGCCGCGGTAGCCCTTCAGGTGCTCCTGCGGATGCTCGCCCTTGCGGTTGGGTGAGTAGCGGTACCAGGCCGCCGCAGGCTCGGTGCTGCCGGCCGGCCGGTCGTCGCGAACGTAGACCCACAGGCGGCCCGTCTTGGTCCTACCGCGGCCCGGGTTCAGAACCGGCACCGGCGTGTCGTCGGCGTGCACCTTGACGCCTGCCAGCGCGTAGCGGCCGAGCGCGGCCACCAGCGGATCGAGCAAGGCGTGGCTCTGTTCGACCCAGCCGCCGTAGGTCGAGGGATCGAAGCAGACGCCGTCGCGGGCGTGGATGCGAGCCAGGCGGTGCAGCGGGATGTGGTCGCAGTACTTGGAGACGAGCACGTTGGCGAGCAAGGCTGGGCCGGCCACGCCGCGTGCGATCGGCCGGCCCGGGGCCGCGGCCTGGAAGATGGCCTCGCAGTTCACGCACGCGAGCTTGGGGCGCACATGGCGGATGACCTTGAAGCGCGATGGCACGTACTCGAGTTGTTCCGACACGTCGGCGCCGATCTGGCGCAGCCGGCCGCCACACGCGGTGCAGCCGCAAGCGTTGCCGGTCGCGTCGTGCGCAGCCTCGGTCGTTGCCGGGCGGTGCACCAGGTTCTCGCGCGGCAGGTGCGCGGGCAGTTGCCGGTCGATGCCCACGCTGTTGGCCGCATCAGCCTTGGGCGCTGCCTTGGGCGCCGGATGCTCATACAGTGGTGCGCCCTCGATCAGGGCGATCTGCGGGTCATCCAACTGCTCGCTGGAGCGTCCGTACTGGGCTCGGCGCGCGCGCAGCAACTGCAGCGTGAGCTTGTCGACCATCAGCTTGAGCAATGCCACCTCGGAGTCGCGCTCCTCGACGACGCGCAGCAGCGCTTCGACGGTGGCAGGCGTGGGAGGCGTGGTCGGCACGGATATCTACTGTGCCGGCCTTCGGCACTGCCCACCATTGGTGGCGCACCGGAGGCTTGGTTCTACAGTGGTTCAGGCCGCGAGCTCGGGCTGATGCGTTCGCACCGGCATGCGCCAGTCGATGCCTTCGAGCAGCATCGACAGCTGCGCCGGCGTCAACGACACGCTGCCCGAGCTGGCCTGCGGCCAGATGAAGCGGCCGCGCTCCAACCTCTTGGCCAGCAGCATCAGGCCCTGGCCGTCGAACCACAAGACCTTGAGGATGTCGCCGCGCCGGCCGCGGAAGACGAAGACGTGGCCGCAGAACGGGTTCTCGGCAAGAGCCGTCTGCACCAGCGCGGCCAGGCCGTCGAAGCCCTTCCTCATGTCGGTGTGGCCGGCGACAATCCAAACGCGGGTCCCCGATGGCAAGCCGATCATGCAAGCTCGCTCAGCACCCGCAGGACGCCGCGCATGCTGGCCTCGTCGACCGCGCCGCGCAGCCGGACTCGGGCGTTGCCGATCTCGATCTCGATGGTTCCCGTCGGCGTGCGGGCCGGTGCCGACGGCGCTTGCTGCCTAGGGGCGGTCGGCGCCCGCATCTCAGGCTGCACCGTGACTGGTAGCAGCGTCGGCAACGCAGTCGTCGCGCCGTCGAGGCCCTGCGCACGAAGGTGAAGCCGGCGCCAGTTGAACAAGAGGTTCGCGTTGATGCCATGCTCCTGCGCCAGGGCCGACACCGACGCACCCGCCTGCAGGCTTCGTTCGACGAGATCGCGCTTCAACGCCTCGCTGTGCTTGCGCCGCGTGTCCTTGCCATTGATGACTCGCTTGTCCATGTGTGCACTTGCCTCGCTACGTGCACACATCCAAGCGTGAGCACCCTCACGCGATCGTGCTCATCCCGGCGCCAACCCGCAATGGGGCCTTGAGACCGCGCTTACGGTGAAGATGGCGGCGGCAGCGCGACGGATCTGCTGCGCGTCGCGCTGCATCATCTGCAGGCGCCGCAGCAGCCATGGCAGCACATCGGTGCCCGGCGCTTCGGCCGGCAGCGGCGCGCTGTCGCCAGGATCGGCAGCAAGCGGCGAACCGGCGGCCGGCCGGCTCGCCGCGCAGCAGGGCATGGATGCGTGCCGCGTCGGCCGCGAGCCCGCGAAGGCGCGACGCGATCAGCGGCAGCAGCCGGGTGCGGGAGTCGTCGGCGGCCAGCGGCACGTGTTCGAACCAGCGATCGGCATCGTCATCCGCCGGCGCAACGGGCGGGGCGTCGCTGCGCAAGGTTGAGGCCGCGGCATCGAGCTGCGAGGCGATCTGGTTCAGGCCTTCGGCCGCCCGATCCAGCAGCCGGCGTGCGCTGGCGTCGTTGCCCAGCAACTCCAGGTCGAGCCGGCTGGCCAGCAGCATGTCGCGCAGGTCGATGGCGCGCAGCAGGATGGCGCTGTCGCGCCGGGCCCGTGCGCTGTCCGGCGCAGTAAAGACGAAGTCGCGCGCGCCCTGCAAGTGTTCGGCCAGAACGGCCTCGCCTTGGATCCAGTTGCGAATGGCCACCGCATCAGCAGCCTGCCCCGGATCGGTCAGCAGGCCCGCGCGCGCCCGCAGCAGGGCGGCGGTGGCGCGTAGGGCCTCGCACAGCGCCAGCGTGCGATAGCGTCGCTGCAGCACGCTTGCGGCGAGGAGCGACCAGCCGACATAGGCCAGGGCGCCCGCGGCGTGCCACACGGCGAGCGTGGCCAGTGGCACCTTGCCAGGCGGCGTGGCCATCGTGAAGACCAGAGCCAGGATGGGCGCGAACGACACCGCACCGGCCCTCGCGCCCCAGGCCATCGTCATCATCGCGACGAAGACGATGACCGCCACGGCCAGGCCCAGTGCGACCGGGTGGGCTTGCAACAGCGCGACCACCAGCGCCGCCAGCCAGCCCAGCAGCGCGGCAGCCGGGACGCGCTGCGCCGTGCGGTGTACGGTGTTCGGCACGTCGGCCAGACTGGCGCAGACCGCGCCGCTCATGGCCAGCGCGCCGGCCTGCGGCCCGGCGGTGGCAACGACGAGCAGCTGGATGATGCCGATGCCCAGTGCGACGGCGATGCCGTTCAGCAGGTAGGCAGGCAGGCGGTGGACGACGGGCATCGGCGGGTGCAAGGCTTCAACTAGGGCACGATGCGCACTCCGGCCACCACATTGGCCAAGAGGAAGTCGATGAAGCGGCGAACGGCCGGCACCATGCCGCGCCGCGACGGGAAGACCGCTAGCACCATCGCTACGGGCGGTGCCCAGCCGGGCAGAACCGGCACCAGTTCGCCGCGCCGGAGTTCGTCGCTGCACAGGTAGTCCGGAAGCACGGTGATGCCCGTGCCTTGCAGCGCAGCGCTCCTGAGCGCGATCAGGTCGTCGGCTGTGTAGATCGGGCGGTGCTGCAGCTCGAACGTCGCTCCAAGGGGACCCAGCAGGTGCCAGCTGGCGCGACCGTCGGCCGCGGACATGGCGATCGTCGGCAGCTTGTGCAGCGACTCCACGTCCGCCGGCGCGCCGAAGCGCTGCAGCAACTGCGGGCTGGCCACCAGCACGCTATTGGTCTCACCCAGGTTTCGGGCCACCAGGCTGCTGCTGTCATCGAGATTGGCGCGGACACGCAGCGCCACGTCCACGCCTTCCTCGACGAGATCGATGAGCCGATTGGTGACCTGCATCTCGACGCGGACCTGGGGATGCGCGGCCAGGAAGCGCGGCAGCACCGGGCCGATCGTGGTCTGGGCCAGCGTCACCGGGCACGTGACGCGCACGGTCCCGCGCGGCTGCGTCTGCACTTGCGCCACTGCCTCGTCGGCCGCCTCGGCCTGCTCGCGCATGGCCACGCAGTGGCGGTGGTAGATCTCGCCGGCCTGCGTCAGCGACAACTTGCGAGTCGTGCGCTGGAGCAGGCGCACGCCGAGCCGGGATTCGAGATCGGCGACACGGCGCGACAACCTGGACTTCGGCACTGCCAGCGCCCTGCCGGCTGCGGAGAAGCTGCCCCGGTCCGCGACCTCGGCGAAGAAGAGCATGTCGTTCAGGTCCTGCATGATCGTTCCATTGATAGAACAATCTATCTCGATTCTGGCGGCTTATCAAGCGATTGATCCACCGGCAAACTCTCTCTCAACGGCTGCACCGCGGCCACCCAGGAGAAGACCTTGAAGCTGCTGCACATCGATTCCAGCCCGCTCGGCACCCAGTCCGTCTCGCGCCAACTCACCCGCCGTACCGTCGCCCAATGGCAGGACAGCCATCCCGGCACAATGGTCGAGCATCTGGACCTGGCGGCCGATGCGCCATCCCACCTGGACATGGATTCGTTGGGCTTTCGCCTGGGCATCGACGCCGACGCGCTGACGCCGGCGCAGAAGCGCGAGAACGCCCGCACCGAGCAACTCGTGAGTCAGTTTCTGGCCGCGGACGTGGTGGTCGTGGCCGCGCCGATGTACAACTTTTCGATCCCCAGCCAGCTCAAGGCCTGGATCGACCGCGTGGCCCAGGCGGGCCGCACGTTCAAGTACACCGAGCAGGGCCCCGTGGGCCTGGCCGGCGGCAAGACGGTGATCGTTGTGTCCTCCCGTGGGGGCGCCTACTCGGCCAACCCGGCATTGGCCTTTCTCGATCACCAGGAGTCTTACCTGAAGACGGTGTTCGGCTTCTTCGGCATCACCGACGTGCGCTTCGTGCGCGCCGAGGGACTTGCCATGGGCGATGCGGCCAAGGCCAGTGCCATCGCGTCGGCCGAGGCGGACATCCGGGCTCATACGGCCGAAGCCGCCAACGAGGAAAGGGCAGCGTTGCGCGCCTGAGTTTCGGGTCACCTACCCGAGTCTTTCGGGCGTCTCCAAGGAGCAGCGCCAGAGAGGGCAATGGCGTCGCGCCACTCGTTTTGAGACCGCGAACCGCCACGGTCTCGAGCAACGCGTGCGAGCGACGATGCAGCTGTTTCCTCTTTGGCCGTCGTCTTCCGTATTAGGAGGAGAAGATGCCGGCGGCCGGCATCCCGCGCACGAAGAGCCCTCGGGGAAAACTCATGTCGACACGTCCGCTTGCTCTTTGCGCCTTGCTGGCGCTGTTGCCGCTGCAATTCGCGGTCGCCCAGACCCCTACCGTCAGCGCTTCGGTCACCGGCTACACGGCGATCGGTGTCGGTCCCATCCCGGAATCGGAATGGGTGCCGATCGCGGTGAGTCGAAACGACGGCGTGCTCCATTCGGAAGCCAGCGGCGAAGGCGGCAGCTTCTTCGTGATTCCGGGCGTTCCATGCTGCGGTGGCAGCGTCACCGGCCCTGGCCTCGTGAGCGCCTTCGCCGGCGGCTTTGCAGCGGCCGATCCGGGCGTCCTGCATGTCTATGGCAACGATCTCGCCGTCGCGCGCAATCCGATCAGCCCGCCCCAGCTGCCAGCGACCACGAACACCTCGACGGTCTACACGAACATCCAGGCCGGGGCATCTTTCACCGACTACCTGACCGTCAACGTCGCCGGATTGGCGATCGGCACGGAAGTCCAGGTGCCGCTCATGTACGCCGCCGAAGTGGTGTCGAACTATCCGCTCGGCTACCCGCCCTTCGCGGTCCATCCGATCAGCCTCTTCGCGAGCTTCGTGATCCCGGGCTACGGCCCGCAGAACTTCTCGAGCGAGGGACCGCTGCAGTACTTCCAGCGCACTCAGCTCGCCAACGGAAACGGCCTGTACTCGCTTCGCAGCAGCGAGTTGACGGTGACGGCGCACGTCGGCGATGTGCTGCCCATCAGCGCCACCTTCGGCGTTTCCGGGCAGGCCAACATCACTGACTTCAACCGCCAGCTCGAGTTCGGCGGGTTCGCCGACGGCCGCAACACGGCAGGCATCTGGCTCGGCACGCTGCCGAGCGGCATGTCGATCACGAGCGCAAGCGGCCATGACTACCGGATCGACCCGACCGTCGCTGCTCCGGTGGCCGCCGTGCCTGAACCGGAAAGCTATGCGCTGATGCTCTTCGGGCTGGCCTGCATCGGCTCCGTCTGCCGACGCAAGAAGCGCGGCCCGCAGCGCGGTTGACGCGGACGCCTGCTTAAGCAGCAAGCAGCCAGCAGCCCGCGCCCTGCTCAGGGTCGTGAGCCGGCCCTACGGCTCTTGAACTTCAACGCTCAGGCGGCGGCCAGGAGCCGTCGCTCCAACACCGCTCGACTACTGTCCGCATGGCGTCGCCAGGCTGGTATTCTCGACCTCGGGCTGGGTGGGAGCAATGCCAGCCACGGCGTGCCGGACCCATGCGCCGATTGCCACCGGGAGCGGAGCGGGATCCCTATAGTTCTCGTGACTTGCGAGTGCCGGGACCGTGCTTGCGCGTACCGGAGTGTTTGAACACGCCGGACCCGGATACGGCGCAACAACAACTTCAGGAGGATACGAATGCGTACGCTCGTGTTGACATCGTTGATCGCTTGCGGTGCGGCGTTGATCAGCGCCCCTCTCCAGGCGCAGACGCCCGCAGCGCCCCCCGCATCAGCAGCGCCGCCGGCCGCTGGCGGTACGGCGGATGGCACGCCGTTCGATATTCCGTACGGCACACCGATCAGTCTGGAGACCGCCAAGAAGCTGGTCGCCGCGGTTGAGGCCGAGGCCGCCAAGCATCGCTGGAAGTTGAACATTGCCGTTGTCGATACCCACGGCGAACTCGTCCACTTCTCGCGAATGGACGGCGCACAGCTGGCCTCGATCAGCATTTCCCAGGGCAAGGCGCGCACTGCCGCGCGCTATCGTCGTGAGTCGCGCGCGTTCTACAACGCCTTCGAGACCGGCCATCCCTACGTGGGCACGCTCGATCCGACGCTGATCGCCTCGCCCGGAGGTTGGCCGCTGGTCGAAGGCGGCAAGCTGATCGGCGCTATCGGTTGCAGCGGTGGTACAGGCGATCAGGACGCAGCCGCCTGTAAGGCCGGCGCCGATCTCGTGAAATAGGCTTCCCGTCTGGCGATGAGCCCGTCCGTGCTACCGCGGGGCCGCTCGATGCTCGTCGGCTGTCTCGCAGGTGAGGACGTTCCGTGCACTCTGGACGTCGATTTGGTGGAGAGGGTGGGATTCGAACCCACGTTACGGTGAAACCGTAAACCAGATTTCGAGTCTGGCGCATTCGACCACTCTGCCACCTCTCCGGTCGGGTGCTTCGGCGGGTCTGGAGCCGAGGGCGGGATTCTAGTCGACGCTCTCCGACGGCTCAGGCCAGCGTGGTCAACGCCAGGCCGGGAAGGCGCGCATCGCTGAGCCGGGATTCGAAGCGATGCCCCGGGCGCATCGGCGCGGCATCGGTGATGGTGCCGGTGGTGACGATGTCGCCGGCGACGATGGGCCACTGCTCGGCCTGCACCGCCATGGCGTCGACCCAGAGGCGGAGCGCGGTCAGCGGGCCGTCGAGGACGATGGTGGCGTCGCCTTCGTCGATGACCTTGCCGTCCTCGAGCAGCTCGACGTGCAGCGCCGCGAGCTCGCGCGCCGGATCGGCGAAAGCGGCGATCGGCACCCGCCGGCCGACGAACAGGCGGCCGTGGAGCGCGAAGTCGGCCACGGTGTCGGCGGCCTTGAAGCGCCAGTCGGCCGAGTGCGTGTGCACGATCTCGTAGCCGTGCGCCACCCAGTCGATGCAGCCGGCGAGCCCGGCCTCGCTCATGCCCGCGCGCGGCGCGCGGGCGAAGCCGAACATGATCTCGGGCTCGAGCCGCGGCAGCGAGAACGGTGCCAGCGACACCCTCGCCTCGCCTCCTTCCACCTGCTCGACGGTCGAGTCCCACACCGGGCCCCAGATCGGCGCATGCACGCCGTAGCGGTCCCAGATGCCGCGGTTGGTGAAGCCGATCTTGTAGCCCACGGGCCGCTCGCCGCGGCCGAGACGCAGGCGGCGCAGCGCGTCGGCGGTGGCGAACGCTTCGCTCAGGTCGAACCCCGGCTCGCGCTCGCTGAACAAGGGCACGAGACGGGCGGCATCGAGCGCCGCGAGCAGCTCGCGCGCCCGGGCATCACGCACTTCGCTCATGGCCTGAGGACGCTGGCGCCGCCGAGGTAGGGGCGCAGCGCCTCGGGAATGGCGATCGAGCCGTCGGCGTTCTGGCCGTTCTCGAGCACCGCCACCAAAGTGCGCCCGACCGCGAGGCCCGAGCCGTTCAAGGTGTGCACCAACTCGTTCTTTCCCTGGGCGTTCTTGAAGCGCGTCTGCATTCGCCGCGCCTGGAAGGCTTCGCAGTTCGAGACCGAGCTGATCTCGCGATAGGTGTTCTGCGCCGGCACCCAGACCTCGAGGTCGTAGGTCTTGGTCGCGCCGAATCCCATGTCGCCGGTGGAGAGCAGCACCACCCGGTACGGCAGGCCGAGCTTGTGCAGGATCGCCTCCGCATGGCCGACCATCTGCTCGAGCGCCTCGAAGCTCTTCTCGGGATGGACGATCTGCACCATCTCGACCTTGTCGAACTGGTGCTGGCGGATCATGCCGCGGGCGTCGCGGCCGGCGCTGCCGGCCTCCGAGCGGAAGCACGGGCTGTGCGCGGTCAGCTTGACCGGCAGCGCGTCGGCGGCGAGCACCTGCTCGCGCACGCTGTTGGTGAGCGAGATCTCCGAGGTCGAGATCAGGTACTGCTCCGGCGATTTCTCGTCGCCGCCGCGCGTGACCCAGAACATGTCCTCCTTGAACTTCGGCAGCTGGCCGGTGCCCTCGAGGATCTCGCGGTTGACGATGTAGGGCGTCCAGCACTCGGTGTAGCCGTGCTCGCCGGTCTGCACGTCGAGCATGAACTGGGCGAGCGCACGATGCAGCCGGGCGACCGGGCCGCGCAGGAACGAGAAGCGCGCGCCCGAGAGCTTGGCGCCGGTGTCGAAGTCCATGCCGAGCGGCGCGCCGAGGTCGACGTGGTCCCGCGGCGTGAACTCGAAGCTGCGCGGCGTGCCCCAGCGGCGCACCTCGACGTTGGCGCTCTCGTCGGGGCCGACCGGCACGCTCGCGTCCGGCAGGTTGGGCAGCGACATCAGCATCGTCGCGAGCTCGGCCTGGATCGCCTCCAGCCGCGCCGCCGAGCGCTCGAGCTCGCCGGCGATGCCGTTCACCTCGGCCATCTCGGCGCTGGCGTCGGCGCCCTGCCCCTTCTTCCTGCCGATCTCCTTCGACAGGCTGTTGCGCCGCGCCTGCAGCTCCTCGGTGCGCGTCTGCAGTCCCTTGCGCTCGGACTCGAGCGTGCCGAAGCGGGCAACGTCGAGGAAGGGCTGCGGCGACTGGCGCGTCTCGAGCCGGGCGACCACGGTCGCGAGGTCCTTGCGCAGGAGGGTGATATCCAGCATGGCGGCCGCGCCGCGGGGTCGCGGCGAGCGAGAGAGGAAAGGGTCCGGATTGTAGGGAGCGTCCGCCTGAGCGAGCGGCTCCCTCGGCGAAGTCGCCCGAGGCGACTCAGGCCGTCTGCTCGGCCTGGTGCATGCGACGCATCGGCATCCCGGAGGCCGACGCGGATCGGGCGTCGCAGAGGATGCGCGAGGCGCAGTCGGCACAGCGGCCGCACTGGGTGGCGACGCCGAGCTCGGTCTTCAGGCACTCGAGGCTCACCGCCCCCTCGGCCGCAGCCTCGCGGATCTGGTGGTCGGAGACCCGACGGCAGACGCAGACGATCATCTCGGTACACGCCTTTCGAGGGCGCGGCCGGACTCAATCGTCGCCGTGCACGCCCATTTGCGATTGCAGGTAGTTCTCGAGCCCGACCTTGCCGACGAGGTCGATCTGGGTCTCGAGGTAGTCGATGTGCTCCTCGGTGTCATCGAGGATCGCCTGAAGGATGTCGCGCGAGACGTAGTCGCGCACCGTCTCGCAGTAGGCGATGCCGTCCTTGATCGTCGCCTGCGCGCCGGTCTCCGAGAGCAGGTCGCAAGAGAGAATCTCCGGCACGTTCTCGCCGACCAGGAGCTTGCCGAGATCCTGCACGTTGGGCAGGCCCTCGAGCGTGAAGATGCGCTCCATCAGGCGGTCGGCGTGCTTCATCTCGCCGATCGACTCCTCGTATTCCTTCTTCGCCAGCTTGTCCAGACCCCAGTGCTTGAGCATCCGGTAGTGCAGGAAATACTGGTTCGCGGCCGTGATCTCGTTCTTCAGCTGCGCGTTGAGGTGGACGATGACTTGCGGGTCGCTTTTCATGCAGGCTCCAGGGGCTCGGGATCACCGCGCACACGTGCAGCCCGTGCCCGCTGGAGGGCGCGCAGGCGGCTGCTGGTGCAGGACGAGGAGCATTGTGAAGCGACATGACCGCAAATCGACAGGCGAGCATCGGGTACGGGGGAATGGAAGGGATTATGATTGATAATTGTTCCTATTTGCAATCCCGTCTAGCGACGACCATGTCTCCCGCACGCCTTTCCCGGCCGCCCGCGGCCACGCAGACGCTCGCCTCGCTCGCCGCCGGCGGCCGGGCGACGGTGACCCGCGTGGTCGCCGCCTCGCCGGAGGTGGACGCCGTCGCCCTGCGCCGGCTCGGCGAGCTCGGCTTTCTACCCGGAGAGCCGGTGCAGCTGCTGCGCCGCGGCCCGGGCGGGCGCGAGCCGCTGGCGGTGCTGATCGGCGAGACGATGTTCGCCCTGCGCCTGATCGAGGCCCAGTGCATCGAGATCGACCCGGGCGCACGAACCGCCGCCTGAGCCTGCCATGTCGCCGCACGCCCTGAACGCACCGAACCAGGCCCCGCTCTGGAGCGTCGCCCTGGTCGGCAACCCGAACTGCGGCAAGACGGCCCTGTTCAACCTCCTGACCGGTGCCCGGCAGAAGGTGGCCAACTACGCCGGCGTCACGGTCGAGCGCAAGGTCGGCCTGACGCGCCTGGGCAACGGCCGCGCGGTCTCGGTGATCGACCTGCCGGGAGCCTACAGCCTCACCCCGGCCACGCCCGACGAGCAGATCACGCTCGAGGTGATCGAGGGCCGGCGCCACGGCGAAGCCGCGCCCGACGCAATCGTCGCCGTCGTCGACGCGACCAACCTGCGCATGAACCTGCGACTCGTGCTCGAGCTGAAGCAGCTCGGCCGGCCGCTGATGGTGGCGCTCAACATGGCCGACGTCGCCCGCGCCGAGGGGCTCGCGATCGACGTCGCCCGGCTCTCCGCCGAGCTCGGCTGCCCGGTGGTGGAGACGGTGGCGGTGAAGTCCGACGGCCACGCCGGCCTGCTCGCCCTGCTCGAGGAGCGGCTGGGCCAGGCGCTGCCGGAAGTCGCCACGGTCGGCGCCGAATCCGAGCGCGAGGCCCGCTCGTCGGCCGACCTGCAGCTCGAGGTGCGCCGCATCCTCGCGGTCGCCGCCCCCGGCGCGGCAGCGGTGCAGCGCTTCCATCACCGGATCGACGCGGTCGTGATGCATCCGGTCTGGGGCCTGGCCCTCCTCGCCGTCGTCCTGTTCCTGATGTTCCAGGCGGTGTTCTCCTGGGCCAACCTGCCGATGGACGCGATCAAGGGGGCGATGGCCGCCGCCGGCCAATGGACCACCGCGCACATGGCCGACGGGCCGCTGCGGAGCCTCCTCGTCGACGGCGTGATCGCCGGCGCCGGCAGCGTGCTCGTCTTCCTGCCGCAGATCCTGATCCTGTTCCTCTTCATCCTCGTGCTCGAGGACTCGGGCTACCTGCCCCGCGCCGCCTTCCTGCTCGACAACCTGATGGGCAAGGTGGGCCTTTCGGGCCGGGCCTTCATCCCGCTGCTGTCGAGCTTCGCCTGCGCCATCCCCGGGATCATGGCGACGCGCACCATCGCCAACTGGAAGGACCGGCTGTCGACGATCATGATCGCGCCGCTCATGACCTGCTCGGCGCGCCTGCCGGTCTACGCCCTCCTCATCGGCGCATTCGTGCCCGATCGCGCCGTCGGCCCGTTCAACCTGCGTGGCATCACCCTGTTCGTGCTCTATGTCGCCGGCGTGGTCTCGGCGATGGCCGTGGCCTGGGTGCTCAAGCGCATCTGGATCAAGAGCCGCTACCAGCCGCTGATGCTGGAGCTGCCGCCCTACCGGATGCCGGGCCTGCGCAATCTCGTCCTCGGCCTGTGGGAGCGGGCGGCGATCTTCCTCAAGCGGGTCGGCGGGATCATCTTCTCGCTGATGGTCGTGCTCTGGTTCCTCTCCAGCTTCCCGGCGCCGCCCGATGGCGCTACCGGGCCGGCGATCCAGTACAGCATCGCCGGCATGCTCGGCCAGGGCCTGCAGCACCTGTTCGCGCCGATCGGCTTCAACTGGCAGATCTCGATCGCGCTGGTGCCCGGACTGGCGGCGCGCGAGGTCGCGGTCGGCGCGCTCGGCACGGTCTATTCGATGTCCGCCGCCGGCGACTCGGTTGCCGCCGCGCTTTCACCGGTGATCGCCCAGGGCTGGTCGCTCGCGACCGCGTACTCGCTGCTCGCCTGGTACGTGTTCGCGCCGCAATGCATCTCGACCCTGGCGGTGGTCAAGCGCGAGACCAACTCGTGGCGCTATCCGCTGCTGATGGCGGCGTACCTGTTCGCGCTCGCCTACGTCGCCGCCTTCATCACCTACCGCGCCACGCTTGCGCTGGGGAGCTGAGCCGTGATCCAGACCATATTTGCCCTCTGCCTCGTCGCCGGCTGCGCCTGCTACGCGACCTGGACCCTGCTGCCCGCGGCGGCGCGGCGCGGCATCGCCGTTGCCCTGCTGCAGCGGCCGCTGCCCGGTTTCGCCGCCCGCTTCCTGCAGCGCCACGCCCAGGCGGCGAGCGGTTGCGGCTGCGACGGCTGCGATCGCAACGTCGCCGCACCGCCGGCGGCCGCACGCCCTCCGGCGCAAGGCGCACCGCTGGTCTTCCACCCGCGTCGCAAGGGCTGAGCCGCGCCGCGCGGCGGCGCCCTAGCGCTCGAGCGGCGTGCCCATCGCCTTGTCGCCCAGCCCCTTGGGCAGCGGGAAGTGCACCGTCTCGACCGCGCCCGGAAGGCTGCGCACCGAGACCGCGCCGAGGGCGCGCAGCCGATCGACGACCCTCTGCACCAGGAGTTCCGGCGCCGACGCGCCGGCGGTGACGCCGACGCGGCGCCGACCTTCGAACCATTCGGCCTTCAGGTCATCGGCCTTGTCGACCATGTAGGCGTCTGCGCCGAGCCGCTCGGCGAGCTCGCGCAGGCGGTTGCTGTTCGAGCTGCTCGGGCTGCCGACGACCACGAGCACGTCGACGCCCGGCGCCAGCATCTTGACCGCGTCCTGCCGGTTCTGGGTGGCGTAGCAGATGTCCTGCTGCTTCGGCTCGCGCACATAGGGAAAGCGGCGCTTCACCGCCGCCAGGATCGCCGCCGCGTCGTCGACCGAGAGCGTGGTCTGGGTCACGACCGCGAGCTTCTGCCCGGGAGGGATCTCGACCCGGGCGACGTCCTCGACGTCCTCGACCAGGTAGATGCCATGGTCGAGCTGGCCCATCGTGCCCTCGACCTCGGGGTGGCCCTTGTGGCCGATCATGATGAACTCGTAGCCTTCGCGCGCCAGCTTGGCGACCTCGATGTGCACCTTGTTCACCAGCGGGCAAGTGGCGTCGAAGACGCTGAAGCCACGCGCCGCGGCCTCGATCCGCACCGCCTGCGACACGCCGTGGGCGCTGAAGACCAGCGTCGATCCCGGGGGCACTTCGCCGAGGTCCTCGATGAAGATCGCGCCCTTCTTGCGCAGGTCGTCGACGACGAAGGTGTTGTGCACGATCTCGTGACGCACGTAGATCGGCGCGCCGAAGCGCTTCAGCGCCCGCTCGACGATCTCGATGGCGCGGTCGACGCCGGCGCAAAAGCCGCGCGGCTCGGCGAGGATGACTTCTTCGACCGTCATGGCCGGGCGCCGGGCCGCGCCAAGGCCGGCCGAGCCCCCTCGGGAGGCAGCGAACGAAGGGAGCGTGGGGGCTTCATGACTACAGGATTCCGATCAGCTGCACTTCGAAAGTGACGGGCCGGCCCGCGAGCGGATGGTTGAAGTCGAAGACGAGCGCGTCGTCCTCGACCTCGCGCACGACCCCGGCAAAGCTCGCCTGGCCGTCCGGCGTGGGAAAGCGGACGACGTCGCCGACCCGGTATTCGGCGTCGGCATCGCCATGCTCGGCGAGGAGCGCCCGCTTCACCCGCTGCAGCAGCTCCGGGTTGCGCTCGCCGAAGGCCTCGCCCGCTTCCAGCGCGAACGAAGCGCGGCTGCCTTCTTCCAGGCCGAGCAGGCGCGCTTCCATCGCCGGAGCGAGCTCGCCGGTGCCGAGCGAGAGCGTCGCCGGCTGCGCGCCGAAGGTATCGACGAAGGCGGAGCCCTCGGGATCGCTCAGGCGATAGTGCAGGGTCAGGAACGACCCGGGCTCGACGCGGTTCAAGGGATGGAGTTCTCGGGAGATAGACTGAGCCGATTTTACGAGCCGGCGCCTTCGCACCCTTGCCAGTCTGACCCGAGATGCTCAAGGACATTCCCGCCTCGGCCCGCCCGCGCGAGAAGCTGCTCGCCCTGGGACCCGCCGCGCTCGCCGATGCCGAGCTGATCGCCCTCTTGCTGCGCACCGGCTTGCCCGGCATCTCGGTGCTGCAGCTCGCGCAGAACCTGCTCGACGCCTTCGGTGGCCTCGGCGGCCTGCTGCGCGCCGGGCCCGACGAGCTGAAGCGGGTCAAGGGCCTGGGCGGCAGCGCCAAGCGGGCCGAGGTCGCCGCGGTGCTCGAGCTGGCGCGCCGCTCGGTCGCCGGCGAGCTCGCCGCCAAGCCGGCGTTCGACTCGCCCGGCAAGGTCAAGGACTACCTCTCGCTGCAGCTCGGCGGCCGGGCCCACGAAGTCTTCGCGGTGCTCTTTCTCGACGTCCAGAGCCGGCTGATCCTGCTCGAGGAGATGTTTCACGGCACGCTGACGCAGACCTCGGTCTACCCGCGCGAGATCGTCAAGCGCGCGCTCGAGCTCGGCTCTGCGGCGGTGATCCTGGCGCACAACCATCCCTCGGGCGCGGCCGAGCCCTCGCGCGCCGACGAGTTCCTGACGCAGACCCTGAAGAGCGCGCTGGCGCTGGTCGACGTGCGCGTGCTCGATCACCTGGTCGTCGGCCAGGGCCGCGTGGTCTCCTTCGCCGAACGGGGTCTGCTGTGAAGGCCACTCCCAAGCCGCGGGTCAAGGCCGGCTCGCTCGCGGAGCTGGCGCTGATCCGCGCCGCCCTGGTCGAGCAACGCCGCGCCGCCGAGGCCCGGCTTGCCGCCGAGCGCGAGCGGGCCGCCGCCGAACGCCGCGAGCGCAACCTCTTCGCCCACGCCGTCGGCCAGGTCGTGCCGCTGCGCCGCGCCGGCCATGCCGCGCCGGAACGGCCGCGGCCGGCGCCGCAGGCGCGCCAGCGCGAGCGCGACGACGCCGCGGTGCTGGTCGAGGCGATCTCCGACGGCTTCGACGCCGAGTCGCTGCTCGATACCGACGACGCGCTGTCGTTTCGCCGCCGAGGCGTCGGCATCGACGTGGTGCGAAAGCTCCGCCGCGGCGTCTGGGTGCTGCAGGGCGAGATCGACCTGCACGGCCTGCGTCGCGACGAGGCGAGCGAGCGCCTCTCCGCCTTCCTGCGCGAGGCGGCGCGCAGCGGCAAGCGCTGCGTGCGCGTGGTCCACGGCAAGGGTCACGGCTCGCCGGGCAGGGAGCCGGTGCTCAAGGGCAAGGTGAAGTCGTGGCTGGTGCAGAGGAGCGAGGTGCTCGCCTTCACCTACGCCCGCGCCGCCGACGGCGGCCACGGCGCCCTGATCGTCCTGCTCAGGCCAGGCGGCTGAGCGCCGCCGTCCTCAGCCCGCTATCCGCGCCGCAGCGGCGTTGATCGCCTTGGCCGCCGGCGCACCCGGCGCGATGGCGAGCAGGAGGCTGCGCTTGCTGACCGCCTCGCGCACCAACGGGTCGATCGGAATCTCGCCCGCAAGCTCGAGCATCAGCGGCACTGGATCGCCCTCGGCCTTGAGCTGCGGCGCAACGAAGCGGTCGACGACGAGCTGCAGCTGGTTGCGGATCGTCCGCCCTTCGCCGGCCGAGCTGACCTGGTTGACGATCAGCCGGATGTGACGCCGCTTCTGCAGCGTCGCCAGCACCTTGATCGTCGCGTAGGCATCGGTCATCGAGGTCGGCTCGGGCGTGACGATGACCAGCACCTCGTCGGCGAGCGAGACCGCATGCAGCACCACGTCGGAGATGCCGGCACCGGTGTCGAGCAGGATCCGGTCGAAGCGCGGCGTGAGCTGGAGGATGACCTCGGCGAGCTGGTCGCGCACCTGCGGCGTGAGGCGCGAGTACTCGACCAGCCCCGAGCCGGCGAGCAGCACCGAGAAGCCGCCGGGTGCGGGCACGATCGCCTGCTCGAGCGTCGCCTTGCCGGTGAACACGTCGTGCAGCGTCACCGTGGGCGAGAGGTTGAGGACGACGTCGAGGTTGGCCAGGCCCAGGTCGGCGTCGAGCACCAGCACGCGCTCGCCCCGCTCGGCGAGCGCCGCGGCGAGGTTGGCCGAGACGAAGGTCTTGCCGACCCCGCCCTTGCCGCTGGTCACCGCGAGAATCCTTCCTGCCGCGCTCGGCGTGCTCATCGTGCCCCCACGCTTGCGGCTGCCGCCCCGGCGCTGCCCCCCGAGGGGGCTGAGCACGACTTGGGACGGCCCGGCATCGTGTTCATGCGAAATCCTGGAACTGCGAGGTGCCGAAGAGCAGGCCCTTCTCCTCGGGGCTGACGAGCGAGACCGCCGGCTGCTCCAGGCAGGCGCGGTTGCGGCCCTCGGTCTTGGCGCGGTAGAGCTGCTGGTCGGCGCGCTCGACCCAGAGCAGCGCTGACGAGCGCACCCACTGCGGCGCGAACGCGCCGCCGAGCGAGACCGTGACCCGCACCGTCTCGCCGGGCGAGATCGGAATCGTCATCGACTGGATCCGGATCCGGATCCGCTCGGCCACGGCCTGGGCGAAGGACGGCGGGCAGTTCGGCAGGATCATGGCGAATTCCTCGCCGCCGAAGCGCGCCACCGTGTCCATCGGCCGGATGCAGTCCTGCAGGGTGTGGGCGACATGCTTGAGCACCTCGTCGCCGGCGGGATGGCCATGGGCGTCGTTGACCTTCTTGAAGTGGTCGATGTCGATCATCAGCACCAGCGCCGGCTCGCCGGCGCGGGCGACGCGGTCGACCTCGCCGGCCAGCATCAGCTCGAAGTGACGGCGGTTCGCCAGGCCGGTGAGCGGGTCGCGGCTCGAGAGCTCGCACAGGCCGTCGATCACCGCCTGCAGCCAGACCGCCTTGCCCGCCTCGCGCAGGTCGGGCAGCCGGTGCCCCGACTGGTCCAGCAATTGCAGCGCCGCATCGAGATTGAGCGCCTGCGCTTCGCGGGTCGGGGGGTCGGTGGGCGGGGGCACTCGCGGCAGGTCGAAGTTCGGATCAGTCTAGCAGCGCGACCCTCGGCCGGACCGTGAGAAGTAGGCTCGGAGCTGCCTGTCAGTGAGATGCCACGGGCAGGAACAGCTCGAGCAGGTCGTTGAGGAAATCGAAGCCGCGCTCGCTCGGGCGGACGTGGTGAAGGTCGCGTTCCACCAGGCCGCGACGCTCGGCTTCCGCCAGCGGCCCGGCGATCGCCGAAAGCGGCATCCCGGTGCGCTCGGCGAAGCGCGCCAGCTCGAAGCCCTCGCGCAGCCGCAGGGCATTGAGCATGAATTCGAACGGCAACTCGGCGCGCTGGACCTCGGTCTCGGAAGCGATCGCCGCGCCCGCCTCGGCGCCCGCCAGGTAGGCCGCCGGATCGCGCAGCCGAACCTGGCGGACGACCCGGTGCGGGAAGCTGAGCTTGCCGTGGGCGCCGGCACCGATGCCGAGGTAGTCGCCGAATTCCCAGTAGTTGAGGTTGTGGCGCGCGCGGTGGCCGGCTCGGGCATAGGCCGAGACCTCGTAGCGCTCGAGGCCGGCCGCGACGGTGGTCTCGGCGATGCGGTCGAGCATCGATGAAGCGAGGTCGTCGTCCGGAAGCGGCGGCGGGTACTTGGCGAAGTATGTGTTCGGCTCGATCGTCAGCTGGTACACGGAAAGGTGCGGCGGCGCGAACGCCAGCGCCGCATCGAGGTCGGCTTCGCACTCGGCCAGCGTCTGCCCGGGCAGGGCGTACATGAGATCGATGTTGAAGGTCTCGAACGCGTCCTTCGCTTCGGCGATGGCGGCGCGCGCCTGGGCCGCGTCGTGCACCCGGCCGAGGGCGGCGAGGCGGGAGTCGTCGAAGCTCTGCACGCCGATCGAGAGCCGGTTCACGCCGGCGGCGCGAAAGGCATGGAAGCGCTCGCGCTCGAAGGTGCCCGGGTTGGCCTCGAGCGTGATCTCGCAGCCCGGCTCGAGCGGCAAGCGGGCGCGGATCGCCGCCAGCAGCCGCTCGATCTCCTCGGGCGCGAACAGGCTCGGCGTGCCGCCGCCGATGAAGATGGTGTGCACCCGCCTGCCCCAGACGAAAGGCAGCGCCGCCTCGAGGTCGGCGACGAGCGCGTCGACGTAGCGCCGCTGCGGCAGCTCCTCGAGCGCGCCGCGCACGGCATGCGAGTTGAAGTCGCAGTAGGGGCACTTCTTCAGGCACCAGGGCAGGTGCACGTAGAGCGAGAGCGGCGGCAGCGCCGCCAGGGTCAGCGAGCCGGGCCGCATGAAGGCAGCGAGTCGCTCGGCGACCGAGGCCGCGGGCGGCACGGCGGCCGATGCGGGCTCCGCCGCGACGAGCGGCGGCAAGGGGGTCTTCATCTCAGCCCAGGTCCCAGGCGTCGCGCATCAGCACGCGCATCTGCCGGGCGGCCAGGGCGCGGTGGCTCACGGCGTTCTTGGCCGCGGCATCGAGCTCCGCGACCATCTTGCCGAGCGCCGGGATGAAGACCAGCGGGTCGTAACCGAAGCCGGCGCTGCCGCGCGGCGCCAGGGCGATCTCCGCCGGCCAGCGGCCGGTCGCGATCAGCGGCTCGGGGTCGGCCGCGTGGCGGAGCGCCACCAGGGTCGAGACGAAGCGCGCGCGGCGGTCGCTGCGTCCTTGCAGGCGCTCGAGCAGCAGTGCGTTGTTGGCCGCGTCCTGGGCGCGGCGCTCGCTCTCGCGGTCGGCGAAGCGGCCGGCGAGCGACGCGAAATGGGCGGAAGCCACGCCGGGCGCGCCGTCGAGGGCGTCGACGACCAGGCCCGAGTCGTCGGCGATCGCAGCGCCGTTGGCCGCCCGGGCCGCATGCCGCGCCTTGGCGAGCGCGTTCTCGACGAAGGTCGCGTGCGGCTCCTCGGCCTCGCCGATGCCGAGCGATCCTTGCGTGACGAGCTCGACGCCGAGGCCGGTGAAAAGCCCCTGCAGCTCGGCGAGCTTGCCGGGGTTGTTCGAGGCCAGGACGAGCCTCACCGGCGGGTCTCCGTCAGGCCGAGGCGATGCCGAGGGCTCGGCGCTGCGCCTCGACCAGCTCGCCGATGCCCTTGGCCGCCAGCGCCAGCAGCGCATCCATCTCGAGCCGGGAGAAGGTGGCACCCTCGGCCGTGCCCTGCAGCTCGACGAAGCCGCCCGAGGCCGTCATGACGACGTTCATGTCGGTGTCGCAGGCGGCATCCTCGACGTACTCGAGGTCGAGTAGCGGCGTGCCGGAGACGATGCCGACCGAGACCGCGGCAACGGCGTCCTTGATCGGCGAGCGCTCGATCTTGCCTTTGGCCAGGAGCCAGGTCACCGCGTCGGCGGCGGCGACGTAGGCGCCGGTGATCGCCGCGGTGCGGGTGCCGCCGTCGGCCTGCAGCACGTCGCAGTCGAGCGAGATCGTGCGCTCGCCGAGGAGCGTGAGGTCGAACACGCAGCGCATCGAGCGGCCGATCAGGCGCTGGATCTCCTGGGTGCGGCCGCTCTGCTTGCCGCGCGCGGCCTCACGGTCGCCGCGGGTGTGTGTCGCGCGCGGCAGCATGCCGTACTCCGCCGTGAGCCAGCCCTCGCCGCTGCCGCGCTTGTGCGGCGGCACCTTGTCCTCGACCGAGGCGGTGCAGAGCACCCGGGTGTCGCCGAAGGAGACGAGGACCGAGCCCTCGGCATGGCGGGTGAAGCCGCGCTCGATGGAGACGGGGCGAAGCTGGTCGGCGCGGCGACCGGAGGAACGTTGGAAAGTCATGGCGGCGATTGTCGCCGCCCCGTCGAACTCAGGACTTCTTCAGCTTCGCCGATCTTTGGATCGCTTCGTTGATCTCTTTGATCGAACGCTCGATTTCCGCGTCGTCGAGCTCGTCGGAAGCGACGTCCGAGCCGAGCACGCTCGCCTGGATGGTCGAGGCGAACACCGCCTCGCCGAGGGCGTTGGTCTGGACGCCGTGGCCGCTCTCGCGGTTCTCCACGCCTTCCCACTCGACCGCGAGCACCGAGACGTTGTCGCACTTGGCGCCGCCATTGCGCAGCGCCTGCTCCACCAGCTCGGGCACCGAATCCGAGAGCGGCAGGTTGGCGAGCTGATCGGTGATCTCGCTGTCGCTGACCGTGCCCCACAGGCCATCGGAGCAGAGCAGCAGGCGATCGCCGGCCTGCATGAGCAGCGGCCCGACCGTGTCGACCACGGGCTTGCCCGGGCTGCCCAGGCAGGTGAAGAGGACGTTGCGATTGAACCGGTCGCCCATCGGCACGACCTGGCTCATCGTCTGCTGCAGCTCGGAATAGGAGTGGTCGCGGGTGCGGGCGATCAGCTTGTCGCCGCGCACCAGGTAGAGCCGCGAATCGCCGCAATGCGCCCAGTAGGCGGCGTTGCCCTGGAGCAGGCAGGCGACGACGGTCGTGCGCGGCGTGTCGATCAGCGCCTTCTGGGTGGCGTAGCGCAGCAGCTGGTGATGGCCGGAGACGATCGACTCGTGGAGGAAGCGCAAGGGATCCGCGAGCGTCGGCTTGCAGTCGCGCTGGAACATTGCCGCGAGGGTCTGCAGGGCGAGCTGCGAGGCGACCTCGCCTTCGGGGTGGCCGCCCATGCCGTCGGCGAGGGCGAACAGGCCCGCGTCGCGCGTGTAGCAATAGCCCATCCGGTCTTCGTTCTTTTCACGGCCGCCTTTGCGGCTGACCTGATAGACCGAGAAGCGCATGGATCCGGCCTACGCCTTGGCGCTCGAGGTGATGTTCTCGAGCTGCAGCTTCAGCCGCTCGCTGAAGCTCAACTTGGTGTACTGCCGCTCGGTCTCGCGCGACAGCTCCTTCTGCAGCGCGAACACGCTCTGCGGCCGGCTCAGCGGGTCGAGCGACATGCACCACTCGGTGACCTCGATCAGGTTGTCGCTGTAGACGTTGCGCAGGCGCGAGAGCGAGAGCGCGAGCCGGTCCTTCTCGATCCGCTGCGGTGCGTCGTTCGGCGGATAGCCCTGCATGCAGGCGTAGATGCACGCGCCAATGGCGTAGATGTCGGTCCAGGGACCGAGCGTGCCGTCGCGGCGGTACATCTCGGGCGCGGCGAAGCCCGGCGTGTACATCGGCCGGATGAAGTTGCCTTCCTTGCTCAGCACTTCGCGCGCGGCGCCGAAGTCGAGCAGCACCGCCTTGTTCTCGTTGGTGATGAAGATGTTCGCCGGCTTGATGTCCAGGTGCAGCATCTTGTGCTGGTGGACGATGCGCAAGCCGCGCAGGATCTCGTCGAAGAGCGAGCGGATGGTCGACTCGCGGAACACCTTGTCGCGTTTCAGGTCGCGCGCGGTGACGATGAAGTCCTGCAGGGTGTCGCCCTGCAGGTAGTTCATCACCATGTAGACGGTCTCGTTCTCGCGGAAGAAGTTCAGCACCGAGACGACGCTGGTGTGCGAGATCTGCGCGAGCGAGCGCCCCTCTTCGAAGAAGCTCTTCAGGCCGAGACGGTAGAGCGGCTGCTTCTCGGGCTTGACCCGCGGCGTGAGCTCGCCCGGCGAGCGCTCGGCCAGCGAGGAAGGAAGGTATTCCTTCAGGGCGACGAGCTTGCGGTCGGCGTCTTCGCAGAGGTAGACGACACCGAATCCACCGGCCGCCAGTTTCTTGATAACCTGATAGCCGCCCACCACCGTGCCCGAGGGCAAGGGGGCTGGCTTGGGCTTTGACATGGGTCGCGAAACGGGGGGCAAAAGAGCGTGGCAGTTTACAGCATGACCGGCTACGCCAATGCCTTCGCGAGCCCTGTCGCGCCTGCTGCGGCAGCATTGCACGAACGGCGGCCCGATGCGCGCTCCGGGCCGTCAGCGGCAGCCCGCCTCGGGGTCGAGCTGCGCTCCGTCAACGGCCGCTTTCTCGACCTCGCGCTGCGCCTTCCGGACGAATATCGCTCGCTCGAGCCGGCCCTGCGCGAGCTCCTCACCGCCCGCTTCAAGCGCGGCAAGATCGAGCTGCGCCTCACCGGCGCCGGCGACGCGGAGAACGCCAACGCCGAGCCCACGCCCGAGCAGCTCGCCCACCTTGGCCAGCTCGAGAGCCGGGTGCGGGAGCTCTTGCCCAACGCCCGTCCCCTTTCGGTGCACGAGGCGATGCAGTGGTGCCGCGGCGCGGCGGGGAGCGTTGGCGCGGCCGAGACGGTGCTGGCCACCGCCCGGGCCGCTGTCGAAGGCCTGGCGGCGGCGCGGGCGCAGGAAGGCGAGCGGCTGGCGGCGATCCTGCTCGAGCGGGTCCAGCACCTGCGCGGCCTGGCCGCCGCCGCCGAGCCGCTGGTGCCGGCCGCGGTGGCCAGGCAGCAGCAGCGCTTCGTCGAGCGCTGGAAGGACGCGCTCGAGACCACCGGGGCGGCCCAATCGATCTCGCGCGAGGCGACGGAGGAGCGCGCCCTCAACGAGGCCGCCGCCTACGCCATCCGCATCGACGTCGCGGAGGAACTGGCGCGGCTGCGCTCGCACCTCGACGAGATCGCGCGCCTCCTCGCCAAGGGTGGCGAGGTCGGCAAGCGCCTCGAGTTCCTGATCCAGGAGCTGCTGCGCGAGGCGAACACGCTCGGCTCCAAGTCGACCTCGATCGAGATGACAGCGATCTCGGTCGACATGAAGGTCGCGATCGAGCAACTGCGCGAGCAGGTCCAGAACGTCGAGTGAGGCGGGCCGCCGGCCGGGAAAACCCGGTTCTTGGGCAATTCGGTATATCGATACAGTAAATCGATACAGCGGCGCCGCCTCCAGCATCGCCGCAGCCTTCGCCGGAGACGCCGATGACCCTGATTCCGCGCTGCCGCCGCGCGCTCACCCGCGCCGGGAGCTGAGGCATGGCGGTGGCACTGGACCGGCTGTTCAAGGCCGTCGAGGCGGTGCTCGCCGCACTGCTGCTCGGCATGGTGCTGATGGTCTTCGGCAACGTCGTGCTGCGCTACGCCTTCAACTCGGGAATCGTCGTCTCCGAGGAGCTCTCGCGCATCTTCTTCGTCTGGCTCACCTTCATCGGCGCCATCGTCGCGATGCGCGACGGCACCCATCTCGGCATGGACAACGTGGTCGAGCGGCTGCCCCGGCGCGGCAAGCTCGCCTGTCTGGCCGCCAGCCAGGTGCTGATCCTCGCCTGCTGCGCGATCCTCGTGTGGGGCACCTGGCGCCAGCACGAGATCAACGCCACGACCCACGCCGCCGTGACCGGCCTGTCGATGATCTGGATCTTCGGCCTCGGCTACCTGCTCGGCGGGTGCGTCGGCCTGCACGCGCTCGCCACGCTCTGGCGCATCGCCCGCGGCCGGATCGCCGGCCACGAGCTGGTGCAGGTGTGCGAGAGCGAAGAAGCGCTCAGGGCGCCGACGTGACGGTCGCCGTCTTCACCCTCTCGCTGCTCGGCGCAATGGCGCTCGGCATGCCGATCGCGTTCGCCCTGCTCGTCTGCGCCGTGGCCCTGATGCTGGCGCAAGGGCAGATGGACGCCACCATCCTGTCGCAAAAGCTCCTCGAAGGCGCCGACAGCTTTCCGCTCTTGGCGATTCCCTTCTTCATGCTCGCCGGCGAGCTGATGAACGCCGGCGGCATCTCCAAGCGCATCGTCGGCTTCGCCCTCGCCTGGGTCGGCCACATCCGCGGCGGCCTCGGCCTGGTGGCGGTGTTCGCCTCGGTGCTGATGGCGGCGATCTCAGGCAGCGCCGCCGCCGACACGGCGGCGATCGGCACGCTCCTGATCCCGATGATGCGCCAGGCCGGCTACGACATCCCGCGCTCGGCCGGCCTGATCGCCGCCGGCGGCGTGATCGCCCCGGTGATCCCGCCGTCGATCGGCTTCATCATGTTCGGCGTCGTCGCCAACGTGTCGATCGGCAAGCTCTTCCTCGCCGGCTTCTTCCCCGGCGTGCTGATGGGCATCTCGCTGGCGATCGCCTGGCAATGGGTGGTGCGGCGCGACAAGGTGGCGGTGCTGCCGCGCCAGGGCTGGGGCACGCGGCTGCGTGCCGGCATCGACGGCATCTGGGCCCTCTTCATGCCGTTCGGCATCGTCGGCGTGCTGAAGTTCGGCATCTTCACGCCCACCGAGGCCGGCGTCGCCGCCTGCGTCTACGCGTTCGTCGTTGGCGTGCTGGTCTACCGCGAGCTGCCCCTGCGCAGCCTCTATGGCCTGCTCGTCGCGGCGGCGAAAAGCACCGCGGTCGTCGTCTTCCTCATCGCCTCGGCGCTGGTCTCGGCCTGGCTCATCACGACCTCGAACGTGCCGGCGCAGGTCGGGGCGATGCTCGAGCCCTTCATGGGCAACAAGACGCTCTTGATGTTCGTGATCATGGTGCTGGTGGTGATCATCGGCACGGCGCTCGACTTCGCGCCGACGGTGATGATCCTGACGCCGGTGCTGATGCCGATCGTCAAGCAGGCCGGGATCGACCCCGTGTACTTCGGCGTGCTGTTCGTGATGAACAACGCCATCGGCCTGATCACGCCGCCGGTGGGCGTCGTCCTCAACGTGATCTGCGGCGTCGCCAAGATCTCGATGAGCCAGCTGGTCAAGGGCTTGTGGCCCTTCCTCTGGGCAGAGCTGATCGTGCTGCTGCTGCTCGTCCTGTTCCCGTCCCTGGTCATGCTGCCGCTGAAGTGGCTGACCTGAATCCCGCCATCGACCGGAAACCCCGGAAGGAGACCTGCATGAAGACCGCTCGCCGCCCGTCCCTCGTCCGTCCCGTCGCGCTGGCCCTCGCCGCGGCCGGCCTGCTCGCCGCGCTGCCGGCGCTGGCGCAGTTCCAGGAGCGCACGCTCCGCCTTTCCGTGCCCGTGCCCAAGGAGCATCCGCAAGGCAACGGCGTCGCCAAGATGTCGGCCTGCACGCTCGACAGAAGCGGCGGCAAGCTGAAGCTGCAGCCGTTCTTCGACGGCGCGCTCGGCAACGACATCGCCGCCACCTCGAGCGTGCGCACCGGCTCGCTCGACATGGTCATCACCTCGACCGCGCCCCTGGTCGGCATCCTGCCCTCGATCGGCGTGTTCGACCTGCCCTTCCTGTTCGGCAACGAGCGCGAGGCCGACCAGGTGCTCGACGGCAAGGCCGGCGACTACTTCACCGCCAAGCTGACGGGCGTCGGCCTGGTCAACCTGGCGTGGTGGGAGAACGGCTTTCGCAACACCACGAACTCGAAGCGGGCGATCGTCCGGGTCGAGGACTTCGACGGCGTGAAGATGCGCGTGATGCAGAACCCGATCTACATCGACACCTTCAAGGCGCTCGGCTCGAACGCCGTGCCGATGGCCTTCTCGGAGGTCTACTCGGCGCTGGAGACCAAGACCGTCGACGGCCAGGAGAATCCGTTCGCCAACATCGAGAACCAGAAGTACTACGAAGTGCAGAAGTACCTGACGCTGACCCGCCACGCCTACAGCCCGCTGGTGGTGCTGCTCTCGAAGAAGACCTGGGACACGATGTCGGCCCAGGAGCAGGCGGCGATGAAGGAGTGCGCTGCCGTCGGCCGCGACGAGGAGCGCCGCGTCAACCGCGAACAGGCCGTGTCGAGCGTCGCCAACCTCAAGAGCAAGGGCATGATCGTCAACGACATCAGTCCCGCCGAGATGCAGCGCATCCGCGACCGCACCCGGTCGGTCTACGAGCAGCACGGCAAGGCGATCGGCGACGAGGCGATCAACCTGGTGTTCGGGGAGCTGAAGCGGATCCGCGGCAATTGATCCGCGTCCCGGGCGCGCCTCGTCGCCCGGCCCGTGTTGAAATTCCCTGCCGCGCAGCACCATGACCCCATGACCACGATCCAGGACGTCGCCCGCCATGCTGCCGTTTCGGTGAGCACGGTGTCGAACGTGCTGAACGGCCGGGTCGACCGGATGCGGCCGGAAACGCTCGCCCGGGTCGAGGCGACGATCGAGGCGCTGCGCTTCTCGCCCAACCGCCTGGCGCGCCAGCTCAAGACCGGGCAGACGCCCCTGCTCGGCCTGCTCGTGCCCTCGATGGCCAACCCGATGTACGGCTACATCGCGCGCGAGATCGAGACCTTCGCCCAGGAGCAGTTCGGCTACCGGCTGCTGCTCGGCAGCACCTACCGCGACCGAGCCAAGGAGAGCGCGTTCTTCGAGGACCTGCTGGCGCACGGCGTGCGCCGCGTCATCGTCATCTCCTCGCTCGCTGACGAGCGCCACTTCGAGTCGGCGGTCGAGCGCGGCATGGTGGTCGTGAGCTACGACCGCGGCGTCACGCCCGGGCAGCGATCGCGCGTCGGCCACGTGATGCCCGACAACTTCGAGGCGGCTCGCCTGGCGACCCAGCACCTGATCGACAAAGGCCATCGCCGCCTGGCCTTCGCCACCGTCGCCGGCATGACGCTCAGCCGCAGCGCCAAGATCGCGGGCTTTCACGCTGCGGCCGAGGCGGCGGGGCTGCGCGGCAGCGCCCGGGTGCTCGACGGCGGCCCGCTCAACGAGTACGGCGACTCGGTGATCGCCGAGGTCGGTCGCGCCACCGCGGCGCAGATCGCCGGCCTCGACCGGCGGCCCACCGGCATCGTCGCCCTCAACGACCTGATGGCGCTCGGCCTGATGGCGGGCCTGCGCGACGCCGGCCTGGCGGTGCCGGGCGACGTCTCAATCGTCGGCATCGACGGCCTCTTTCTTTCCGCACTGTCGAATCCGATGCTGACGACGGTGCAGCTGCCGGTGCGCGACATGGCGCGGGCGATGGTCGAGATCGCGATCGGGCCCGATGCCGGAACGACCGCGGTCGAGAGCGAGCGGGTGTTCACCCCCACCCTCCTGGTCGAGCGCGAGTCGGTCGGGCCGCCGCCGGTGGCGAAGCGCAAGCGATGAAGCGCGTCTTCGTCAGCCATCCGAGCGACAAGCTCGACGCCTATTTCGGCGAGAAGGCGACCCGCGCCGTGCAGGCACTCGCCGAGGTCCGCTTCAATTCCGAGCCGCGCGAGCTGACGACGCAAGAGCTGATCGCCGCCGCGCAGGGCTGCGACGCGCTGATCGCCTACCGGCAGACCACCGGGCCGGAGGCGCTGTTCCGCGAGCTGCCGCGGCTGGCCGCATTCATGCGCTGCGCCGTTGACATCCGCACCGTCGACGTCGCCGCAGCCAGCCGGCACGGCGTGCTCGTGACGCAGGCGAGCCCCGGCTACGTCACCGCGGTCGCCGAATGGATCCTGGCGGCGATGATCGACCTGGGCCGCGGCCTCAGCCGCTACGTCGAGGCGTATCACCGCGGCGAGGCGCCGGCGCCGACGATGGGCCGGGAGCTGCGCGGCTCGACCCTGGGCGTGATCGGCTTCGGCCAGATCGGCCAGCACCTGGCCGATCTCGCCCTCGCCCTCTCGATGCGCGTCGTCGTGACGACGCTGCAGCCGATCGGCCCCGATCCTCGCCTCCGCCAGGTCGCCCTGCCGGCACTGCTCGCCGTGTCGGACTTCGTCGTCTGCCTCGCGCCCGCCAATGCCGAGACCGAGAAACTGCTCGACGCGGCCGCCTTCGCGGCGATGAAGCCGGGGGCCTTCTTCGTCAATGCCGCGCGCGGCGAGCTGGTCGACGATGCCGCGCTGCTCCAGGCCCTGGACAGCGGCCGCCTCGGCGGCGCCGCGCTCGACGTCGGCCGCGCGCCCGACCAAATGCCGGCGCCGGCGCTGGCGCGCCATCCGCGCGTCGTCGCCGCGCCGCACATCGCCGGCCTGACACGGCCGGCGACCGAGCATCAGGCGCTCGAGACCGTCGCCCAGCTCGACCGGCTGCTGCGCGGCGAGCTGCCGCAAGGCGCGGTGAACGCGGCGCACGCGACACGCTGGCGTGCCTGGCCCGACGAGAAAGGAACCCCGCCATGACCGCCGCTCCGCTGGCTGCCTATCCAGGCGCGTGCGACTGCCACATGCATGTCTACGAGGACCGCTGGCCGCTGGCGCCGACCGCCACATTCAAGCCGCCGCAGGCGCCCGCCGCCGACTACCTCGCGGCCCGCCGCAACATGGGATCGGAGCACACGGTCGTCGTGCAACCGACCGGCTACGGCTTCGACAACCGCTGCACCCTCGAGGCCGCCGCCGCGCTCGGCCCCGGGACACGCGCCGTCGTCGTCGTCGCACAGGACGAATCAGAGGCTGAGCTGGCGCGCCTGCACGGCCTGGGCGCGCGCAGCGTCCGCTTCATGATGCTGCCGGGCGGCGTGCTGCCCTGGTCGGCGCTCGCCCCGACCGCGGCGCGGATCGCTCCACTCGGCTGGCATATCGACCTGCAGGTCGACGGCCGCGAGCTGCCGCAGCACGAGGCCACCCTGCTCGCCCTGCCGTGCCGGCTGGTGGTCGACCACGTCGGCCGCTTCCACGGCCCGACCACGCCCGAGAGCCCAGCCTTCGCCTCGCTCTGCCGCCTGCTCGACGCCGGCCGCTGCTGGGTGAAGATCTCGGCGCCCTACGAAAGCTCGAAGCTCGGCCCACCCGACTACGCCGACATCGCCCCGCTGGCGCGGGCGCTGGCCGAGCGCTATCCCGAGCGGTGCCTCTGGGCCAGCAACTGGCCGCATCCGAACGTCGTGCCGCGCCCGGCCGACACGGCGATGGTCGACTGGGCCTTCGGCTGCATCGCCGGCGAGGCAGCGCGGCGGCGGATCCTGGTCGACAACCCGGCCGAGGTCTACGGCTTCTGAGCGTCGGCGACGACCGACCTCACTGCACGATGTAGAAGGTCATCAGCACCTGGGTGGGCAGGCGCTGGCCGACGCAGAGGTACAGGCGCTCGTTCAGCCAGGACCAGCGCGGGTCGCCGGTCTCGAGCGTGACCTGGCCGCGAAAGTAGACCTCGGCCGGATCGACCGGCTCGCCACGGAGCAGCCGACCGGTGACCTCGGCGCTGGCGGCGCGCATCGCGTTGTTCTGGACGAAGACGCGGGCGCCGTCGTCGAGCTCCAGCATGTAGCGCGCCTCGAGCCGGGCCAGGGTGCCGCCGTGGATCATCTGGAAATCGGCGCCGATGAGGACCCGGCCCGCGAGGCGGCCGCCGACGGTGCCGCCGAGGATGGGCACCAGCCGTCGATGGCCGAGCGGCGAGTGGCCGGCGTCGATCGGCACGCCGACCTCGACCGCGAGGTTGCACAGGTGATCGAGCGCGGGCGGCGGCAATGTGAAGTCGGACATGGTTGGCCTCGTTTTGCATGCGCCGGGTCGCGGCTGGCGCCGCGCGCAGTGTCGGCGACGATGGCTCGGCACGTAAACTTCGCGCCAACCCGCATTCACCATGGACTATCCCGGAAATCTCTTCGCCGTCGCCGCCCCGAGCGGCACTGGCAAATCGAGCCTCGTCAAGGCGCTGCTCGAGCTCGACTCGCATCTCGTCGTCTCGATCTCTCACACCACCCGCAAGCCCCGTGGCCAGGAGCAGGACGGCCGCGAGTACCACTTCGTCGACGAGCCGGAGTTCCGGCGGATGATCGCGGCCGGCCAGTTCGTCGAGTGGGCCGAGGTGCACGGCAACCTCTACGGCACCTCGCGCGGCGCGATCGAGGAGCGGATCGTCCACGGCCACGACGTGCTGCTCGAGATCGACTGGCAGGGCGCGCTGCAGATCAAGCGGCTGTTCCCGAACGCGATCCTGATCTTTCTCCTGCCGCCGAGCTGGGACGAGCTGCTGCAGCGGCTGCAGCGCCGCGGCGAGGACGATCCGGCCGTGATCGCGCAGCGGATGGAAAACGCGCGCATCGAGGTGTCGCAGGCCCGGCACTTCGACTTCGTTATAATCAATGCCCTGTTCGAGTCGGCGCTGTTCGATCTCAAGGCGATCGTCCACTCCCAGCGCCTCAAGTACGCGTCCCTGCTGCGGGCCAAGCCCGCAGTCTTCGCGGCACTCGACCTGCTCTGACGATAGATCCCTTGCCCTTGGGCCGCTTGCGGCCCTATCGAAAGCATCCATGGCCCGCATCACCGTCGAAGACTGCCTCGTCAAGATCCCGAACCGCTTCCAGCTGGTGCTCGCCGCGACCTATCGCGCGCGCATGCTGAGCCAGGGCCACGCGCCCAAGGTCGAGACCAAGAACAAGCCGGGCGTCACCGCGCTGCGCGAAATCGCGGCCGGCGAGGTCGGGCTCGAGATGCTGCGCAAGGTCCCGGTCTAGCCTTCTTTCCCTGGGCGGCGCGCCAGGCGCCGCCTCGATCGGCCGCAAGTCCATCCGCGGCCCCACGATCGGTCGCACACCGGTTCCGCGCTAAATTCGGGCATGGTCGCGCGCTCGTCCACCGCCTCCCCCGACGCCAAGCCGGCGCCGAAGAAGCGGCCGCCCCCGGTCGCCAAGGCCGCGCTCGCCGCCGACGCCGCCGCCGCCTCCTTCGCCGCCCTGACCGGCAAGCTCGACTACCTCGACGCCGGCGACATCCGCCGCGTGCGCGACGCCTACCGCTTCGCCGACGAGGCCCATCTCGGCCAGTTCCGTGCCAGCGGCGAGGCCTACATCACCCATCCGATCGCGGTCGCGGGCCTGTGCGCCGAGTGGAAGCTCGATGCCCAGGCGATCATGGCGGCGCTGATGCACGACGCGATGGAGGATTGCGGCATCACCAAGGCGGAGCTGATCGAGCGCTTCGGCGCGCCGACCGCCGACCTCGTCGACGGCCTCACCAAGCTCGACAAGCTGAGCTTCTCGACCCGCGAGGAGTCGCAGGCCGAATCGTTCCGCAAGATGCTGCTGGCGATGACGCGCGACGTGCGCGTGATCCTGGTCAAGCTAGCCGACCGGCTGCACAACATGCGCACCATGGACGCGGTCGACCGCGAGAAGCGGATGCGCGTCGCCGGCGAGACGCTCGACATCTACGCGCCGATCGCCCACCGGCTCGGCCTCAACCAGACCTACCGCGAGCTGCAGGAGCTCTCGTTCAAGCACCTCAAGCCCTGGCGCGAGGCGGCCCTGTCGAAGGCGGTGCTGAAGGCGCGCGGCTACCGGCGCGACCTGGTCGAGCGGATCCAGCGCGACGTCGAGAAGGCGTTCGCCAACGCCAAGCTGCCGGCGCAGATCTTCGGCCGGGAGAAGACGATCTACTCGATCTACGCGAAGATGAAGGAAAAGCACCTGAGCTTCGCCCAGGTGAACGACATCTTCGGCTTTCGCGTCGTCGTCGCGTCGCTCTCCGAGTGCTACGTGGCGATGGGCGTGCTGCACCAGCTCTACAAGCCGGTGCCCGGGCGCTTCAAGGACTACATCGCCATCCCCAAGGGCAACGGCTACCAGTCGCTGCACACCACCCTGGTGAGCCCGCTCGGCACCGCGGTCGAGTTCCAGATCCGCACCGAGCCGATGCATGCCGTCGCCGAGAAGGGCATCGCCGCGCACTGGCTCTACAAGGAGCGCGACGACGGCCCCGGCCAGGAGGCGCAGCGCCTGGGCGCGATGTGGCTGCAGTCGCTGCTCGACATCCAGGACGAGACCCGCGACGCCAACGAGTTCCTCGAGCACGTCAAGATCGATCTCTTCCCCGACGCGGTCTACGTGTTCACGCCGAAATCGAAGATCCTGGCCCTGCCGCGCGGCGCCACCCCGGTCGACTTCGCCTACGCGATCCACTCCGACATCGGCGACCACTGCGTCGCAGCTTCCGTGAACGGCGAGCCGGTGCCGCTGCGCACCGAGCTGAGGAGCGGCGACGTGGTCGAGATCGTCGGCGCGCCCAACGCCCGGCCGAACCCGGCCTGGCTGAACTTCGTCGCCACCGGCCGGGCGCGCTCGCGCATCCGCCACTACCTGAAGAACATGGAGCTGGAGGAGTCGCGCGACCTCGGCCGGAAGATGCTGGCCCAGGCGATGCGCTCCGAAGGCCTGGCGCTGCCCGGCGACGATTCCGCTTCCGCCACCGTCTGGCAGCAGCTGATCCGCTGGAGCGGCAACAAGACCCGCGAGGACCTGTTCACCGACATCGGCCTGGGCCGCAAGATCGCCACCATCGTCGCGACGCGGCTGGTGCGCCTGCTGGCCGAGGACGGCATCCGCCCCGACGCGCTGGCGCTCACCATGGGCCGCTACGCCGTCGACGATTCGGCGCCGACGCAGAGCATGGTGCTGATCGACGGCAGCGAGGGCGCCTCGGTCCTGCTCGCCACCTGTTGCCGGCCGATCCCGGGCGATGCGATCGTCGGCAACCTCGGCCGCGGCGAAGGACTCACGGTGCACACCGCGGAATGCAGCGTCGGCAAGCGTCTGCTCGAGCGCGACAGCGAGCGCTGGATGCGGGTGGAGTGGGCGGAGCAGCCGAGCCGTTCGTTCGAGACCGGCGTCACCCTGCTGGTCACCAACGGCAAGGGCGTGCTCGCCCAGGTAGCCTCGGCGGTGAGCCATGCCGAGGCCGACATCACCCACATCGACATGGGCAACGACGCCGCGTCCGAGACCGCCGAGCTGAAGCTGCTGCTGAGCGTGCGCGACCGGCTGCACCTCGCCGAGGTGATGCGCACCCTGAAGCGCTCGCCCTCGGTGCTTCGGGTCGCGCGGATCAAGCCCTAGCCGGCCTCCGGCGCCGGATAGCGCACCTCGAGCACCTCCAGCGTCTCGAGCCCGCCCGGCGTCATCAGCTGCACCTCGTCGCCGACCCGCGCCTTGATCAGCGCCCGGGCGATCGGCGAGACCCAGCTGACCTCGCCGTGCAGGTTGTCGGCCTCGTCGACGCCCTTGATCGTCACCGTCTTCTCCTCGCCGCGCGCGTTCGCGTAGGTGACCGTCGCGCCGAAGAAGATCTGCTCGTTGCCGTGGTGCAGCGCCGGGTCGGCGACCTCGGCGATGTCGAGCCGCTTGGTCAGGAAGCGGATGCGCCGGTCGATCTCGCGCAGCCGCTTCTTGCCGTACAGGTAGTCGCCGTTCTCCGAGCGATCGCCGTTCTTCGCCGCCCAGGACACGGTCTCGACCACCTTCGGCCGCTCGTCGTCGAGCAGCGTCATCAGCTCGGCGCGCAGCCGCCGGTAGCCGCCCGGCGTCAGGTAGTTGCGCGCGCCCGAAGGCAGCGCCGGCGCCGGCGGCTCGTCGTCGTCGAGGTCGTCGGCGGTGTCGCTTTCCTTGGTGAAGGCCTTGTTCATCGCTGTGGCGTGCAGGGTACCCGAGGCAAAGGCATGATGATTGCTCGCTCTCCGAATTCCTCTCACGCAAGGACTTTTTCGATGCCGCAAACAAGAAATGTCGCCGTGCTCGTCGGCAGCCTGCGCAAGGACTCGTACAACCGCAAGATGGCGCGGGCCCTGGCTGCCATCGCGCCGGAGGGCCTGAAGCTGGAGATCGTCGAGATCGGCCAGCTGCCGCACTACAACCAGGACGACGAGGGCAACCCGCCGGCCGCCTCGGCCGCCTTCAGGCAGAAGCTCGCCGAAGCCGACGCGGTGCTGTTCGTCACGCCCGAGTACAACCGCTCGGTGCCCGGGGTGCTGAAGAACGCGATCGACGTCGGCTCGCGGCCCTACGGCAAGAGCATCTGGAGCGGCAAGCCCGCGGCGGTGATGAGCGTCTCGCCGGGCGCGATCGGCGGCTTCGGCGCCAACCATCACCTGCGCCAGTCGCTGGTCTTCCTCGACATGCCGGCGCTCGCCCAGCCCGAGGCCTACGTCGGCGGCGCCGCCGACCTGTTCGACGAGAGCGGCAGCTTCAAGAAGCCGGAGACCCGGCAGTTCGCGGAGAAGTTCCTGACCGCGTTCGCGGCCTGGATCGAGCGGAATCCGAAGCCCGCCTGAGCGTCTTCGCCCCCGGCCGCACAATCGCGGCCCATGATCGAGCTCGCGTCGCGCCTGTTCGGACCCTGGGTCCGGACGGTCGACCGCCCCACACTGCGCATCGACGCCGTCGCCGGTCTTCTCGGCGCGCTCCTCGTCCTGCCGCAGGGCTTCGCCTTCGCCACCCTCGCCGGCCTGCCGCCGGAATACGGGCTGGCGACGGCGATCGTGCCCTGCGCGGTGGCGGCATTGTTCGGCTCGAGCCTGCACGTCGTGTCCGGTCCGACCAACATGATCTCGCTGGCGCTGTTCGCGACCCTGGCGCCGCTCGCGGCGGTCGGCTCGGCCGCCTACATCCAGCTCGCCCTCGGCGTGACGCTCGTGGTCGGGCTGATGCAGTGGCTGATCGGCGCGCTCCGGCTCGGCGGGCTGGCGAACTTCATCTCGCCGGCGGCGTTGCGCGGCTTCACCAGCGGCGCCGCCGCCCTGATCGCCCTGCACAGCCTGCCGAACCTGCTCGGCATCGCCAGCGGCGAGCACCGGATCGCGGCCCTGCTGCAGACGCTGTTCGCCCATCTTGCGGAGCTGTCGATCCCGACCGCCGCGGTCGCGGCCTTCACGATCGCAACCGCCCTGGTCCTGCGCCGCACCTGGCCGAGCGTGCCGCAGATGCTGGTGGCGCTGGTCGCGGCCACGGCGCTGGCCACGGCCATCAACCGCTGGTGGGCCGGCGCCGGCGTCGGCGGCGTCGCCGTCCTCGGCAGTGTGCCCCCGGTCTGGCCGCAGCTTCAGTTCCCGGCCTTCGACCCAGCGCGGCTGCCCGACCTGGTGGGCATCGCCTTCGCATTGACGATCGTCACCCTGGCGCAATCGATCTCGATCGCCAAGGCCGTGGCCGAGCGGTCCGGGCAGCGGATCGACGCCAACCGGGAATTTCGCGGCCAGGGGCTGTCGAACCTCGTCGGCGCGTTCGCATCGTCGTACGTGTCCTGCGGCTCGCTCAACCGTTCGATGCCGAACTACGAAGCCGGCGCGCGCACGCCGCTCGCGGCGGTGTTCGCCTCCGTCTGGCTGCTCCTGCTCGTCGCCCTGATGGCGCCGCTGCTCGGCCTGATCCCGCTGGCGGCCATCGCCGGCCTGCTGCTGCTGATCGCTTGGTCGTTGTTCGACCTGCCCGGCTGGCAGAGCCTCTGGCGCTTCAGCCGCCGCGATTTCGCGATCGCCGCCGCCACCTTCGTCGCCACCGTGACCATTCGCCTCGAGATCGCGATCCTGCTCGGCACGATCCTGTCGCTCCTCACCTACCTGTACCGGACCTCGAAGCCCTCGCTCAAGGTGATGGGCTTCGACACCGACCGGCCCGCCCGGCCCTTCATCGTCCGCGCCGACGTGCCGGTGCCGCTCGGCGAATGCCCGCAGCTCAAGCTGGTGCGCATGGAGGGCGAGGTCTATTTCGGCGCCGTCGCCCACGTCGAGGAGCAGCTCCACGACCTGCGCGCGCCGCTCGGCGCGGCCAAGCACCTGCTGGTGATGTCGAAGAGCATGAACTTCATCGACCTCGCCGCCGCGGAGATGTGGAAGAAGGAGCTGCGTACCCGTCGCACCGCCGGCGGCGACCTCTACTTCCACCGGCCGCGGGCGCCGGTGCTCGAGCTCTGGCAGCGGATCGGCTTCCTCGGCGAGCTCGGCACCGACCACGTGTTCCCGGCGAAGCGGATCGCGATCGCCACGATCTTCGACCGGCTCGACCGCGGCATCTGCGCCCACTGCACGGTGCGCGTATTCGAGGAGTGCAAGACCCTGCCACCGCCGGTGGCACCGATCACCTAGGGCCCTAGGCGACCGCCAGCGCCGCCTTCTTCTTGCCCACCTTGGCCACCGGCTCCAGGGGCTTGGTCTCGCAGCCGGCGGCCAGCAACCAGGGATCGCGGTCCTCGCCGCCGAAGGTCTCGACCAGGAAGTCGACGAAGGCGCGGGTGCGCGCCGGCACGTGCTTCCGGGTCGGCATGCCGGCGTAGATGGTGGTGTTGAGCAGGTGCCAGCACGGCAGCACCCGCTCGAGCGCATTCTCGAGCAGCGCCTCCTCGGCGACGAACGAAGGCAGGCCGGTGATGCCCATGTCGGCCAGGGCGGCGGCGTAGAGCGTGTCGGTGTGAGGCGTGCTCAGGCCGGCGCGCGGCCGGTCGAGCGTGAACGATTCGGGCGGCGCGCCTCCGGCCGTGCTGCGGCTGTGGAAGGTGAGCTCGCGCATGAAGCTCGGCACCATCGCCTCGTGCTCGACCAGGTCGCGCGGATGCTGCGGCCGGCCGTGCCGGTCGAGATACTCGGGCGAAGCGCAGGTGATGACCTCCGAGCGGGCCAGGCGCCGGGCGACGAAGCCGCCCTCGAGCGGCCGCCTGCCTTCGGTGAGGATGGTGACGTCGAAGTTCTCGTCGACAGTCAGGACCGGACCCGGGACCGACAGCTCGATCGAGACGCGCGGAAACCGGGCCCGGAAGGTCTTCAGGTGCTTGGCGAGCTGGTGCACGGCGAAGGCCGGGGAGCAGACCACGCGCAGCTGGCCGCGCGGCTCGGAGCTCGAGGCGCTCGCCAGCGCCTCGGCCTCCTCCACCTCGGTCAGGACGTGGCGCACCCGCTCGAGATAGGCCTCGCCGGTGTCGGTGAGCGAGAGCCTGCGGGTGGTGCGGTTGAGCAGGCGCACGCCGAGGTGCTCCTCCAGGTCGGCCACCAGCCGGGTGACGACCGCCGGAGACATGTTGAGCTCGCGCGCCGCGCCGGCGAAGCTGCCCTCGTCGATCACCCGGGAGAAGACGCGCATCGAGCTCAGGCGGTCCATGGCAAGGTCCTCATTGTTTCGGTTTTGGCAATTCGCCATTGAATCACGTCCCGTTTATTGTTGCTTGAGCAATGCCTAAAGTTCATTCCATCGATGAGCGAAGGCATCCCGCCAGCGACTCACCGAGGTGGACAAGACGGAACGAACGAACCCGCCCTGCCCGGAACGTCACCTGATTCGATCGAAGGAAACTCATCATGAACGCCAAGATCCTCTACGCCGCCACCGTGGCACTCGCCCTGGCCAGCTCGCTGGCCGCCGCCCAGGAAAGCCAGCCGCTGACCCGCGCCGAAGTCAACAAGGCCTGGGCCCAGGCCAGGGCCGACGGCACGCTGCGCAAGAACGACTACGACTACGACGCCAACGACTTCAAGGCGCCATCGACCCTGAGCCGCGACCAGGTCATCGCCGAGATGCGGGTGCCGCGCGATCCGGCGCTGATCGGCCCGCTGCGCAACCGCAGCTACAACCCCGGCGGCATGGATAACCTGCGCGTCTCGACGCTTCACCGGGAGCAGGTCAAGGCCGAGGTCATCACCGCGCGCCGCGACGGGACGCTGCGCCGCACCGACTACGACGACGAAGTCATCTACGCCGTCCGCCGCGTTCCGGCCCGCACGCCGGCCCCGGTCCTGGCGGGCGCGACCAGCGTCGGTTCGGGAAGCTGAGCCGCAACGCTTCGGCAAGGGCCGCCTTCGGGCGGCTTCTTGCTGCTCGGGGCCGAGCGACAGGCGCGACCCTCGCCGCAGTCGATCCGAGGCTTCGCCGGCGGAGCGCCGAGCGACAATCGGCGCATGCATTCAGCCGTCTCCAACATCGTCGTCGGCGACACCGGCACCATCAAGGGCCGCGGCGTCTTCGCCACCCGCCCGCACGCCGAGGGCGAGGTCGTCGAGGCCTGTCCGGTGATCCTCTTCAACGCCACCTTCGCGGAGATTCCGATCGAGGTCCGGCGGATCCTGTTCAACTGGGGGGTGCTGGCCAATACCGCCAGCAACCATTGCCTGGCGCTGGGCTACGGCAGCCTCTACAACCACGGCAATCCGGCGAACATGCGCTACGAGGGCGACGCCGAGGCGAGGCTGCTGCGCTTCGTCGCCATCCGGGCGATCGCCGCGGGCGAGGAGCTGACCGTGAACTACAGCGCCGAAGGCGGCGGCCACGAGTCGGCCGAGAACGACTGGTTCGCGCGCATGGGCGAAACACCCCACCCCGACTGGTAGCGAATCCCTTGCTGACCCCGGCGCTCCTCGACTCGCCGCTGCGCTCGGCCATCACCGCGGCGACGCGGACCCCCGAGCCGGAGCTCCTGCCGGCGCTGCTCGAACGGGCACGCCTTTCCCCGGCCGACGATCGCGCCACGCACGATCTGGCGCTGCGCATCGCCCGCGGCGTGCGCGAGCGCACGCGCGACTCCGGCCGGGCCGGCCTGGTCCAGGGTCTGCTGCAGGAGTTCGCCCTCAGCTCGAGCGAGGGCGTAGCGCTGATGTGCCTGGCCGAAGCGCTGCTGCGCATTCCCGATGCCGCGACCCGCGACGCCCTGATCCGCGACAAGATCTCGAGCGGCGACTGGCGCTCGCACCTCGGCCAGAGCCCGTCGCTGTTCGTCAACGCCGCCACGTGGGGCCTCTTGCTCACCGGCCGCCTGGTGGCGACGCACAGCGACGTCGGCCTGGGCGCCGCGCTCCGGCGCGTCGTCGGCCGCGGCGGCGAGCCGCTGATCCGCCGCGGCGTCGACATGGCCATGCGCCTGATGGGCGAGCAGTTCGTCACCGGCGAGACGATCGAGCAGGCGCTCGTCAATTCCCGGCCGCGCGAGGCCGAGGGCTTCCGCTATTCGTACGACATGCTCGGCGAAGCGGCGATGACGACGCGCGATGCCGAAGCCTATCTCGCCGCCTACGAAGCCGCGATCCAGGCGATCGGCCGGGCCTCGGCGGGCCGCGGCATCGTTGCCGGCCCGGGCATCTCGATCAAGCTCTCGGCCCTGCATCCGCGCTACAGCCGGGCGCAGGTCGAGCGGGTGATGAGCGAGCTCTACCCGCGCCTGCTGCAACTCGCCGAGCTCGCCTGCCGCTACGACATCGGCTTCAACATCGACGCCGAGGAGGCGGATCGCCTCGAGCTCTCGCTCGACCTGCTGGAGCGGCTCTGCTTCGAGCCGGCGCTGGCCGGCTGGAACGGCATCGGCTTCGTCATCCAGGCCTACCAGAAGCGCTGCCCGGCGGTGGTCGACTGGCTCATCGACCTCGCCCGGCGCAGCGGCCGGCGGCTGATGGTGCGGTTGGTGAAGGGCGCCTACTGGGACAGCGAAATCAAGCGCGCCCAGCTCGACGGCCAGGCCGGGTATCCGGTCTACACCCGCAAGGCCTACACCGACGTCGCCTACCTCGCCTGCGCGAAGAAGCTGCTCGCGGCACCGACTGAAATCTATCCGCAGTTCGCGACCCACAACGCGCATACCCTGGCCGCCGTCCACGCCCTCGCCGGTCCCGGCTACGAGGACGGCCAGTACGAGTTCCAGTGCCTGCACGGCATGGGCGAGCCGCTCTACGAGCAGGTGGTCGGGCCGGCGAGCGAAGGCCGGCTCGGCCGGCCGTGCCGGATCTATGCGCCGGTCGGCACGCACGACACGCTGCTCGCCTACCTGGTGCGCCGGCTACTCGAGAACGGCGCCAACACCTCGTTCGTCAACCGCATCGCCAGTGACGCGGTGCCGCTCGAGGAACTGGTGCAGAACCCGGTGCGCACGGTCGAGGAGCTCGCCGCCGGCGAAGGCGCGGTCGGCCTGCCGCATCCGGCGATCGTCCTGCCGCGGGCGTTGTTCGGCGCGACGCGGGTCAATTCGCTCGGCATCGACCTCGCCGGCGAATCGCAGTTGCGCGCGCTCGACGGCGCCTTCGCCGCTCACGCCGCCGCGCCCTGGACGGCCGAGCCGCTGCTCGGCGTCGACGCCATCGGCGACGACGCCCATCCGGTGCTCAATCCGGCCGATCGTCGCGACGTCGTCGGCCATTGCCGCGATGCGACCGGGGACGACGTGCAGGCGGCGCTGGCCGCGGCCAGCGGCGCCGCGGCCGACTGGGCCGCGACTGCGCCCGAGGCGCGCGCCACGATGCTCGACCGCGCTGCCGACCGGCTCGAGGCCGACACCCTGCGGCTGGTGACGCTGCTCGTGCGCGAAGCCGGCAAGACCGCAGCCAACGCTGTCTCCGAAGTGCGCGAGGCGGTCGATTTCCTGCGCTACTACGGACAGCAGGTGCGGCGCGATTTCGACAACGCCACCCATCGTCCGCTCGGGCCGGTGGTCTGCATCAGCCCGTGGAACTTCCCGCTGGCGATCTTCACCGGCCAGGTCGCGGCGGCCCTCGCCGCCGGCAATCCGGTGCTCGCCAAGCCGGCCGAGCAGACGCCGCTGGTCGCCGCCGAAGCGGTGCGCGCGCTGCGCGCCGCCGGCGTGCCGCCTGCCGTGCTGCAGCTCCTGCCGGGGCGTGGCGAGAGTGTCGGTGCGGCGCTGGTCGGGGACCCGCGGGTCGAGGGCGTGCTCTTCACCGGCTCGACCGAGGTCGCCCGGCTGCTGCAGCAAAGCCTCGCCCGCCGGCTGGGCGCGCACGGCCGGCCGGTGCCGCTGGTCGCCGAGACCGGCGGCCAGAACGCGATGGTGGTGGACTCCTCGGCGCTGGCCGAGCAGGTGGTGGCCGACGTCGTCAGCTCCGCCTTCGACAGCGCCGGGCAGCGCTGCTCGGCCCTGCGCGTGCTCTGCGTCCAGCGCGACCTCGCCCCGCGCCTGGTGACGATGCTCGAGGGCGCGCTGCGCGAGCTCTCGATCGGCGACACCCGCGCCCTGGCGGTCGACGTCGGCCCGGTGATCGACGAGGAAGCGCGCGCCGGTATCGAGCGCCACATCGAGACGATGCATGCCGGCGGCCGGCGGGTGGTGCAGCCCGCGGGCCGACGCGAGGCCACCGCCCAGGGCAGCTTCGTCCTGCCGACGGTGATCGAGATCACACGCTTGGCCGAGCTCGAGCGCGAGGTCTTCGGCCCGGTGCTGCACGTGCTGCGCTACGACCGCGAGGACCTGGCCGCCTTGCTCGGCCAGATCAACGCCACCGGCTACGGCCTGACGCTCGGCGTGCACACGCGGATCGACGAGACCGTGGCGCAGGTGGTCGACACCGCTCACGCCGGCAACATCTACGTCAATCGCAACGTCGTCGGCGCCGTGGTGGGCGTGCAGCCGTTCGGCGGCGAAGGCCTGTCGGGCACCGGGCCGAAGGCGGGCGGCCCGCTCTACCTGCTGCGCCTGCTCTCGGCGCGCCCCGACGACGACGCCCGCGCCGCGGTCGTCGCCTCGGGAGGCGAGGCGCTGGCGCCGGTGCGCGGCCTGGCGATGGGCGACGATGCCGACGACCCGGCCTTGCGGGTGCTGCGCCGCTGGGCGCTGGCGCAGCAGCCGGTCGCCCCGGCCGACTGGATCGAGGCGATCGACCGCTTCGCCGCGCATTCGCCGGTCGGCCGGTGGCGCTCGCTTCCTGGTCCGACCGGCGAGGCCAATCTCTTTGCCGTGGCAGCGCGCGAGGCGGTCCTCTGCCTCGCCGCCGACGACGGCGACCGGCTGATCCAGCTCGCCGCGGTGCTCGCGGTCGGCAGCCGCGCCCTCTGGCCCGCCGCCGCGCGCCCGGCCTGGCAGCGCCTGCCCGAGGAAGCGCGCGATCGGGTCGCCCTGGTCGACGACTGGACCCGGCCACAGGTCGCCTTCGACGCCGTGCTGCACCACGGCACGAGCCAGGAGCTGCGCGAGGTGCTGCGTGCCGTCGCGGCGCGGCCGGGGGCTATCGTCGGCGTCACCGCGCTCGCGGTCGGCGACATGGCGATCCCGCTCGAGCGGCTGGTGGTCGAGCGCTCGCTCAGCATCAACACCGCCGCCGCCGGCGGCAATGCCAGCCTGATGACGATGGGCTGAACGCTCGCATCAGCCGCCTTCGCAGGCAAGGATCGCTGCAACCGGGTCCCTTGCCGGTGCCGGCGCCGGCGCGCAGAATCGCTCGCCTACGGCCGGCGCGCCGGTCGTTTCTCCCGTCTTCACTCGAGGAGCACGTCATGCGATCCGGATCATGGACGGCCGTCGCGGCCTTTTTCTGCGCCCTGTCGACGCCCGTCGCCGCTCACGACGCCGAGGAAGGCGTCGGCCGACTGGGCAAGGTCGACTTCGCCAACTCGTGCGATGCCCAGGTGCAGAAGGAACTCCAGCGCGCCGTCGCGATGCTGCATTCGTTCTGGTACTCGGCCGGCGAGAAGGCATTTCGCCACGTGCTGGCCGACGACCCGAGCTGCGCCGTGGCCACCTGGGGAATCGCCGCCCTGCTGATGAACAACCCGCTCGCCGGCCAGGGTGCGTCGCCTCAGGCTGCCGGAGCGGCCATGGCCGCGATCGAGCAAGGTCGCCGGATCGGTGCAAAGACCGAACGCGAGCGCGACTACATCGAGGCGGTCGCGGCCTACTACGCCGATTTCGCGAACCGTCCGGAGCGGGCACGCCAGCTCTCGCGGTCGCAGGCCTTCGAGGCCCTGGCCCGCAAGTACCCGGCCGACGACGAGGCGCAGATCTTCGCCGCGCTCTATCTCGCGGGCACACAGTCGCAGGCCGATCAGACCTACGCCGCCTACCTCAAGGCGGCGGCGGTGCTCGAAAAGCAGTTTGCCAAGTACCCGGACCATCCCGGCGTCGCCCATTACCTGATCCACAGCTACGACGCGCCGCCGATCGCCAGCCAGGGCCTGCCCGCGGCGCGCAAATACTCGAACCTCGCGCCCGATGCGCCGCACGCGCTGCACATGCCGACGCACATCTTCACCCGGGTCGGTGCCTGGCAGGATTCGGTGGCGCTGAACCGGCGGTCGGCCGACGTCGCCAAGAAGGACGGCAGCCACGCCGATGCGTACCACGCCGCCGACTACATGGTCTATGCGCAGCTGCAACTCGGACGCGACCAGGATGCGCGTCGCGTCCTCGACGAGTTCGCGAGCGGTCCGGGCGCCAAGCTGCCGCAGTTCGCCGGGCCGTATGCCGCGGCGGCGATGCCGGCGCGCCTCGCCCTCGAGCGCGGCGACTGGTCCGCCGCGGCGCAACTGCCGATGCAGGGCAGCGCCTTTCCCCACGTCGAGGCGATCACCGCGTTCTCGCGGGCGCTCGGCGCGGCGCGCAAGGGCGATGTCGCCGCCGCCGAGCAGGAGGCGCTCCGCCTCGAGGCCTTGCATCAGGCGCTCCTCGCGGCGAACAACAGTTACTGGGCGACCGAAGTGGAGGTGCAGCGCATCGCCGTCGCCGCCTGGATCGCCCAGGCGCGCGGAAACACCGACGAAGCCGTGCGCCTCATGCGCGGCGCCGCCGATCTCGAGGACCACAACGAGAAGCACATCGTCACGCCCGGACGCGTCGCGCCGGCGCGCGAGCTGCTCGCCGAGATGCTGATGGAGCAGAAGCAGCCGGCCGCGGCGCTCAAGGAGTTCGAGCAATCGCAGCTGCGCGAGCCCAACCGGCTGCGCGGCTATGCCGGCGCCGCCGCCGCCGCCGACGCGGCGGGCGATCGGAACAAGGCACGCCAGCACTACGCCAGCCTGGTCGAGCTGACGCGCGACGCCGACACGCCGCTGCCCGAGATCGCTCGCGCGAAGACGTATCTGGCGATGAAGTGAACCGGCGCAACCTCCAAGCCAGCCTGGCGGCGATCGCCAGAGGGTCGCGTCAGCCGCTTTCGTAGACGAGGATCGCCGCAGCGAGGTCCTCGAGCGCCGTGCCGACCGACTTGAACACCGTGCGCTCGGCTTCGCTGCGTCGCCCGCCCGCCTCGCCGCGCGCGAGCGCGGCGAGCGTGCCGCGCACGTCGGCGGCCGTGAATACACCGCGCTGCATCGGCCCGAACAGATCGCCGCTCTTCTGCAGCGCCTCCTCGGTATCGACGTAGAGGGCGGCGCCGGTGAAGCAGGCATCGTCGGCCTCGCGCATCGACGGTGTGAAGCTGCCGATCAGGTCGAGGTGGCTGCCGGGGCGCAGCCAGCGACCCTCGATCAGGGGCTCGGTCGCGAGGGTGGCGACGCTGACCACGTCGGCTGCGGCCACGGCCCGCTCGAGGTCGTCACTCGCGGCCGCAGCGACGCCGGCCGCGCTCAAGGCCTGCGCCAGCGCCTCGGCCTCGGCGGCGCGGCGCGCCCAGACCGTCACCCGATCGATCGGCCGGACCGTCCGATAGGCGGCGGGCAGCAGGCGCGCCACCCGGCCGGCGCCCACCACCAGCAGGTGGCGGGCATCGGCCCCGGCCAGCCACGAGGCGGCGAGCGCCGACGCGGCCGCGGTGCGCCGGGCGGTGATCTCGTCGCCATCGATCAGGGCGAGCGGCGCCCCGGTGCTCGCGTCGTGCAGCAGGTAGCTGGCGTGCAGCGCCGGCAGGCCGCGCTCGGCGTTGCCGGCGGCGACGTTGACGATCTTCACGCCGTAGTGGCCGCCCGGCGTCCAGGCCGGCATGACGAGCGAGGTGACGCCGCCGCCGATCTCGTGCACCTGGCGCGGCGGCACGACACAGCCCGCGGCGAACAGCGCGCGCAGTGCCGGGATCAGCGCCTGGAACGGCAGGGCCGCGCTCGTCGCCGCGGCATCGAGGATTCGCAGGGCGGCCTCCGGCTCGGGGCGCCTATTCGAGCGTGAAGCCGACCTTCAGCGTCACCTGCCAGTGCGCGACCTTTCCGTCGACGACATGGCCGCGGGTCTCCGTCACCTCGAACCAGTGAATGTGGCGCACCGACTCGCTCGCCTTGGCAATCGCGGTCCGGACGGCGTCCTCGATGTCCACCGCCGACGACCCGGTGAGTTCGAGAAGCTTGTAGACGTGGCCGCTCATGCGTTCTCTCCACGAGCAGCCTTCGGCACCTTGCCTGCAGGCTTGCGGCTCTGCTTGCCGGCCTTCTTCGCGGCCTTGGCCCGTTTCTGCTTCTGGCGGCGGATGCCGCGATCCCTGTCTGCACTCATGGGAACTCCAAACGAAGTCGACTGCACCGATCTCGGCCGTTTCCGACTCCCTGAAATCTATCGCAAGCGTTCTGCCATTGCTGGCTCTTTTGAGCGCCTGTCGCACTTTCCCGCCAAGCCGCGCCACTCGAAGCCATTGACCCATGTCAATGCTCCGGCAGTGGCGGAGAGAAGAATCGAGCGGTCGAGCGCCACCAAGGCATGACGTAGGCGTCGACCACCAGGGCCGGCGGCAGCCGCAAGGGGAATGGCCATGGCACGAATCGAGCCGGCGGCCGGGGCCGCGCAGGAAAAGGCCTCGAAGGGGGCCAGCCTCGCGGGGTGGATCTTCGCGGCGGCACTGGCGGGCGTCGTCGCCGGCTGGGCGGCCCATGAGTTCTCTCCCGATACGGCGACAGCTGCGACGTTCGCCGGCTATTTCTCGATCCTCTCGGATGTCTTCCTGCGCCTGATCAAGATGATCATCGCGCCGCTGGTGTTCGCCACCGTGGTGGCGGGCATCACCGGCATGGGAGACGCCAAGGCGGTCGGGCGCATCGGCGGCAAGGCGTTGCTCTGGTTCGTCACCGCGTCCCTGGTGTCGCTGCTGCTGGGGATGTTCTTCGCGAACCTGTTCCATCCGGGTCTGAATCTCGGCCTGCCGCTGCCCGAGAAGGACATGGCGACCAACCTCAAGACCGGCGGACTCAACCTGCGCGAGTTCATCGCGCACGTCTTTCCGCGCAGCTTCTTCGAGGCGATGGCAACCAACGAGATTCTGCAGATCCTCGTGTTTTCCTGCTTCTTCGGTTTCGCGATGACGTCCTTGAAGTCGGAACTGGCGAAGACCGTGACGACGTTCATCGGCGAGCTCGTGCCGGTCATGCTGAAAGTGACGGACTTCGTCATGTGGTTCGCGCCCGCCGGCGTCTTCGGTGCAGTCGCCGCCGCGATCACCGTGCAGGGCATCGGCATCCTCGCAACCTACGGCAAGTTCATCGGCTCGTTCTACGCAGCGCTGCTGGTGCTGTGGATGGTCCTGATCGGTGCCGGCTTCGCGTTCCTGGGCCGGCGCATCTTCCATCTCCTGGGCCTGATCAAGGAGCCGCTGCTGGTGGCCTTCACCACGGCCAGCAGCGAGGCGGCCTATCCGAAGCTGATGGAGCAGCTGCACAAGTCCGGCGTCGACGATCGGGTCACGTCGTTCGTGCTGCCGCTTGGCTATTCGTTCAACCTGGACGGCTCGATGCTGTACCAGGCGTTCGCGGCGCTGTTCATCGCCCAGGCCTACGGCATCGATCTCTCGTTCGGTCAGCAGCTGACGCTGCTGCTGGTGATGATGGTCAGCAGCAAAGGCATTGCCGGCGTCCCGCGCGCCTCGCTGGTGGTGGTCGCCGCGGTCCTTCCGACCTTCGGATTGCCGGAGGCCGGCCTCCTGCTGATCATGGGGATCGACCAGTTTCTCGACATGGGACGCACCGCCACCAACGTGATCGGCAACAGCATCGCGACTTCGGTCGTCGCCAAATGGGAAGGGCAGCTCGGCGAGCCGGCTTCAGAAGCCGACCATCCCGGTGCCCACGCTACTGCCGCCTGATGCGAAAGACGATGGCCAGAAATCCGACGCGCCCGGCGCTCAAGTCTGTGGCCGCAGCTGCGATCCGCGCCGGCGCGTGCGCCGGCCTGATCGTGCTCGGCGTCCTGCTCGCCGCCCACGACGCCAGCGCTCAGGTCGACGAGCCCGCCGTGCGGACGCTCAGCGGCGTGCTCAAGCGCATCAAGTCCGCGGGCGTGGTGCGCATCGGCTATCGGGCCGAGGCGGTGCCGTTCTCCTACGAGGTCCGGGAGGGCCAGCCGCACGGCTACTCGATCGACCTGTGCGCAGCCATCGTCGCCGACATCGCCGGCGAGATCGGCGTCTCGTCGCTGCGCACCGAGTACCGGCGGGTGACGCCGGCCGACCGTATCGATCAGGTGGCCGACGGACGAGTCGACCTGGAATGCGGCGCCAGCACGAACACGGCCGAGCGGCGTGCGCGCGTCGCCTTTTCTCCGCTGACCTTCGTTTCGGGCACGCGGCTGCTGGTTCGGCGCGGCGAAGGCGTGCATTCGCTGCGGGAGCTTGGGGGCCGGCGCGTTGCCGTCGTGCGGGGCACCACCAATGAGGCCGTAATTCGCCAGTTCGCCGGCCGGCCCGATTCCGGCTTCGCTGTGCTCGCAGCCGACGATCATGCGCAGGCGTTGGCATGGCTGGGTGACGGCCGCGCCGACGCACTGGCCGCCGACGACATCCTGATCGTTGCTCTCCTCGCCGAACGTGGCCTTCAGCGGCAGTACGCGGTCGTCGGCGAGCTCCTGTCCTACGAGCCCTATGGAATCATGTTCGCCCGGGACGACGCGCCGCTCGCCGAGGTGGTCGATGCGACCTTTCGCCGGCTCGCACAGACGCGCGAGATCCGCTGGATCTACGACCAGTGGTTCATGCGCAGCCTGCCATCCGGTGTCCGCCTCGGCGTGCCGATGAGCATTCAGCTGGAGCGATCCTTCCAGGTGCTGGGGCTGCCGCCGGATTGAGCCGACGTCAGAACCTGACCGCGTAATTGATGTACGCGCGCAATTGGGGCGCTGTCTGCGGCGAGCCCTCCTGATGCAGCCAGGAGTAGCGGAGGGTGGCGACCAGTCCCTCGAGGGGGGTGCCCTTGCCGATCGCGTAGTCGACGCGAACGTCGGTCTCGCTTCGGTTGGGCAACGACAGGCCGGTCTGGTCGTCGAGCCGGTTGCGGCCGTCCGCGTAGATGGCGGCGGCGGTGAGCCCGGGGGCGCCGAGAGCGGCGAAGTCGACGTTGCCGCCGATCGCCCAGGCGCGCTCACCCGCGGTGTTGAACGAGACCTGCATCAGATCGAGGTAGGACGCATGGCTGCCGAAGGGATTCTGCGTATCGAAGCCCTTGCCGGTCTGCGTGTAGTACAGCTGAAGTCCGACCGGCCCGTAGGCGAGGGCACCCTGCAACCCCAGGCCGTACGTCGAGAACGAGCCGATCTGGGCGTCGCCGACCGAGTGCTGTGGGTAGTACTGCGCGCCGAGGATCAGCGAAGTCTTTTCGTCGATCGGGATAGGGTACCGGCCGTCGATGTAGAAGGTGTTGAAGACGTCGACCGCATATTGCTCGTCCACCCGGACGTACCCGTTCTTGGCGAAGTTCCACGTTCCGCCGGCATAGAAGACGCCCTCGTGCTTGCCGGTTCCTCCCGCCGAGTCGGAGGCCCAGACGAAGCTCTCGGACTGGCGGGCCTTCATCTTCGTGATGTAGCCGCCGGTGTACGAGAACTTGTCCGCGGCCCCGGTCAAGGTGTAGGCCTCGAACGTGTTGGGCACCATCCGGTTGTCCTGCGGATTGATGAAGGGCCGATTGATGAGCTGCCGGTAGCCGGCGATCGTCTGGTCAAGAACCCGAACGGCCCCGAACGCCTCGCCGATCACGTTGATCGGATCCTGCCCCGGTTGAAGAAGCTTGGTCCCGTCCTTGTCGTCGGGGCCGTACAGCTTCTGCGACGTGTAGCCGACGATGCCCACCTGGAACAGATCGCCCCACCACGGGCTGCGCAGCCCGGCCCATCCGCCCAGCGCCCAGGCGGCGCTCGGCGACCCGGTGAGACTCTCCTGGTCGAGATAGTAGGTTCGCAGTTGCAGCACGGGCTCGAAGCCACCGGGCAGCAGGTAGGCCCCTTTGGCGGGGTCTCCGGGATTGATGCCCTGTGCCGACACCGAGGCCGCAACCGCCGCCAGGCCGATGGCCAGCCAAAGCGCTCCGCGGCGCCGCCCATGGCGGCGTGATCCCGCGTGGCTCGCGTGGAGTCCGGACATTTGAACTCTCCTTCGCTCAGAACATGATCCTGGCGAGGAACAGCCCGGTGACGACGGCCACTGCCGTGGCCACGATCCCGGGGATCATGAACGAGTGGTTGAGGACGTACTTGCCGATCTTGGTCGTGCCCGAGAGGTCGAAATTGATGGCCGCAATCAGCGAGCCGTACGTCGGGATGAAGAAATAGCCGTTGACCGACGGAAACATCGCGATCAGGAACTGCGGCGGGATGCCGAGCGCGATGCCCAGCGGCATCAGTGCCCGGGTGGTGGCCGCTTGGCTGTACAGCAGCACGGAGGCGAAGAAGAGCCCGAACGCGAACGTCCACGGTGCCGCCTTGGCCCAGTCGCCGATCGCGGGCACGATCACGTCCTTGTTGGCGGCGATGAAGCTGTCGCCCAGCCACGCCAGGCCGAAGATGCCGATCACCGCGACCACGCCGGCGCGCAGCGTCGCGGTCTTCGGCACCTCGTCGACGTCGATCTTCGTCACCAGCAGCATGGCCGCGGCGATCGACAACATCACGATCTCGATCACGATCGGCATCTGCAGCGGGTCCTTCGCACCGGGCAGCTTGCGCAGTTCCGGGAAGAAGCCGAACAGCACCACCAGCGCGACGCCGGCCAGGAAGATGAATGCCGACGCCTTGGCGGCGGGCTTCAGCGGCGGTCTCTCGGCGGCGACCTTGGGCGCCGGGACTCCGCCTGCCTTCAGGCGCGCCTGGTATTCCGGATCGTCCTTGAGGTCCTTGCCGATGAACATCGAGACGATCGCGGCAGCCACGACGCCGGTGAGCGTGGCCGGCACGCAGACCATCAGGATCTGCGGCAGGCCCCATTGCGTCATGCCCTTCTCGGCGAACAGGCCGATCATCGCCGCGGTGGCGGCGGCGACCGGGCTTGCAGTGATCGCCTGCTGCGACGCGATCGTCGCCACCGCCATCGGCCGCTCCGGCCGGATGCCGCTCTGGTGCGCGGTCTCGTAGATCACCGGCAGGAGCGGGTAGACGATATGCCCGGTTCCGGCCAGGAACGTGAAGCTCCAGGTGGTAAGCGGCGCGACGATCGTCACGTACTTCGGGTTGGCGCGGATGATCCGCTCGGCGATGCGCACCAGGAAGTCGATGCCGCCGGCCGCATCCATCACGGAGGCGGCCATGATCACCGCGAGGATGATCAGCATCACGTCGATCGGCGGCGAGGTCGGGTTCACGCCGAAAGCCGCCACCAGCACCAGCAGGCCGACCGCGCCCCACAGGCCGAGGCCCACCCCGCTGTAGCGAGCGCCCATCCAGATCGCGGCGAGCACGACCACGAATTGCAGAACGATGGATAGCGTCATGATCGATCTCCCGGGTGCATAGGCGGCTCGGAACCTCCGCTGCCCCTATTGCTCGAACTTCGGGCTGATCAGGTTCTCGAACGAAAACACTTCGTTCCACTTCTCCTCGGTCAGCAACTTGCGCTCTACGACGACGATCTGGTGCAGCGACTTGCCGGTCTCGTAGCCCTCGCGCGCGATCTCCCCGCACTTCTTGTAGCCGAGCGAGGGCTTCAGCACCGTGACGATGCCGAGCGAGTTCAGCACCATGTCGCGGGTCCGATCCGCATTGGCGGTGATGCCGTCGATGCAGTGGACGCGCAGGCTTTCGACCGCGTGCTCCATCGTCGAGATCGACGTGAACAGCGCGAAGGTGATCACCGGCTCCATGACGTTGAGCTGCAGCTGCCCGGCCGAGGCGGCGAGCGTCACCGTGAGATCGAGGCCGATCACGAGAAAGCCGACCTGGTTGACGACTTCCGGGATCACCGGATTCACCTTGCCCGGCATGATCGACGAGCCCGGCTGCATCTGCGGCAGGTTGATCTCGTTGAATCCGCAGCGTGGCCCGCTGGCGAGCAGGCGGAGGTCGTTGCAGATCTTGGTCAGTTTCGACGACGTGCGCTTCAGCACGCCGGACAGCAGCACGTAGGCACCCGTGTCCGACGTGGCCTCGATCAGGTCGCCGGCCAGGATGAAGGTGAGGCCGGTCAGCTCCGACAGGTACTTGGTCGCCAGCTCCGGATAGCCGGGCGCTGCCGTCACCGTCGTGCCGATCGCGGTGGCGCCGAGGTTGATCTCGTGCAGGAACTGGCGCACCTCGGCGATGCGCTGCACCTCTTCGCCGAGCGTCGTGCCCCAGCCGTGGAACTCCTGGCCGAGCGACATCGGCACCGCGTCCTGCAGGTGCGTGCGCCCCATCTTCAGCACTTTTTCGAACTCTTTGCTCTTCGCGAAGAACGCCTCCTGCAGCAATCTGAGCGCATCCGTGTAGCTCTCCAGGCGCAGGATCAGCGCGAGGCGGAATGCCGTCGGATAGATGTCGTTGGTCGACTGGCCGAAGTTGACGTGGTCGTTCGGATTGACGAACTGGTATTCGCCTTTCCGGTGGCCAAGCTGCTCCAGCGCGAGATTGGCGATCACCTCGTTCGCGTTCATGTTGGTCGAGGTGCCGGCGCCGCCCTGGATGAAGTCGGTGACGAACTG
>Ga0068864_100000216_pt1 | contig 52121 bp, 112 predicted proteins | sample KBSSwiS72_FD_66586 | JGI IMG/M metagenome (GOLD analysis project Ga0068864, IMG submission 66586) | Switchgrass rhizosphere microbial communities from Kellogg Biological Station, Michigan, USA - KBS Switchgrass S7-2 | ecosystem: Host-associated > Plants > Roots > Rhizosphere > Soil ...
TATGCCCGAGATCGCGTGCGGTCTCCTCGGTTGGAAAGTGACCGACGAGAACAAAAAACTCGCTACGGAGAAGTTCGCTAAAATGAGCTTCACCGAGCAGATGATGTACGTAGTGAAGTATTTCAAGCAAAAGGGCAAAAAACTCGACACGCTGGAAGCTCTCTATTGCGCCGTGTTCTGGCCTGCAGCGATCGACAAGGACAACGACTATGTCATTGCTGATAAGAACAGCAAGCCGATCACGTATCGACAGAACGCTGGTTTCGACACGATGGGAAACAAAGATGGTAAGATAACTCGAGGAGAGATCTGCCAGGCTGTGAGGAACGTTCTTATTGCTGCTGAAGCCAAGCCACGCATCCAAATCGAGGCGACGCCTCGACCTGTGGGGCCAGCAGAGCCGACAGTTGCGCCCGTGCCCGAGTACGAAGTCTACTTGCCGACCATCCCCGAGATTCCAGCTCCTGTCAAGCCCGCGTCTTGGATCTCCGTCTTGTGGTCCTTCATTGTCAAGCTGTTCGCCAGATAACCCACCACCTACTATTTTATCTGGAAAATATTGAGATTGGATTAAGAAAGAAATGAGAGAGAAGAAATAAAGAAAAAAAAAGAGATAGGGAAAAGTTGGAGAACAAATAATAGGTGGTGGTCAGTGCTAGACACACGCTCGTCAGATGGTTAACCTCAAAATGGAGGCGTTCATGCGAAAGATCTGGGCTCTTTTTTTGGTGGCGATTTTTGTACTCGCTACGACAGCTTGCACGCGTTGTGGAGCAGGCGGCCAGCAGCCGACGGTTTCTGATCTACAGAACGAGACGGTTGCGCTAGTCAAACAGAACGACGACGGCCAATGGTTCCCCTACTGCGGCGGAGTCTGGGTCGGTCGATCGCGCGTGTTGACGGCCAAGCATTGTACGGACGGCGAGGACAAGATTTACGTTCTGACGGCGGGTGAGGTCTCTGGCATCGTGTCTGACCCGAAAGCCACGCATGAGGCTACAGTGGTAGCGCTGGCCCCCAAATACGACTTGTCGCTTATTGATGTGGCGTTGCCACCGCTGCATCCCGTAGCGAAGCTCGCCGAGCAGGGGCCTCCTGTTGGGAGCTCGCTCCTCATGATGGCGCATCCAACTCTCAACTACTGGACGTTCTGCACGGGCCTCGTCACTAACTACTACAGCGAGATTGGTGTGGGGCCTGCACACGATCTAACTGGTCCGTTCATGGGCGTTGCCTCTCTCGTCATGAACAACGGCGGTAGTGGGTCTGGGGTGTTCGATCGATCTGGGAATCTCGTGGGCATTGTTAGCATGAAGAGTGGTACGCCTGGTTTGGGCTATGCTATCCCTCTGCCTGCTCTGCGAGGATTTCTTACCCGTGCGCCGCGGTAAGCCAGAGTTAAAGACGCAGTTCACAGGCGTGGACGGGCAGGAGTGGCGAATCTTTCACGCTCCTGCACGTAAATTTCCTGGTATCTTCAAAGATGGCAAGCGCTGGGTCGTTGGTAAGGTCTACTTTGGTGGTAAGCGCAAAGGTAAGATCTACATCGACAGCGAACAGCCAGAGCACGACAAGCTGGATACCACGATTCACGAGCTGGTGCACGTGGCCATGCGCGATCTCGGCCTCGATCAGATGATCGAAGAAGAGTTTGTAGAAAAGCTTTCCAGCCGGCTCGCCTTCTATTTGGATCAGATATCTCGATAGTGAGTAGAAGTAGAAGACCCAACAAAAAAGGATATAGGCGTGCCAAGTCGGGAGAGCGTTATCGCCCATTCGAGCCTGAATGCCCAGTGTGTGATCCTGAGCATTTCAACCGGATTTACAAAAACAAAAAGAACGCTCTCTCGCCAGCCGATAAGGAAGAACTAGACACTGGCGTTCTCGCTACTTAAATTTAGTAGCTGGAGGATGAACACCAAATGTCAGTTTTTCAACGAGCGACAAAATCACAAGCAAAGCTGCGTCTCGGCATCCAGGGTCCTTCCGGCTCTGGTAAGACGTATTCCGCTCTCAAGATCGCTTCTCAGTTTGGCCGTGTTGCTTTCGGCGACACCGAGTACGGCTCCGCTAGCAAGTACGCTAAGGAGTTCGAATTCGATGTGTGCCAGCTCACCGAGCCGTACCATCCCGACAAGATCGGCAAGCTCATCAAAGAAGCCGCAAGCGAGTATGATGTGCTCGTCATCGACAGCCTCACGCACTTCTGGAACAGCGAAGGAGGCTTTCTCTCGCTAGTCGACCAAGAAGCGAAGAAAGCTGCTGCTCGTGGTGGTAAATACGACAGTTTCGGTGCGTGGAAGGTCGTTGACCCGATCTATCAGCGGATGGTTCAGCAGATTCTGTCTGCGCCTATCCACCTGATCATGACGGTCCGAGCGAAGACCGAGCACGTGATCGAGGAAGGCGCCAACGGCAAGAAGCAGGTTAAGAAGCTGGGCCTTGCTGGCGAGATGCGCGACAACTTCGTATACAACCTCGACATCGAGGGTATGATGACGATGGAGCACAACTTCGTCATCGGCAAGACACGCTGTCCTGACGTCGACGGTAAGGTCTTCGAGAAACCAGGTGAAAACTTCGCAAATCTTGTGAAGGCTTGGCTCTCCGACGGCGCACCCAAGACGGAAAATGGAAGCGTCGGCAAGTAGAACGAATCTGCTGATGAAGTGCGGTTATTGGGCGAGGTCGGACATCCCGGCTCCGCCCAATGACACAGGCGAAGGAGCGCATTACGGCATCGTAACGCACGCTATCGCTGAGCACCACAGCACAGGCGTTGAACTAGACCTGCAAGCTCTCGCCAATGAACACGAGCTCACACCAGAAAAGCTCGAGCAAGCGAAAGTCGACGGCTGGGCGTTGTACACGTGGCACCAAGAGCACATCGGTGGCACGAAGTATCACGAGCAGAAAGTCGCCTATAATGTCAACACTCGCACGGCGCGGGTACTCACCGAGCCAGAGCCGCGAGATTATACAGGCTGTGTTGACGGAGAATTCCCCGGTACTGCAGATCTTATTGCAGTTAAGCCCGGCACAGTTTGCGTGGTTGACTACAAAACCGGGCACACCCCGTGGGAAATTTACAAGGATCAGCTGAACTTCCTGGGCCTAGCAGCCGCAAGGATTTACGATGCCACACGCGTTGTGTGCATCGTGCTGAAGGTTGCGTCTGGTGAGTGCTACCCGCATCACTGGGTACTGGAGAAGGAGAGGATCGACGAGTTCGAAGGACGCTTTATCACAGCGTTCCTCCACGTGCCAGGCAGCGAACCATCGCCTGGCCCGCACTGCGTGAATCTGTACTGCCCTATGGCTAGTACCTGCCCAGCTACTTTGAGCAAGCTCGAGCAATACACGGGCGCTGATCTGTTGAGCAACATCGACTCGTCGTGTGACATCAAAGACGACGAGCAAGCCAACAAGCTGTACGAGATCAAGGCTCTGTTGACAAAGACAGGCGACGCGGTTAAAAAATCACTGAAGCTGTACGTTGACCAATCGGGCGGATTTTTACTTCCCAACGGGAAAATGTACATGAAAGACAAGGGATCCTACAAGGAAACCCGCGTTCGAAATGAAAGAGGAAACGAAAATGGCTGATGGACTGAACAGAGCGACACTCCTTGGAAACCTCGGAGCTGATCCGGAGCTTCGATACACAAACTCGGGCAAAGCCGTCCTCAACATGAGGCTCGCTACGACCGAGAGCTATCTGGATGCAAACAAGGTCAGGCAGGAAAGCACGCAGTGGCACACGGTCACTCTGTGGGGCAAGCGTGGCGAGGCTCTCGCCAAGTTCCTCACGAAGGGATCGCGGATTCTCGTCGAGGGAAGCATCCGCAATTCGAGCTACGAGGACAAGGACGGTAACAAGCGTTACAAGTCCGAGGTCGTCGCGAACAACATCGTACTCTGCGGTGGTGCTCGAGCGGAGGGCAGCAATAGCGAACAGCAGGAGAGCGGTGGTAACTCTGCTGGTGGTGAAGAGGAAGAAGAGAGCTTCGACCGATTCTAGTCCAACGTGGGAATGCGTGTAACCACGCATAGTCTAACGACCAGGTGCTGATGGCGCCATCCCACCCATCATCGGCCCAATTTCAACGGGCTAGTCGGTTACGCGCCGTCCGACTCTAATAAAAGACGGCGCAGCTGTTTGTTTGGAGGATAAAATGCACGACAAAAACGGTACGCCGATCGCTAAGGGCAGCAGGGTAATCGTAGAGTTCATCGTGGAAGACACATCGGCGACAGAAGAATATTGCAATGTGAGGCTCAAGACCGTCGAGCCTTTCTATCCGGACTTCAATCGGTTCGATAGCTTCTGGTTCAACGCCAAGCAGACTATTGCACAGCCATGAACGAAGCGCACACAGAGCAGCTTTATCGCGAGTGCCCAATCCTCTTCGGTGATCACACCAAGTCGATGCGAGAGACTTGCATGTGCTGGGGATTCGAGTGCGGTGACGGCTGGTTTGACCTCATTTTCACGCTCTCGCGCAAGATCGAGGCGATCGTCACTAAGCTACCGACAGAAGAACGTCCCGTAGCGATGCAGGTCAAAGAGAAGTTCGGCGGTCTCCGCTTCTACATGACGTCGCATCACGACGAGATCGAAAAGCTCATTTCACAAGCGGAGTACGACAGTGAACGCACCTGCGAAACCTGCGGAAAGCCTGGAACGCTGCACACTGATGGATGGTGGCGCTGTCTTTGTGATATCTGTGAAGACGCCTATCAGACCAAGCGACGTAGTAGAACTAAGACCTGACGAAGTCGTCTACGTTCGGTGTCAACGGTGGCGTCGCTATGCGGTCGTCGATGGCTTCGGCGTGTTGACAGGACCAGCAGAAATGGCTAATTTGAACGTATGACTCCGGGTCGCGTGTTTGTTGTGATGTGGATGCTCGTGACAGCAGCGGCCATGGCCACCTCGCTACGCGCTGTTTATTTGTTGCACGAGCTTGCAAAAGTGTGCCAGTAATGCCAACAGGATCGTGGCCTTACAAATCAGAGTCTGTTGCGCGCAGCTTCGGTTGGTTCAACCCAAACGATGCTGAAGCTATTGACAAATTTCCCTCGCCGCCTGAGGTTCCGCTTGAAATGAAAAATACTGCAGCTCCTCAAAAAGAAGACAAAATGAAGAAGGCACGCTGGGACCTGGTGAGCTTCCGGGCGATGGAGCTCGAAGCTGACGTGATGGCTTTTGGTGTGGGCAAGCACGAAGATAACGGCGTGCAGAAGTGGCGGAACGAGAGCGTGGACCAGCATTTCGCCTCGCTCATGCGGCACATCTCGGCGTACCGACGTGGTGAGTACCTCGACCCTGAGACCGGCAAGCCGCACTTGGCGCATGCGCGGTGTCGGTTGGGTTTTTTGCTCGAAATCGAAGAAGCGAAGCGTGCTGACCAGACAACAGCTTAATAAAGCTCGTCCAGAAAACGTGCGTCGTCTTGCGAACTGGCTCCACGTCAATTACGACGGTTGGAGCCATAAGCATCTGGTGAAGTATCTAGCGTTTCTGTTCAAGAGCGGTCATGGCTTCTGATGCCGCTGCGCGATTACCAAGAGCGAGCCGTAGAAAACGGCGCTGCTGAGCTCGAAAAACACCGGTCAGTTTGCCTAGTTGGCCCCACGGGTTGCGGCAAGACTAACACCGGAGTAGCGCTGGCACAAAAGTACGGTAAAGCTCTGTGGCTGTGCAACAGGCGCGACCTCTGCCGGCAGACGCAGCAACGCGTGTACAGCTACGGCGTTGACTGGCCCGTGCGGACGATACAAGGCTTCAAGACGCGCGCTAGGTGGCACTGGCCCGAAGCTGACGTGCTTGTTGTGGACGAGTGCCACCACGCGCCATCTGATAGCTGGGAATACGTTCTTCGTCGCTACCCGAACGCGAAGGTGATTGGGCTTACAGCCTCGCCAGAGCGCTACGACGGCCGTCCTCTCGATCATTTGTTCGAGTCGATGGTGAAGATCGCTGACTATAGCGAGCTCATGGCGCAGGGGCATCTCGTGCCTTGCCGCGTGTTTCGGCCGAACAAAGACATCAACCGCGGGCTAGCACAAGACCCGCTGACTGCGTACCAGCGCTACACGCCTGGAATGTGTGGCTTCTGCTTCGTGCAGAACAATAAGCACGCGCAGATGGTAAAAGAGAGCTTCGATCAGGCTGGAGTCAAAACAGCCATTGTGCACGCCAAGAGCTCGGAGAAAGATCGAGTGCGTGCTATGGCAGAGCTCGAGTCAGGCGATATCCGCTTGATCATAAACTGCGCCACCATGACCGAGGGAGTAGACGTTCCCTCCGCTCAGGTGTGCATTCTAGCGCGCAAATGCGGGCATGAGGGCATCTACATTCAGACGACAGGACGTGTGCTGCGCCCGTCTCCAGGCAAGCCCTACGGCGTGCTGCTCGATCTCACGAGCGCAAGCGAGCGCCATGGGATGCCGACCGCAGATAGAGCGTACAGCTTGACCGGCACAGCGATCTCGCAGAGCAATCCAATACCGGTGAGGCAGTGCTATGAGTGTGGGGCTGTAATGGAGGCGTGGCGCAAGAGCTGCATTACGTGCGATACCGCTTTTATCCCTGGTGTGTTCAGGCCCCCCAAGATCAAAGACGTAGCTCTGCAAGAGGTCTACAACGGGTCAGAGACGCCAGAAGACGCGAAGCAGACCGAGCTCGCGCGCATGACGACGATAGGCTGGCGATGGGCCGCTGCAGCAGAGCAGTTCGAGAAGCTGTTCGGCAGCCGACCGACTCAAGCCCAGTGGCTGCGCCTCGGACCGAAGGCAATCCGACAAGAGTGGTTCAAACTCGAGAAGAAGTTCGGAGCCAATAAAGCTTCTGTTATCATCAAATCATACACTGGACAATGGCCAGATTATCAGTTACGTTTTGAACTGGAGAAATGAAAATGACGATCGAAAAAGGAAAAAAGAACGTTTATCGTATCATCAACCGCGCCATCCGACAGAACAAAGCTGCTGGTGTGGAGCTCAAAAAAAGCACGTGGGGCCTCGGCGTAAGCGAGCAAATGCGGTATACGTTGCCGCAGAGCTGTGGCTGTCCTCTTGCCCTTGTGATGTGCGGCAAAAAGGTCGATCTTCGCTGTTCGGATTACGAGTCTGCTGCTGCTCGTATCCTCGGCAAGCCGCGCGCTTGGGTTAGCGCGTTCATCAACGGGTTCGACGGCGACAAGTTCAGCGAGATGGGCGACAAGTTGAAGGCGCACAAAGACGCGTTCAATTTCGGGCGTCGGCTCGCCAAGAAGCATGTGGAGTCTGCCAATGCGTAAAGTACGCAGAGTAAAGATCGGCCCCAACGTCAAAGTCAGCGAGGACGGTGCTGATCTGCAAGTTGGTGAGCAGCCTCTCAGCCAAGCGCTGGTGATCGGCTACGTTTGCGATACACACGTTCCGTTCAACAACACGGGTCGTGGTATCAAAACAAGTGCGCGCATTGCAGCCGCGTTCAGGGGCAAAGGACCAGGCGACATCGTAGAGCTCGACGAGGCCGACTGGACGCTGCTCAGGGATGCGCTCCTCGAGGGACCGTCGGAAGGATTCTTCATGACGTTGGAAGACCCGACCACGAAAGAGCCAGTGACACTGCCTGGGCGTCTGTTCTTGCCGTGCATCGAGGCCGTCGAAACAGCGGAGCTAGCAGAAGTACAATGATGCTCGTCGCTCTTTGGTTGGTAGCGTTTTACGTGGCAACACGTAAGCGCTACACCATTTGGCGTAGCGATGCGAAAAAGTACCTGACTCGCTTGTACATTGTGGGGCAGTGGTTCAGGGATCTGTTCCACTGCCGCCCGTACATCCACGTGTTTCATTCAAGCGATGACGCCGAGTTTCACAACCACCGTTGGAAGTGGAGCTATGGCCTCATCCTGTGGCGCGGATACAGCGAACAGCGAGTAGAAAACAATTGCGGATACGCTGTGCGTACCGGTCTGCCTTGTGAAGATCATCTGTGCAAGGCCAATCGCAAGATCATCGAACGCCGGTTCCGCATGTTCTCGATCAACAAGCTGGATAGCAATTGCTTCCACCGTGTCGATCTTTATGACGAGAAGCCGTGTGTGACGCTCTTTCTCGCCGGCCCGTTTGCAAGCGAAGATTGGGGATTTCTCAAAGATGACGGAACAATTGAGTATGCCAGGGATCGCTTTGCCGGAAGACGAGACGACCTGTCCGACGACTGAGCATTGCTGCCACGCGCGTGGTTGCGAGGTAGCTGTTCCGCCAGAAAAACTGATGTGCTTCAACCATTGGCGCATGGTTCCACGTCAGATACAGCAAGCTGTCTGGGCCAACTACAGGCTCGGGCAATGCAACGACAAGCGCCCATCTCTAGCCTGGCTACAAGCAGCCGATGCAGCGATCGGTTATGTGGCCAGGCTCGAGCGTAAGCCAAATACTCGTGTTGAGGTTGCGGCTTTGGAGGCTTATGACAATGGACAGATTAGCAGACCGTCGGCTGTTCGATTACCTGATCTCATCTCTCGACGAGTTGAAGTGCGCCGCAGGTACAGCCGCGAAGAAAGCGTGGCTGGAGAGGATGAAGAGGGCTCTGGATGATTGGTTTCAACAAACAGGTGGCCAGTGATTTCTAGGTGCTTGGTCTGCCTGCATGAGCAGAGGTACAATCCCTACGAAGATTACAAATGCTCCGTATGCGGGCAAATGTACATGTACGATGAGGGCCACCAAATCAGTCTCACGCCAGAGCAGGTAGAGCTGTTGAGGAAGAACTATGAGCTACGACGATGATAACGATGAGGGACTTAACGAATCCGAGTTGGAATTTCAAGCAAGAGCTCGTCTCCACCTTGGAAAAAGAGCTGACTGTGTTTTTTGGAGGAACGCAGTCGGAGTTGCTAAAACGCACGGGGGTCATGCAGTTCGTTACGGTTTATGCCGAGGTAGTAGCGATCTGGTTGGATTCGTACGCCCGTCTGGCCGACTCACTGTTATTGAGCTCAAGCTTCCTGGAGGCAGGCTATCCGACGACCAGCGACGCTTTCTCCAACTTGTTAACATTGGCGGAGGTTACGGACGAGTCTGCACTACTCTCGCAGAATGCGATGCTGCTGTTGATGCAGCGATTGCTGGACAGCGTGGGATCAACGATTGGAAAGGAAAACGATGATGGAAGCTGTTAATCATCCCGCGCACTACGGCGGCGAAGACAATCCGTACGAAGTAATCAAGGTGCTGGAGGCTTGGGGCCTCGAGAAAGACGCTTACCTTTTTAACGTGGTGAAGTACATCGCTCGTCACGACAAGAAATGCGCGCCACTCGAAGATCTGGAGAAAGCTGCATGGTACCTGAACCGCAAGATCGTACAAATGAAGAACGGACAGTTACCGTCAATTTGATGGGTTTCTACTGCGCCGAGTGCGGTAGTCTCGTCGTCAAAGGGCACGTGTCTGGGCCATGCGTGCTAGAATGCGACCGGTGTCACATGCAGTACAGGAGCGAAGGTGGTGCTGGTACCAAGTCTGTCATGATCGGGCGAGCTCCTCTTTACGCTTGTGAGCAGCTCTACTTCCGCCGATGATTGTCATCAACGCGCTGTCGCGCGGAGACAAGATCGAATTCATCCAACCAGGCGGGTCGTCTATCTGGGTGCCTTGCACTTACGACTTCTTCATCCCAGGCAGCGACCCGCATCCGGTAGCCAACTGCCGCAAAGAGAACGGCTGGTACCGAGTAAGCTGTGGAAGCTGGACCGAGCGCAGCGATCAAATACGCTACTGGCACAAGCTGGGAGTGCAGACGTTCGAAGGCGACGTTTCGCCCATCCGTCGTTATTTCGTCGATCACCCAGACACCCAAATCGGCAAGCCTTATGCGTGCTATCTCGACATTGAGGCTGACTCCAGAGCTAATTTCTTCCATCTCACCGCTGGCCACGCGCGCGTGCTTTGCTGGACCACGCAAGGCAAAGAGACTGGAAAGATCGTCCACCGCTGCCTGCAGTCAGACAGCGACGCCGACGAGCGTCGACTACTCGCTGCATTTTGGGAAACGTTCGCGCATTATGATCAGGTTCTCGCCTGGAACGGTGGCCAAATAGACAGCGATATCCTGAAGACTGAGCACGCGAAGCACGGATTCGATTTCTATGTCATCGTGCGACGTTCGGCCCGTCTAGGCGTGCTACCCAAATGGTGGCGACGCAAGCTCTACCTCGATCACCTTGCGTGCTTCAAGCGCAACAACATGAACTCGGGCGATGCCTCAGAGAAGGTGTCTTTCTCCCTCGAGAACATCGGTATGGCTAAGGTCGGGCGAGGCAAGTCGCATTTCGACAGCTCGCGCACGTGGGAAGCCTGGTATGCCGGAGGCAAGAGCAGGCAAGATCTCAGCGATTACAACGTGGCTGACGTTGTGCTTGAGAGCGACATAGAGAAGGCGACCGACTACCTGTCTGTGTTTCAGTCTCTGTGCGAGGCGACCTGGGTTTTCCCTGATACGCCAGGGTTGCAGCCAATGCGCCAAGTAGACGGGCTCATGATGAGCTACGGCAACAGGCGAGGCGTTCACTTCAAGACCAAAGATCATGAAGCCGTCAACCCAGATCAGTCTTTCGCTGGTGCTTACTGCGAGGGACCGAACCACGTGGACGAGTTGCGCTCTGAAGACGGGCTTGTGCACAACGTGCATGTGGCCGACTTTAAGTCACTGTATCCGTCGATCATGATCTCGCTGAACATCTCGCCAGAGCTGATTGGTTTGCCTGGCTCCACGTGTCCTGTGGACGAGGCATCGATGCAGAAGTACGGCGTAACGAAGCCGATCACTTTCGGCACCGATGACGAAGGCGTGCTGCCCGAATGCGTGAAAGACATGCTCGCGTTGCGCGAAGAGTGGAAACAGCGCAGCAAAAAATTTCCCAAGGGATCGCCTGAGGAGCAGGAAGCGTCACGCAAATCAATGGCCTACAAGATGGCTGGGAACGCTTTCATGGGTGTTGCGTGTTCGCCTTACTCGCGTTATTCCAGCGTAGAGATCGGGCTGGCTATCACGCGCACAGGTGTTTCGCTGATCCACGCAGCTCGAGATGCATGCAGAGCTCGAGGATGGCGCGTCATTTACATCGACACAGACTCGCTGTTTGTGGTGGGGCCCACAGTCGAGCAGTTCAAGGAGTTCACCTCGTGGTGCAATGCAGAGTTGTTTCCGAAGCTGGCGAAAGAATGGGGCTGCCGTGACAACATCTTCTATCTCGACTACGAAAAAGCGTTCGAAGGGATCGCGTTCACCTACGACGTCAAAAAGCGAAAGTACAATAGGAAGAAGTACGCATATCGCCTGGCTCACAAGGGTTTTACGCCGCCTAAGCCAGGAAAAGAGGTTGACGTTGTTGGTATTGAGTCTAAAAGAGGAGACTCGTGCGGACTTGCTAGAGAGTTACAAAAAGCAGTCATAGACAAGTTGCTTGGCTCAAAGCCTACAACAGCTGACGAGCTTGTTGCGCTGATCGAGAAGTTCCGTTTACGCGTGTTCCACGAGGATCATCCCGTCGAAGCTGTCATGATCAGCAAGGCGATCAAAAAAGAGCTGGCCGATTTCGGAGACAAGAGCCTGCCCCACGTGAAAGCTGCGCGTCTACTGCAAAACAAGGGGCGAGAGGTTCGCGAGGGAACCAAAGTGCAGTTCGTTGTCGTTAACGGCGAGAAGAGCAAGAAGTACAACAAAGAAGGTGGCCAGCAGGTCATTCTCGCTGAGGACTACAAGGGCGATTTCGATCGTGTCTGGTTTTGGACCGTAGGGGTCTACCCGGGAACGTATCGTATTGTCAAAGCAGCGTTCCCTCATGACGTGCGCTTTGACCGGTTCGCCCGTTACACGAAGTACAACCGGCTCGAGACGGCTGGTCAGTTGACACTATTCTAGCGCGTCCCTAAACTGTTCAACGGAGGCTCGCGATGACCATCAGACAAATGCTCAAGCAATTCTGCGCTGCTTTCGGGATCAAAAACCCAGAGTTCCCGATGGTTCCCAACGAGGAAGCGGTGCACAAGGCCGTGCGTCTCATCGCGGAGGAGTTCTGCGAGTTTCTCGAGGCCGTGTACGGCAAGCAACCTTGGATCGATGAGATTAAAGACATTCTGGCCGACTGCATTGGCTACGACCAGCCAGCCGTCGATCTTGTCGAGGCTGCCGATGCGCTGGGCGATACAGCGTATGTCGTAGAGTCAGCATTTCAGGCTTTCGGCATCAACTCCGAGCCTGTGCTGGACGAAATTCATCGTACCAACATGAACAAGCGCGGTGGCGCCAAACGCGAAGACGGCAAGCAGCTCAAGCCCGAAGGCTGGCAACCTCCGCAAATTGCGCAGATTCTGCATGACCAAGTAGCCAGCTGCAGCCAGCCTTTCGAAGTAACTCACACCTGGGGAGGCTCGGACATCTAATGCTAACTGACATCCTCGTGCTCAAGCCTGGACAACAGCCGGCCGCGGTATCGTACGCCTTCGAGAAGTGCAAGCCGATCTTCAACGAGCTTCCCGGGATCAGCTGCTGCATCGCTGGCGGTGCTATCCGTGATCTCTGCTTGACCGGCGAGTGCCACACCGATTGGGACCTCTTCTTCTCCAACGCGGGTCAGTGGCTGGAAGCCAAACCGCTCGTGCTCGGCATCACAAAACCAGGCGTGACGGATGCGGTCAACACAGGCACGTCGAAGATCGTGCTCGAAAACAATTTCGTCTGCAAAGTCGATACGCATCTCGGGCAGATCGATCTGTGCAAGCGCACCTTCGCAACGGTAGAGGCGACGGTCGACAGCTTCGACTTCACCATCGCTGCTGCTGCCTTCAACCGCAAGGGCGATTTTTTCTATCACAAGCGGTTCTTCGAGGACCTGGCCCACCGCAAGCTCGTCTGCCACACAGTCAGTCATCCCATGTCGACGCTGCGTCGTTTGCAGAAGTACACACAGAAGGGCTTCACCATCTGTGCTGGTGGTCTGCTCACGATCGCTCGCGAGATTCAGAAGGCTGACCTGTCCGAGCAACAGGTGTTCTATGTCGACTAAGCCCAAAGCGCTGGTCGACTTTCTCGAGATCGTGCGAGAAGCAGCCTACGGTGAGACGTGCGCTAGCTGTGCTGGGTGCAAGACACCCGATCTCAACTTCCGCGACGAGCTCTCGCGCAAAGAGTACAGCATCTCGCGTCTCTGTCAAAAGTGCCAGGACGAGGTCTTCGAGTGACAGAAGATGTCGTGGCTCTCTACGTCGAGCCACGGGGCCCGTACCCTAAGCTGGTGAGAGAGTGGTACGACGAGAAGCGCGACGCTCGCACGTACCAAGGCGGCAAGCCTGTTGTTGCGCATCCGCCGTGCGGCCCATGGTCGCGACTGAAGCACCTCCACAAGAAGCCAGAGGAAGCAGAGCTGGGCTTGCTGGCCGTGGAGCAGGTGAGGAAAAACGGTGGCGTGCTCGAGCAGCCGGCTAATTCCAAGCTCTGGGATGCAGCCGGCTTGCCTCGTCCTGGAGAACACGATGCGTATGGTTTCTCTATCGTCGTCGATCAATGCGCGTGGGGACACGTCGCAAGAAAAACCACGTGGCTCTACTTTGTCCGAGTGGATAAAAACCTCGTGGATCGCACGTGCCGTTTTGGCGGAACTCCAACACACTGGTGCTCAGGCTCGCGCACTGCGCCCAGAGGCCCTGTACCACCTGGCATCAAGGTCTGTAGCAAGGCTCAACGAAACAGAACGCCTCTCGCATTTGCTGAGTGGCTGATTGAAATGGCGAGGGACGCAAAACGATGAACGACTCCGATTTCCTCATTCATTACTGGGAAGAAGATTGGCGTCATGAGAACGATAATCGCATCCGCACCAAAGAGGTGTGCGTGTGCGGAGCGTGGCGCTACACGTGCCTTGCCCTAGCCGATGATGGCTACCAGTCTTGGGGATTCCCAGGTGTGTTGTACATCGGCGAGACACACTATCCAGTCGAGAACCTGTTGGACCTGGCCCGTGAAAACTAAGAACGTCGTCCGTCTCTACAAAGTCGCAGCGATGCCCGTACTGTTGCTCGCTGTCGGCCACATGCTCTACATCGAGTTCTCGTCGTGGTTGAAGGGGCGACCCTACGATCGATGAACTGGCCTGGTCCCCTCCCTCGCGATCGTGCACAAACCATCGTCGAGAACAGCATGATGTACAAAGTCACTCCCTACGAGAAGCGGACCGAGGTGCGGGAATTCCTCGTGCAGCGCGTGACGCTCGACCTCGAAGTGCAAGAAGCAGAACGAGCGCTTGGTGCGCTGCTACAAACGGAGTACCTGTAATGGCAGAGATCTACGGGCCGGATGGCAAAACGCTCATCGGCTACACAATGGATTTGGAAGAGCCGGCTCAGGTCAGCCCCAAGAACATGGGCGAGCTCATCCCGATCCGCAAGCCGGTGGACGAGGCGATGGAAGAAGTGCGCCAGGCGCGCGAAGTGTTGACAGAAGTGCAAAAGCGCTTTAACTGTGACGAAGTGATCTACAACGACTCGAAACGTGAGCTCGCAGAGGCGAAAAACGCCATGCGCGCGGCCGTGTACGAGCTCGAACGATCGCTCTACGCGGAGGATTGATCATGCGCGGTCATGTTGACGTTGTTCTCGATGCGGCGTACGGCTCTTCTGGCAAGGGCAAGCTGTCTACCTGGCTCGCCGATCATAAGGGCTACGCTGGTGTTTCGTCAGCCAACTTCCCGAACGCCGGCCATACGGCGCTCCGTAACGGTTTCAAGTTCGTAGCCAAGGCCATTCCCACGGCGGCGATGCTGTGGCGCGACTGCGAAGCCTGGGATTGCGCGTTCTTCCTCACTCCTGGTTCAGGCTTCACCTGGTCACAGCTCACGAAGGAATGGAAGGAGTGCGGCAAGCCTCCCATCTACATCCACGAAAGAGCGTGTGTCCTCACCGACGAGCATGCGGCGCGTGAGAGGGAAGGGGCCGAAAGCACAGCGCACATCGCCAGCACCATGCAGGGCACGGCTGCAGCGATGACCGACAAGATCCTCCGCAAGCAGAACGCTCCTGTTGCTGCCCAGTACAGCGATGCGTTTCTCGCTCTGGAGGGCGTTCATATCCTGCAAGCCCAGAAGTTCCGTGACGCCATCCACGACATTCTCAGCTACGACGACATCTTGCACGAGGGATCACAAGGATATGCGCTCTCTATCGACCACGGCTCGCACTATCCTCAGTGTACTAGCCGCAATTGCACTACCGCTGCCGCTCTGGATTATCTTGGCGTGGCACCTCAGAGACTCGGCGACGTCTGGCTCAATATCAGGAGCTATCCAATCCGTGTCGGAAACATCGCCCAGGGTAGCTCTGGCGACTTCTATCCCGACAGCCAGGAAATCACATGGGCAGAAGTGGCGGCAAGAGCTGGAATGCCCTACGATGAGACCATCAAACTCGCCGAGCGTGAACGAACTACCGTCACCAAGCGGATACGTCGAGTAGCAACGTTCTCGTGGCAGAACCTCGAGGACGCTGTGCGCACGAACGGCGCGACCAAGCTGTGCCTCAACTTCGCCCAGTACATCGATTGGAGCGACAACGGTAAGCGAGACTTCGACAAGCTGACGCGCAACACGCGCGAATTCGTAGACGAGATCGAGACGAGGACTGGGCTGCCCGTGGCGCTCATCGGCACAGGCGCAGATCATGAAGACATGGTCGTCAGAGAGGAGTACGTGTGATGTGGTTTACGACCGGTACGATGTGCGAAGACTGCGGCGGACCTGGCAAGCAGCGCTACGTACAAGACCCTGTGTTGTGCGAACGGTGCCACAGGGAGAGACTGTTGGCCAAGCTCGCAGGCAACGAGAAGCGACAGGAGGAAGCCAATGGGCAAGCTAATCGGTAACATAATCACGGGCATCTTTTTGGCGTGGCTGCTCTTCACGGGCGGACTGCTCGGGCTGTGGATCACAAAGACGCTCTTTCAGGCGGTGACAGGATGGTAGCCATGGGACCTGGCGACGGGGATTACGGCGGCGACGGCTTCGACGACGACTTCTACGACGATGACGACACCGACGACTACGATGACGAGTGGGGCGACGAGCCCGACTACGACGAGGATTAGAGTATGTACGCCATCCGATACAAAGACATTGCAGAGCTCGACGGCACCGACGACATGAACTACTGGCTCGGTGCCAAAGACCTCGAGAGAGCAGAAAAGCTAGAAGACGTGGTGGTTGACTCGCCTCGTTTCGACAGGCTGAGATTCCGCCAGAAGTCGATCGCGCACCAGTTGCGTAAGATCATCGGTAAGGATTACTGCGTTGTAGTGAGGATCAGCGAATGAACTTCGAAACCGCTGGCACCGTGAAAGGTGTCTCCAAGATTCCGACTTTTTCTGGCCGGAACGTCGATCCTCTGAACCTCTGGCCTGAGGACATCGACATCTCCGATATCGCGCATGCGCTCTCTCGCATTGCTCGCTTCACCGGTCACACGGACGGCGAGTTTGCGTTCTCAGTCGCACAACACAGCTGCATCGTCTCGGATCAGCTTCCCGACGAGCTCAAGCTGTGGGGCCTGCTGCATGATGCTTCCGAGGCGTACCTAAACGACGTGTCCCGACCGCTCAAGTATTCGCCTGCGTTCAAGGGCTACCACGCGATCGAAAAGCAGGCGATGGCCGCCATCGTCGCTAAGTTCAAGCTCAGCCCAGACAACGAGCCAGAGGCAGTGAAACAGGCCGACGTGGTGTCGCTGTCCACCGAGTTCCGCGACCTCATGACCAAGTTCACGCAAACCGAATACTGGGAACAAGTCAAGCCGCGTATGCCCAAACCGCTGCCTTTTACCATCGTGCCCTGGGCCCCCCAGCAGGCAGAGTTCGAGTTCCTCTCGCGTTACGCGCGCATTAACAAGGTGTCGCGGTGAGCAAGCTGTTCGTGGATGACGAGCTGCAGGCTCTAGCTCTCGAGGTTGCAAAGGCAGACCGCAAGGCAGAGCTTCTCTGCGAGCAACGCAACGCTCTGCTAACGCAAGCCGAGGAGCTAAAGCCCATGCTGCAAGACGCACGCAACGACAGGCAAGAAGCTAACAGCAAGCTGTGGAACGCTGTCCACAACAAGATCGATGCGCTGGCTGGTGATCCGTTGGTGGACGCTCTGCTGCGTGCGCGTAAAGACACCAACCGAGTTTACGACGAGGACGACCTATGAGTATACCCACCAATCTTTTCGCCGGCCCGACTGTCGAGGAGCTCACAGCACGAGAGCAAGAGCTACAGCGAGAGCTATCGAAAGTGCAGACCCAGCTCGCCATCGCCAAGCAGCACGAAGTAGAGGCTCAGCGCCAAGAAGCAGCGAACGATATGGCCGTGCGGTTCACTGCGGCTGTGGCTGACGGTCGTATTATGGGCTACAATTCCAACTCGTACGCCGATCGAGGCAGCTACATGAACCGAGTCGAGTATCGCGAGAAGGAATGCCTCGAGGTCTATGGTAACGACGGGAGCGAGTGGCGTCTCGAGCGACAAAATGAGCACCTCTAAGCTTCCTCGCGTGCTCGTCGCTGACCCGCCTTGGATGATCGGGCAGGCGTTCAAAACGACAGCGGCGAAGAAGCATTACGACCTTATGAAAGACGAGGATATCCTCAACTTTCAGTTGCCCATCATGGCAGACGATTCGCTGCTCTTCCTGTGGCGTCTCGCCTCGCGTCCTCAGATCGCCTTCGACGTCATGAAGAAGTGGGGATACACGTACAAGACGGAGCTCGTGTGGGTCAAGACCACGAAAGAGTTCGAGCCCGTCGAGCGTGAAGGAGAACTTCCTGAAGCTCTCCTTGCTTTTGGCAACGGTCATTATGTGCGCGCAGCTCACGAGGTCTGCATGATTGGTCGACGAGGCCGTGGCCATGTCGACTCTCACAGCACGCGTTCTGTCATCATTGCACCACGCGGCCGTCACTCGGCCAAACCCGACGAGTTCTATAACGCCGTAGAGGCGATGTGCAAAGGCCCCTACGTCGAACTGTTTGCAAGAACCCAGCGCACAGGCTGGCAACAATACGGAGATGAGATATGAAAATTTTCGCAACCGAACAAGAGCAAGCTGCGACCTGGGAGAACAAGGATTCGAGTCACGAGGACATTGCTTTGTGCATGTCCTATTGGCCCGAGGAGCGACTCACCAGCTACCTTAGCAGTCTAGGTACAGAAGGCGTTCTGGCTGAGATCATGGGTGCAGGCTCGGTGAACTGGGCTAACGTTGCTCGCGACGTTGTGCTTGCTACGCGCATCCGAGTCGCGCGCCAGCTTGCGGAAGGACGCTACGAGAACCCCAGTTTCGAGTAAGCTGGACACCAGCGCTCCGACTGGTTAAATTTTCTAATCCTTTGCTGAGAGAGCTCTCTGTGTTTAGATGGGCACTAAGAGGCGACCACGCTCAGCACCACCGAGGGAAAGCGAGTCCAAAGGGCTGTGACACGGCCAGCCACGCCTCCCTCGGTGGCCCACATCCCAAGGAGGCAGGATGACGATCGATGACGTCAAGAAATACCTGCAGATCGAGATCGGCTACCTGAAGGACGCCGAAACTCGGATGGCCGGTCTCGGCCAATGGTACGGAGCAGCGCGCGAGAAGCACGAGCGAGAAGCTGTGCAGCGCGTGCTGAATTACGTAGAGAAAGCGAGCGCCACATGAAGGATGCAATCGGAAACGATATCAAGCTTGGCAGCACGATCGTGCACGCCTGCTCTAGCTACGGCCACAGGGTCAGCATGCAGACAGGTGTCGTGACCAAACTTCGACACGTCGAGCAACAGAGCCGTCGCCGCGGGAACTTCACGCGTGACACGATTTGGTACGATGGCCCCAGGGGCCTCTGCTTTGCGAGGGATTCCAAGCGAGTCGTCGTTGTGACTTCTCCTGTCGCCAATGCCTAGCAACGTCGTCGAGTTCCAGCAGCTACCGGAACTCTCACCCATGGGCCAGCGGGCGCTAGAGTACGCGCAAGCTGGCCTATTCGTGTTTCCGGTGTGGGGCCTGCTCGATGACCTTGGTTGCGCCTGTCCCGAGCATGGGAACTGTGGCTCGCCAGGCAAGCACCCAATGGTCAAGTCTGGTCTCAACGTAGCGACCACGGCGGACGACCAAATCCGCAAGTGGTGGCGCAAGTGGCCTAAGGCTAACATCGGCATCAACGCCGACAAGTCTGGTCTCCTGATCTTGGACATCGACCCGCGCAACGGTGGCAACGAGTCGCTCGACAAGCTGGAGAAAGAGTATGGCGATCTGCCGCCCACGTACGAGGTTCGCACTGGTGGAGATGGACGACACTTCTACTTCAAACACGAGCCAGCCGTCAAAAGCAAGCCTATTGCTGCTGGAATCGACATTAAAAGTAAGGGAGGATATGTTGTCGCTCCTCCTTCTCTCCATCATAGTGGCCGCACTTATGAAGCCACTTTGGCTGGCAATCCTCGAGGCTTCATTCTTGATGCTCCTGACTGGGTTGTCGATCTGTGTACACGAGAGCCTGAAAAGAAAGCTCACTCGCCAAAGCCTGTTGCAAAAGGTCGAGAACCGAAGCAAATACCTGTCGAGTCCGGACTCTACGGTGCAGCTCTCAAGCATGCTGGCTGGCTCGGTGAGTACGTTGGACAGGGACGCTGTGCTTGTCACTGCCCGTTCATTTCCCAGCACACTTCAGGCGTTGACCTCGATGGATCCTGCGTCGTCTTCGCACCAGAAAATGGCGGCGTTAATGGATACATTCACTGCTCGCACTCCCATTGCGCCAACAGAACCCAGCCCGAGTTCTGGGCCGCAATTCCCGCCGTATCGCGTGACGCTGCGAAAAGCCAGCTTCAGGTAAATCCACTCTACGAACCTGCTGCTACCGCTGACGTCGAGTGGTGCAAATCGTGGCGCTCCTCGCTTCTGTTCGATAACAAGGGCAGATTAAAGCGCGTGCTGGGCAACGCGTCCCTCATCCTCAAGAACCATCCCGAGTTTGCTGGTTGTCTCGGTTTCGACGAATTCAAAGAGAGCTACGTGTGGCTCAAGAAACCGCCGTCCATCGTCGGGCTTGATGACGTGAAGCTCGGCCCAGTGAAGGACGAGCACTTCCTGCAGATCGGCTATTACCTGTCTGCGCGCTACGATATGCAAGAGTTCTCGTCAGACAACATCTTCCAAATCATGCGTGGCGCTGCGATCCCGTTTCATCCCGTGCGAGATTACCTGAACTCGCTCGTGTGGGACAAAAAGCCTCGTCTCATTAAGTGGTTGTCCACGTACCTGGGAACGCCTGACGACAAGTACACGCGTCTCGTTGGGCCCATGTGGTTCGTTTCTGGTGTGGCTCGCATCGCAGAGCCAGGATGCAAGGCTGACCATGTCCTCATTCTCGAAGGAAAGCAAGGAACGCAGAAGTCTACAGCTCTCCGTATTGTCTTTCAGCCTTGGTTTGCTGACACCCCTATTAACCTCGATAGTAAAGACGCCTACACTGCTCTGCGAGGAATCTGGGGATACGAGCTGCAAGAGCTACAGTCACTTTCTAAAGCCGATACGGATAAGGCGAAAGCATTTTTTTCCTCTCCTGTTGACATATACCGCAAACCTTACGACAGAACCACCGTCGAGATCAAACGACAGTGCATCTTCTGTGGAACGGTAAATTACGATGTCTATCTCAAAGACGGCTCGGGCAATAGGCGTTATCTCCCTGTGGCAACAGGGAAGATTAACATTCCCGCACTCGAACGAGATAGAGACCAGCTTTGGGCTGAGGCCGTCGAGATGTACAACAAGGGTTTCAAGTGGTACCCTGAAACAGACGAGGAACACGAGCTCTGCCACGACGAGCAAGAGAAGCGACTGCAACTCGACGAAGACCCGTGGACCGAGACCGTGCGACAAGCAACGGAGAACCTCACGCATTGCACGGTGGCTCAGCTTCTGGCTGACCCCATCCATTTCCCGCACTGTAAGCGTGACCTCAAAGACGCCATCCGCGTTGCGCGCATCTTGCGTGAGCTCGGCTGGGAGAAGTACAACACTGCCAATGGTAAAGCCTGGCGCCTGATCAACCGCAACGAGAACGAGAGGAAAACGCCAAATGAACTGGACAACAATGCTAGTCTGCTTACTCGGTGAGGTCTGCGCGCTCATCGGCTTTATGGATTGGAACAGGAAATGATGGAAGAAATCGTCTACTTCGTACTGGTGTTTTCAACTGGTACGACTTTCGGAGCCCTTCTGGTGCTATTGATGGGGCGCCTATGAGCCAGCCTCGCATTTGTGTTTTCGGCGGTCGTCAGTTCGGGTTCGAGCTCATTGAGTACGGACCCTCGCACAAACTTGCTGGCCACAAGATCTGGGTACCCAAGCCGTACGTGATCGAGTGGTTCAACAAACAGCTCACACAGAATTTCCTCGTCGATGTAATGTCCTATCGGGATCCCATCCTCGTCTCTGGCTCTTGCCCCACTGGTGCTGACTTCTTGGCTGAAGCCTGGGCCGCACAGCATGGTGTGTCTATCGAGCGACATCCAGCCGACTGGTCGCAGGGCAAGTCCGCTGGCCCCAAGCGCAACGAGGAGATGGCGAGCTCTGGGCTTGCGTGCGCGCTTCAGTTCACGGGCCAGAGAGGCACGACCGACATGCACAACCGCTGCATCAAGCACGAGGTCTGTCTCTTCGACTTCACAGATCTCGAGCCCAAAGAGCCTCGACGTGATAACAGCTACAAGCTAGGGCAGGCAGGCTTTTAATGCGCCTAGTCCTTCCGTGCGATGACGACATCGGGTTCGGCCTCTCTTACGCTGAGCGACAGGTCATTATCGAAACACGCGTGACGTTTGCCTACCGATACGCAATGAGAGACAACGTACGAGCTGCGTTCCTGCTTCAGTGCAAGTGTCGTCTCGAGCGAGATCACACCAAGAGGCTCAGCCGCATTGACGACTCTATTGATGCTTGGCACGAGGCTGTGTACGACCCAAAAGACCCAAAGACCAACCTTTCTCTACCTGAATGGCTCGGGATGTCTGAAGATCAGTACGCGCTTTTTGCCACAAACCCTGGGCTCTACACACGAATCTACGAGGCCCCCTAATGATCCAAAAATCGGAGCTAGTGAAACTCATGCTGGACAAGTTACAAAACCAGGTCCGCTACATGGATGGAGTACCAGGAGGTTGGTGCCGTCCTGTTGGCGAAAGAGGCGACGCAGAGGCTGCTCTTCTAAAGTACGTAGCAGACTTGGAAGAAGTGGCCTGGAAATACGACGAGCTTTGCAAATGATCAAAACAACGACGTTCGACGACGGAGCTCGCATGCACGAGATCGACACAACGCAGCTTCCCGGGTCTCGGTTTCGGCCGATCTCCTACGCTACTCGTACTCGCGCGACGGTGGACGAGCTTTATGAGCAGATGGTTAGGCGCGGGATAGCAGCCTCAGAAATTACCAGAGAGCCTGATTGTCTAACCAGCACCGAAGAGGCTCGCCGATCTCCTGCCTCGCGCCGTCGCTCGAACAACCGTAGGAAGGGAGCTCGTCGTGTGGGTTGACGCTGTTTCCGAGCTGCTTGCGCGCGTTGACTGGGCTTTGTTCGCTGCCTGTGTCGGCGTCTTTTGCCTCGGTGTCATCTCGTCTGCAGCTCCTGGATTGCTCCTGCTTTGGTCGACCAGGCGGATAGCACGCCGTCAGGAGTCTGTCAATAGGGAGAAATACCCCGATGACGCGTAATGGTGGCAAGTCCCGTGCCAGATATGTGAACGCCCGTTCACAGTAGGAGATTGTCACACATCTACACACATTGTAGGAGTCGCACCTACACGTGTCGCCAAGCCACCTACTCGCACCTACATCGACAGAATAGTAGGTATCGGAACCCCACACCGACTTACTCGAGCCTACTCGAGCGTCTCTCGTGGGTATTTCTGGAATACACCACCTACCATTTTATCCCCGAAATATCTAGGGTAGGTTTTGAAAAGAAAATGTAGGAAAAAAAAAGTAAATGTAAAAAAGTCGGGGGGAAAAATTTTCGGAAAAATAATAGGTGGTGGGTGGTGCGGAAATGTCAGCCGGCGGGCTCGAGTATACGGAAATGTCAGCCGAGGGCCTTCCGGAACCTACTATTTATGACCATGACAGAGCTGTCATACCTTGCATCGATGCAATATACTCGGATACGCATCCGCCCAGAAGGCTCTGGAAGCCCTCCGGACGAGCTCGAGTATCTCTAAGCTATAAGTATAGCTGGTCAATTCCGCAAGACACAGGACGCCAAAAGCGCGTGTCAGGACGGAGAAAAGAGAACGACCATAGACGACCATACCAGCAGGAGCTCATCCTAACCGGTTCAGAGAACGCAAACCAGTTAGACGGCCTCAGGCTGTTCGGAATATCTGGATATAGCACCCCCTATCCGCAAGACACAGGACGAGAACACGCCGTGTCAGGACGGAGAACGAGGATAAGCAGATATCACCCCCCGAGAGTAGTGGCTCAGGGGGGAATATCTGGATATAGCTGGGCTGACCTGAAAGCGCGAGGACGAGAAGAGAGCGTGGCAGCGCTGGCCAATCTCAGAATAGGTCGAGAGAACGTTCGTCTTTGAACGTCCAGAGCTCCGACCCTCCACAGAAGACGACCAGCCCGATCTCCTGCAGCCGGCACAGGCACCAACCCACCTCCACCGTGGACATGCCCAGAGACTGGGCCAGGCGTTGGGTACTCGCACCTCCCCTTACAGAGAGCTCTGCGAGAACACGGCGGATGGAGAACCGCGGGTGATACTTACTGCTGCGGGGAATGTATGTGTTGTCGGTAATCATCGGTACACCATCACGGGTAGGACAGGGATCACTGAGGTACGGTCGACGCTGACGTTGTAGGCAGACACCCAGATGTCCTTACCTTTGGCGCTGCTGTCCTTGGCGACGAACCCGGGCGAGCACCCGCACCCACAGCCGGCCTTGCGCGAGAACGACAGCGCACCAGGATTCATGTGTGCAGCATACAGAGCCTCACGCATGCGTTCGATGTACGCACGGTCGGACATGTCGGGAAATCCACCCATGTCGACGTACACGCGGGTTTTCTTGTCCCCGTCCTTGGTGTGGATGCCATAGCGACGAACAGTGGTGATGTGGGCTAGCATGTGTGGTATCGTGTCCTCCGAAGGTGACCGCACGGCGCCATTGAGCCATTTTGGTCTGTGGGTCGGCTACCTCCCGATCGCACGGTCACCATCGCAAAACGCGATGCAAGAGGATAATTCACGAGACGTGCCAGAAGCTCGAGGAGCGTGAACCCCCGAGGTGCGGGCTTGAGAGTATGGTTGCGTAGCCCGTTATACGGTACCGCGGTTCGCATTGCGTAACCCGCTATACATACTCAAGAAGCGTGCCAGCACGGAGTGCGCACGGACGGGGGCATAGCTGTGGCACGCGAGATGCAATAATCCCGCGTATGGCACGAGAATTCGACCCGGCACAGGACACAGCAACCAACCCGCACGAGCTGCTCGAGCAAGTCGTGCAGTGCGTCAACGACATCGTCGACTGTACAGAAGCGGAGGAGATACTCACCCCTGCACGTGTACGTCAGACGGTTACACTCGCCAACGGCAAACGCTATACCATCACCGTAACCGAGATCTAAGGAGCATACATCATATGACCGTGCACGACCTAGTAGCTAAGTTGCTCATGCAAGACCAGAACGCGGAGGTTGTCCTCCTCGTGAGCTGGGCTGACGACAGCGCGATCTCCGACGATGGGGAGGAGCTGGATGTAACCCCGGATGCGTGCGCAGCCGAGGGTGTTAACACCGTGGTTATTGGTGGGTGGATGTCCAACACGTCGGGCGATCTCCGACATGGTCTCACAGAAGAGGAGGATGTATGAAAACATACACGCAAGTAGAGGCACTCACATCGCACGAGGATTGCCGACAGCATTTCATCCGCGGTATCACGGAGTGCACATCGCACCTGGATGTAGGTCAGGTACGCCAAGCGCAGTTCGCCCTGCTACAGGCAAACGCCAGTGTAGCGCAGGGTATGATCTGGGCGGAGATGCTGGGTATCGACCCTGCAGGCTGGTACAGTCGCATGCTCGACATCAGCGCGCTGTGGGAACGGTGCGAGAACGCACGACGCTAGCGGGCGCAACCCGCGCGAATCTACTCCCACACAGTCGCACGAGGGAGCATATCATCCTTCCTTTGCATTAGAGCCAGCGGTAGGAATCGAACCCACGTCGGAGAGGTACAGGCTCTCAGCTCTGCCATTGAGCTACGCCGGCACTGGAGGTGGGCAGGTTACACTGCCCGCCCTCCTGTGTATTTCAATGCAGGATGCTTGCCCGCATCCGCTCGAGCACCTCGCGCACAGCGAGTTCTGGTGTGCGTCCCAACCCAGTCTCCCACACCTCGTCGTCGAACCGGCGGTCTCGTATGCGGAACGCCCACACAAAACCGCCGGCTGGGTGACGTGTCATGATGTAGAAGTGAACGTCCTCCGTTGTCGCATGCAGTGCGTCAATCAGGTCCTCTATGAGCTCTTCGAGCATGGCCTAGTTGAGTGGCAGAGCGGCAGCCACCTCCACTTCTGGTAGGGTGTCACGTGTGCGAACCTCGGGATCCGACGCAGCTTGTTCGGCGATGATGTGGCCCAAACGGAGACCGCACAGCGTGCTGCACGCATACGCGTCTCCATCGAGCACAGGCACCACTACCCAGCCTGGACGTAGGACAGTGTGATCCATCTGCTTCCCGCAGACGGTGCATGTAATGTCGTGTGTGATGCGGTTAGACATGGGCCAGCCACCATACGAGTGCGAGAATTACGGGCAAGGTCGCGATCTGTGCGACCCAGAGTTTGTCTGTGCGTTTCATGACTCGGGACAGAACTCTGCTGCCAGTCGGTGACCGAGGTCCCACCACGCACGGTGTGACTCGTTGAAGTTGTGCCCGTATGGGCGATCGAACCACATGGGCATCCAGCCTCCTGGCTCGTCGAACCCGGACATGAACGCCCACGCTTGCGCATGCGTCATGCCTAGGTGGGCCACAGCGAAATCCGTGAGGCCCACATCCTCTGGCACCTCGTACCAGCTACGCGCGTGGAAGAGAGCGCATCCGCCGCACGCACCTCGGCTGACGCGCATATTCATGGTGCGAGCGGCTGTGAGGATCACGCGCAGCGTACCCTCTACGGAGCTGATGTCGCCGTTCAGGCGAGGCTGTGCGCCCATTAGCGGCAGATGCCCGGGTTCAGGGAGTTGGGCCACACCTGCAGGGCGAACGCCGCTTGTGTGTCCTGGAAGCAGACGACCCGTGCACCTCGCTTGGCGAGACAGTGTGCCGCTCGGCTCCTGTCGGCTCCGGTACGATACCCGCGGTAATGCAGCTCGTTGGGCTCGCCGCCGAAAATGGCGCTCCTGTCGTACCGCAGATCCGTGACGGGGGCGTTGTAGCTGTCGCGAATGATGCTGTCGTTGTCGGTGTGTTCGAACATGGCGTGTGATCTCCTGTACAGAAAAAGGGGAGACGACGTCAGGAGGTTGCTGTCCCGCAAGGGAGGTTGCTGTCCTGACGCCGTCTCGTTCCCCTTCCGCTCCTGCAATCGCTGTGCCAGTCAACGATCACGGAAGGTGGCGATTATGGCCAGTATGAGAGCAGCCACTACCAACACCGACAGAAGCGCGTGCCATTGGTCGTGTGTCATGGCGTCACCGAGGGATGTGCAATTGCTCGTACACCCGATCCAGGTCTGCGCGTTTGTCGGGTTTGGTGACCGCCATGCGGTTTGCCTCGTACATCCGCGCCGTGGGGAGCGTGACCCGCGCCTTGGCGGCGACGTCCTTCAACGTCAGGCCAGCCGCGCGCCGCAACGCCCGCCGTCCGGCGTACGTCTTCGGGACGCTCGAAGGCGCCGAGCTGGGCCGGAGCTCGCTGGACTCGCTCGTATAGCCAGGCGCGTTGAAAGGCGGCCGTGCGAAGTCGGAGACGTGTTCGGGGGGCACAGGCGGAAGTGACCCGTGCTCGACGATCCTGGCTTGCGGACGGTCCGTCGCTGTGTTACGTTCGGGTTCGGAGAGTGCCGACATGAGAGCCCGCACGTGCTCACGCACGGCCTTGGTCTTCGGGTCGTTACCAGGGAGCTGGTCAAGGGAGCGCAGGATCTGGTCACCAAGGACGGCGAGCTTCGACGTGTCTTTCATTTGGGGAGCCTCTTTCGTGGGAGGGCCTGTCTGGCCCGTTGTGCAGAGGGATAATGCAGCACTCGTGCCAGGCTCAGGAGTGTGCAGCACCTACACAACCACTGAACGGGCGTCAATGTGAGGTACACGTTGCTGTGTATTACAGTGAAATCAAATCAGCACAAAGTCCCACGACGGCCGTTCACCCGACCGGCTGCCCCCATGACAGCGCAACCAGTGGAGCGCGCGTTCAGTATCAGGGTCGGAAGCGCACAGGGGCGGGCTCCTCGAGCTCAGCGCACAATGTAAGACAACCTTCTTGCATACCGAATTCATCGAAAATCAGGGGTTGCGGTGCGTCTCCTACATGGCAAGGCGCCCCAGAGCTGGCACGCGGCCGTGACGCGTCACTGGCACGTGACGTGAATTATCTCCTCCCGTGGTTGGGGCGCTTGGCTCAAGGTGCGTGGCCCGTGATGGTAGCGCCGATACCGCCGCTTGCCCCAACCACACTCACACAAGGAGACAGCAAATGCCGGTTTCGTGGAAATGTGCGAAGAGCGATAGCGACGGTGGCGCCTACAAGCTGGGCAACTGGACCAGCAGCGACGGCGAGTCGGGCGGTCAGTACGCCATCTTCACGCGCGAGCAGGCGTGCAAGATCCTGGGCATCGACAGCCTTGCCGATCAGGTCGCTGTTCTGAATGCGATGGTCGATGAGTGCGAGGACGAGGTTGCTCGCGATCTCACCGGCTGGTCGCACTTCTACCGTGGTGCTGGACGCGCGTTCGGCAACGAGCCCGTGGTACGCGTCTACAAGCACGCCGTGCTCGTTTACCAGCTAACCGGGCTCGACATCTGATGCAACACCACGACAGCCGGCCTACGGTTCGTGTTCCTCCCCCTCCCCCCAAGACCTCGGTCCAGATCATGCAAGAGATCGACGAGGCGTACGCTCAGATGCTCTCACTCGAACGCAGGATGTTCGACCTCCGCATGCAGTACCACACGGCGGTCGTCGAAGGAAGGTAAGGCAATGACACCCGAAGAATATCGCGAGGCCGTGCGCCTCGGTGAATGCTACGAGGAAGTCTCGGCTCTCGTCTCGCTGATCCTCGAGGGAGGCGACAGCGACTGGGAGGCGATGTGCAAGTGCGATCTCTTTCGCCTCATTGTGCGCTACGGTTCGGAGCGCGTGCTGTTCATTTTGCAGGTCGTCGTGGACGATTTCAGGAATGCCGGCCTTGTCTGAGGAGGAGAAGCGCCTGCACGATCTGCAGGTCGAGTACGTGCTCGCGCGCCGCAAGAAAGATCGCGGCGTACCAGGGGACCACAAGCATCGCCCGTTGCACGAGATCGTGCAGCTCGCGTGCAAGCTCGGAAGACACGACTACTGCCGCAAGAATGCGGCTTGCAAGAGGAGTGAAGCATGCTAGGCACAGAAGGACGGGCGGCCATGCAGATCGTCTTGGCGGTGAGCGAGACGATCCGTGATCTCGGTCGTGTACCGAGCGGCCATTTGTACGCACAGCTCATGGGCCGCATGAGCTTGGAGACCTACAACCTCATCATCGACATCGAGGACACACAATGATCGCGCTGAAGCCTGAACAGCAGAAGCTCCTTGATACGCTGAAATACGCGTGGCTGCGCTATCCTGAGCTGCGCCTGGGCCAGCTACTCGAGAATGTTGTGCCGCACGTCACGGCGGGTGTGGTCGATGTAGATCTTTTCTACGTGACGGACGAGGAGTTGCGACGTCGTTTGGAGAAGTACAAGCCATGACGCGCATCCCTTTTGAGTACAACGACACGCAGTACGAGCTGCGCGTGGACGAGATCGCTGGACGCGTGATCCTCTATCGCGTGGAAGCAGCCAAGACGTGGCGCGAGGTCTGCCGTATGCTGTGGATCAGCGGCCACGTTTCGCCGACCTACAACCTCTCGCCCGACATGGTGCGTGAGATCAACCGACTTCTGCAGGAGATCATGCAATGAGCCAGCCTGAATTGAGCACGACGTTCATCAAAGTTTATCCCCATCCGGACATCCCCAAACCGTGCGGCTGCGTGATGCTCGCTCCGGACAGCAACAGTTGGATGTACGAAGCGTGGGATGGATCCGAGCGTCGCATCGATCTCTACCAGTCGCCGACGGAGGCGTTGCAGGCGCTGCTCGATTACTACTGGTCGCCCAAATGATACACGCGATCATCATGCTGTTTGTTCTCGCCACCGTCGAGATTTTGGTACGGTACGAAAGGAAGAAGAAATCGTGAGCAAGGAAATGGCACAAGCGTGGAGTGAATACTGGGCTTGCTACAAGAGCGGCAAGCCTGAGGACCTGGCGAAGATGGGCACGATCTACGAGCGGATCGAGCGCATGTCGCGGGTTGCTTCCTCGCGCAAATCCACAATCAAGCTGCTCGCGCAACTGCTATGAGCTATAGCGCCCGCATAGCAGACGCCATCATTGATCGCGCTGTTCGTCGTCTGCGCTCAGGCGAGCCTTACTTGCTCGAGCGCAGTATCAGCGAGAAGTCAAGCAAACTAGGCGAGTCGCGATCACGTCACGGCTCGCAGGCACGAATTTCGCAGGGGTGCAAATGCTTCCTCTGCACGCAAGGAGACAAGTCATGAAAGACACGTTCGGGCGAAGAATCAACAAGGGCGACATCATCCTCTACTGCACGCGCCGTGGCTCGTCGCAGAGCATGCAGCTTGCGGTCGTCGACGAGGATCTGTTCGACAACCAGATCAAGGCGCACACTGTCGCCGGCAACACGTGGGAATGGCGCATGGGCGACTGGAATCCGCAGGACGGCCACGTGCTTTACACGGGTCGCTCGGTCACGCTCACGCAGCCGCGCAACGTCGTCATCGTCAACGGCATCGACATCGACGACATCAAGGCGCGCGTCGAGAAGGAGCAATTTCGAGCTGCATGAGCTCTCTCGATTCAACCCGCGGGTTTTTCGCGATCGGCATCGAGCACGGCAAGACGCCACAGAACATTGGCACTCTGTGGCGTAGCGCCGATCTCCTCGGTGCTCAGTTCATCTTCACTGTTGGAGCGCGTTATCACGCGCAGTCGGCCGACACGATGAAAAGCTGGAAGAATATCCCGCTGTTCCACTACCTGACGATCGACGACCTCGTCGATCATCTGCCCAACGACTGCCAGCTCGTTGGAGTAGAGCTCGACCCGACTGCGAGACCGCTCGAGACCTTCTGTCATCCGAACCGCTGCTGCTATTTGCTCGGCGCAGAGGATCACGGTCTCACGAAAGAGGCACTCAACCGATCGCACCTGCTCGTCCAGCTACCAGGTCGATTCAGCATGAACGTTGCATCCGCTGGAACGGTCGTCATGTACGACCGCCACCTGAAAGCCGAGGTTTGTCTATGAAAGAGGAAGTCAAGCTCAGCCCCAAGCAAGAAAAGTTCGTGCCGTTTTTCACCGGCAAGAGGGGCGACACGCAGTGGTACCGAGGTCAGCGTTGGTTCGGACCGACGAACCGCATCGGCCATGCGAACACGGGCGAGCGTTTGGTGCTGATTCAGCTCCCTGGCTCGGACGACAAACCCACTGGCCCGTTCGGGGTCATGCCGTCATGAAAGACAACAACACGCGCCGCTACCCGGGCGTCGCCGGCAAGCGGCCAGATCGCAAGAAGGCAAAGCAAGAAGAAGCAGCTACGAGGCAAGCTGCTTACAACAAGCTGACGCCCGAACAGAAGGCAACCAAGAGCCTCAAGTGGAGCAGGAAGTCATGAAAACACGGAACGAATTCGCTACGGAACTGTCGGAGCTCACGGACATCAGCAAGGATACGAAAGAGTATCCCATGAAGACGGCTGCCGACTGGGATGTTATGGCCAAGCGGCTGCGCGATTGCCTCTCGTTCGCGACCAAGGCGAAGGCGACGCTGACGCGCGCGGAGTCGCTCTGATGTTCCGTTGCCAAGTCACCGGCAAGTGCAGCAAACCGGGCGAGAAGCAGTTCCGCATCGTCGTGGCGACTCGCCCCAAAGAGTACGAGTGTTTCAACGCGGAAGGTGCACTGCTCAAGATCACGCGCGGTTATGAGATCGCGCGTGAAATCACGTGCAGTCTGGAAGGTCTCGAAGTTTGGGACGGAATGAGCCTGGGAGCGAAAGCAAAGCTACTTGGGAAGGATTATGGGCCGATACACGTTTCTGTTCGCAGCGCTGCTTAGCATCGGATGCGGACGTAACAACGTCTTCTATGTGGACGAGACCTTCACGGCGGATGAATGGGAGGACATCCGCCGTGCTGGCACCGACTGGCAAATTGCTACCAAAGAGCGGTTCGACTTCGAGCTAGGTCCTGTCTACGGTGACATGGGCTCGTCGCGCAACGAGATCATCAAGGCGCAGACCAAGAGTTTCATTGTGTGGCGTGAGGGAGCGCACGTCGACGGCGCGCGAGCCTTCTGTGATCATAAAGGGCCAGCCGATAGCAGGATCGTCCTGATTATGGATGTGATCGCTATCGACGGCGGAGAGGAAGACACCGAACTCTTTCGCAAGATCTTCCGTCGGGTCGTGCGTCACGAGATGGGGCATCATCTCGGGATCCCAGATCACAGCCCTGTGTCTGGTAGCGTCATGGCTCCTGGCCTCATCGGCGAGGCGCCAGAATGCATCGACTCAGCTTCCGTAGACATGTACTGTCGAAACAACGATGACTGCGACAGGTCGCAGATGCGAGGCTGTCCAATCCCATAAGGAGAGGAAAATGCAGTACGCCGCACGTTTCAACACAGACGAGACCGCGATTTGCCCGTGGTGTTTGGGTTCGGGTAAACGCAACGTCCCACGCAACGTCAACCTGAAATGCACGATGCGATTCCAGCCGATCGTCAAGTGCGAGGCTTGCAAGGGAACAGGACAAGTAACCATCGCCGAGTACCGGCGTCTCATGAAGAGTGCCAGTGGCACATTTTCGAAAGCGTGATCAAGATGTTCATCGATTTACAGCGCGGGATTCTCGAGGAGTTCGAAGAGGCTCAGCACAAGAGCTACCGCAACAAAAAACACGTGCACGCTGAGCTCTCAGGAGCCAATGGCTTCTGCATCGTCGACTCGGACAAGAAAGCAGAGCAGCTCCTCGCGTGGATAGCGGCCCATCCGCAAAAGTGGCTGCTCAACACGCAGAGCTGGAAAGCCCGCAACCCCGAGAAGGTCAAGGCGCAGAAAGCTCGCTGGTATCAGCGAAGGAAGGCTCGAAAAAATGGCCTGGAAGAAAGGAGTGCACAAAATGTCAACACGTGAATTGGTTGTCGACGCATTGAGGCTCTACAGGGGACGCGAGCGCACGGCTATCGAGCTGCGCGACGAGCTCAACGACGAGGGAGCGAACAGCATCAAGCTGTCGTCACTCTCGAGCACGCTGACGAAGATGGTGCATGACGGCACGATCATGCGAGCTGGGCGCCTCGGTTCTCGCGGTGGTGCGGCCTACAGGCTGCGCAACTACACCGGCCTCTACACGCACGGCTCGAACTGATGCACGGCTGGTTGGGGCTTATCGTCATGGCGATCATCGCGAGGGTTGTATTACCCCTGCTCGATGGTCGCCATATCGACGACGACCCTCCTAAAAAGCGTAAGCCCAGTCGCTATCACAGGTAGCGAACTGCGACATACGTACCGATCCCGTAGCCGGCGATCACACCGATCATATCCAGGTGGCTGCGCAGCGCGTGCTCGATTCCAAAGAGGCTCGCTGCGCCTAGCCACATCGAGACAAGAGCAGCTTTTAGCGGTTTGCGTTCCGTGGTTGCCTGCACGAACATGCAGCCGGCCATGTCGTACGTGCTGCCGAGGCCGACGGCTGTGATCAGGGAGGTAAGATCGGAGAGGCACATTGTGCTAGGTGCTCGTCTGCCCATGGATTGACTGAGCCAGTGACCCAGCGTATCAGGGCATCTTGGTAAAGGTACAGGTTGGGCGTCGCAACGATAACGTTGGGGCACTGTATGAGCGCTCTCCAACGACAAGGACAGTCGGCTTGAGGCTCTATCCCCTTTGCTGTGCAGCCGTACTCAGGAGCTTCGGAGTCGAGGAGCTGCTGCTTTCCGCGCACGACGTCGCTATTTTCGCATGCCCAATGCCAGTTATCCGGAATCTTGAGCACGAACGAGGAGCGATCGATCGTTTGCGGTAAGCACTGCTCGACGTGATCCGTCAGCAGGTCGATGCTCTCGTCTGGCGTCTGGTTAAGAGCGTCGTCTACGTGCACGCCTCTGGGAGTGACACGCGTCTCTTGCACGGCGTACTCCTTTGTACCGCCGGCGATCGTGTAACCCCAGTCTCCCCTGCTACAGGGAGCGCACGCTTGCAGACTAATCGCGCTGATCAGAGCCAAGCATCGATAGTTGATCATTGAGCAGCTCCAGTGACGAGACGCCAGGAGCAAGCCAGTGCTTCCCTATCGTCCAGCCTTCGGGTGTCAGGATTGAAATGGTGACGCCGGCTACGCGGTTTAGCTCGAGCTCGGCTGCGACGCGAACGAGGAAATCCTCGATATCAGTTCGGCTCTCCATCGAGTCGCTCCGGTTCTGCTTTGTAGAGCTCTAGCATCTCTCTGGTGACGTATCGCTCGCGCTCGGTGCAGCGCGCAAGCAGCGCGTCGAGCACCGAGATCACGATAGCGAGCTGAAACTCCTCTGGTACCTGCACACGCAGACGCTTGTACTCGGATTTGCTCAGCACGACAGGAATCCAGGCGTCGGGGGCAGAGGTCCGTTGAACTTCTCGACGTTTTGCGCGAGACGCACGAAGTCTCGCTTGATCTCGGGCGGCAGCTGCGAATCCCAGAAGAAGTCGCGCGCGCTGGAGAAGGACGGGATGCGGTTCGTCTCTTGTGCTTCGAGGATCTGCTCGATGAAGATGACCCCGAAGATCATTCGAGCTTCTGTCTCGTAGGGAACGATGATTTTCATTTGTTCGCCACCATGTAAAGGTTGCTCAGCGACTCTCGCTCTGTTGCCTGCTTGCAGCGCGTGTCTACACCTCGCCAATGGTTGACCACTCGCCATTCTCCGCCAGACATGATGAGTTCGACCATGTCTCCTGGTGCTACGCCCAAACTTGCCTCGTCGAGCGTCAACGTGCGCACAGCATCAAAATCCGCGCGCACCGTGTATCCTTCAGGAACGTCTACGTGCACGATCTCGATTGTCTTTCCTACGTCGGGCTCACCATACATGGCCGTCCTCCGCTAGCGTGAGCAGATTGCGCATTGGCTGTGATTGGATGGCGCGCATACAACGCTCGTCGATCCCTGCCTGCATTTGTCGCACTAGCGTACGATACACTTCCCAAATGTACAGCTCGGGATTGGCGCAGTCCTCGATCATGTTCATATTGAGAGTCATCGTGCACTCGTACGATCCGACCGAGTAAGTCAGCGTTAGCTCTTTCCTGTCGATCGGGTCGTCGATCCACACGATAGGCTTGTACTCACGCAGTGGCTTTCCGTCGAACGAGCAGTCGATATCGGCCCACGTGTAGACTTTGCTAGACGGAGAGGCAATCACCTGAGCACCTCTACGATTGACTTCGTGGTGACGAGAGCCTGCTCGCTCTTGCGCCTGAGCAGCTTTTTGAGATAGAACTCGGTATCGACCCGGTAAATCGACTCGAACCGCTTCTTCCCGTTGACGTCTGTGATTCTGTAGAACTTTGTGATCTTCATGTGAGGAACTCCACGAGCGTCTCTATGGGATGAAGCTGCTCTCTCGGGCAGACGTAGCACTCTGCCATCCCGCCGTTGTTGTTGGGCCTAGACACGACCTTCCACCGTCTCGCGTTGCTTCCCTGCGTCCACACCATGGCCTTGGTGAACTGGCTGATGATGACGTAGGCAACGGGTTTCGGCTTCTTCTTATCCCAGCGGCGTTTGGTCTCTATCGCTGGGAGCTTTTCAGCGAAGTCTGCCAGCGACTCAAACTTGCGTCGTCTCGACTTCACTTCGACCGTGCGGCCGTCCAGTAGCGTGATATCTGGGTCGCGGTCGTTGACTTTGGGCAGTAGCTTTACACCGTTCTTCTCGAGAAAAGCCCGAACAATCGTCTCGTGTCGCTCGCCGATCCGCTTCTCGCTGTTGAACGAGCGATTCGGCAGCTTTGTTTGCTTCATCGTTAGTTCAGTACAGGACCCTTGAGCCCGCCCGTGTGTGGCGTGCCATCGTCGTCGTCTGGTTTGGTGATCATCGCATGAACGATGTCGTGCACCTGCTCCACACAGTCTGCTGCTTCTTCCTCTTGTACTGTGAACTGGATGACCGACTTCCCGTTACCGAGTTTGAATTGCGCTATGACCATTTACGCCACGTCCTTCTGCAAACGATTATGAAGCTTCTGGGCTTGCTCGAATTCGTCGAGCTCCGGTGGTTTTGGCTTCTTGATCTCCTCCCATTTCATTGAGAAGCTGCGCCCCAAGTAGGGTAGCGAGAACACCACCTGCTCGGCGGACATCTCGCGGATTTTCTTCATGAGCTTGTGGATGGCGTCTTCTTGGTTGTCTCCCGTGCTGGCAACTGCGAGCTCTACGCAGAACGCCGTATTTTTGTAGATCTCCACCTTGATCGTTTTCATGTTGCGTTGTCCCATTCGGTACCAACAGCAGACATCATCGTTTCGTTGCCCTCATCCCAGAGGCGATCTGTGATGTCTTGCGCCTGCTTTAGAAGAAAGCGATCGTGCAGATCCTTGTCAATGTAGAGCTCCCAAGGCGAGTTCATCCCGTCTCGCTTGCGATAGCGTATGTGGTATTTCTGGTTCATTGCATGTCCTTCACGATCTTGCAGCGAGAGCAGAGCCAACCGTTGTTGCAGTTGGGCCCGTTGTCTGCGGGATACGGGTTGGGATAACCGCAGTCAGGATTGCAGCATTTGGACACGTCCAGACAGCCGTTCACACGAGGCATCGGATTCGGATGGGCTGCTACGGGAGACGCAGGAGCTGGGAGCGTTTTCGTCGCCATCAGCGACCCTACGACCTGCTTGCCGAAAGCTGGCCATTTGGTGAAGTCGGGCTCTACGAGCTTGAGCCATTCAGTGTCTTTGTAGGCCATGATCGAGCCCGATGCCAGCTTGACTTCAAAGCCGCCTGTCCAAATGCTAAATATCGCTCCCTCCGCGCGTCGCACGCCCAGTGTGACGATTACAGGCATTCCTACCGTCGGCTTTTGTGGATCAGGCGGGCAGCACGCGCTGCAGACGTCGCCAGGTGGATAGGGCATCGGATGCCCTGGTGACTTGTCATGGCAGAGCAGCCAATTGGCCGGCACTCCATTATATCCTGCAGGCAAGCTAGCTACCTGCCTTCTTGCTACGCGCGCATTCATTTGAAATCCTCGATTGGGTTGTAGTTGTGAGCGATCACACGACAGGCGTTGAAACACGCTCGGTCCCAAAACCGAGATGCTATCTTCTCCTCTCTGCTACAGTCTTTCCGCGCGGAGGGCTCGCTCAAGGAAGCGCTAAGCACGCCATAGGCGGACATGCGCTCATGCTTGTACTTCTTCTTGGCTTCCCTCTGCAACGGCTCGGTATCTTGCGAGCCGTTATTTGCGCCCATTGGAAAACAGGTAGCCGATCATCCACCACACCAGCGGCTTTAGCTGTAGGCGGTAGAGCTTGAACTCGTACGGCTTATAGGAGTCGACGTCGATCACGTCTCCTCCAAGCAGAGCTCGTAGTATACCAGGGTTTCTCCCTCGTAGACACGCACGCTCGGCTGACAGTAGCTCACCTTTGTGTGAGGGTATTGCTTCGCTTCCTGCTTGCCGTCACGCACTGCGGCTTTGAGATCCTGGCGTGCGAAGCTCAGGCGCAGTTGAGACGTAGCATCGGTCACTTCGACTCGGTAGATCATTTGTCTAGCCCATCCTCTCCGTAGAAGCGCAGATTCATGAAGCGAACCATCTCGAAGGTGTCGGCCAGAACGCGAAACGCCGCTTCATACGCATAATCTGCGCGATATCCCTGCGGAGAGCGCAGCACCTGCAGATCTTCTTTCTGCTGTTTGGTCAGCTCCCACGTCTTCATCGAACGCTCACCACGATCCCGTCCGCAATGCGGACGATGCATGACCCGCTCTTGGCTGCCTTGCGAGCGGCCGTCAGCGTGTCGTACTCTTTCGCGTTCTTCAACGCCGAGCCTCGGAGTTGCTGCCCGACTTTGTGTCCCTCGCGCGCCGCTACGACGTGCCGTCCGGGCATGTGCATTCCGCGTTTGCTGGTTTTTTCCGTGCTCATTTGCGGTTGCTCCTCGTGATGGCGCGTGCTTTCTTCGCTGCCTTGCGGGTTCTGCGCTTGAGTTGCAGCGTGCCCTTACCGTACGGTGCGAGCTTGCCGCGCGCTTTCCAGCGATGACGGGAACCAACCGTAACGACGGGCACGATCTTGTCTGCGCGATTCTTCTTGAGTCTGCGCTTTGTTTTGACGTTGATCATCGAAATCCTCGTAGCTTTCGTCGATGCGACCCTCCCAAACATCAGGAGGGTCGTCACCAACAAACGGGGTTGCGTAGGAGAGCCATGCTTAAGGGAGCACGCCCGGAGGAAGATCGATCCCGAGGACCTCGCACATGCGCGCGAGGTCGGCGGGCGTCATTTCGGCAGACGTGGTGATCGTGTTCGTGTCGTTCGACTCGTCGGCGAAATTGGCGAACGCAGCCATCTGTTTCATGTCCTCGAGGGAGGGCAGAGGAGCATCCGGCAGACGGCGCGGAGGATCGAGCACCTTGGAGCGCATGCTGGCGATCTCCTGCTCGGAGACGAGGACAGCATCGCCGCTCAAGTACATCGCCGTATTCAGCGCTTCGAGAGCCGTGATCAAAAGATCGCGCGTAGCGATGAGCTCTTGCGTCGCCTCGTAGCCCGCCTGGAAGCAGCCGGCGTAGCACTTGAGGACAGCATCGACGGTTTCGTCGCCGAGCGCGACGGTGTTCTCCAACTCCGCGATCACGTCGTCCTGCTTGTCGTTCTCCTCGACGATTCGGCGCACTTGCTCGTCGGCGATTTCCAGCTCGTCGCGCGTCCTGCTGAGCTCGCCACGTGCAACAGCGAGATCGCCCGTCAACGCTTGCAGGCGACCCTGCAGCGCGTTGTTCTGTGCTTCGAAATCCTCACTATCGAGGCTAGCAGCGTGACGCTCGATACGGAGGTTCGAGATCTCCCTGTCCTTGACAGAGAGCTCGTTGCGTAGCCGTTGAAGTTCGTCCCATTGTGCCGCATTTCGTGATTGTTCGCTCATGATTCGTTCTCCTTGCCTGAGGCACCAAAAGTTTGCTTATTATGCGAGACTGTGTCAACACCTGGTGGCGTTTTTCCTTCACATATTAGCCCGCAACGCAGCGAGCAAAACGACGCACTCTCGCGATCTGTCACTTTACCACACGCGTCCCAGCAGAGCGTGCACGGGCTAGCTCCGTCTGTTCCGGCGTCGCTCGGTGCTGTTGGCGCTGGGAGCTCCGGGTAGTCTGAACAACCAGACGAGAGGAGCACCAGCAACAGCAGGTAACGCACGCAAGAAAGCCGATCGCAACGCGCGTGCCAAATACTAGAGCCCGTCTCGGACGGCTCGCCTACATGCTCACACTGATTCCCGAGTCATGAGCATTGCAATACGTGCGTGGTCAGATGACGCGTCAACCATACATTACCATACTTGACATGTGTGGTCATGTAGGTTAAATTTCCCGTGTGAGGCACTCCGACCGTCTGTGGACGAACGCGCGCGACGAGTTTCCGTCTGAAGCGCGGCAGAGAGTGCGTGCAAAAAAGAGCAGGGAACCGCTGGCCGTGCGACCTGACACCGAGAGTCATCACCTCGGTCTGGACGGCAGTGACGCGCGACCTGATGACTCGCGCGAAACTCTTCGCAAGTAAGGCACCTTACTTTGTCAACAAAAGAACGCCAGCAGAAACGTAAGCTACGCAAAGACGCGCTTGCAGATCTGTACGTGTCGATGATTCCCTCCGCTAATCGGAGAGGATTGGCGACAGCGTTTACAGACTTGATGACAAAGACGCTGCAAGATGCGAACAAAAATCTCAAGCTAAACGAACGCACACGCGCGCAAGTGCTGCGCGACTGCGCTAGCGCTTATGCCCAACTCGGCGAGGTTATGACTCGCGCGTTGGCTGCTGAAGAAAAAGCGCGCGAGCTGTTGATCACAGAAGACAACGGGCTGCCTAATCTAGCAGACGTTCCGGCCAGCTTGATGGACTTTATTCCTCGAGTCAGCCCGAACTACAAAGCTCCCAAGCATCTGCGCAAATACGTGGAAGTGTTGGAGAGCACGCTGCATAAGTCGCGACGTGTTGTTATCAGCTGCCCTCCCCAGCACGGTAAGTCAGAGACGACGATTCACGCGCTCGTTTGGTACCTGCTCAACAAGCCCCAGTCGCGCAACGCGTACATCAGCTATCAGTCTGAACGCGCCGAGACGATGAGCACGCGCACGCAGTGGATCGCTGACGAAGCGAAGCTCATGCATGAGGGCACGCGTCGACAGTGGCGCACGGTTCGCGGAGGCGATCTCCTCGCGACCGGCATTGGTGGTGGAATCACCGGCTACGGTTTCGACGGCCTCGTTGTTGTTGACGACCCGTACAAGGGTATGGCCGAGGCGAACAGCCCGACCGTGCGCGCGCACGTCAAGGAGTGGTTCCAATCGGTTCTCATGACGCGCGTCCACGCTGGCGCAAGCGTCATCGTCATCCAGACTCGTTGGCATCCGGACGATCTCGCCGGCACTCTGATCGAAGAGGGCTGGGACAACATCAACCTGGAAGCCATCGACGAGGACAACAAACCGCTCTGGCCCGAGATGTGGCCGCTCGATCTGTTGACTGAACGCCGCGTGGAAGTTGGTGAATTCGTGTGGAGCGCTCTCTACATGGGCGCTCCCAGGCATCGTGGAGGCCAGGTCTTCAAAGACGCCACGTATTACGACGTCGTGCCCGACGCACCGTGTCGTTACTGGATCGGCATCGACCTCGCGTACACAAAGAAGAGCTACGCCGACTACAGCGTTGCGTGTGTCTTGCAGCAAATCGGCAACGACTTCTACGTCGTTGACCTCTTGCGCGAGCAGATGGAACCGCCTCAGTTCCGAGATCGCGTGCACGCTCTCAAGACGTTGTACCCTAACGCGGTCTTGGCGGTAAGCGTTGCTGCTAGCGAAACTGGCTCCGCTTACTTTATGGAGACGATCGGCCTCGAGCTCAGCATTCAGAAAGCGACCGTCGATAAGTTCCTCCGAGCTCAACCTGTTGCGGCTGCGTTCAACGCTGGCCGTGTCCTCTTGCCCAAATACGCTGCTTGGCTTGATCCGCTCAAACACGAGTTGAAAAACTTCACCGGCATCGGCGATAAGCACGATGATCAGGTAGACGCTCTCGGTGCGGCTTTCAACGCTGCGCAGTTCGGCGCCGTTGATTGGAACAGCATCGAGCAAATGCAGCGCGAGATGCCCAAACCGCTGGACTGGTAAAATGGCTCACTTTTGGGAAAAACTCGGACTTAGCCGAGACAAAAAGAAAGAGGCACAGCTTCACAATGAGCTGGAGCCCATGCCCGTACTGCAGTCTAACCAGTTCTTCGCAGCAGACCCGCAAGCACTCGGAGGCAAGGCGCCTCCAGCCGGCGAGCTGCGCGACATTCCTGTTGTCGATATCCAGCAGTGGAACGTCAGCACGATCCGCTCTGCGATCTCGGCCCACGTCAATGGACAGTTCGGAAATGCAGCGCTACTTACTGACGCCATGCTTGCTGATGATCGCATCCAGGGTGCGACAAACGGACGCATCAAAGGGATCACCAAAAGCGAGATCATCCTCAACCCTTCTGAAAGATCGAAAAATCCGACGCTGGCTAAGCAGATTGCTCAAGAAATAGAGGACTACTGGACCGAGATGTTTCCAGAGAGCATTATCGAAGAGATCATGCGCTGGGCGATCTTCGGCGGTTTCTGTCTACTCGAGCTTGTGTGGGAGTATCGCAATGAGCGTTACATCCCGCGTCTCAAGCCGTGGCATTTGCTGTACATTTACTACAACGTGGCTACGCGCAAATACGTAGCGTTCACCGTAGAAGGCGTAATCGAGGTCGAACCCAATGATCCCAAATGGGCGCTCTACACTCCTTACGGCAGCTATCGCGGCTGGATGCGTGGTGCTGTCAGATCGGTCTCTATCCCGTGGCTCGTTCGACAATTCGCTCTAAGGGACTGGGCCAGGTATAGCGAGGTTCACGGTCTTCCTCAGAAGAAGGCCAAGGTGCCTGCTCAAGCACCAGCCGAGGACAAACGCCGCTTCTTCAACGCGGTAAAGCGACTCGGTTCGGAGTCAGCGTTCCTTCTACCTGTGCCCATGGGTGGCGTTGGTGGCGAGTGGGACGTCGATCTTCTCGAGGCGAAAGACGACTCGTGGAAGGGCTTCGACGGGCTGATCGAGCGATGCGACAAGTCGATCACTCTGACTATCCGCGGTACGAACCTGACGACCGAAGTGCAGACAGGCACGGGCGCAGCGACTCAAGCGCACAGAGAGGAAGACTCGGACTATGCTGAAGCAGACGCTCGCAAACTTGCTGAGTTCATCTACAAGCAGATTCTTATGCTGTACTGCCTATACAATTACGGAGCCACTGACCTTGCTCCTGTTCCTTGTTTCGAGGCAGCTCCTGTAGAAGACAAAAAGAAGGATGCAGACATCCTCGTGAGCATTGCTGCAGCTGCGAAGACGTTCGAGAAAGAGCTCGGTTGGGAGCTGGATCAGGATCAGATCAAAGACAAATTTGGCGTGCCGTTGACGGGCAAGCGTCTTGAAGTACAAGAGCCCGTGGCGCCAGGTGAAGATGGACAAGATCCAGAAGATCCGGAAGAAGAAAAAGATCCCAAGGAAGAGAAACCCGAAAAAGATGATGGTCAGAATCCTGAATCGGACTAGTCCTGACGAAGAGTTCTCTTGGCTGGACAGCTATCGGGCCCCTTTTGTGGCTCTTGTTGGTTTGAAAGAAGAAGTCATGGTGCGCAAAATGTCGGATTTCGCAAGCATTGCTACACAAATAAATAGCAAGCAGCGCGAACACGTGCGCGAACTTCTCGAAGATGCGCTTTCTCTTTATCCCTGTGTGCGGCTTGTGCCGGCGAGGTAGCTTATGCACGAAGTAAGATCTGCAGATACGTCTAACGACGCTACATTTTCTCTCCAATGGCTTGGCATCATTGGTGGTGCTGCGCTGGGTAACGATGCAGCTCCCACCAATTTGGGCTCTGTACCTGCTAACCGCATTTTGCGATGCACCGCGAAACGTAACGGCGTCGTTACAATGGGCGGTATGACACTGCGCATGGTCATCGCCGACGGCACTTCGCTGGTTGTGCGGCCGTGGTTCTACGACGATACGCAAGCGATTTGGATTCCGCACGGTACGGCGCAAACCCTCACTGCGGCGTCTACCAACACAGCAAGCGTTGTTGTTGGTAACATGGGTGGTGCTAAGTTCTTCATGCAAATCACCACAAACACCGGCAACGTTTCTGCTCTCGGATACGACTTCGTATAATGGAACTCGCTCGCAGCGCTTCAACAGCAAACGATAGCACGTTCTCGATCGCCAATTGGGTCGGGACTTTGGGCGGTGCTGCGCTGTCGGTCGACAACGATCCTAATACGACTCCGCCTCCGGCTAACCGCATCTTCAGATGCTCGGCGAAACGCAACGCCACTGCTCATATGGCGGGGGGTAGCAGCCCGTTCGGGATGTTCTTCAAGGTCGTAATCGCAGACGGTACTAGCTTGCAAGCTCGCGCGTGGCTGTTCGATAGCACGCAAAACAAATGGCTTCCACATGGCACTACGCTAACCCTTACCTTTGCTACTGGCAACGTAGGGAACGTTGGCGCTCAAATTAACAACGTTAATGGAGCGAAGGCGTTCATCCAAATTCTGGCCAACACAGGCTGCACCGTTATGGGGTTCGACGTATGCTAAATTGTCCTGACTGCGAGAAAGTCAACGAGAAGTTTGCTGCTTTGCGAGCGTATGTGTTCGGCAAATACCCGAACTCCTGCATCTTCGCCCTAAAGTGCCCGTGCTCGTTATTCGCTACTCGAGCCGTCACAGTAAATCATCCTGTAGGCGGTCAGAGTCTCTTTTTTCTTTGCGAGGATTGCCAGCCTCCCCGTCATGCGTTCGATCAGGATAAAGAGCAGATCGAAGTGACGGATCTTAATGAGCACTCGGCGTGGGCGCGCTGGGTCAACGATCAATTGAAGTAGAAATGGCCGAGTTTCTCAACATCATCAAGAAGCGGAAGGGGAAGTACTACCTCATTTCGCACAAAGGCAAAACGCTCGGCGTGCATACCACACGAGAAGATGCTGAGAGACAAGAGCGAGCCATTGAGGTCTCCAAGCACAAGCATGGGGCAGAGATCATCGAGCAAGCGAAAGAGCTCGTAGCGAGGACAGCAAAATGTCTTGGACTTATCAAATCTTAGGCGAAGCCTCTGAACACATGGAGCTGCAGATCTGTGACGCTATCGGCGATGCAGCCAATGGCATCACGAGTGCGGCCGTGCGCGACGCCATCAAAGCCAACAAATCGGCGAAAGAGATCACCGTCAACCTGCATAGCGCAGGTGGCGAGGTGCTCGACGGCCTGGCGATCTACAATCTCCTGGCCTCGCATCCGGCGCGCGTTGTCGTCAAGATCTCAACCCTTGCAGCTAGTATCGCGAGCGTTATCGCCATGGCCGGCGACGAGATTCAGATCGGCAAAGGCGCCTTTATGATGATTCACAACCCGTACGCTCAAACAAAAGGTGGATCGGAAGAGTTGCGCAAACTCGCTGACGTGCTCGACAAGATGCGCGACAGCATGGTTGCAATCTACGCAAAACGAACAGGAAAAGGAAAGTCGGACATCCTGAAAATGATGGACGAGGAAACCTGGATGATCGGCTCCGAGGCCGTTAAACAGGGATTCGCAGACAGTCTCGTCGATGTCCCGTCTAAAGCGATCGCATCAGAACAACTAAAAATTTACGCGAAGGTCCCTCAAGAAGTCCTTCAAGTAACGGCTCCTGGCCTTTCCCAGGCACAGAGCCAAGCGGAAACAACAGGAGAAAACATGGATAAGGATCTGGAGAAGAAACTCGCTGATCTCTTCAGTGAGTTCGAGAAGAAAATGGACGCCAAGTACGGCAAGTCCAAGGCGGCAGAGAAAGAGGAAGAGGACGAGGACGAGCTTCCCGAAGGCAAGGGCAAGAAAGCTGAAGCTGAGGTTCCTGCTGCTCAGGCAGAGGCTCAGGCGTCGGTTCTTTCCGCTCTGGTCGAGGCGAACAAGATGGTGTCTGCTCTCACTGCGAAACTCGAAGCGCAGGAGAAGGTCACTTTCGAAGCGCGTGTTACCAAGGCCGTTGCTGATGGCAAGCTGCTTCCTACGCAAAAAGCCTGGGCTATGAAGCTTACCGAGAAGGCGTTCGACGAATACCTGACTGCTGTCGGTGACGCAACGTTCCCCGTTGGCAAAGAACACAAGGCCGATGACAAGGCTGCTGAAGAGCACGCTAAGGCTACTGTTCAGGTGGACACGCTGACTGCTGAAGAGCGGAAGCTTGCTGCTGGTATGGGCCTCTCTGAGGCTGAAGTCATCGCTTACAACAAGGCTCATCCCCGAGCTTAATCCCTAAGGAGAAAAAGAGAAAATGGCTGCTCTTACCAAAGGTCGCGTCACTTCCCGCCTCGATAACCAGGTCGAGCCGAACGTGATCCCTGTGCCCGTTGCGGCATCGACCAAGATTTTCATTGGCTCGCTGGTGGCTATCAACACGTCGGGCTTCGCTGTTCCCGCGTCTGCTGACCCTTCGCTCACCGTCATTGGTGTTGCGGACAAGGCTCAGCCTGACGCTGTGAAAGGTGGCGTTCCCGGTACTTCGGTCGACAACTCGTCTGGCTCGAACGGTGATCTCACCGTGAACGTCATCCGCGGTTGCTTCAAGTTCGATAACGGTGACACCATCGCTCAGGCGAACGTTGGCAAGCCGTGCTACGCGTCGGACGATCAGACCGTCAACAAGTCCAGCTCGAGCAACTCGCGCCCGTTCGCGGGTTACGTCGTCGACGTCGACGCTGCTACCGATCTCGATAGCAACACCGGCGCTGGCGTGTGGGTCTCGATCGGCCAGCCTGCTCCTGGCTCGAACCAGTTCCTCGACGGCCTCAACGGCGCGGCTGGAGCGAACCTTACGGACGCTGACGCTACGATCCAGATCACGCAGGGCACGTGGCGAAAGCTTCCTGCTGCTACGCTGTCTGCTGGTCGTAACTTGACGCTCGGTAACACTGGCGCTAAGGCGGGCGATCAGATCACGATCACGCGTCTTGACGCTACCGCTCAGACGTACACGATCAAGGACAACGCTGCTGCGACTTTGTTCGTTATGCCGGCGTCTAAGGTCAACTTCGTTGTTTGCCAGCACGACGGAACCAACTGGTTCTTGAAGACCGGCGGCACGCAGTAATCGGGTCCTAACCCCTTCTAACAGAGGAGACAACAGTCAAATGGAAGTCACGCAATCAAACTTGGACCTGATCTTCCGACAAGCCGATCTTCGGTTTGGTCAGGTTCTTGCTTCTACCAGCACCTGGGCCGACCAGGTTGCTACCACGATCCCTAGCAATACGCGCCAGGTCACGTACGGCTGGATGGCTCGCATTCCGATCATGCGCAAATGGGTTGGCTCGCGCTCGCTTAACGCGATCGCCACGCACTCGCGCACGGTCACCAACGAGCCGTTCGAGAACACGACCGTTCTCGAGCGAGACGATGTGGAGGATGATCAGTTCGGCATCTTCAACATGAACATCTCGTTCCTCGCTGCGCAGGCGAAGAAATGGCCGGATCAGCAGCTCGCTGCGTTCTTGCGTAGCGCAAGCGCTGTGACCGGCTATGACGGCGTCGCGGTCTTCGCTACGACTCACCCCGTTAGCGGTGGTGACGTCGCCGGTGGCCCTGGCGCTGGCGTTGCTAACCAGTCGAACCTCTTCCTCAATACGGCGCTCACGTACGATAACTACGTGTCCGTTCGTACGGCGATGATGGCGTACAAGGGTGAGGACAACCAGCCTCTTACCGTTGTGCCGGATCTTCTGGTGATTCCGCCCCAGCTCGAAGGCGCTGCGAAGCTCATCCTCGAGGCCGACTTCCTTGCCGGCATCGGTGGTCTGAACAACGCGCCTCAGCAGAACACGTACAAGGGCACGGCCAAGATCCTGATGGTTCCGGAGCTTGCCGACAAGCCGAACAACTACTGGCTGATGGACACGTCGAAGGTTGTGAAGCCTTTGATGTGGCAGTTGCGCCAGGCGCCTCGATTCACGTACCTCGTCAACCCGAACGACTACAACGTCTTCATGCAGAAGCAGTTCGTTTACGGTTGCGATGCGCGTGGTGCTGCTGCGGAAACGCTGTGGTTCCTCGTGGCTGCTGGTACTTCGGCGGGCTCGTACTAAGCCCAAAGCGGAAATGGGATACGCTACTTTAGCGGATCTGGCGTCCTGTGGGCTGCCTGCATCAGCGCTCGCTTCTATTAGCGACTCTGATAAGCAGGTGGCCCTGGATGACCACAGTGCGGAAGCAGACACGTATATCGGCGATAAATACCAGCTACCTCTCATCGCCCCTTACGACAGAACGCTCGTTCGAATGGTCTGCTTTCGTGCTGCCTGGGATTTGCTGTGCTTGCGCGGTTTCAATCCGTCTGATCCGACGGACTCCGTTGTTGGCCAGCGAGCCGATCATGCGCTCAAGTGGCTAGAAAGAGTCTCAAACGGACAGGCTCGTTTGAACGTTACTCAATCTGCGCCTGAGTCTGCACAGCCCGACGTTTACACAAACACCGATCGCGGTTGGAGCACGACTGGCTCTAACGATCCTGACATTTTCGTAGGTGGCTAAATGCCAATGACCGGAGACTTTAGCGAGCTAGGCAAGTTGATCGACAACTTGGACAAGCTTGCCGAGGTTCCCAGTCGAGCTAGCGGCGAAGTCGCGCGCGAGCTCACGAAAGAGTTACAGATCGAATTCGCCACAGGCACGGATCCTTACGGAAAACCCTGGGCCCCACTTAAGCCCAGCACGCTTGCTCGAGGTCGTCATCCTCCGCCCCTAACGGCGTCAGGTGCACTAGCTCGAGGAACTGAAGTGACGCCAATGCAACACGCAGGCGTTCAGATTGTTCTCGGGATGCCGTACGGTTTTTTTCATCAGAGAGGCACCGTGAAGATGGAAGCGCGCAAACCGCTACCAGACAAAGCGATGCCGAGACAGTGGCAGCAAATCATCAACACAGCAGTAAGCAACGCGTTTCATAAGAGAATGGGCAGATAATGGGTCTCCCTCACGTCGTAGATTCGATTATTGCGGACTTTGCTGACAGCAACGTGACCTGTCCTATTTACTATGGGCCAGATCATGAGGCTGAACACAACGACGCTCCTCGCATCGTGATCTATCCGACGGACGACTCATACGGTCCGCCCAGTTATGTACAGCAGGCAGAGTGGCCTGCAGGCGACATGTCGAACGGGCAGAACCCGCGGCCGATCGCAACGCGCACCGAAGGAGCCAAGGCCATTTTGTGGGCCGTAGGCACTCCACAGATCAAGCCGGGTACGACCGAGTTTGACTACACGACTCAACAGCGCGCAGACTACGAAGCTTTGCATGCGCTGATCAATCAGTTCATTCTCTCGCTGCACAAAGTACAAGCAGGTAATTACCAGCTACTCGGCGGAACGACGACTAAGACAACCCGTGCAGATCGAAGAGGCTACGTATACACGCTTGACTTTACTGTGCAGGTGCCGATCATTGATACTCCGTGGTTCACCGAGACCACAGTGGCTCAAGGCACTACGGTTCAAATGACGAAAACCGACGACTCGGTGATCAACAGCGTCACGATTCCACAATAAGAAAGGCACTTAAGCAATGGCTTCTCCTGCTGTTAACTTCAAAATCCAGAACGGTGGACTGGGCAACGCGCCTGTCTCGCCTGGAGGCACCGTCGCCGTCATTGGCTGCTCGAGTGCTGGCACTGCGAACGCTATCATGGGTCCGTATAGTGACACGACAAAGGTCACATCGGACAATGGTTACGGTCCTGGCGCCGAGCTCACCGCTGCGTTGACGCTCGCCGGCAAGAATCCGTACTTCATCAAAACACCCAACACGACTCCGGGCGCATCCACTGCTGTTACCAAGACTGGTGCAGTTGGTGCTTCGGTTATGACCGTGTCGGTCGGTGTTGCTAACGATCGTTACAACGTGATCGTTACGCCCGTGCGCGCGGGAACTGTCGGTACGGATCCCGAGCCTGGGTTCACGATTTCGCTTGACGGTGGCGCTACGGTCTCTGGCGAGATTCGTATGCCGGCGACGGGCGACTACGTCATCCCCAACACAGGTCTCACGATTCACTTCACTGTGGCGACGCTCGGCGTTGGCGACGTTTACACGTTTACCACCACCGCTCCTGCGTGGGCGACTGGCGACGTCACAACCGCCGTCAACGCGCTGCGCGACAGCACCAAGAGCGTTGGCCTGATCTACCTCGTTGGTTTCGCCGATGCGACTGCGGCTGGCGTTTTCAACACGGCGCTTTCTGGCTACCTCGCGAAGAAAAAGTTCGTGCGTGGTATCTGCGAAACGGTCGACTTCTCGTCTACCGAGTCTGCGTGGATGACGACGGTTCAGACCAACTATGCAACGTTCACGTCGAACCTGCTCTCTGTTGCTGCTGCGCCGATTCTCTATCCCTCGGCGCTTACAGGCGTGCAGCATCGACGCTCTGTCGGCTGGCCCTACGTGCTACGTCTTGCGGACATTTCGATCAGCAAGTCGGCCGGTGAGGTCATTGACGGCGCTCTCGACAACGTGAAGACCGTCTATCACGACGAGGCCCTGGTGCCTGGTCTCGATAGCGAGCGTTTCGTTACGCTGACCAGCATTCCCGGTTTGATCGGTTACTACATCACGCGCTGTAACCTCATGTACAGCGTCGGCTCGGACTTCACCGAGATGCAGTACGGTCGAGTGATGGACGAGGCTTGCCGCATCGTCTATAACTTCTTCGTTCAGCGTCTCAACAGCCGAGTTCGCCTCGATCCGAAGACCGGTTTCATCCTGGAGAAGGACGCACGATCGCTCGAGAGCGGTTGTAACGCGAAGCTTAATCAGGGCCTCGTGCAGCCTGGTGACGCCAGCAAGGCTACCGTCACGTTGAGCCGAGTTGACAACATCAGCACGACCAAGACTCTCACGGTTACCGCGAAGATTCTGCCCGTCGGCTACATTCAGGACGTCGAAGTCACGATGACCTTTCAGAACCCCGCGTTGGGAGGATAATTAAATGAGCACGCCGTATCCGCTTACTAATGGCGTTCGTCATAGCTGGGCCTCCGTTGAGATCAAGCTTGGCGACGACATCATCCTCGGCCTTACCGAGATCAACTACAAAGACAACCTCGACCCGGCTATTGTGCGTGGCGCTGGCCCGCGGCCGATCGCTTTCACAACGGGTAACTACGAGGCTGACGGCGACTTTACCATCCTTCTCGAGGAGTTCAACACTCTAATCCAGAAGCTCGGCGAAGGTTGGAAGACTGTACAGTTCGACATCATCGTCACGTACGATGAGTCGAAGTCTGGCCTTTCGACGATCGTCGACACGATCAAAGGCGCTCGCATCACAAGCACAGAGGGTAACAACACCTCTGGTAACGCTGATCCTTCCGCTCGCAAGCTTCCCTTCAAATGCTTGGATATCTTGTGGAACGGCGTCAGCTCGCTTCCTCCTCAGGCTCAAGTTAGCGCGTAATGTCTGACTACGGTCCGGGCAGCTCTCACTTTGCAATGGAAGGCGATGACTTCCACTGCTCGACATGTGCATTCCTCGTCGGAAAACAACAGTGCGAGAACGAAGATTTCGCAAAGTTCATGAAAAAGACGAGTACGCCTGTGAGACTGCCCGTGATCCCAGAGAAATACTGCTGTAACGCTTATCGTCCCAGAGAAAAGGCAGCCGCTGAGCTGCACTGGGTTACTTCCTTGTCTTAATCCATTTCCTATAACAGGAGTCCAACAATGGAAAAGATCTCAGAAGAGAAATTCGCAGAGCTCGAGTCCGAGCATGGTGAAATCGCGGTAGTGACGACGAAGCTTGGTGACGTGGCGTTCCGCCGTCCCAAGCGCGCCGAGTACGATCGATACCTCAGCTTCTTGTTTGACGAGAAGAAGCGCCCCAAGGCGCAAGAGGTGATCGTGCGATCGTGCCGCATTTACCCGACGGGCGAAGAGTTCGACAAGATGATCCAGGAAGCTCCTGGCATCTGTGTTACGTGTTCGGGCGCTGTGCTCGAACTGGCTGGTCAAGTCGCTGAACCGGAGGTACGCAAAAGCTCGGGATCAGATTCGTAAGGATTTGAACTTCGCAGCTTGTTGCTACCAAGAACTGCTCCATCCCACTGGACAGTTTGACGGCGAAACAAGCGATGAGATGGCCAACACCGCTGCTTTTGAGTTAGCAACGGCTGTCAACCTCATCATTCAAGCGCACACGCGATAAGAGCTTCTGCAAATGCCGGACAGTCTGAAATTTCAAATCCAGCTAATCGACAAGCTTACTAAGCCTGGGAAGGAAATGGCTTCCCAGATGCAGAAGCTCAAGTTGCAACTTAGTGCCGCTGAAAAAGCGGTAAAGCAGACCGAAGCTGCTATGGCTAAGTTGCAAAAGGGGCCGCTGAATCCAACTGCGCTCAGCAAATGGATGGAGCTTAACAAGGCTCTTCAGGCAAACAAGTCTGCAGCGGCCGGCTACCAAGAGCAGATCTTGGGCCTCGCCAGCAAAATGAACCAAGCGGAAAAGCCGACCCTCAATCTGGGCGCGGCTTTTACGTTTCTCGGCGAGTCGGGTATTGGTGCGGCGATAGCCTTCGAGGGAGCTGCAGTTGCAGGCGGTATGGCTCTCTCGTTGGCTGCGTCTGAAGCGAAGAACGATACGCTCGATGCACTCGAAGCGTTTCTCGACACGGCAGACGATGCAGACAAGGTCTACAATCGCCTGACCGACATGACCGATCATATTGCGATCACTCAGAACCGAGGATCGCAGTTGGCGCGCGAGCTCTCAGCAGCCGGCGTTACAAATGCAGACGCTCTTACCGATGCGATCGAATCGATCGGGATGGTGGAGTCTGTGCTCGGATCTGGTGCCGGCGAGAAGATCCAGAGCATCATCGAGAAAGCCACGGCCGGTGGCAAGTTCGATGTTAACGCCAAAGCGCTAAAAGGCACTGGCGTTCAGATGAGCGCGATCGCTCAGGCTCTCGGTATTACGCAGCCTCAGCTCGAAGCTCAGATCAAAGCTGGCACGATTACCGCAGAGAAGGGAATCGCTGCACTCACCAAAGCTATCAGCAGCAAGTTCGGTGGCGCTGCTTCCAAACAAGTGCTGGACATTGGCTTTCAGGTCGCGCGTTTGAAAGACGACTTTATGTCTCTGTTCGAGGACGTAAAGGTTGACGGCTTCTTGAGCCAGCTACACGACGTGCTGAACGTGTTCAACCAAAGCACGATCTCTGGCAAGGCGCTCAAATTCATCGTTACGGAGACGTTCGATCGGATCTTCAAAGCCGTAGAGGCTGCAGGACCTTACGTAAAGGTCTTCTTCAAGGGCCTAATTATCATGGCTCTGCAAGCTTATATCGCGCTCAAGCCGCTACTCAAGCAGTTCGATCTGCTTGGCCCAACGGCAGATGGACCGATTAAGATGGCTGCAGCTATGAG
>Ga0068864_100000221_pt1 | contig 51532 bp, 63 predicted proteins | sample KBSSwiS72_FD_66586 | JGI IMG/M metagenome (GOLD analysis project Ga0068864, IMG submission 66586) | Switchgrass rhizosphere microbial communities from Kellogg Biological Station, Michigan, USA - KBS Switchgrass S7-2 | ecosystem: Host-associated > Plants > Roots > Rhizosphere > Soil ...
TTCGGCGCGACGGTGTTCACGACGGCCGGAAGCGACGACAAGACGGCCTATTGCCGCTCGCTCGGCGCGGACCACGCGATCAATTACCGGACGCACGACTTCGTCGCCGAGATCGCGCGGATCACGGGCAAGACCGGCGTCGACGTCATCCTCGACATGGTCGGCGGCGACTACATCGAGAAGAACCTCAAGTGCCTGGCGCTCGAAGGCCGGCTCGTGATGATCGCCTTCCTGAAAGGCGGGCGCGTCGAGATCGACTGGCGTCACATCATGATGCGACGCCTCACCGTCACGGGATCGACGCTCCGCGCGAGCCCCACCGAGCGCAAGTTCGCGCTCGCGAGGGCGTTGAGCGAGAAGGTCTGGCCGCTGTTCGAGGCCGGCAAGGTCAGGACGGTCATCCATCGGGTGTTCCCGCTGGCGGAGGCGGCCGCCGCGCACGCGCTGATGGAATCGTCGCAGCACATCGGCAAGATCATGCTCGCCGTGCGCTAGCGCGGCCCGACTAGTACGTTGCGCGCCCGCCCGACGCGTCGAAGACCGCACCCGTCGAGAACGAGCAATCCTCGCTCGCCAGCCAGCAGACCAGCGCGGCGATCTCGTCGACGCTGCCGAAGCGCCCCATCGGAATCTTCGAGAGCATGAAATCGATGTGCTGCTGGGACATCTGGTCGAAAATGGCCGTGCGCACGGCGGCCGGCGTCACGCAGTTGACGCGAATGCCGGTTTTCGCGAGCTCCTTGCCGAGCGATTTCGTGAGCCCGATCACGGCAGCCTTCGACGCGCTGTATGCCGACGCGTTCGGATTGCCTTCCTTGCCCGCGACCGACGCGATGTTGACGATACGGCCGTAATCGTTCTTCAACATGTGCGGCACGACCGAGCGGTTGCAGTAGAAGAGCCCGTTGACGTTCACGTCCATCACCTGGCGCCACGCGTCGAGCGGATATTCCCACGTCGTCACATTGGGGCCCGTGATGCCGGCCGAGCACACGAGCACGTCGATGCGGCCGAGCGCGGTGGCGGTCGCACCTGCCGCGCGCGCAACCGCGGCCGCGTCGGCGACGTCGAGCGCGTGCGTGATCGCGCCGCGCGGCAGCGCGGCGCTTGCGGCTTCGAGCGCGGACGCATCGCGATCCCACAGTGCCAGCGCAGCACCGCTCGCGCCGAGCCGTTGCGCGATGGCGAGGCCGATGCCGGCCGCGCCGCCGGTTATCACCGCGGTCCTGTTGCGAAAATCGAGCTGATTCATGGGGCGTGTGTCCGGCAAGGTCGAGGGACCTATTTTATGATCAGCACGAGATTGATGAACAGCAGAAGGATGCCGATCACGGCGACCACGGACACAACGGCGGTCAGCGCGTTCTTCGTCTCGCCCTGGAACACCGCGAATTCGTCCGCGAGCTCGGAAACCTGGTCGGTGCTGGACAGCGATTCGGCCATCGCGCGGTCCTCCTCGAACGGTTGGCTCTCCGGCGCATCGGGCACGCTGATCGGCAGGATGACGGAAAAGTTCGTCACCTGCAGCGAGCGATAGCGCTTGTTGTCCCAGAACTTGGTGCGCACGCCGGCGCGGATCGCATAGCCCATCCCGCGGGTCTCGCGTGCGGAGACGCGGTCGCCGGCATTGACGAAGAACTTGGACGGAAGTCGGCCGGAGATCGCGACCTTGAGCAGCGCCTCGAACTTCGCCGCCGACATCGTGATGTTGATCTGAAAGTTCGCAGGGCTGCGATCGTCGCCGTCGCCTGCCGCCGGCACGAACACGAGCGAGCCGACGATCTTGTTCTCGTTGCGGCCTCGCTCGTCCCTGCGCTCGCGAATGCGCAGAAAACCCGACATGGATTCGAGCCTTCCGCCCACGGCGAGGGCCACCGTCTCGCCCTTCGCCACGACGACGCGCATCACGAGGACGCTCTCGCGCCCCTGCTCGATGACGAGCCTCGCCTTGGTGGGCTTGAAGGCGACGAGCGGCATGGCTAGCGCGCGCCCTCGCGGCGAAGCCGAGCGCAGAGTGCCGCGCGCGCGGGATGCCGGCGGCCGAAACCTCCTTCGTGCAGCTTCGTCGATCCCACTTGTTCTGCCGATATTCGCCGAGCACCGAATGTTCCCGGTGCGCCCCCCGGCGCGTTAGCGGGTGCCGGCAGTAGGAATCGAACCCACGACCAACGGTTTACAAAACCGCTGCTCTACCAACTGAGCTATGCCGGCGCAAGTTTTGATTTTACCCGCGCCGACGCCGCGAAAGCGAAATTCGGGGCGTTGCTTCCGCTTTGTAAACGATCGATCGACGGCGGCGAAAGCGTACGAGGACGCGCGACAACACGTGGCCTACACTCCGTCGCGTTCCACATGCGTCGCGAAGACGCCGGCGCGATGCTCTCCGCCCCGCAAGGCGGTTTGCTGGCCGCGCAGCAGCGGCGTTTTCGGCTGCTCACTTCGTACACCACAACTTTTCCGGAAGTGCCGGGATGAAGTGCCGGCGGCGGCGCGAGAGTCAGGATCGGGCGAGGCGCGACAAACGCAGCTCGGCCAATGACCGAGTGCCTCGCACCCGCACGCGTGTCACGCTACTTGATGATCTGGAGATGCGAAGGCCGCGCCTTCGCCTTGCCGCGTTGCTTCGCGGCATCGGGCTTGGGCGTATCGCGCTCGGGCGCGCCGGCGACGTCCGGATCCGGCCCGGTGGCGGACGCGAGCGAGGCCACGGGATCGCGCGCCGTCGCGAACGCGAATCCATAGCCCGTTTCCTTGGCGAAGACGCCGATCACCGCGGACATGGGCACCGATACTTCCTGCGAGGCCCCCGAGAAGCGGGCGGAAAAGCGAACGCCCTGGTTGTCGATCGTGAGTCGGCGCGTCGCTGCAGCGCTGACGTTGAGCACGATCTCGCCGTTCTTCACGTATGCGGCGGGCACGCGCGTCTCGGCATTGACCCGGACGTTGAGGTACGGCGTGAGGCCGTTGTCCGCGCACCATTCGCAGATGGCGCGGACGAGGTAGGGCTTGGCGGACTGCTCGGACATGGGGAGAAGATATTACTCGCCGCGTCGCAACGGTCAAGACGCAAATCGCGCGAACAGGGCCAGGAAGGCTTCGGAACGAAAGCGCACGCGCGTCGAAAAGTCGTCTCTGACCCTATTAAAGTGCTACTTGCGCATGCCGCGCTCGGCGGACGTCATGGCCTCCGAGAACGCCGGCCGCGCGAACAATCGTTCCGCGTATTTGAGCAGCGGCACCGCCTGCTTGGGCATCTGGATGCCGTAGTAGTCGAGACGCCACAAAAGCGGCGTGATCGCGACGTCCAGCATCGAGTACTCCTCGCCCAGCATGTGCTTGTGCTTCGCGAAGACCGGCGCGATCTGCATGAGGCTGTCGCGGACGAGGCCGCGCGCCTTCTCGAGCTGCTTCTGGTTGTTGCCCTCGAGCGCGTCGATGTGGCAGAAAAGCTCCTTCTCGAAGCGGTGCAGGAAGAGCCGCGCGCGGGCACGCATCACCGGGTCGGCCGGCATCAGCTGGGGATGCGGGAAGCGCTCGTCGATGTACTCGTTGATGATGTTCGACTCGTGCAGCACGAGGTCGCGCTCGACCAGGACGGGCACCTGGTTGTACGGATTCATCACCGCGAGATCCTCGGGCTTGTGGTCGAGGTCGACGTCGATGATCTGGAAGTCCATGCCCTTCTCGTGCAGCACGATCCGGCAGCGCTGGCTGAAAGGGTCGGTAGTGCCGGAATAGAGCGTCATCATGGGTAGGTTCTCCTCGCGCGGAACGTAACCGCCGCGCGGCTTGGGGGCATCGGGGCCCGAGTGCAACGAGGACATGCGGTGCATCCTGGGGCGGGTTTCAAGGGGCTCGCAGCGCCCGCTTCGCGCGCCCTTTCAGTGAACGTCCTTCCAGTACTCGCGCTTCATCCAGTACGCGAGGAAGAAGAGGACGACGAGATAGAGGAGGACCACGAGGCCGATTCGCGTTCGCTGGTTCTTGGCGGGCTCGGCCATGTAATCGAGAAAATTGACGAGATCGGCCACGACGCGCTGGTACTCGACCGGGCTCAACTCACCGGGCGTGTCCTGGACGATGGTCTCGACGACGTACGTGTGATCCTTGCCGGGACCCAGCACGACGACGCCCTTGGTCGCGAGCGCCGCCGCCTGCGCCTCTTCGTGCGTCTTGAATTCCTTCGTCACGAGCTGGTTCGTTCCGCTGAGATGCTGCAGCACGTGCGGCATCGCGACGTTCGGAAAGACGAGATTGTTCCAGCCGGAAGGCGCCGTGTCGTCCTTGTAGAACGCGAGAAAATAGTTGTAGAGCCACTGAGCGCCGCGAACCCGCGCTTCGACGGTCAGGTCGGGGGGCGGCACCCCGAACCACGCCTTGGCGTCGGACGGTCGCATCGCGACCGTCATCGTGTCGCCGGTCTTCTCCCCTGCGAACATCAGGTTGTCGCGGATCTGCGCATCGGTAAGCCCGAGGTCGGTCAGCCGGTTGTAGCGCATGTACTTCGCCGTATGGCAGTTGAGGCAGTAGTTGACGAAGGTCCGCGCCCCCCGCTGTGCCGACGCGAGGTCAAGACGATTGACCTGCGCAGGCTCCATCCGGACATCGGCGCCGCCGGATGCGAGCGCAGCTCCGGACAACGCGCCCGCGAGCGCAACCATCACGACGGCCAGCATGCTCGTGGGTCTCATCCCGTGACCCTTTCCGGCACCGGCTTCGTCTGATCGCGCGCGGTGTACCAGGGCATCAGGACGAAGAACAGGAAGTAGGTGACGGTGAGCACGCGCGCGACGACGGTCGCGCGATCGGCGCCGCCGAGGACGGGCCACCCCTCCGGAAACTGCCCCCAGACCGTGATGGGCACGACCCCGAGGTAGCCCAGGATCAGGAAGCTCACGACGAAGATCGCGAGCCACGTCTTGTACTTCGAGCCGCGATAGCGGATCGACTTCACGGCACCGCGGTCGAGCCAGGGCAGCGCGAAGAAGATCACGACCGCAGCGCCCATCACGAGCACGCCCCAGAACTGGCTGCCGAGGAACGACGGCACGGCGCGGAGCATCGCGTAGTACGGGGTGAAGTACCACACGGGAGCAATGTGCTCAGGCGTCTTGAGCGGGTCCGCCGGAATGAAGTTGTTCGCTTCGAGGAAGTAGCCGCCCATGTCGGGGACGAAGAACATGATCGCGGAGAACACCGCCAGGAAGGCGACCACGCCGACGATGTCCTTCACCGTGTAGTACGGATGCGAGTAGATGCCGTCGAGAGGCAGGCCCGTGGCGGGATCCTTCGGCTGCTTCTTGATCTCGATGCCGTCCGGATTGTTCGAGCCCGTCTCGTGCAGAGCCATGAGGTGCGCGGCAATGAGGCCGATCAGCACGAGCGGCACCGCGACGACGTGGAACGCGAAGAACCGGTTCAGCGTGATGTCGGAGATCGTGTAGTCGCCGCGGATCCACACCCCCAGGTCCTCGCCGATGATGGGCACGGCCGAGAAGAGATTGACGATCACCTGCGCGCCCCAGTACGACATTTGGCCCCAGGGAAGGAGGTAGCCGAAGAACGCTTCCGCCATGAGGCACAGGTAGATGAGGCACCCGAAGATCCAGGTGAGCTCGCGCGGCTTGCGGTAGCTGCCGTACAGCAGCCCGCGGAACATGTGCAGGTACACGACGATGAAGAACATCGACGCGCCCGTCGAGTGCATGTAGCGGATGAGCCAGCCCCACGAGACGTCGCGCATGATGTATTCGACGGACTCGAACGCCTTCGCGGCGTCGGGCTTGTAGTTCATGGTGAGGAAGATGCCCGTCACGATCTGGATCACGAGCGTGAACGCGGCAAGCGAGCCGAAGTAGTACCAGAAGTTGAAGTTCTTCGGCGCGACGTACTTGCCCCACTGCGATTCCCATAGCGCGGTCAGCGGGAACCGGTCGTCGATCCACGTCAGCAGCTTTTGCATGTTCGGAGGTCTCGCAGTTTTCCTGTCAGGACTTCGTGGGCTCGCCGATCACGATCTTCGTGTCGCTCACGTACTTGTGCGGCGGCACCGGCAGATTGGTCGGCGCCGGCACACCCGAGAACACGCGTCCCGCGAGGTCGAACTTGCTCTGGTGGCACGGGCAGAAAAAGCCGCCGAGCCAATCGGGACCGAGGTCCGCCGGCGCGATCTCGGGCCGGTACGTCGGCGAGCACCCGAGATGGGTGCAGATGCCGATCATCACGAGCACGTTGTCCTTGATCGAGCGGTGCTCGTTCTTGCAGTCGGACGGCTGCTGCGACTTGTTCGAGTTCGGATCGGCGAGGCGCGGGTCGAGCTTCGGCAGCGACTGCAGCATCGGGTTCGTGCGGTTGATCAACCACACGACCTTGCCGCGCCACTCGACGTCGATCTTCTGACCGGGTTCGAGCTTGCTGATGTCGACCTCGATGGGCGCTCCCGCCGCTTTGGCGCGTTCGCTCGGGAAAAGCGACATCACGAACGGCGTCGCCACCATCACGGCGCCGACCCCGCCGACGACACTGGTTGCCCCGACGAGAAACCGCCGCTTATTCTCGTTAACCGTTTCGTTTACCGCTTCGTTCACTGTTGCGTCCGTCATGACAACCCGTCCCCCCACCGCCTTGTTCTTCACCGCCCGGGCAACGCGCCGGCGAAAACCGGCCTGAGATAGGCAAACCCCACGGCAAACCGGTCGATTATAAAGGATTCGGGCCGCGCGCCGAAAGTCCGGTGTCGGTCCGGCGCTGTATTCCGGCCGGCAATCAACGAGTTGGCGCGCCCGATCGTGGGCCGGACTGGTCGCGAGACCTGCGGATGCCGCCACGCTTTGGGTGCCGGGGCGCACCATTGCGCACCGCACCATCCCCTTATAATGGAAGGCTCTTTTCCATCCGCTTCCTTCGGACCGAACCTTGCTGCGTCGCATCTGGCTAGTTTTCGCGCAGGCCTGCACGGTTTGCCTCGCGGTGCTCTTCGTCGTGACGACGTTTCGCCCGGATCTCCTGACGCGGGCGCGCGATCCGGCGGGCCCGGTCGTGCTCGTGCAGGAAACGACCACGCCGGTCAGCACGCCGAAGGTCGCGAGCTTTTCCGACGCCGCGAAGAAGGCGATGCCGTCGGTCGTGGGAATCATCACGAGCAAGGAAGTCCGCCAGCGCTCGCCGCTCACCGACGATCCCGTCCTGCGCCGCTATTTCCCGGATCTCGCCGAGCGCTTGCCCCGGCAGCGGGCGACGAGCCTCGGGTCCGGCGTGATCGTGTCGGCCGAAGGGTATGTGCTCACCAACAATCACGTGATCGACGGCGCCGACGACATCCAGCTCGTGTTCGCCGACGGACGCCGCGCGAGCGCGAAAGTGCGCGGCACCGATCCCGAGTCGGATCTCGCGGTGCTGAAGGTCGAAGGCGAGAACTTTCCCGCGATCACCTTCGGCGCGCTCGATCGCGTCCAAGTCGGCGATTTCGTGCTGGCGATCGGCAATCCGTTCAATCTCGGCAACACCGTGACGCTCGGCATCGTGAGCGCGCTGGGCCGCAACCACCTCGGCATCAATCGGTTCGAGGACTTCATCCAGACCGACGCCGCGATCAACTCGGGCAATTCCGGAGGGGCACTCGTGGATGCGGCGGGCAACCTGATCGGCATCAACAGCATCATCCTGTCGCAGACACAAGCCGGTGGCTCGCTCGGCATCGGCTTCGCGATCCCCGTTTCGCTCGCGCGCAACGTGCTGGAGCAGATCATCAAGGATGGCGCCGTGACCCGCGGCTGGCTCGGCCTCGAGCCGCAGGAAGTCACGCCCGACATCGCCAAGGCGCTCGCGCTCGAGAGCGTCGGCGGCGTGCTGATCCGCGCGATCGTGCGGAACGGGCCGGCCGAGCACGCCGGCATCCAGGTGCGCGACGTGGTCCTCGAGATCGACGGCAAGCCGACGCGCGACTCGACGGTGCTGCTCGCCCGGATTGCCGAGCTCACGCCCGGCAGCACGGTGAGCGTCAAGGTGTGGCGCGAAAAGAAGCTGCAGTCGATCGACGTCGTCGTCGGCCGCCGGCCGTCGGTGCAGTAGCCGCCGCGACTGCGGCGAACCTATCTCGAAGCCGCCTCTCCGGCCGTCTCGTCCTCTGCGACCGGCGGGACGAAGAAGCGCGCCATGAGGATGCCGAACTCGTACAGGAGCCACAGCGGCACCGCGAGCAGGAGCTGCGAGACGACGTCGGGCGGCGTGAAGATCGCGCCGACGACGAAGGCCCCGACGATCACGTACGAACGGATCGACTTGAGCTTCTCGAGCGACACCATGCGCATCCGGACGAGCACGATCACGATGACCGGCACCTCGAACGTGATCCCGAACGCGATGAACATCGTCAGCACGAACGACAGGTACTTGTCGATGTCGGTCATCATCGTCACGCCTTCGGGCGTGTAGTTCGCGAAGAAGCCGAACGCGATCGGAAACACGAGGAAATACGCGAACGCCATGCCGATCAGGAAGAAGACGAAGCTCGAGACGATGACCGGCAGCGCGAGCTTGCGCTCGTGCTGATAGAGACCGGGGGCGACGAACGCCCACGCCTGCCACAGCACGTATGGAAGCGCCAGCAGGAACGCCGCCATCAGCGTCACCTTGAGCGGCACGAAAAACGTGCCGGTGACGTCGGTGGCGATCATCGTCGCGCCCTTCGGCAGCGCGTGCAGAAGCGGCGCGGCCAGCGCCGAGTAGATGTCCTTCGCCCACGGGAAGAGGCACAGCAGCACGACGAGCACCGCGACCATCGCGCGCACGAGCCGCGCGCGCAATTCGATCAGGTGCGAGAGGAAGGTTTCCTGCGGTCCGCCCGGCTCCGCCTGCCCATCGCTCATCGGTAGGAGGCCAAGACCTCAGCCGCGCTCGAAACCCGGCAGCGATGCCTGCTGCGGCGTGTCGCGGGCGGCCGGCTCTGGCGACGGCACGGTGGGGGGCGCGGGGGACAGGGAAGCAACGGGCGCGGCCACCGGTGCGGGTTCCGGTTCAGGCGCGGCGCCGCGCTCGCGGACCGGAGGCGTATCGCCGGCCACCGACGCATTGAGGCTCGTCTCGACGGCGCGGATGTTGTCCTGCACTTCCTTCGCCGACGCGTTCACCGACGCCTGAAAGTCCGACGCGGCGGAATTGACTTCCGCCTGCAGCTTCTTCAGGTCCTCGAGCGCGAGTTCGCGATTGATGTCGGCCTTCACTTCGCCGACGTAGCGCTGCAGCCGGCCGAACAGGTGGCCGAGCGTGCGCGCGGTCTTCGGCAGCTTTTCCGGACCCAGCACGATCAGCGCGACGACCGCGATGACCATGATCTCGCTGATGCCGACGTCGAACATCGCACTGTCGCAGCGGCTTCGCGAAGGCGCGGGCGCGTAAGCCCGGCGCGCGTTCAGCTTTGCTGCGTCCGCTCCTTCTTGACCTCGCCCTCGATCGTCGTGCCCCCGATCTTCGCCGCAGGCGCGGCGGCCTCCTTCGCCGCATCGGCCGATTCCTCGGCGCCCTTCACGCCTTCCTTGAAGCCCTTCACGGCGCCGCCCAGATCCTGCCCGATGTTGCGCAGCTTCTTCGTGCCGAAGATCAGCAGCACGACCACCAGTACGATCAGCCAGTGCCAGATACTCATCGAGCCCATACGATCCTCCTCATCTTGCGCTCGGGCGAGTCACCCGGGCGTCACCATTCGCCCGAGCGGATTCGGTCCGCCGAGGACGTGGACATGCACGTGCATCACATCCTGCCGCCCGATGCGGCCGGTGTTGACGATGGTGCGATAGCCTTCCGGCGAGCCCTGCTCCTTCGCGAGGCGTCCCGTGAGCGTCAGGATGCGTCCCAGCACCAGGGCGTCGTCGGTCGTGGTCTCGGCGAGCGAAGCGATGTGCCGCTTCGGAATCAGCATGAAGTGCACCGGCGCAACGGGCTGGATGTCGTGGAAGGCGAGGATTTCTTCGTCCTCGTACACCTTCTTCGACGGGATCTCTCCGCGCACGATCTTGCAAAAAATGCAGTCCTGCACCGTTTACGTCTCCGTGGTGGGCCAACTGCCGGAGGAACCCTGGCTGGGCTTCGCGCGCCCTCAGGGCGCCCTGCCCGCTTTCTCTGCAAGCCCCGACGTGCCTTCGCGCCGCGAGAGCTCGGCCCGCACGTCCTCGGGACCCAGCCCGTGCCGGGCCAGCAGGACGAGGCAGTGAAACCAGAGGTCCGCCACCTCGGCAGTGATTCGCAGTTTATCACCGTCCTTCGCAGCCATGACCGTCTCGGTCGCCTCCTCGCCGATCTTCTTCAGGATGGCATCGTCGCCCTTCGCGAAGAGCGCGGCCACGTACGATGACGATGGCGCCGCGCCGCGGCGCGATGCGATGACGGCCGCCAGGCGATCGAGAACGTCGGCGCGCGTTCCCGCACGCGGGTCCGGGGGTTCAGCCATGGCCGTAGATCGCAGCCGGATCCTTCAACACGGGTTCGACTTCCACCCAGCGATCGCGTTCCAGGCGCCGGAAGAAACAGCGCTCGCGACCGGTGTGGCAGGCGATGCCCCCGACCTGCTCGACCAGGAGCAGGATCGCATCGGCGTCGCAATCGAGGCGGATCTCGCGCACTTTCTGCGCGTGGCCGGAAGTCTCACCTTTTCGCCAGAGGCTGCGGCGCGAGCGCGACCAGTAATGCGCTTCGCCCGTTTCGGCGGTCCGTTCGAGCGCCGTGCGGTTCATCCACGCGAGCGTCAGCACTTTGCCGGAGGCATGGTCCTGGGCGATGGCAGCGACGAGGCCGTCGTCCGCCCACTTCACTTGTTCGATCCAGTCCATGCGGGAAATGCTAGCGCACTTCGATCCCGGCCGTGGCCATCGCCGCCTTCGCCTGACCGATCGTGAATTCGCCGTAGTGGAAGATCGACGCCGCGAGCACGGCGTCGGCGCCGCCCTTCACGATGCCGTCGACGAGATCGTGGAGCGCTCCAACGCCGCCCGATGCGATGACGGGAACGTCGACCGCGTCGACGACGGCGCGCGTGAGCTCGAGGTCGAAACCCGATCGTGCGCCATCGCGGTCCATGCTGGTAAGGAGAATCTCGCCTGCCCCACGCGCGGCGACTTCGCGGGCCCATTCGACGGCATCGAGGTCCGTCGCCGTGCGCCCGCCGTGCGTGTAGACGCGCCACTGTCCGGGCGCTGACTGCTTCGCGTCGATCGCCGCCACGATGCACTGCGCGCCGTAGCGCCCGGAGGCCGCCTCGAAGAGCGAGGGATTCCTGACCCCGGCCGTGTTGATGCTCACCTTGTCGGCGCCGGCGTTCAGAAGTGCGCGGATGTCGTCGGTCGAGTTGACGCCGCCGCCGACGGTCAATGGAATGAAGACGACGTCGGCGACCGCCTCGATCATTTCGTAGAGGAGGGCGCGTGTTTCGACGCTCGCGCGAATGTCGAGAAACGCGAGCTCGTCGGCCCCCTCGGCGTCGTAACGCCGCGCCACCTCGACCGGATCGCCCGCGTCGCGCAGATTCACGAAGTTGACGCCCTTGACGACGCGGCCCGCGGCAACGTCGAGGCAGGGAATGATGCGCTTGGCGAGGCCCATGGAAACCGGAGTCACCGAAAGTAGGGTCAGAGACGACTTTTCAGAAAGCGGGAGACGCGTTGCCTGGTGCGCAGAAGTCGTCTCTCACCCTGCTTCCACCCAGGAAGTCGTCTCTGACCCTACTTTCAGGGGCCCTTCGCTGCCTTCATTGCCGCCTTGAAATCGAGCTTTCCCTCGTACAGAGCGCGGCCGGCGATCGCACCGATGATCCCCTCCTTCTCGAACGGGACGAGATGCAGGATGTCGTCGATCGAGGCGATGCCGCCGGAGGCGATGACCGGAATCTTGAGCTCGCGCGCGATCTTCACCGTGGCCTCGACGTTGATGCCGGTCAGCATGCCGTCGCGGCCGATGTCCGTGTAGATGATCGCCTCCACGCCGTAGTCCTCGTATTTCTTCGCGAGGTCGACGACGTCGTGCCCCGTCATCTTCGACCAGCCGTCCGTCGCAACCTTGCCGTCGCGCGCATCGAGGCCGACGATGATGTGGCCCGGAAACGCGTAGCAGGCATCGTGCAGGAAGCCCGGATTCTTGACGGCCGCCGTGCCGATGATGACGTAGGTGATGCCGTCGTCGAGGTAGCGCTCGATCGTGTCGAGGTCGCGGATGCCGCCTCCCAGCTGCACCGGGATCTCCTCGCCGATCACGCTCACGATCTCGCGGATCGCAAGCTCGTTCTTCGGCACGCCCGCCACGGCGCCGTTCAGATCGACGATGTGCAGCCGCTCGGCGCCTTGCTCGAGCCAGTGCTGCGCCATCGCCGCCGGATCCTCCGAGAACACGGTGGCGGAATGCATCTCGCCCTGCTTCAGGCGAACGCAATTCCCGTCCTTGACGTCGATCGCGGGAATGATCTGCATGGCGGTGGGAACGACCGGGAAAGAAGGAGAGCCGGCGGGGAATTCGCCGGTCAAGGCAGAAGGACTAGCTCTGTGGCTCCCAGGCGACGAAGTTGGCGAGCAGCTGCAGGCCGGCGCGGTGGCTTTTTTCGGGGTGGAACTGCGTCGCGAAGATATTAGCCCGTGCAATCGCGCAAGTAAACGCCGCCGGATACGAAGCGGTTCCCGCGGTCACGCCGGCGTCGGCCGGCACGGGGTGGTAGCTGTGCGCGAAATAGAAGCGCGACTCGTCCGGAATGCCGGACCACAGCGGATGCGCGCGCGTCTGCCGGACGGGGCTCCAGCCCATGTGCGGCACCTTGAGCTTATCGCCGGATGACGTCGTCATCGCCTCGTGCCTGAACTTGACGACCTCTCCTCGCACTACGCCCAAACCCGGCGTGGGACCTTCTTGGCTCGTCTCGAACAGCATCTGCAGACCGAGGCATATGCCGAGAAACGGGCGCGTGCGCGCCGCCTCCACGACGACATCGCGCAATCCGCTCTCCACGAGGCCGCGCATGCAATCGGGCATTGCGCTCTGGCCGGGGAGCACCACGCGGCTCGCCGCGCGGATGACGGCCGGGTCGGCGCTGACCAGGATTCCGCGCTCCGGCGCGACGTGCACGAGCGCTTTGGCCACGGACCGCAGGTTGCCCATGCCGTAATCGACGACGACGATGTCGGTCATGCGGATCTTCGGCGGTTCGCCCGCGGCGGACGCGCGAACGTCAGAGCGTGCCCTTGGTCGATGGAATCGTGCCCGCCGCGCGCGGATCGCGAGTCACGGCCATTCGCAGTGCGCGGGCGAACGCCTTGAAAACGGTCTCGGCCTGGTGGTGGGCGTTCTCCCCGCGCAGGTTGTCGACGTGCAGCGTGACGAGCGCATGATTGACGAAGCCCTGGAAGAATTCGTGCGCGAGGTCGACATCGAAGGCGCCGATCATCGCCCGCGTGAACGGCACGTGGAATTCGAGCCCCGGACGCCCGGACAGATCGATCACCACGCGCGACAGCGCCTCGTCGAGCGGAACGTAGGCGTGCCCGTAGCGGAAAATGCCCGCCTTGTCGCCGACCGCCTTCGCCACCGCCTGGCCGAGCGTGATTCCGATGTCCTCGACGGTGTGATGAGCGTCGATGTGCAGGTCGCCCTCGGCCTTCACGACGAGATCGAGCATTCCGTGGCGCGCGAGCTGGTCCAGCATGTGGTCGAGGAACGGGACGCCGGTCGCGAGCTCGGCTCTCCCTTCCCCGTCGAGGTTCACCTCGACCGCAATCCGCGTTTCCTTCGTGTTGCGCTCCACCCTGGCGCGGCGTGGCTTGGTCATTTCGACGCGTTCATCGGTTCGTTTCGAGCGCCGCGAGCACGGCGTCGTTTTCCTCGGGCGTCCCCACGGTCAGGCGAAGACAGTGCGCGAGCAGCGGATGCCACCCGTGCAGGTTCTTGACCAGTATGCCCGAGCGCCGGAGCAGATCGAACCAGCCGGGAGCGTCGGGCACACGCGCCAGGACGAAATTCGTGTGGGTCGGGAACACGTGCACGCCCGGCATCGCTGCGAGCGCGGCCGCGACCCGAGCGCGCTCCTTCGTGATGGCGGCCGCTTGTGTTTCGAGCAGCGTCGTTTCGCGCAGAAGCATGGGCGCCACGGCCTGCGTCAGCGCGTTGAGGTTGTACGGCTGGCGGATCTTCTCGATCTCCGCGGTCCATTCCCGCGCCGCGATCGCATAGCCGAGGCGAAGCCCGGCCATCCCGATTTTCGAGACGGTGCGCATCACGACGACGTTCGGAAACTCCGCAAGGCGTGGCAGGAAGCTCGTTCCCGCGAACGCGTGGTAGGCCTCGTCCACGACGACGAGGCCCGGTGCCGCGCGGATCACCGCCTCGATGTCCCCTTCGGCGTACAGGTTGCCGGTCGGGTTGTTGGGGTAGGCGAGAAAGATCAGCGCCGGTCGCTCGCGCTCGATCGCCTCCAGCATGGCTTTCGCATCGAGCGCGAAATCCGCCGCGAGCGGCACGCCGGCGAACCGCAGACCGGCGTAGGTGGCGTTCATCCGGTACATGACGAACGAGGGGTCCGGGGCCAGGATCGTCGCGCCCGGCACCGCGACCGCCACCGTGAGCATCTGGATCAGCTCGTCCGAGCCGTTGCCGAGAACGATGCCGAATTGATCCGGTATCGCAAACGCCTCGCGCAATGCCGCCTTGACGCCCGCCGCGCCGCCATCCGGATAACGATTGACGGAAACGTCCGCGACGGCGGCGGCGATCCTGGCGCGCACGTCGGCCGGCAAACGGTACGGATTCTCCATGGCATCGAGCTTGATCATGCCCGTGGCGGGCGCCACCTCGTAGGCCTTGAGCGCACGAATCTCGGGGCGCACGACGGCAGCGACGAAAGCGGCGGCGGAACGCATCAGCGTCCTCGCTCCACGCCGAGGCGGTACCGCGCGCTCTGCGCGTGCGCGGGCAGGCCTTCGCCGTCGGCGAGCGTCGCCGCGACCGGGCCCAGCACGCGCGCGGCACCGATGGAGATGTCGAGCACGCTCGAGCGCTTCTGGAAGTCGTAGACGCCGAGCGGCGACGAGAAGCGCGCGGTGCGTCCCGTCGGCAGCACGTGGTTCGGACCCGCGCAGTAGTCGCCGAGCGCTTCCGATGAATGATGGCCCATGAAGATCGCGCCGGCGTGGCGGATCTGCGGCAACAACGCGGCCGGTTCGGCGACGGCGAGCTCCAGGTGCTCGGGCGCCACGCGGTTCGACACGGCGCACGCTTCGGCGAGGTCCCGCACCTTGATGAGCGCACCGCGCTTTGCGAGCGACGCGGCAATGATCGCGCGCCGCGGCATCGTCTCGAGTTGCCGGCGGGCGCTCGCTGCGACGGCGTCGAGCAGCGTCGCATCGGGCGTCACGAGGATCGCCTGGGCGAGCTCGTCGTGCTCGGCCTGCGCGAACAGGTCCATCGCGACCCAATCGGGATCGGCGCTAGCGTCGGCGATGACGAGCACTTCGGAAACGCCCGCAATCATGTCGATGCCGACGGCGCCGAACACGCGCCGCTTGGCCGCAGCGACGTACGCGTTGCCCGGTCCGAAGATCTTGTCGACGGCCGGAACCGTCGCCGTCCCGTACGCCAGGGCGGCAACGGCCTGCGCGCCGCCGATCGCGAACGCGCGCGTCACGCCGGCAAGATGCGCGGCCGCCAGCACCAGGGGGTTGCGCGCCCCGCCGGGCATGGGGACGACCATGATGATTTCCGGCACACCCGCGACGCGCGCCGGGATTGCCGTCATCAGCACGGACGACGGGTACGCCGCCTTGCCCCCCGGCACGTAGATGCCGACGCGGTCGAGCGCCGTCACCTGCTGACCGAATTCGCTGCCATCGGCATCGCGATACGACCACGACTCGAGCTTCTGCCGCTCGTGAAACGCGCGGATGCGTCCGGCCGCAGTCTGCAAAGCGGCGCGCGTCGTCTCCGGCAGCGCGCGGAACGCGTCGAGCATCTCGGCGGCGGTAATTTCCAGCGCGGCCACCGCCTCCGCGTCGACGCCGTCGAGCGTGCGCGTGTACTCGAGCAGGGCGACGTCGCCGCGCGCGCGCACGTCCGCGACGATGCGCGCCACGACGGCATCGACGTCGGGATCCTGCGCCATTTCGAATGCGACGAGCGCGCCGAGCTCGCGCTCGAACTGCGGATCTGCCGCATCCAGGCGGCGCAACACGAGCGCATCGCTTCCCGCTTGCGCCTTGTCTGCCATTGCCGCTGCGCTCATTGCGTGCCGATCCGCGCGGCCGCGACCGTTCCGGCGAGCGCTTCGAGGAGCGGCTGCACGAGGTCCCGCTTCAGCTTCAACGCCGCCGGATTCACGACGAGGCGCGCGCTGATGGGCGCGATCTCCTCGACGACGACGAGATCGTTGGCGGCGAGCGTGCGGCCCGAGCTCACGAGATCGACGATCGCGTCGGCGAGACCCGAGAGCGGCGCGAGCTCCATGGAGCCGTACAGCTTGATGAGGTCGACGTGGACGCCCTTGGCGGCGAAATGCTCGCGCGCCGTCCGCACGTACTTCGTCGCGACGCGAATGCGCGCACCGCGCTGCACGGTGCCGGGCCAGTCGAAGCCCCGCCGCGTTGCGACCACCATCCGGCAACGGGCGATTTCGAGGTCCAGCGGCTGATAGAGGCCTTCGCCGCCTTGCTCCATCAGCACGTCCTTGCCGGCCACGCCCAGGTCGGCGGCGCCGTGCGCCACGTAGGTCGGCACGTCGGATGCGCGGACGATCACGACCGAAACGTCGGGGCGGTTCGTGCCGACGATCAGCTTGCGCGACGTCTCCGGGTCTTCGGACGGAACGATTCCCACCGCGCGCAGGAGCGGCAGTGTTTCGTCGAAGATGCGTCCCTTGGAGAGCGCGAAGGTGAGGGTAGCCACGATCGGCGGAAAATGAAATCGCGCCTCATTCTACCGGACGGCCGAAAGCAGGCGGCCCGCGCTCACTCAACGACGTCGCGGTCGCGCTCGAAACGTGCGTTCGGTGCTCATTGCCGTACGGTGCGCACCGCGGCGGGAGGCAAACGGCGGTGGCTGCTGCGCCAGGGATTGATGTCGATTCCGCCCCGCCTTGTGAAGCGCGCGTAGACGGACAGCTTTTCCGGATGGCAGCGGCGCCACACGTCGGCAAAGATCTGCTCGACGCAATGCTCGTGGAAGCCGGCTTCGCGCCGGAACGACACGAGATAGCGCAGCAGTCCCGGAGCGTCGATCGCCGGGCCGCGATAGGCGATCTGCACGCAAGCGTAATCCGGCTGTCCCGTCACCGGGCAGACGGACCGAAAGAGCCGCGTGTACAAGGTCTCGTCGCGCACATCGCCCGCGGCCACCAGCGCCTGCGGAACCGGCTGTTCGTCGACCGCTGCGACAGATAGCGCATCGATGCAGGTGCCCGCGAAGTCAGCGAGCGGCAATCCGCCGTTCACCTCGGCCGCCGACAGCGCGACGTCGACGGTGGCGCCGACAGCGGCGCTCAAATCGCGCGCAAGCGTCTTCGCGACGGTGAGGTCGCCGTCGAGGCGCGTCAGGTTGAATCCCGTGAGATAGAGCTTCACGGATTTCGATTCCACAAGGCGCGGGGAGTCGGCGGGAACGCTGAAGGTCGCGATGGCGACCTGCGGCTTGCCTGTTCGGTCGAGCCAGGAAAGCTCGTAGGCGGTCCACAGATCCACGCCCACGAATGGGAGCGCGCCCGCAAATGGGAGCCGCCTTCTCTGCTCGCCGCGATCGACGGCGAACAGCAGCTTGGGATCGTACTGCTCCGGATACCGAGCGGCGCGGCCCAGCGGCGAATCGCCGAGGCCGCTCATGCTTCGCGGCGGATGGAGGCGCCGAGCTGCGAAAGCTTCTCCTCGATGCGTTCGTAGCCGCGGTCCAGGTGGTAGATGCGATCGATCGTCGTCGCTCCTGCAGCCATCAGTCCGGCGATGACGAGGCACGCCGACGCGCGGAGGTCCGTCGCCATCACGTCCGCGCCGGTGAGCTCGTCGACGCCGCGCACGATCGCCGTGTTGCCCTCGACTTCGATTTCCGCGCCCAGCCGGACGAGCTCCTGCACGTGCATCATCCGGTTTTCGAAGATCGTTTCGGTGATGACCGACGTGCCGGCAGCGCGCGTCGCAACCGCCATCATCTGCGCCTGCATGTCCGTCGGAAACGCGGGAAACGGCGCCGTGCGCACGTTGAACGGTTGCAACGGCTCCCGGCGGACGACGCGGATCGCGTCGTCGTTCACCGTCACGTCGGCGCCCGCTTCGACGAGCTTGCCGAGGATTGCCTCCAGCGTGTCGGCCTGCGTCCCGCGGATCGTCGCGTCGCCGCCCGCGGCGACGACCGCCGCGAGGTATGTCCCGGTCTCGATGCGATCGGGCATCACCGAGTGCGTGGCCCCGTGCAATCGCCCGACGCCTTCGATCACGATGCGGTCGGTGCCCGCGCCGGCGATGTTCGCGCCCATCGCAACGAGGCACCGCGCGAGATCGACGACTTCAGGCTCGCGTGCCGCGTTTTCGAGGGTCGTCGTGCCTTCGGCGAGCGTCGCGGCCATCAGCAGGTTCTCCGTACCCGTGACGGTCACGACGTCGAACACGTAGCGCGTGCCGACGAGCTTCTTTGCCCGCGCGCTGATGTAACCGTGCTCGAGGTCGATCTCGACGCCCATCGCGGCCAGCCCCTTCACGTGCTGGTCGACCGGACGAAGGCCGATCGCGCAGCCCCCCGGCAGCGACACGCGCGCCTCTTTGCAGCGCGCGACGAGCGGACCGAGCGCGAGGATGGAGGCGCGCATCGTCTTCACGAGCTCGTACGGCGCGAGCGGCCAGTCGATCGCCTCCGCATCGAGCGACACGGAGCCGGGCGTGCTCGCCTCCTGCGCGACGCCCATCTGCGACAGCAGCGAGCGCATCGTCTTCACGTCCTTCAGCTGAGGGACGTTGGTGAGGACGAGCGGCTCGCGCGTCAGCAGCGAGGCGCAGAGGATCGGCAACGCCGCGTTCTTGGCGCCCGACACCCACACCTCCCCTTCGAGCGGGCGGCCGCCTTCGATCACGAGCTTGTCCATCCGGCGTTTTCGTTAGCGTTACGGACGGGCGGCGCGCGCGGCCCACTGCGCCGGCGTGAGCGTCGTCATCGACAGCGCGTGGATCTCCTCGCGCATGCGGTCGCCGAGCGCGGCGTAGACGAGCTGGTGCTGGCGAACCTTCGGGAGTCCCGCGAAGGCCTTGCTGACGATGACCGCTTCCCAGTGATGGCCGTCGCCGGCGACTTCCAGGTGCTCGCAGTCGAGCGCAGCGGCGATGGAGTTCTTGATGGATTCGGGCGTAACCATGGGTTGCAGAAGGGCCGATCAGTGACGCAATTTCCACCCTCGCTGGAGCAGCACGAGCGTGAGGAGCGACAGCGCGAGCGCGCATCCGGTGACGATGGCGAGGGACCGCTCGGGCGGCGCGTCGGAGAGTCCGAAGAATCCGTAGCGGAACCCGTCAATCATATAGAAGAACGGATTGGCGTGCGACAGCGACTGCCAGAACGGCGGCAGCGTGTGAATGGAATAGAACACGCCGGACAGGAACGTGAGCGGCGTGATGAGGAAGTTCTGGAATGCGGCGAGCTGGTCGAACTTGTCGGCCCACAGCCCGCCCAGGAGGCCGAGCGTGCCGAGGATCGCGCTGCCGAGGAGCGCGAAAGCCAAAGCCCAGAAAGGATGCGGCAGCGCGAGCAGCGAAGGCACGAAGAACAGCGTGACGACGAAGACGCCCAGGCCCACCACGATGCCGCGGATCATTGCGCCGAGCACGTAGGCGGCGAAGAAATCCGCCGGCGACAGCGGAGGCAGCAGGATGAAGATCAGGTTGCCCGTGATCTTGGACTGGATCATCGACGACGAGCTGTTGGCAAACGCATTCTGCAGCACCGACATCATCACGAGTCCGGGCACGAGAAAGGCCGTGTACGTGACCTCGCCGCCGAACACCGACACCCGCGATTCGAGAACGTGCGAGAAGATGAGCAGGTAGAGGAGCGAAGTGATGACCGGCGCGAGGATCGTCTGGAACGCGACCTTCCAGAACCGCAGCAGCTCCTTGTAGAGGAGCGTGAGCCAGCCGGCGCCGGCGACCCGAATCATCGAGGCTCCCGGGGTTGGCGTGCCGAGCCCATGATCTGCAGGAACACCTGCTCGAGGTCGGTCTCCTCGAGCGCGAGCTCGTCGATGCCGATGTTCTCCGTGCGCAATGCCGCGAGCAGCGACTCGAGCTCGGCATAGCGCTCGAGGCCGATCATGAAGATCCGGCCGTCACAGCTCGTCACGCGCGCCTGCCACGATGCGGGCACGCGCTCGGCCACCAGACGGACGGTGAGGCCGGCCACGCGCGTCAGCAGGTTCCGGGTGGTGTCGAGCGCGACGACGCGCCCGGCCTTCAGCATCGCGATCCTCCCGCACAGCGCCTCGGCTTCCTCGAGATAATGCGTGGTGAGGATGATCGTGTGGCCGTCGCGATTCAACTTGCGGATGAACGCCCACAGGCTCTGCCGCAGCTCGACGTCGACGCCCGCCGTCGGCTCGTCCAGCACGATGACCGGCGGCTTGTGCACGAGCGCCTGACCCACCAGGACGCGGCGCTTCATGCCGCCCGAAAGCGACCGCATGTTCGCGTCCGCCTTGCCGGTGAGATCGAGGTGATGGAGGATCTCGTCGATCCACTCGTCGTTGTTGCGAATGCCGAAATAGCCGGACTGGATCCGCAGCGTCTCGCGCACCGAGAAGAACGGATCGAACACGAGCTCCTGCGGCACGACGCCGAGCGCGCGGCGCGCGTGGCGATAATCGGCAACGACGTCGTGGCCGAGCACGCGTGCGCTGCCCCCGTCCGCGCGCGTGAGACCCGCGAGCACGGAGATGAGCGTCGTCTTGCCCGCGCCGTTCGGTCCGAGCAGGCCGAAGAACTCGCCCTTCCCGACCGCCAGGCTGACGCCCGCCAACGCCTGCACGCGGCCGAAGCGGCGCGTGACGTTGTCGATTTCTACCGCAAGTTGCAGAGCCGCAGCCTATCTACGAGTCGAGGATCGACCCGACGCCGTACACGTCGGCGAGAGCGAGGAGCGCCCCCGGGGCGCGGATGAAGCGGAGCGGCTTGCGCTCGTCCTCGGCGCGCCGCTTGAGCGCGAGCAGCACCGCCACGGCCGCGGAATCGATTGCGCCCATGTTCTCGAGATCCACTTCACCGTCGGCGGGCAGCGCGACGGCTGTCGTGGCCGCGAGCACGTGCGCCGCGTTGGCGAAGTTGAGCGCCCCGATGTAGCTCCAGCGCGCGCCGTGGCGGTCGGGCGCGAAGCCGGCCTCGAACCCGGCCTCGGTGGCGGAGCCCGCTTGACTCACTTGGCGGCCACCCCCCTGTTGCGATCCGACAGGGTCTTGATGAGCGCGTCGACGCCGCCCTTCTGCACCTGGTCGTTGAACTCGTCGCGATAGTTGGTGACGAGCGAGACGCCCCCGACGATGACGTCGTAGCACTTCCAGCCGTCCGGCGTCTTCGTCATGTTGTAGTCGATGGGAATGGGCGAACCGGTCGCGCGCACCACGACGGTCCTGACGGTCACGTCGGTGTCGGCCGGGCTCATCCGCAGCGGCTTGTAGTCGATCGTCTCGTTGCGATAGTTGTTGAGCGCGCCCGAATACGTGCGCACGAGCAGCGCACGAAATTCGTCGGTGACGCGCTTCTGCTGTTCGGGCGTCGCGGTGCGCCAGTTCTTCCCCATCGCGAGCGCCGTCATCCGGGTGAAGTCGAAGTTGGGCAGAAGCTTGGCTTCGAGCACTTCGCGGATTCGTGCCTCGTTGCCCGCCTGGATGGCGGGATCGGACTTGATCGTCGTGATGACGTCGTTCGCGACGCGCTTCACGATGGCGTCCGGCGCTTCCTGCGCGAGCGCAGGGGCGGCGATGAAAAGCGCCGCCATCAGCAGATGGCAGCGGAAATATCGTCTCGCGCTCTGCAGGGCCGCGCGAAGGTGCGCGAACCGTTCGAATCGGGACATCGGTTACTCCTCGGGTTCCGGCGGCGGCTTGCCATCGTAGACAAGATATCGGCGCCGCTGCAGGTAAGCGTTGCGGATGAACGTGTAGCGGTCGAGCGCGGCGGTGTCGACGACCTTGCTCGCGTCGAGCGCCTCGGAGCGGAGGTCGAGATAGCCGATGCCGTAGATGCTCCAGCGAAGCGCCTCCTCGTTCACGTAATAATTCGGGCCCCACACGAAGCGCACGGCCAGGCCCGCGCCGTCGCGCACCGTCGTCGGACCCACCACAGGGATGAACAGGTACGGACCCTGCGGGAATCCCCACACGCCGAACGTCTGGCCGAAATCCTCGTTGCCGCGCTCGATGCCGACCATCGACGCGAGATCGAAGATCCCGCCGAGCCCGAACGCGGTGTTGAGCAGCACGCGGCCGAAGTCGTCGCCCGCCTTGTCGAGCTTCCCTTGCAGGACGCCGTTGATGCCGGAAAAGAAGTCGTTGATGTTGTTGAAGACGTTCGAAACGCCCTGGCGAAGGGGTTGCGGGACGACGTCGACGTATGCCTGCGCGGCCGGCCGGAGGACGGCGGTATCGACGGCATCGTGCACCTCGAAGAGCGCGCGATTCATCGGCTCGAGGGGGTCGTCCTTCGATGCGGGACCCGTCGTCGCGCAACCCGTGACGAGGGCGACCGCGACGAGCGCGCATGCGCGCTTCAGCGCTTGCGCGAGAAGCTGCGGGTGAAACTGCGGACGCACAAGCGTGGTCATCACTTCGGTGCTCCTCCCTGCGCAGCCTTGTCGAACAGGAACTGCCCGATCAGCTTCTCGAGGACGATCCCCGATTGCGTCTTGCTGACGGTTCCTCCGTCGGCGAGCATCTGCGGATCGCCGCCGGGATCGAGGCCAATGTACACGTCGCCCAGCAACCCGGACGTCAGGATCGAGGCAATCGTATCCTTCGTGAACTGGTAGCCGGGCTCGATCCGCAGGGTGACCACTGCCTGGTACGTCGCGCTGTCGAGCTTGATGCTCTCGACGCGGCCGACCACCACGCCGGCTGCCTTCACGGGCGCCCGCGACTTGAGGCCGCCGATGTTGTCGAAGCGCGCTTGCAGCCGGTAGCCCGGCGCCGACGCGAAGTCGATCAGGTTGCCGACCTTGAGCGCGAGAAACAGGATCGCGCCGATGCCCAGGGCGACGAACACGCCGACCCAAAGATCGAGCGTGGAGCGGTTGAGATTCATCCGACACCCCGGAACATGAACACGGTCAGCACGAAGTCGAGCCCGAGGATCGCGAGCGAGCTTTCGACGACGGTGCGCGTGGTCGCGGTCGACACGCCCTCGGCGGTGGGCTTGGCGTCGTAGCCTTCGAACACGGCGAGCATGCTCACGGCGATGCCGAAAACGACGCTCTTGATGATGCCGTTCACGATGTCATAGCGAAAATCCACGCCCGCCTGCATGTTGCTCCAGAACGCTCCGGCGTCGATGCCGATCAGCTTCACGCCGACCAGGTAGGCGCCGAAGATGCCGAGCGTGGAGAAGAGCGCCGCGAGGAGCGGCATCGAGATGATACCGCCCCAGAAGCGCGGCGCGACGACGCGCGCGAGCGGGTCGACCGCCATCATCTCCATCGCCGAGAGCTGCTCGGTCGCTTTCATGAGCCCGATCTCGGCGGTGATCGCGCTGCCGGCGCGGCTTGCGAAGAGCAACCCCGACACGACGGGCCCCAGCTCGCGCACGAGCGACAACGCGACGAGCACGCCGAGCGACTCCGCGGCCCCGTAGCGCTGCAGCACGTCGTAGCCCTGCAACGCAAGCACCATGCCGACGAAGAGGCCGGAGACGAGGATGATGACGAGCGACAGCACGCCCGAGAAGTAGATCTCGCGCAGCGTCAGCGAGAGCCGGGAGAACGCCGCCGGCGACTTCTGCACGACGGCGACGGCGAACCGCGTCGCGTAGCCCAGCCACCCGATGATGGTGACGGTACGGCTTCCCATCCGCCGCAGCACGGTCACGAAGCCATTGCCCACGGCGCTAAGCACGGGAGAGGATCTCGGAACGGTACGGCGCAGCCGGATAGTGGAAAGGCACGGGACCGTCGGGCGCGCCGTCGACGAACTGGCGGACGAACGCATCCTTCGATGCGCGAACCTCGTCCGGAGTTCCCTGCGCGATGATCTTCCCCGCCGACACGAAATAGAGGTAGTCGACGATCTTGAGCGATTCGTAGATGTCGTGCGTGACGACAAGCGACGTGATGCCGAGCGCGTCGCTCGAGCGCCGGATCAGCTGGCCGACGATGCCGAGCGAGATCGGATCGAGACCCGCGAACGGCTCGTCGTACATCACGAGCATGGGATCGAGCGCGATTGCCCGGGCGAGCGCCACGCGCCGCGCCATGCCGCCCGAGAGCTCCGACGGCATGAGACGGGCCGCGCCCCGCAGCCCCACGGCGTGCAGCTTCATGAGCACGAGATCGCGAATGAGCTCTTCGGTGAGATCGGTGTGCTCGCGCAGCGTGAACGCGACGTTCTCGTACACCGACATGTCGGTGAAAAGCGCACCGAACTGGAACAGCATCCCGAGCTTGCGGCGCATGCGGTAGAGCTCGTCGCGATCGAGGTCGGGCACCGACTGGCCGGCGACCAGCACGCGGCCGGACTTCGGCTGCAACTCGCCGCCGATCAGGCGCAGGATCGTCGTCTTGCCGCAACCCGAACCGCCCATGATGCCGACGACGCCGCCGCGCGGGACGGCCATCGTGATGCCCGTGAGCACGGGCCGCCGGTCGTAGGCGAACGTGACGCCTTCGAGCTCGACTGCATATTCGGGATGCGCTGGGGCGAGGAACGAGGCCGGCGCCGGCGCGGCGTGGGAGGACATCGGTTCGATTTTCTAAGAGCGGCGATTGTAGCGCAACGCAGGACGCGACACGCCGACGCCGTGCGGACGCCGGCATGCGCCGTCGGGCGCTCAGCCTTTGAGCAGCCGCTGCTCGGCCAGCGAAAGATTGCCCGGACGCCCGAGGAGCACCACCACGTCGCCGCCCTCGAACACCCAGTCCGGCCCGGGCCGCTGCGCGCGCGCGCCTTTGCGCCGCACGCCGGTGACCTCGACCAGGCCGTCGAGCTTGAGCATCGAGAGCACCTTGCCTCGCGCGTATGCACGCTCGGTCAAGTGCACGGACTGCAATCTCGGTTGCAGGTTGTCCGCTGCGTCCGCCATGTCGGACGCACCGTGAAAGAACCCCTTGAAGATGTTGTAGCGCTCGTCGCGAACGGCGCGGATGCGCGACAGCACGCGATTGAGCGGCACGCCGAGGTGCAGCAGCGAATGCGTTGCGAGCATCAGGCTGCCCTCGAGGACCTCCGGGACCACTTCCGCCGCGCCGGCGTCGAGCAGGCGCTCGAGCTCGCTGTCGTCGACCGTGCGCACGATCACCGGAAGCTCCGGCCGCGCTTCGTGCACGTGATGCAGGATCTTGAGCGCCGAGGGCGTGTCCGCGAAAGTGATCACGACGGCGCGCGCTTTCGCGAGGCCCGCCGCGAAGAGCGCCTCCTTCCGCGATGCATTTCCGTACACCACGGACGTGCCGTCGCCGGCGGCACCGCGGACGCGCTCCGGATCCGCATCGAGCGCGACATAGCCGATCTCCTCGGCCTCGAGCAGCCGCGCGAGGTTCTGGCCGCTGCGGCCGAACCCGCAGATGATGACGTGCTGCTGCCGGGCCATCGTCGTCGCCGCAATCCGCGTGATCTGCGCGGCGCGCGCCAGCCAGTCGTTGGCAGTGAGCCGGCGGACGATTTTCTCCGCGTACTGGATCACGAGCGGCGCCGACAGCATCGACAGCACCATCGCCGCGAGCACGACTTGCGTGATCGTGGGCGACAGGATCTTCTGCTCGCGCGCGAGGGCGAGCAGCACGAGCGCGAACTCGCCGGCCTGACCAAGGTAGAAACCATTGCGCAGCGCAGTGCCGAGCGTCGCGCCGAAGGCGCGCGACAGGATGACAACGAGGAGCAGCTTTGCGACCACGGGCAGGATGAGCAGCACCACCACCCAGACGATGTTCTCGCCCACCACGGCCAGGTTGAGCGCCATCCCGACGGTGACGAAGAAGAGTCCCAGCAGCACGTCGCGGAACGGCTTGATGTCCTCTTCCACCTGGTAGCGGTACTCGGTCTCGGCGATCAGCATGCCGGCGAGGAACGCGCCCAGCGCGAGCGAGAGGCCCGCGATCTCGGTGAGCGCCGCGAGCCCCAGCGTGATCAGCAGCAGGTTGAGCATGAACAGCTCGGAGCTTCGCTGCCGCGCGACGACGTGGAACCACGCGCGCATGGGCTTCTGCCCGGCGAACAGGATCAGGGTCAGCGCGACCGCCGCCTTCACCGCCGCGAGGCCCAGCTCCTCCGCGAGGTCGCCCGCGCGCTTGCCGAGCGCGGGAATGATGATGAGGAACGCGACGACCGCGAGATCCTGGAACAGCAGGATGCCCATGATGTCGCGGCCATGCGGCGTCGCGAGCTCCATCTTCTCTGCGAGCATCTTCGACACGATGGCGGTCGAGCTCATCGCAAGCGCGCCGCCGAGCGCGAACCCCGCCTGCCAGCCGAAGCCGACGAGATGAACGACCACCATGGCGAAGAGCGTGGTGATCGTGACCTGCGCGAGCCCCAGGCCGAACACCGCGCGCCGCATCGTCTTCAGTTGCGGCAGGCTGAATTCGAGGCCGATGGAGAACATCAGGAAGACGATGCCGAACTCGGCGAGATCGCGCACGTCGGCGTTGTCCGGGACCCAGGCAAGCGCATTGGGCCCGACGGCCATTCCGACGATCAGATAGCCGAGGATCGGGGGAAGCCGCACGAGCCGGCAGACGACGACCGCGACGACAGCGCAGCCGAGCAGGACCAGAATCAGTTGCAGCGTCTGCGGCATCGGGCGATTTCCAGGCGGGGCCGTATTGAATCGGCCCTTGAAGCGACGATCGAATGTAGCACGGTCACGCTCGGTTATACTTCGGCGAAAGGGCCGTCTCCCGCGTGAGCAGCACGGCATCGAAGCGCATCCCATGAGCGTTCCCGCATCTGCCGCCTCCCCCACGGCGCCCGCTCGATCCGTCGTCGATTCCGCGCACGTGCTGTCGCTCGCACGGGACGTCCTGTCGACGGAGGCCAACGCGATCACCACGCTCGCGGCGCGGCTCGGTCCCGCGTTCGTCGACGCCGTCGAGCTGATTCTCCATTGCGGCGGGCGCGTCGTCGTGTCGGGCATCGGCAAGTCGGGCCACATCGCGCGGAAGCTCGCGGCCACGCTCGCGTCGACCGGCACGCCCGCATTCTTCGTTCATCCCGCGGAAGCCTCGCACGGCGACCTCGGGATGATTGCGCCCGGCGACGTCGTCGTGATGCTCTCGAACTCCGGCGAGTCGGACGAACTCCTCCTGCTGACGCCGCATCTCAAGCGGCAGGGCGCAAAAATCGTCGCGCTGACCGGCAACGAGCAATCGTCCCTCGCGCAAGCCGCCGATGTTCACCTCGACACGGCAGTCGATGGCGAAGCGGGTCCGCTCGGCCTCGCGCCCACGGCCAGCACGACGGCGATGCTGGCGCTGGGCGACGCGCTCGCCCTGGTGCTGCTCGACGCGCGGGGCTTTTCGGTCGAGGACTTCGCCCGCTCGCACCCCGGCGGCCCGATCGGTCGTCGTCTTCTCACCCGCGTGCGCGATGTGATGGTGAGCGGCAGCGCGCTGCCCATCGTCGGCACGGACGCGACGCTCGGCGACGCCGTGGTGGCGATGAGCGGCAAGGGCATGGGCATGACGGCGGTGGCCGATGCGGCCGGATGCGTCGCCGGCATCTTCACCGACGGCGACCTTCGCCGCTGCTTCTCGCACGTGCGCGACCTCGCGAGCGTGGGGGTGGCCGACTTCATGACGCGCAATCCGCGCACCATCGGGCCCGACCGTCTCGCAATCGATTGCGTCGAACTGATGGAGCAGGCGCCCAAGGTGACGGTGCTGCTGGTCGTCGACGACGCGAGGCGCCTGGTCGGCGCGCTCCACCTGCACGATCTTTTCCGCGCGCGAGTGGTCTAATGGCTTCGCCGCTGCCGAATGCGCAGGGCATTCGTCTGCTCACGTGCGACGTCGACGGCGTGCTGACGGATGGACGCATCTACGTCGACGACGACGGCCGCGAGCAAAAAGCGTTCAACGCGCTCGACGGGGTCGGACTCAAGCTCCTGATGAAAGCCGGAATCGACGTTGCCTGGATCACCGGAAGCCGTGCGCCGGCCGTGCTGCACCGCGCCCGGTCGCTGGGCGTCGCGCGCGTGATCCAGGGCGCCGAGGACAAGCTCACGCCCTGGGAGACGCTGCTGCAAGAGCTCGATTTGCCGCACGCGGCGTGCGCGCACATCGGCGATGACCTGCCGGACATCCCTGTCCTCGCCCGTTGCGGCTTCGCGGTGTCCGTGCCGCATGCGCCGGCCGCGGTCCGCGCGCAAGCGCATTTCGTCACCCTCCGCGAAGGCGGCATGGGCGCGGTGCGCGAGCTGTGCGAAATGATCCTCGCGGCGCGGACATGACGGCACACGTAGCTGCATGACACCGAAGCGTCCCCGCCTGCTCGACCGGCTGGTGTCGTGGTCCCCCGTGCTGTTCCTGGGAGGGCTCGCGGCCCTCACGTATTGGCTCGATGCGCAGGTGCTGTCGTCGGGGCGGCGCGACGACGGATCCTCGCGCCACGATCCCGACCTCTTCATCGAGCACTTCAGGGCGGTGACGTTCGACGCCGACGGCAGCGTGCGGCAAATGCTCGCGGCAACCCGCGCCGAGCACTTTCCCGACGATGGAAGCGTCGATCTCGTCGCACCGGTGTTCGAGGTCACGGAGCCCGGCAAGCCCCGTCTCGCGGTGACGGCGAGCAAGGGCACCGTGTCCGGGGACCGCGAGACCGTCACGCTGCGCGGCAACGTCCGCGCGAAGCGCGACGCCGCGCCGGCAACCAAGCCGGGCGAAGCTCCGATCGGCGCGGCGACGTTCACCACCGATAAGCTGCGCGTGATTCCGAAGCAGCAGCTTGCCGAGACGGACGCCCTCGTGACGATCGAGGAGGCGCGTGGAATAATCTCCGGCGTCGGGATGGTGCTCGACAACAACGCGCGCACGGTGAAGCTCAAGTCCTCGGTGCGCGGGACCCTCCAACCGGACAAGCCAGCGAAGTGAAGTCCTCCCCCGCAACCCGGATCGTGCGGCAACGCGCCGCGTGCACTGCCATGGCCGCGATCGTCGCAACGGCTGCGCTCGTCGCATTGCCGGCGGCGGCAACGCAGAGCGACCGCGACAAGCCGATCACGTTCGCGGGAGATGCGGGCGACGCCAATCTGCAGGCCCGCGGCGGGGCTCTCACGGGCAATGTCATCATCACGCAAGGCACGCTGTCGATACGGGCGGACCGCATCGTATTCAAGCAGAACGCGGACAACTCGCTGTCGGCCACCGCCTACGGCAATCCGGTCGAGATCCGGCAGAAACGCGACGGCGTCGACGAGTACTACGAAGGGTACGCGCAAAGGATCGAGTACGACGGCACGAAGGACCTGGTCGAGCTCTTCGATCGCGCGCTCCTGAAGCGCGGTCAGGACGAGATCCGCAGCAATTACGTCTCCTACAACACCGCGACCGAAGTGTTCAAGGCCGAAGGCCGCGCCGGCACCACGCCGGATCCGGCGGGACCGGGAGCCCGCGTGCGCGGAATGTTCCAGCCCCGGTCGGAATCCGTGGGCAAGGACAAGGCGAAGGATGGCGCGCAGGACAAGGCCGCGCCGAAGGACAAGGGCACCGCAAAGGACAGCGCCAAGGCCGGCACGCCGACCGCGGCCGCCCCACCGGTCACGCTGCGGCCGGCAGGCGACCTGGTCGCCCCCGCGGCAAAGTGAGCGCCGACGCCGCGCCCATCGAGCAGCGGGCCTCGAGCCATCTCGCGTGCTCGCGGCTCGAAAAACGATACAAGTCGCGAACGGTCGTCCACGACGTGTCGCTGCACGTCGCGAGCGGAGAAGTGGTCGGCCTTCTCGGCCCCAACGGCGCCGGCAAGACGACCTGCTTCTACATGATCGTCGGGCTCGTCGCCGCGGACGGCGGCGTCATCGAGCTCGACGGACGCAATCTCTCGCGCATGCCCATCCACACCCGCGCCCGCCTCGGCCTGTCCTACCTGCCGCAGGAGGCGTCGATCTTCCGCAAGCTTTCGGTCGCCGAGAACGTCCGCGCCATCCTCGAGCTCCAGGACCTGGACGCGGACACGCTCGCCAACCGCCTCGATGCGCTGCTCGACGACCTGTCGATCTCGCACCTCGCCAACGCCACGGCGCTGTCGCTGTCCGGCGGCGAGCGCCGCCGCGTCGAGATCGCCCGCGCCCTTGCCACCCGGCCGCGGTTCATCCTGCTGGACGAGCCGTTCGCGGGCGTCGACCCGATCGCGGTCCTCGACATCCAGAAGATCATCGGATTCCTGAAGGAGCGCGGCATCGGCGTGCTCATCACCGACCACAACGTGCGCGAAACCCTCGGCATCTGCGACCGTGCGTACATCATCAACGAGGGCCGGGTTCTTGCGTCGGGCGCGCCGGACGAGATTGTTTATAATGAAGCCGTCAGGAAGGTGTATCTCGGAGAGCATTTCCGGCTCTGAGATCGTCGACACCCGCCACGCATGAAGCAAACCCTTCAGCTCAAGCTCAGCCAGCACCTCACACTCACCCCTCAGCTGCAGCAATCGATTCGCCTGCTGCAACTGTCCACGGTCGAGTTGAATGCCGAGGTCGAGCGGATGCTGCAGGAGAATCCCCTGCTCGAGAAGGCCGAGGCCGAGGGCGACGACGAGCCGGCGCTGGCCGCATCCGCTCTTCCAGGCAACCTCGCCCCGGCGAGCGAACCGCCCACCCACGACGACGACCGCGCCGGCGGCAAGGAAGCGGGCGACGAGGTGCGGGAGCGCACGGAAACGGTCGAGCGCTCCGACTTCGAGGACTATTCCGGCGGCGATTCGGACTGGGGCGGCGGCAACTCGTCCGACGACGACGACGATGGCTTCTACCCGCAGCAGGTGGCGACGAACTCGCTGCGCGACCACCTGCTCTCGCAGCTCGCGGTGCTCAATCTCCCGCTGCGCGACCGCCAGCTCGTCGCCTCGCTGATCGATGCGCTGGACGAGGACGGCTATCTGCACGTGTCGCTCGAGGAGATCGCGGAGATGTTTCCGCCCGAGCTCGAGATCGACCCGGACGAGCTCTCGATCGCACTTTGCTATTTGCAAAGCTTCGAGCCGGCCGGCATCGGCGCCCGCGACGCGTCCGAATGCCTCGCGCTGCAGCTCAAAGCGCTGCCCGAGTCGACGCCGTTCCGTGCCGAGGCGCAGACGGTCGTGACCGAGCACCTGCCGCTGCTCGCGGCGCGCGACTTCGCGAAGCTGAAGCGCATCCTGCACACCGACGATGCCGGCGTGCGCTCGGTGCGCGCGCTCGTGATGAGCCTGAATCCGCGTCCGGGCGCGGCGTTCGCGAAGTCCGAGGCGAACTTCGTCATTCCCGACGTGATCGTCAAGAAAGTGCGCGGCAAGTGGGTCGCGGCGCTGAACGAGGCGGCGATGCCGAAGCTCCGGCTCAACCGCATCTACGCCGACATCCTCACCCGCAACCGCGACTCGTCGAACCAGCAGCTCTCCGCCCAGCTGCAGGAGGCGAAGTGGCTCATCCGCAACGTCCAGCAGCGCTTCGAGACGATCCTGCGGGTTGCGCAGGCGATCGTCGAGCGGCAGCGGCGCTTCTTCGAGCACGGCGACGTCGCGATGCGGCCGATGGTGCTGCGCGAAATCGCGACGATGCTCAATCTGCACGAGTCGACGATCTCGCGCGTCACCACGCAGAAGTACATGCTGACCACGCGCGGCACGTACGAGCTCAAGTACTTCTTCGGCAGCCACGTGGCGACGGATTCGGGCGGCGCGGCATCGGCCACCGCGATCCGGGCGCTCATCAAGCAGCTGGTCGCCGCCGAGAACATCAAGACCCCGCTCACCGACAGCCGGATCGCGGAGCTCCTGGGTGAGCAGGGGATCATCGTGGCCCGGCGCACCGTCGCCAAGTACCGGGAGGCGCTGCAGATACCCCCTGTCAACCTGCGCAAGACGCCGTGAGGGCGCCGCGACGGCGCCGTTTAAGGCACCCTTAAGCGCGAATCGAGGAGGATGCGATGAATTTCAGCCTCACCGGCCATCATTTGGACATCACGCCCGCGATCCGCGACTACGTCATGGCGAAGCTCGAGCGCGTAACCCGGCACTTCGACGACGTGATCGACGTCAACGTCGTCATGTCAGTCGAGAAGCTGCGTCACAAGGTCGAGGTCAACCTGCACACGCGCGGCAAGGACATCCACGTCGAGGCGATCGAGCCCGACATGTATGCCGCGATCGACATGCTGGCGGACAAGCTCGACCGCCAGGTGCTGAAGCACAAGGAGAAGCGGGAGTCGCACCGCCACGATGGCGCGAGCAAGCGCGATGGCACTGCGGCCGAGCCGGTGCAGGGCGCCCCGGGCGCTCCCCGCGCTCCGGGCGCCGCATCCGACTGAAGCGGTGGGTCTGGAATTGCTGCGCGGCAGATGAGCCAGATCGCGTCGTTGCTCCCGAGCGGCAACATCCTGCTCGACCTCGACGCGGGATCGAAGCCTCGTCTGTTCGAAGCCGTCGCAGCGCTGTTCGAGGCCAATCAGGGTCTCTCGAAGAAGGTCGTCATCGACAGCCTGCAGGCGCGCGAGAAGCTGGGCTCGACCGGGCTCGGGCAGGGCATCGCGATCCCGCACGGACGCATCCGCGGCCTCGCGGAGGCCAAGGGCGCGTTCGTGCGGCTCAAAACGCCGATCCCGTTCGATTCGCCCGACGGCAAGCCGGTCGCGCAGGTGTTCGTGCTGCTCGTGCCGGCGCAGGCGACCGAAAAGCACCTGCAGCTCTTGTCGGAGCTCGCGCAGATGTTCTCCGAGGCGAGCTTTCGCGATAACCTCGCGAGCCCGACCGACGTGAACGGCGTGCGCGAAGCGTTCGACAGCTGGGAGCCGGCTGCGTGAACGGCCGTCCCGCCCGCGAGCACGGATGACGGGGGAGCCCACGATGGCGCGGCAAGTCAGCGTCGAGCGCATCTTCGAGGACAACCAGGCACGGCTCGGTCTTCACTGGGTCGCCGGTCGCCAGGGCGGCAACCGGGTGCTGACGGGCGAGCAGGCGCTGAAGCCGACGATCGGCCAGGTTGGCCACATGAATTTCATCCACCCGTTCCGCATCCAGATCCTGGGCGCGGCGGAAGTCGCTTTCCTCCGCGCGCTGCCGGAAAGCGAGTTGCAGGCGTCGATCGACCGCCTCTTCACGCTCGACCTCGTCGCCATCGTGGTCGCCAACGGCGAGGCGGTCCCGGCACGACTGGCCGTGAAGTGCGACGCGCAGCACATCGGGCTCTTCACGTCGCTCCAGCCGTCGCCGCACCTCGTCGAAGTGTTCCGCCTGTACCTGTCGCGCGTGCTTGCGGAATCGACGACGCTGCACGGTGTGTTCCTGGACGTGCTCGAGATGGGCGTGCTGGTCACGGGGGCCTCCGCAATCGGCAAGAGCGAATTGGCGCTCGAGCTCATCTCGCGCGGCAACGGTCTCATCGCCGACGACATCGTCGAGCTCTATCGCATATCGCCGGACACGCTCGAGGGCCGCTGCCCGGCCGTCCTGCGCGATTTCCTCGAAGTGCGCGGGATCGGCATCCTCAACATCCGCACGATCTTCGGCGAGACGGCGGTGCGGCCGCGCAAGCTCCTCAAGTTCATGGTGCACCTCGAGGACCACAGCAACGAGGCGTTTTCCGAGCTCGACCGCCTGCAGGTCAACGCCACGTTCCAGGAGATCCTCGGCGTTCCCGTCCGCAAGGTCACCATTCCCGTCGCGGCGGGCCGCAACCTCGCGGTGCTGGTCGAGGCCGCGGTGCGCAATTTCGTGCTGAACCAGCGCGGCATCGACAGCACGAAGGAATTCATCGAGCGGCAGACGCAGCTCATGGAGGACGGCGGCTGACGCGAGTCCGCGTCTTCGCCTGCCAATGGATCTGCTGCTGATCGGCGGGGTTTCCGGCTCCGGCAAGAACGTCGCCCTCGGGGCGCTCGAAGATTCCGGTTACTACGCCGTGAACAACCTGCCGATGCCGCTCGTCGCCGCGACGGTCGCGCATCTCGCGCAAGCCGGGCGCGACCGCATTGCGATCGCTCTCGACGCCAAGACGGGTCCCGGGCTCGTCGGCCTCAACGACACGATCGCACGGCTGCGCGAGCTCGGCTGGAACGTCCGCTTTCTCTATCTCGACGCGAAGACGGAAACGCTCGTCAAGCGCTTTTCCGAAACGCGCCGGCGCCATCCGTTCTCGAGCGACTCGCGCACGCTCACGGAGGCGATCGACTACGAGCGCACGCTGCTGGCGGAGGCGCGCCCGCAGGGCTTCACGTTCGACACGAGCGATCTGCCGGCGGCCGCGCTGCGCGCGTGGATCCGGGACTTCGTCAGCGTCGACACGAGCCAGCTGACGCTCCAGCTCGAATCGTTCGGGTTCAAGCACGGCGTCCCGCTCGACGCGGATCTCGTGTTCGACGTGCGCTGCCTCGCCAATCCTCACTACGAGCCGGCGCTGCAGCCGCTGACCGGGCGCGACCTGCCGGTGGTGGCCTTCCTCGAGAAGGAGGCCGCCGTCGAGAAGATGTACGCCGACATCGAGCGCTTCATCTCGGACTGGCTTCCCGAATACGCTCGGGACAACCGCAACTATCTCACGGTGGCGATCGGCTGCACGGGCGGCCGACACCGCTCCGTCTATCTCGTCGAGCGGCTCGCCAAGGCTTTCTCGGGCACGAACCAGGTGCTGATCCGTCACCGCGAGCTCGACCGGTAGCAACCCGAGTCGCGATGACTTCGCTCTCGCGGCTGCCGCTCTTTCCGCTGCACACCGTCCTCTACCCCGGCAGCCGCCTGCCGCTGCGGATCTTCGAGCAGCGCTACATCGAGATGACGAAAGCCTGCCTGCGCGACGACAGCCCGTTCGGCGTCTGCCGGATCGTTCGCGGCGACGAGGTGCTGCCAACAGGCGGCGCCGCGCCCGAGTTCGCGAAAGTGGGAACGCTCGCCCGCATCGAGACGTGGGACATGCCGGAACAGGGCATCCTGCACGTCGGCGCCGTGGGCGGATCGCGTTTCGAGGTTCGCTCGCACACCGTGGGGCGCGACGGCCTGGTCGTCGCCCACCTCGCGACGTTGGCGGACGAGCCACACGTCGCCCTCGATGCACGTTTCAAGCCGCTCGCCGACCTTCTCGAGGTGCTGGTGGCGCGCGTCAGCGCGCATCAGCCGGCACCCGAGCGCGCATACGGCGACGCGTCGTGGGTCGGCTACCGGCTGTGCGAGATGCTGCCGCTCCCCTTGTCGACGAAGCAGAACCTGCTCGAGATCAACGATGCGGAAGTGCGGCTTGCATCGCTCCGCTCGTTTCTCACGCAGCACGGCGTCATGTAGTAGCCGCTCGTTCGCGTCCGTTACAATTCGACGTTCAGGCACGCAAAGAGGACGACCATGGCTGGCCACAGCAAATGGGCGAACATCAAGCACAAGAAGGCTGCGACCGACGCGAAGCGGGGGAAGATCTTCACGCGCCTCATTCGCGAGATCACCGTCGCCGCCAAGATGGGCGGCGCGGATCCGTCGATGAACCCGCGGCTGCGGCTCGCGATCGACAAAGCGACCGACCAGAACATGCCGAAGGACACGATCGAGCGCGCGGCCAAGCGCGGCGCCGGCGATCTGGAAGGCGTCGCGTACGAGGAAATCCGTTACGAAGGGTACGGCATCAACGGCGCGGCCGTGATCGTCGATTGCATGACCGACAACCGGACGCGCACCGTCGCCGACGTGCGGCACGCGTTCTCGAAGTACGGCGGCAATCTCGGCACCGACGGCTCGGTCGCGTTCCTGTTCAAGCACTGCGGGCAGCTCGTGTTCGCGCCCGGCACGGACGAGAACAAGCTGACGGAGGCCGCGCTCGATGCGGATGCCGAGGACGTGATCGCGAACGACGACGGCAGCATCGAGGTGGTCACCGGACCTTACGCACTCGCCGCTGCGAAAGATGCGCTCGTGAAGGCCGGTTTCAAGCCCGAGTTCGCGGAGCTCACCATGAAGCCGTCGACCGAAGTCGAGCTCGAGGGCGAAGATGCGGTCAGGATGCAGAAGCTGATCGATGCGCTCGAGTCGCTCGACGACGTGCAGGATGTCTACACCAACGCCGTGTTCGACTAGCCAGGCGCTGCCCTCGGCCGCCGGCGGGACCAAGCCCGCACGTGGATAGAGCGGTCGCCGCGCGCCGGATCCTCGGCATCGATCCCGGGCTGCGGATGACCGGCTTCGGCGTGATCTCGGTGGCAGGCAATCGCCTGACCTACGTGACGTGCGGCTGCATCAAGAGCGGCGACGGCGAGTTGCCCGCTCGTCTTCGCGTCATCCTGACCGACCTCGCGGAGGTGATCGCGCGTCATCGCCCCACCGAAGTCGCTGTCGAGAAGGTCTTCGTCAACGTGAACCCGCACTCGACGCTGCTGCTGGGACAGGCGCGCGGCGCCGCGATCTCTGCGGCGGTGCTCGCCGAGCTCCCTGTCGTCGAATACACCGCGCTGCAGGTGAAGCAGGCGGTCGTGGGTCACGGCAAGGCGGCGAAAGAGCAGGTGGCGGACATGGTCCGCCGCCTGTTGAGCCTGCCCGGCGCACCGTCCCCCGACGCCGCGGACGCGCTCGCCTGCGCCATCGCGCACGCGCACGGCGGGTTCGGCTATCGCGGGCTCGAGGGGACGGCGTATCGCGTGCGCCGAGGCCGGGTCGTCTAGCCCCACGCCCGATGCACCCCGGTGCCCGCCGACTCGCTCGCTGCTCCCCGCTCGTGCGCCGCCCCGCTGCGGTCATCTTCGACATGGACGGCCTCATGCTCGACACCGAGCCGTTGGCCGCGCGCGCCTGGGGCGAAGCGGCAGCCGCGCTGGGCGTGGACTTCGACATGGCACTCGCGCGTGCGATGATCGGGCGCAACTTCGCCGATTGCGCGACGATGCTGCGCGCACGCTACGCCGCCCCGTATCCCTTCGATGCCCTCCTTGGCAGCTGGCATGCTGCTTACGACGCGATCGTCGCGCGCGAGGGTCTCACGCTGAAGCCCGGTCTCCACGAACTGCTGGAGTGGCTCGAAGCGCAGTCGATTCCGCGCGCTGTCGCGACGTCGACTCGCCGCGAGCGCGCACGGGTCAAGCTCGATCTCACGGGTCTGCTGCCGCGTTTTCACGATCTCGTCGGCGGCGACGAAGTCGCGCGCGGAAAGCCGGCGCCGGACATCTACGTCGAGGCGGCGCGCAGGATCGGAATCGAGGTGGCGGCGTGCGTCGCCCTCGAGGACTCCGAGCCCGGGATTCGTGCCGCGCTCGCGGCCGGCATGGCGGCGATCATGGTCCCGGATCTCCACCCGCCGTCGACGGAGCTGGAAGCGCTCGACGTGGAGGTGTTGCCGTCGCTGCGCGAGGTGTTGCGCCGCCTCGCGGCGCTGCCGGCATGAGATAACGCCAGCGAGCGCGGCGCCTCGCGCGACCCCATGCGATAATCGCGCAGCTTTCGCGCCGCCCTCCCCGAGGCGTCCGCATCACGACCCGGATTCTCCACGCGCAATGATCGGCCGCCTCTCCGGCATCCTCGTCGAGAAGAATCCGCCGCAGATCCTGCTCGACGTGCAGGGTGTCGCCTACGAGGTCGACGTTCCGATGAGCACGTTCTACAACCTGCCCGCGACCGGCGAGCGCATCGCGCTCTTCACGCACCTCGTGGTGCGCGAGGACGCGCACCTGCTGTTCGGCTTCGGCACGGAGCAGGAACGTCGCGCGTTCCGTCAACTCGTGAAGATCAGCGGGATCGGCGCACGCACCGCGCTGTCCGTGCTGTCGGGCTTGTCGGTTGCCGAACTCGCGCAAGCGGTGACGATGCAGGATGCCGGCCGCCTCACGAAGATTCCCGGCATCGGCAAGAAGACCGCGGAGCGGCTCCTTCTCGAGCTCAAGGACAAGCTCGGCGCCGACGTGACGACCACCGTCGGCGTCCACCGGACGCCGCCCGCGTCCGCCGACGTTCTCCACGCGTTGCTCGCTTTGGGCTACAGCGATCGCGAAGCGGTCGCCGCGGTCAAGACGCTGCCGGAAGGCGTTGCGGTCGGCGACGGCATTCGCCAGGCGCTCAAAGTGCTGGCGAAGGTGTAGGCGCCGCGATCATGGCCATCGAGAACGACGAGCTCAACCGGCTGGTCAACGCGAAGGTCGCCGGCGTCCAGGAGGACGTGGTCGAGCGTGCGCTGCGGCCCCGGCTGCTCGACGAATACGTCGGGCAGGAGAAGATACGCGGCCAGCTGTCGATCTTCATCGAGGCCGCCCGGAAGCGCAAGGAAGCGCTCGATCACGTGCTTCTGTTCGGGCCGCCGGGCCTCGGCAAGACGACGCTCTCCCACATCATTGCGCACGAGCTCGGCGTGAACCTCCGCCAGACGTCGGGTCCGGTGCTCGAGCGCGCCGGCGACCTCGCGGCGCTGTTGACCAATCTCGAGGCGCACGACGTTCTGTTCATCGACGAGATCCATCGGCTTTCGCCGGTGGTCGAGGAAATCCTCTATCCGGCGCTCGAGGATTTCCAGATCGACATCATGATCGGCGAAGGGCCCGCCGCCAGGAGCGTGAAGCTCGACCTGCCGCCGTTCACCCTCGTCGGCGCGACGACGCGCGCCGGTATGCTTACGAATCCGCTGCGCGACCGGTTCGGCATCGTCGCGCGTCTCGAGTTCTACACCGCCGAGGAACTGACGCGCATCGTGACGCGCTCGGCGAGCCTGCTCAAGATCGGGATGGATCCCGACGGCGCGCTCGAGATCGCGAGGCGCTCGCGCGGGACGCCGCGCATCGTCAACCGCCTGCTGCGGCGGGTCCGCGATTTCGCGGAGGTCCGTGCGGGCGGCGTCATCACGCGGGATGTCGCAAGGGATGCGCTCGCGATGCTCGACGTCGATGCGTCGGGACTGGACGTGATGGACCGCAAGCTCCTGCGCACGGTGCTCGACAAGTTCGCCGGAGGGCCCGTCGGCGTCGACAATCTCGCGGCTGCGATCGGCGAAGAGCGCGACACGATCGAGGATGTGCTGGAGCCGTTCCTCATCCAGCAGGGGTTCCTGCAGCGCACGCCGCGCGGCCGCGTGGCGACCGTCCTGTCGTACCGGCACTTCGGCCTCACGCCGCCTTCACAGGCGGGCAGCCCGGACCTCTTCGCCGACGGGAGCACGCTTTGAGCGCCGGGCCGGACAACGGTGAGACCTTCCGCTTCCCGCTGCGCGTTTACTACGAAGACACCGACGCCGCCGGCGTCGTCTACTACGCGAACTATCTGCGGTTCATGGAACGTGCGCGCACCGAGTGGCTGGGGTCGCTTCGCGTCGACCTTGCGGAGCTCGAGCGTGGCCACGGAGTGCTCTTCGTCGTTTCGCGAGTGGAGATCGACTACCTTTCGCCCGCGCGCCTTGGCGACCTGCTCGAGGCGACGCTGACCCTCATCGAACTTGGCCGCGCCCGGATGGTCGCAATGCAGGACGTGACGCGGGGAGAGGATGTGCTCGCACGATCGCGGGTGACGCTCGCCTGCGTCGATCGCGCTACCTTTCGCCCCGCCCGCATTCCCGCCATGCTGACCGCCCCGCTCCACGCCCGACTGGAGACAACGAGTTGAACGTCGCCACCGACCTGTCCTTCCTTGCGCTCATTTCGCACGCTTCCGTCGTCGTTCAGGGCGTGCTGCTGCTGCTCGCGACCGCGTCGGTCTGGTCGTGGTGGCAGATCTTCCTCAAGATGTTCCAGTTGAAGCGCACAGGGCGCGACACCGACTCGTTCGAAAACGAATTCTGGAAAGGCGGCGACTTGAACGAGCTGTATCAAAGCTCCAGCAAGTCGCGCACCGGCAGCGGGCTCGAGCACATCTTCACGGCCGGCTTCCGGGAGTATGCGAAGCACCGCAAGCAGGGCAGCACCGCGGCCGTGACGCTGGACAGCGCCCGGCGCGCCATGCGCGCCACGTACCAGCGCGAGATCGACGCGCTGGATGCGCATCTCGCCGGTCTCGCGACGGTGGGATCGGTGTCGCCGTACATCGGGCTCTTCGGCACCGTGTGGGGAATCATGAATGCGTTTCGCGGGCTCGCGAACGTGAGCCAGGCGACGCTCGCGAACGTTGCGCCGGGCATCGCCGAGGCGCTGATCGCTACGGCGATCGGCCTCTTTGCCGCCATTCCGGCGGTCGTCGCATACAACCGCTACACGCACGACGTCGATCGCCTTTCCGTTCGTTACGAGACCTTCATCGAGGAGTTCTCGAACATCCTGCAACGCCAGGGCTAGCGAGGGTACCGATGCCGCGCGCGCGAAAGTCGATCAACCAGATCAACGTCGTCCCGTACATCGACGTGATGCTGGTGCTGCTCGTCATCTTCATGGTGACGGCGCCCCTCATCACCCCTGGGTCCATCGATCTGCCGTCGGTCGGCAGCAAGCTCGCGGTTCCGGCCGAGCCCATGCAGGTGACGCTCGGCAAGGATGGCGCGTGGACGCTCGAGGACAAGGGGGCGAAGGCGCCGCCCATCAAGGTGTCGCTCGACGAGCTCATCGCGCGCGTGCAGGCGAAGCAGACGAAGTCGCCCGAGCAGCCGGTCGTGATCGCGGCGGACGGCGGTGCGCGTTACGAGGACGTGATGAAGGTGCTCGACCGGATGCAACTCGCCGGCGTGCAGAGAGTCGGGCTGCTGGCGCGGCCCGCAGGGAAGTAAGCCGGAAGCAGCATGGGCTTTCGTCCGGGAGCGCCGTCGTCGCCGGTGAACGACCCCCAGGCTCACGTCGTTCGCTGCCCCATGAGGGACACCTGTGCGAGCACGGCGAAGCCAAGGCCCGAGGCGCGCGGCTGCGAGCGCCGGTGGCGGCCGACGCGTCGAGGCAGCCGATTTCGTATTCGGTTACGGAGGCCGCGCACCGCGCGCTTCGGGCTGCCGCGCGCGCGCTGACGAGCGGTCATGGCAACGAGGGATCGCCCGCGAAAACCTGCGCGGATGTCGGGGCAATGGCCGGCGTTGGCGCTCGCCATTGCCGTTCATCTCGCGTTCATCGCGGTGCTCGTCTTTTCGCTGCGTTGGCAGAACCGCCCTCTAGAACCCGTGACGGTCGAGCTCTACGCGCCTCCGGCCAAAGTCGTCGCGCCCGAGCCTGCGGCGATACCTCCACCGCCGCCTCCGCCTCCTCAGCCCGAGCCGGCACCCGAGCCCAAGCCCCCGCCGACGCCGGAGCGGGAGCCGCCGCCGAAACCTGCACCGCCGCCCGAGCCGCCGACGAAGACGGTGCCGAAGCCCGAACCGAAAGTCGAGAAGCCGGATACGCGCGCCGCGGACATCGCGCAGAAGGCGCGCAAGGAAGAGGAGGACCGCAAGAAAAAGGAGCAGGCTGCGCGCGAGAAGAAGGAGCGAGAGCAACTCGCGCGCGAGGCCTTGCGCGAGCAGGCGGCGCGGGAGAAGAAAGACCGCGAGAAGAAGGAAGCCGACACGAAGGAAGCCGAGCGCAAGAAGCGGGAAGCCGATCAGCGTGTCGCGGAAGCGAAGGAGCGTCAGGCGCGTGAGGCTGCATCCATGCGCGCTCAGGCGGAGCGCGAGCAGTCGACGCGCGCGCAGCAGCAGAAAGCCGATGCCGATGCCGCGGCGCGTTCGCGCGCCGAGGCGGACTACGTCCGCCGCATCCAGAGCAAGGTCAAGGGCAACGTCGTGCTGCCTCCGGACATCCCGGGCAATCCCGAGGCGATCTTCGACGTCGTCCAGCTTCCGACCGGCGAGATCATCGATGCGGTGCTGCGCAAGTCGAGCGGCGTGCGCGCGTACGACGACGCCGTGCAGCGCGCGATCGTCAAATCGTCGCCGCTGCCGCGACCGGATCGGCCGGAGCTGTTCCAGCGAACGTTGACGCTGAAATTCCGCCCGAACGATTAGGCGGGAGTGCGCATCAGTAGTCGGTAGGCTTCTTGTCGATGATCTGGAATGCCGCCCAGCTCCAGTCGGCGCGCTGCTCCACCAGGTGGCGGAGCGCGATCGTGTACACGGAGTGGCCTGTCGTGAGGATGAGATTGCGGCCGTCGGCGTACTCGGACGTCGGCACGATCAGCGTCTTGACGGTCAGCGGCTTCTCGGGGCGCGACGGCGGCGGCAGGTAGAGCGCGTCGAAGCGCGAGCCCATCATCGACACGTCGACGCCGTTCACGACCATTCCCATCTCTTCCTTCGCTGCGCGCCGGGCGTGCACGGTGATGGGAACGATGCGATCCGCAATGATCGACACGCCCGCCTCGACTTCGTCGTTCGAGACCTTGTTCAGGCGGCGCACGGCGCCCAGCACCCACTCGACCGCATCCGTCTGCCTGATCGCGACGAGCGCGCCCAGCACGAGGCTCTGCCCGATGCCGCCGGAAGCTGCGATGCGTAGACCTGCCACGCTGCGATCCTTCACCTGCCATGCCTGGTCATTGACGGGTACGATCGAGGCGGTGAGCGAGTCGTGCTCATCGGGTACGTGGGGCCGGCGGGCGCGCGGACTGTCGGCCACGGCAAACACTTCGATCTGCTCGCCGCCGTCCGCGTCGTTCGCGGGCTCGACCAGCTCGCGCGGAGAAAGCTCGAGGCAGATGCGCGCGAGGCCGACGCGCACTTTCGCGGAGACCGTCATCGGCAACCGCGGTGAACGGCGGAGATCGCCGTGCAGGTTGGGCGCGACGACGGGACGCACTTTTTCGAGGATGGCGATGCGCTGCAGGTTGACGGCGGCGGCCCCGCCGGGCTCGCCGATGTCCGCCTGGCGGATCGCGTGCAACGCGCGCTCGAGCTGGTCGGCGAGCGGTGTCGTGTCGAGGAAGTGGAGCGTGGGTCCCGATTCGTTGCCCGTCCGGCGCACGAGCCCGCGCTTGCTCGCGAGATCGACGTAGAAGCCCTCCGACGTGCGGGGCACCGTTTCGAATTCGAGCTTGCGGCCCCACGCGCGCACCTGCGCGCTCGCCCAATCGATCTCCGCGGGCGACAGGCTGCCCATGTTGAGCTGCTGGATCAGGAGCGCATAGATGTATTCCTGCTCGGTGCTCCACTGCATGGCGCCCGGTCCGGCGCTCGGCAGCGCAACGGTGACCTCCGCGACACCGAGCTCGACCGCGCGGGCGTAGAGCTGATGCAGGTTCGTCCACTTCGCAGGAATCCACCGCTCGTGCCGGAACGCACGGAGCTTCGCATCGGTGCCGTGATAGTGAAGAAGCCGCGCAAAGAGCTGCGGGATGATGGGCTTCCAGCGCGGATTCGACGTGTCGGCCAGCGCCCGCTCGAGCGATGTCTGGTAAGCGTAGACGAAGCCCTGGCTCATTTCCTGCGCCGCTTGCCACCCGCGGTCGGCGACGCGCGAGGAGCGGTCGAGGTTTTCGACGTACTGCTTCACGAGCTGGCGACGGTCTGCGCCGAGCGCGGTATCGAGGAACTGAATGGCGGCGACGCGGTTGTGGTCTACCGGCCGCGCGGACTGCCGCATGCCGTCGAAAACGCGCATCACCTGGTGCTGACGCGCAATGACGTCCTGGGTCGGCAATTGCCGCAACCACGTGGAGACTGAGCGCGCGGAAATCAGCGGATCGGCGTCGTCCTTGGTCGGAGCAGTGAGGAAACCAAACATGTGGGCGGCCCGGTTGTTGCGCTTGTTATGCGATGACTTCGCGGCGAGGGGCATCGCCCTCGTGGCCTAGGCTACAATTCCACGTTCGCCGATCGTTCGTGACCGGGTCGTGCCGGTACCAGGCGGCGATCTCCGGCCTTTCGGCGTACGCATTCAACAAACTCATTTCCAGGTTCCCATGTCGTTTCGTCCGCAATTCCGTGCTCCATTCGCGCCCCACGCGCGGGCGCGGCTCCCCGTATTGCTTGTCGCCTTGCTGACGGCCGGCGCGAATTTGGCCATCGCCCAGTCGCCGGGGAGCGCCCCCGAGAAGTCTCCGCCGCTTTCGTCCACTACAACGAGCAAATTCGGTGCCAACGTGACTGAACTTCAGATCGTGGATCAAAAACCCGGCACAGGTGCCGAAGCCGTAAGCGGCAAAGCGGTGATTGTGCACTACACCGGCTGGCTTTACGACCCTGCCGCCCCTGACGGGCATGGGACGAAGTTCGACAGCTCACTCGATCGCGGCATGCCGTTCGGCTTCTTCCTCGGCGGAGGAAAAGTGATCAAGGGCTGGGACGAAGGGATCATCGGCATGAAGGTCGGCGGCAAGCGCACCCTAGTGATTCCGCCTAGCAAGGGCTACGGCGAGCGAGGTGCGGGCGGCGTGATCCCGCCGAACGCGACGCTCCTGTTCGACGTCGAGCTGCTCGAAGTCAAAAGCTAGCGCCTCGTACGGCCGGATGTTCGGCCGCCGCCTTACCAGTACGTCTCGACCGTCACGTGGCCGGGCTCGCGACGCCGATGGCGACGCATGCCGCGCGCGGCAAGCGCCTGCTGGGTGTCGTCCACCATCGCCGGATTGCCGCACAGCATCGCGTGCGAATTCTCGGCGCCGAGCGCCGCTCCGGCGCGGAACTCGAGGCTGCCGTCGACGATTGCGGCGGGGATTCGCCCACCGAGCGCACCGGGATGGGTCTCGCGGCTGACCATCGGGATATGGGTGAATGCACCCGGATGCGCGTTGCCGATCGCCGTGATCGCATCGCGATACGAGAGCTCGGCGGCATGGCGGACCGCGTGCACGAGCACGACGCGACCGAATTTCGTCCATGGTTCGGGCGTCCTCAGGATCGACAGGAACGGACCAAGCCCGGTGCCGGTGGCAAGGCACCACAGCACATCGGCGGCCGGGACTTCGTTGATCGTGAAGAACCCGTTCGCATTGCGCAGAAGCCATATCGGATCGCCGGGCGACAGCGTCGCAAGCTTCGGCGACAGCGGCCCCCCCGGGACGGTGACGAAGTAGAACTCGTGGGGGGCGCCGTCGGGCGCATTGACGAACGAATACGGCCGGCCGAGCATCTCCTCCTTCGACCCCGGCGGGGCGGGCAGCGCCAGTCGGCCGAACTGTCCCGCGACGAAGGTGACCTCCGGCGCGTCCACCTGAAGAGAGTGCAGGCGATCGGTCCACCGCACGTTGCCGGCGACCGTGCCTTTCACCCATTTGCTCATCGATGCCTCCTGGGCTCGCCGTGTGCTGCGCGGCGCGCAATCGATCGGCACCCGCCCGTCGTTCGCGCGTGGCGCCGGTCGCTCATTGCCCGCTAGGGGGCAGGTAAACTTTGACCATTATGCCCGCTCGGTCGACCCCTCCTCCGATCGCAAGATCGCGCCGCGGACTCCGCGTCTACGTAAGGCCGCCGCGCAAATCCGACGCCCCTTCCTTCGTCGCCGCCGTCACGGCAAGCCGGCCGCTCCATCGGGGATGGGTCCACCCTCCTGCGACTCCCGCGGGCTACGCCGCTTTCGTGCGCCGGTACGCGACGCTCGACAAGCGCGCCGGACCGCCGCCGAACCATGTGGGACTTCTCGTGTGCCGGCACGAAGACGATTCGCTCGTGGGCGTGTTCAACATCAGCGAGATCGTGCGGGGCCTCTTCAACAGCGGATACCTTGGCTATTACGCTTTCGCTGCTCATGCCGGCCACGGCTACATGACGGAAGGGCTCGAGCTCGTGCTTCGCGTCGCGTTCAAGGAGCTGCGGCTGCACCGGCTGGAAGCGAACGTGCAGCCCTCCAATGGGCGATCGCTCGCGTTCGTCCGCCGCGCAGGATTCGTGCGGGAAGGCTTTTCGCGCCGCTACGTGCGAATCGGCGGGCAGTGGCGCGACCACGTGCGCCTCGCCCTCCTGGCCGAGGATTGGCGCGCACGGCGCCGGAAAACGCGCGCGTGATCGGCCGCGGCGCGCTGGCGGCGCTCGCCCTCGCGGGGTGCGCCGCGACGATGCGGGCGGGGCAGGCGAAGGTCGTGCACGAGCATCCGTTGCCGTCGTACCAGATCCACGAAGAGTGCTTCCGGCTGGACGACGGCGACCGCGTCGAGTTTCGCTTCGAGAGCACCGAGCCCGTCGACTTCAACCTGCACTACCACGAAGGCAACGCGGTGGTGATGCCCATCTCCCGCGAGAAGTCGACCGAGCATGCCGGCGTGTACCTCGCGACGCTCGCCCAGGACTACTGCCTGACGTGGGAAGCGGGCCCGGCCGGGGCGCTGATCGACTACCGGATTCTGATCAAGCCGGCGGCCGGATCCTGAGCGAAGGCAGCGCGACGCGGCAATCGCTGCGCTACCCGGTGAGCGTCAAAGATCGGTGTGCGTATAGCAGCGGCCGTGGTCCACCGGTGAGAGCACGAGCCTATCGACGATCTTCGTCGCGACCTCCGCGGGATCCTTGAGGAGTCCGTTCTCCTTGAAGCCGCGGAACAGCCCGACGCTTGGGAATTCCGCCGCATCGCGCGTGCGCGCATACGCCTGCATGCCGGTGTCGAAGATCCCCGGCCGCAGCGAAATGCAGCGAAATCGCGGCGCGCTGCACTCGGCCACGATCGCACGCGTCATCATCTCCAGTGCGGCCTTCGACATGCCGTAAGCGATCATCCCGGGAATCGCCGACTGAGCGGCGCCCGACGAAATGTTGATGATCCGGCGCTCGACCGAATCGTCGGGAAAGCTGCGGAAGAAAAGATCGGCCATGACGACCGGCGCCGCTGCATTGGTCGCGAACGCCGACGCGATGGCGCTCGCATCGAGACGACCCACGAGCCCGACCGGCGTCGCGACCGCGGCGTTGTTCACGAGCGTGACCGTGGTCGGCTTGCCCGCCGCAATGAGGCGCAGCGGGGGCGTGATTGCGGCGGCGAGAAGCGCGGGCTGCGAAAGGTCGCACGCGGCGAGATGGAAGCGCTCGCTCCGAAGGCGCGGGCTTGCGGCGCGGCCGACGCCCAGCACGGTGAAGCCGCGGTTGAGCATCGCGACGGCGAGCGCCTCGCCAAGTCCGCGCGACACACCCGTGACGATCGCTGCATGCATGCGTTTTCTCCGTCGATCAGCGCTGGCCGTACGACAGCAGAAGCCACAGGACGATCAGCGCACCGATCACGAGCAACGCGACCTTCCACGGGCTCTTCGGGTATTCGCCGCGAATGGCGCCGGTGACGCCGTTCATCGCGCATTGGAACACGCGCGCGCCGTACGTATACGACAGGAACCACACCGGCGCGAGGATGTGCTTGAACGTCTGTCCCGAGTAATCCGCGTGGACGACGAGGTTGCGAAATGTGTCGCCGGGGACCTGTTGCGCGCATAGCGCCTGCAGCTTGGCTTCCATCGCCTCGCGTGCGCGTGCGGCGGCTGCCGCGAGGTCGATCTGGTAGCGCTCGACGATCCAGCCGGCGACAAAGCCGGGATCGTACGGCTTGAGCTCGGTCGTCGGAAACGGCTCGATCCCCCGCAGCAGTGCGGGGTGGACGCCCACGGACGCGCAGACGAGGTCGTCGTCGAAAAAATGCTGCACGCGCCCGGAGGCGGGCTCCCAGCGCACCTGCCGTACCTCACGCGTCTGCATCCGGCCGTCCCGCTCGTAGGTTTCCGTCGTGTAGTAGTAGTGCCCGGCTTCCGCGGTCCATTGCGCGTTAACCTGCGCGTCGAAGGTCCAGTACGGAAGGTAGATGCCGCGCACGGTGTCGGTCAGCGCCTTTCGCTTCAGCGCCGACGGCGCGAGCCACAGCTTGCCATACCACGCGCGGATGCGATCGCGCGCGTCGGGTTCGCTCACGCGGAACGGCAGGACGCTCTCCGGCCTGTGCGAGGGCGCCGTCTCCGCGTAGGGAACGAGCTGCGCGGAGCCGCAGAACTGGCAGTTCTGCGCCTGGCGTGCCGGGTCGAGCACCGAGATCGCGTTGCAGCTCTGGCACTTGACCTCGCGCTTTGCGATCTCCGTTCGAAGCGCACCCGCGGCATCCGGTGCTGCATCACGCAGCGCCGCGAGGAGATCGTGTTCCGCGATCTCGCCCGTTGGATCGAGCTTCGCGGCCGACTCGGTTCCGCAGAACGGACAGACGAGCTTGCCCTTCGCGGGATTCCACACGGCTTCGCCGCCGCACGCGGGGCAGGCGAACTTCGAGAGGGCGACGTTTTCCGCCAAGGAACCTAAAGCCGGCCGCTCACTGGATCACGTAACCGATCACGTGCCAGGCGTAGTCGGGCCCGACCTCCAGCATCACCTCCTCGCGCGCGTCGATCTGGTTCGCAAACGAGGTGCGGAAGGCGACGATCGCATAGTTGCCGCCCTCCGGCAGGCCAACCCCCGAATTGGCAAACGCCGTATCGGCGACGGCGCGTTGAACCAGAACCCCGCGCGCCTCACGCTCGCGCTGGATCTTCTCGATCCAGTAGGTGGGCGAGAAGGCGCTTCGGAATCGCTCTCCGGCGGCCTTCCAGCTCGCTTCCGCGTCGAGCTTGTCGACCAGCGCCAGCCAATCCCGCGCCACCCGCTGGGCTGCGGCTGCACGCGGGTCCTGCGCCCGCGCCGCCTGCGGCACGAGCGCCGCGCACAACAGGAGTGCGAGCGCTCTGCGCCGCGCGCGATCGGGGCCGTATCCCATCTCAGGCGCTCAGGAAAGCATCGACGGCCGCGCGCGTGATGCGCCACTGCGAGCCGATCCGCTTGCCCTTGAGGTCGCCCGAGTCGAGGCTCTGGATCACGTCCGATTCCTCGACGCCGAGCACCTTTGCGACCTGCGCCGGCGTGAAGAGCTCGGGCGTCGTTGCCGCCGCGGTCGCGGGTCCCGGCACGGGCGGCGTCGACTGCCCCATGAGGCCCCCGCCCTGGTTCATCATCTGCTGCGCCATCGCCATGCCGACCGCCATCTCCGCAGCCATCCCGCCGGGGCCGCCGTTGCCTTTCTCGAGGCCCTGGGCCATCTGGAACTTGACGTAGTCGTTGAGGTTGCCGACCGCCGCCATGCTCGAGCGCTTGTCGATCGCCTGCTCGACTTCCGGAGGCACCGAGACATTCTCGACGATGAACGTCGTCATCTCGAGGCCGTACTTCGCGGCAATCGCCGGGTTGATGAGCGGCAACAGCGCTTCGCCGAGCTCCGAGTACCGCGACGCGACGTCCATCGCGGGGATCTTCGCGCCGGCCAACGCATCGGAAAACACGCTGACCAGGCGCGAGCGCATCGCGTCGGCGAACTCGTCCAGGCGGAAGTGGTCGTCGGTACCGGCGACCTCCTTCAGGAATCTCCTCGGGTCGATGACGCGGAAGTCGTAAGTGCCGTAAGCGCGCAGGCGAACGACCCCGAAATCGGCATCGCGCATCATGACGGGATTCGCCGTGCCCCACTTGTTGCCCGTGAACACGCGGGTGACGACGTAGTAGACGTCGGCCTTGAACGGGCTTTCGAGCCCGTACCTCCAGCTCTTGAGGTTCGTGAGAATGGGAATGTTGTCGGTGGTGAGCGTGTGCTTGCCGGGACCGAACGTGTCGCCGAACTCTCCCAGATAGACGAACTGCGCGACCTGCGACTCCCGCACGATGAGCTGCGCGCCGCGCTTGATCTCCTTGTCCTCATCGGGGAAGCGGAACGACAGCGTGTCGCGCGAATCGTCCGTCCATTCGATGATGTCGATGAACTGTTTTTTCAGGAAATCGATGATCGCCATCGCGGGTGTTCCTCCTGTGGACTTTTAAGCGGCAACCGCCTATTTCTTCTTCGCGGCGGCGAGGCGCGATGCCTGCAATTCGCCGTTCGCAATCTCGCTTTCGAGCCGCTGCGCCGGCAACGCGCCGGGAACGACGCTGCCGTCGGCGAAGACCAGCGTCGGCGTCGCGCTGACCTTGAGCTTCTGCCCGAGGTCGTGCGTGGCCGCGAGCGGCGTGTCGCAGTCCCCGTTGTTCTGCGGCAGCGCGCCGGACGCGAAGAACGAATCCCAGGCCTTCGCCTTGTCCGGCGAGCACCAGATCATCTTGGACTTGCGCGCGGCATCGGGATGCAGCTGATCGATCGGATACAGGAAGGTGTAGATCGTCACGTTGTCGATGCTCTTGAGCTCGTTCTCGAGGCGCGCGCAGAACGGGCAGTCGGCGTCGGAGAAGATGGCGACGCGCCGCGAGCCGTTACCCTTGACCTTCTTGATCGCGAGATCGAGCGGCAGGCTGTCGAATGCGACCCGGGTGAGCTCGCGCACCTTCGCGTCCGTCATGTTCTTCTTGGTCGCCGTGTCGTACAGATTGCCGACGATGACGAACGAAACCCTGGCGTCGGTGTAGATCATCTGGTCGTCGAACATCACCTCGTAGAGCGCTCCATAGGGGCTCTTGGCGACGCTGCTTACGTTGACGCCGTCGAACTTCTGCTCGAGCAGCTTCTTCACCTGGGCAGCTTCCTTCGAGAGCGGCGCGGCCTTGTCGGAAGAAGCCTGCTGTGCGGCAACGTGCGCGGGAACGGCGAAAGACGTGCCCAACGCGAGCGCGAGCGCCGCCCATGTTCGGCGGCTGGGGGGATTGAGTTGGAATGGCATGAAGGAACTCCGAAAGAATCGTTAGCGTAGCGCGGATTGCGCAAGAACTCGTTTTGCGGGGGGCAGCCAGTCGACCGCAGTCATCCCCCAGTTGCGCGCGGCCCGTGCGAGCGGCAGCGAAGTGCCGAACAGCCTCGCGAGGCCATCGGTGACGTACTGCATGGCGAGCACCGGCGCCTTGCGTTGCCGGGCAAAGCGCTCGAGCAGCAGCGGCTCGCCCGGATCGGTTATGGGACCGCTGTCGCCGAGCACGGCGGCAAGGGCCTCAGCGTCGGCAAAACCGAGGTTGACGCCCTGCCCGGCCAGCGGATGAATGCCATGCGCGGCGTCGCCCACCAGCGCGACTCGATGCGCGACCGTCGTCGGCAGCGTCGAGAGTTGCAGCGGAAAGCCGGCCGCAGGCGTCATGGCCTGGAAGGCGCCGAGGCAGTGGCGACCGCGCGCCGCCACCCGCTCGGCGAGCGCATCCAGCGGCAAATCGAGCAATTCGCGCGACAAGGCATGAGGCGCCGACCAGACCATCGACACACGGCGCCCGGGCAAGGGCAACCAGGCGAGAACGCCGCCGTCGTCGTGGAACCACTGAAAAGCACGACCGAGATGCGCGCGTTCGCAGTTGAAATTGGCAACCACGGCGGTTTGCGCGTACGGCTTCGTTTCGGCAACGATGCCTGCCGCTGCGCGGACTTGCGAACGAAGTCCGTCTGCGCCGACGACCAGTCGGGCGCGAAGCGTGTCCGGGCCGCACTCGAGCACGCCACCCTG
>Ga0068864_100000229_pt1 | contig 50484 bp, 48 predicted proteins | sample KBSSwiS72_FD_66586 | JGI IMG/M metagenome (GOLD analysis project Ga0068864, IMG submission 66586) | Switchgrass rhizosphere microbial communities from Kellogg Biological Station, Michigan, USA - KBS Switchgrass S7-2 | ecosystem: Host-associated > Plants > Roots > Rhizosphere > Soil ...
GCGATGGCGGCATCCGGCGCCGCCGCTACCGCCGATGCCGCGCTGGCAGGCGGGACTCGCGCGGACCACGCACGTCGTGCTCTATGTCGCGTTGTTCGTGATGCCGCTCGCCGGCTATCTCGGCAGCGTGTTCAGCGGTTATCCAGTGAAATATTTTGGCGTGACGCTGCCGGCGTGGGGGTGGAAGGATCCGGCGCTCAAGGACCTGATGAGCGCTGCGCATTTTGCAACGAGCTGGATCCTGGCCGCCGCCGTGGCGCTCCACGTCGCCGGCGCACTGAAGCACTGGGTGATCGCGCGCGACGACCTCGTTGCGCGAATGGGCTTGAGACCGGTGAGGAGGTGAGAAGGTGAGGAGGTGAAGAGGTGAGGAGGTGAGGAGGTGAGGAGGTGAGGAGGTGAGGAGGTGAGGAGGTGAGGAGGTGAGGAAGTGTGATGCGGGCACCGGCGCTGCGGGTACGACTTCCTTACCTTCTCACTTTCTCACCTCCTCACTTGCTCTCCAGCGCCGTGACGGTTTCCGAAAACCCTTCGGTACGGGCAATGTCGGCGGCGGTTTTGCCGCGGTTGTCCTTGAGCGCCGGATTGGCTCCCGCCGCCAGCAGCGCGCGAACGGTGTCGGTCTTGCCGAAGCCTGCCGCCCACATCAGCGCGGTCAGGTCGTTGCTGTAGATGGCGTTCGGATCCACGCCACGCGCCAGCAGCATCGCCACGATTTCGGTATGGCCCGCCCCGGCGGCGTACGTCATCGCATTTTTCTGCAGGCGATCGAGCGCGGCCGGATCCGCGCCTTTGGCCAGCAGCTGCCTGGCGATATCGATGTGACCGCCGAACGCCGCGGCCATCAGCGGCGTGATGCCGTTGACCGCGGGCTGGTTGACGTCGGCGCCGGCATCGAGCATGAGCTGCGCCAGGTCGACGCGATCTTTCTTGAGCACGATAATCAACGCCGACTCGCCCAGCCGATTCCGCGCGTTGACGGCGGCGCCTTGCGCCAACGCGCGCTTCAGGCCCTCGGCATCCGCGTTGCGCGCGGACATGAGGAACCGCGCGTTGGTGGACAGGTTCTCTTCGGAAGGGCTCTGGCCAATAGCCGAAGTTGCAACGCAACATAACGTGATGGCCACCCATGTTTGCCAGCGAAAACACATGACCTGCATCCTTTCATTCCGGGGCTGAAAGTTTGCGCTGCAATACAACATGTAGTTTTCAACAATAGGGAAAAGGACTATAAACCAATGGACGACTATGCGGTCGCCTCAAAGGCCTTCGCCGCGGTAGTCATTGCCATGCCTGTGGAAAAACAACCAGCTACGGGAGGCTCCATGCAATATCGTTCACCCATCACCGTTCTCGCGCTCGCCAGTGCATTCGCACTTGGTTGGGGCTCCGCCGTCGTCGCGCAGGAAACGCCTGGCGGCGCCACGACCACGGCGAAACCGATGTCCCCGAAGCTCGTGCCGGTCACGCAGCCGATGCTCAACGCGGCGGGAGGCCAGTCCAATAACTGGATCCACCCGAACGGCAGCTACGACCAGACCCGCTATTACCCCGGCAATCAGATCAACTCCGGCAATGTCGGCAAGCTGAGGCCGGCGTTCGTGTTCCAGACGGCCGTGCTCGAGTCGATGGAAACCGCGCCGATCGTGGTCAACGGCGTGATGTTCCTCACCACGTCGTTCAATCACGTCTACGCGATCGACGCCACGACGGGCGAGGAATACTGGCATTACAAGCACAAGATGGGACCGATCACGACGTTCTGCTGCGGGCCGAACAACCGCGGCGTGGCGATCGAAGGCGATCGGCTGTTCATGGGCACGCTCGACGCGAAGCTCGTCGCGCTCGACGCCAAGACGGGCAAGCTGTTGTGGGAAACGCAGATCGCCGATCCGGAGAAGGGTTATTCGGAGACGATGGCGCCCGCGGTGATCGACGGCAAGGTGCTGATCGGAACCAACGGCGGCGAATACGGCGTGCGCGGATTCATCAAGGCCTTCAACGCCGCCGACGGCAAGCTGATCTGGACGTTCTACTCGATCCCCGACAAGGGGCACGAAGGCGTATGGGCGGTCAACGACGCAACGGGCCGCGACATGCACCGCGATATCGCCGCCGAAAAGAAAATGCTGGCGGACAAGGGCGGCGACTTCTACCAGACGCTGGGCGGCGGCGTATGGATGACGCCCGCGATCGACCTGAAGACGCGCACGGTGTTCTTTCTCGCCGGCAACCCATCGCCGGATCTTTATGGCGCCATCCGTCCCGGCGACAATCTGTACACCAACTCGATGGTGGCGATCGACCTCGACAAGGGGACGTACAAGTGGCATTCGCAGTACATCGCGCATGACGTGTGGGACCTGGACGCCGTCAGCCCGGCGATCCTGACGCAAGCCAAGGACGCTTCGGGCAAGATGGTCGACGTGGTGATCCACGGCGGCAAGACGGGCCACATCTATGTGCACGAGCGCAGCACTGGCAAGATGATCCGATTTTCGGAGGCGATGATCCCGCAGGAAAACATGTGGGTGCTTCCGACGAAGGAGGGCGCGCGCATGCTGCCGGGCGCCAATGGCGGCGTCGAATGGTCGCCGATGGCCGTGAACCCGAAGACCCGCTTTGCCTACGCGGCGAACCTGCATCAGCCGATGACCTACCACGTGGAAGAAACACCCTATCCCGCCGGCAAGCTGTGGCTGGGTGGCGCGTTCAAGACGATCCCGAGCGAGCGGCAATCAGGCCGGCTGGTCGCGGTCAACATCGATACCGGCAAAGTGGCCTGGGGCGTGCAAACGGAGCAGCCGCTCATCGGTGGCGTCCTCGCCACGGCGGGCAACCTGGTCTTCAACGGCGAGGCCAACGGCTGGTTCAAGGCGTTCGACGCGGCGACCGGCAAGGAATTGTGGCGCTACAACTGCGGCGCCGGCGTCAATGCGCCCGCGGTGTCGTACATGGTGAACGGCAAGCAATACGTGGCGGTCGCGGCGGGCGGCAACAACCAGATCGACGCCAAGCGCGGCAATAGCGTATTCGTGTTCGCCGTTCCCTGATTCGCTCGACATTCGTCCATCCGCCGCTCCGCTGACCCGGGGCGGCTTTTTTTTGCCCTACAATGATTCGATGAAATTCCGATGGTTCTCCGCCGCAGCGGCCCTCGCCTTCACGCTGCCGGCATCGCCGTCCCTCTTCGCGCAATCCGCGCCGCCATCCAAGCCGCCGCAAGCCGCCTTGTGCGAGTCCTGCCACGGCCCCAACGGCAATGCGGTCATCGCGCAGAACCCGATCCTCGCGGGGCAGACGTGGCGCTACACCTACATCCAGCTCCAGGATTTCAAGGCGGGGCGACGCCAGGATCCGCAGATGACGCCGGTCGTCGCGGACCTCAGCCGCGACGACATGATTGCGCTCGGCAACTGGTTCGCCGCCCAAAAGCCCGTCACTAACCAGTTCAACGCCGATTCGGCCAAAGTGACGGCGGGCCAGAAAACATCCGATGCAGTGCTCTGTCCGATGTGCCATCTGGGCGGATTCATCGGCCAGAACGAGATTCCCCGGGTGGCGGGGCAGAACCACGACTACGTCGTCAAGCAGCTGCAGGATTTCAAGCACCGGCGACGCACCAACGACGCGGGCAGCATGACGAGCGTGGCGGGCACGCTGTCCGATGAGGACATCGAGAACCTCGCGCAGTACATCACGACGCTCAATTGACCCAAATGTTGCGGCGCGCAAGCCCCGCGGGCGCTTTGCCACATTGCTGTCGCGTTTGCGCCGCAGTATTCTAGACGTCCGCGTTCGCAGTATCCCCCAGCAGACCACCGCGCCAACCCGAAGGAGGAATCCGTGTCCGTCCAACTTTCGCTGACCGTCAACGGCAAGGCGGTGAGTGCCGCCGTCGATGCGCGCACCTTGCTTGTCGAGCTCCTGAGGAACCAGCTGGCGCTGACCGGCACGCACGTCGGGTGCGACACGGGCCAGTGCGGCGCGTGCACCGTGCTGCTCGACGGGCGCGCGGTCAAGGCGTGCAACATGCTGGCCGCCCAAGCCGGCGGCGCCAAAGTCCTGACCATCGAGGGGCTCGCGGCCGCTGACGGTACGCTGCATCCGATGCAGGCGGCGTTCAAGGACTGCCACGGCTTGCAGTGCGGCTTCTGCACCTCGGGCATGGTGCTGAGCGCGATCGATCTCGTGCAGCGGCATCCGAACGCGGACGAGAAGACGATCCGCGAGGAGCTCGAAGGCAACTTCTGCCGCTGCACCGGCTATCACAACATCGTCCGCGCGGTGCAGCAGGGCGCTGCCGCGATGGCGAAGTAGGAGACCACAGCGATGGGTGCCAATGATGCAGGACTGATCGGCCAATCCGTGCGCCGCAAAGAGGACGTGCGCTTTCTCACCGGTGCAGGGCAATACACCGACGATGTGACGTTTCCCCGCCAGACGTATGCGTATTTTCTGCGCTCGCCGCATGCGCACGCGAAAATCCGCCGCATCGATGCGGCCAAGGCGAAGGCCGCACCCGGCGTGCTCGCGGTGTTCACCGGCGAAGATCTGACCGGCGTGAATGGCTTGCCGTGCGGCTGGCTCATCACCGGCACCGACGGCAAGCCGATGAACGAGCCGCCGCATCCGGTGCTCGCGCAGGGCAAGGTCCGCTGCGTCGGCGATCAGGTGGCCCTCGTGGTCGCGGAATCCGCGCATCAGGCCAAGGACGCCGCGGAAACGATCGACGTCGACTACGAGATTCTTCCGGCGGTCGTGAACTGCGTGGAGGCGCTGAAGGCCGGCGCGCCGCAAATTCACGACCAGGCGCCGGGCAACAAGTGCTACACGTGGGCGCTGGGCGACAAGGCGGCGGTGGACGCGGCGTTCGCCAAGGCCGCGCACGTCACGAAGATCGACCTCGTCAACAACCGGCTGATCCCGAACGCGATCGAGCCGCGCGGGGCCGCGGCGTCGTACAACCGCGCCGACGAGTCGTACACGCTGTATGTATCGAACCAGAATCCTCACGTCGAGCGGTTGCTGATGACGGCGTTCGTCCTCGGCCTGCCGGAAACCAAGCTGCGCGTGATCGCGCCGGACGTCGGCGGCGGCTTCGGCTCCAAGATTTACCTGTATGCCGAAGAAACGGCGCTGGTCTGGGCGTCGAAAAAGGTCAATCGTCCGATCAAGTGGGCGGCCGATCGCAGCGAGGCGTTCCTGTCCGATGCGCATGGCCGCGATCACGTGACGCACGCCGAGCTCGCGCTCGACAAGGACGGCAAGTTCCTCGCGATGCGCGTGATCACGACGGCGAACATGGGCGCCTACCTGTCGACGTTCGCCTCCTGCATTCCCACCATCCTGTACGCGACGCTGCTGGCCGGCCAATACACGACGCCGGTCATCTATTGCGAAGTCACCGCGTCGTTCACCAACACCGCGCCCGTGGACGCGTATCGGGGCGCCGGCCGGCCGGAAGCGACGTTCGTCGTCGAACGCCTCGTGCATCAGGCGGCCGTCGACATGAACATTCCGCAGGACGAGATTCGCCGGCGCAACTTCATCCGTACCTTCCCGTATGCGACGCCGGTGGCGCTCACCTACGACACCGGCAACTACGACGCGACGCTCGACGAAGCGATGAAGATGGCCGACGTCGCCGGTTTTCCCGCGCGCAAGGCGGAGTCGGCCAAGCAGGGGAAATTGCGGGGCCTGGGGTACGCGTCGTACATCGAGGCGTGCGGCCTGGCGCCGTCGAACGTGGCGGGCGCGCTGGGGGCGCGCGCGGGACTGTTCGAAGCGGGCGAAGTGCGCGTCAATCCCACCGGCAGCGTCACCGTCTTCACCGGGTCGCACAGCCACGGCCAGGGGCACGAAACGACGTTCGCGCAGATCGTCGCGGCGAAGCTCGGCATCGACATCGGCAATGTCGAAGTCGTCCACGGCGACACCGGTCGCGTCCCGTTCGGGATGGGCACGTACGGCTCGCGCTCACTGGCGGTGGGTGGCACGGCGATCGTCAAGGCGCTCGACAAGGTGATCGCCAAGGGCCGGAAGATCGCCGCGCATCTGCTGGAAGCGGCCGAGACCGACATCGAGTTCAAGGACGGCAAGTTCACCGTGGCCGGCACCGACCGCAGCAAGGCGTTCGCGGAAATCTCGCTGGCCGCGTACGTGCCGCACAACTATCCACTCGGGGATCTCGAACCCGGCCTCGACGAGACGGCGTTTTACGATCCGACCAACTTCACTTATCCGGCCGGAACGCACATCTGCGAAGTCGAGATCGATCCCGAGACGGGCGTGGTGACGATCGCCAGATTCGCCGCCTGCGACGATTTCGGCAACATCATCAATCCGATGATCGTCGAGGGCCAGGTCCACGGCGGTGTCGCGCAGGGACTCGGCCAGGCGCTGCTCGAGAATTGCGTATACGACGCCGACAGCGGCCAGCTATTGACCGGCAGCTACATGGACTACGCGATGCCGCGCGCCGACCACGTGCCGTCGTTCCAGGTCGGCACCAAGGTCACGCCGTGCACGCACAATCCGCTGGGCGCCAAGGGTTGCGGGGAGGCGGGCGCCATCGGCGCGCCCGCGGCGATGATGAATGCCGTCCACGACGCGTTGTCGGCGGTTGGCGTCGCGCGCATCGACATGCCGGCGTCACCACACCGCGTGTGGCAAGCCATCCAGCAGGCAGCCAAGCCGTCGGCCCGCGCGTAAAGGAGAGTTCACATGTACAGCTTCGAACTGCACAAAGCCGATTCGGTCGCCAACGCCGCCGCATTGCTCGCGCAATCGGGCGGAAAGGCGCTGGCCGGCGGGCAAAGCCTCGTCGCCGCGATGAAGATGCGCCTCGCGCAACCCAATGCGCTCGTCGACCTCTCGGGGATCGCCGAGCTGAAAGGCATTCGGAAAGAGGGCGACAACCTGGTGATCGGCGCGATGACGCGCCATGCCGAGGTCGCGGCGTCGAAGACGGTGAAAGACGCCATTCCGGCGCTGGCCGCACTGGCCGAAGGCATCGGAGATCGCCAGGTGCGCAACATGGGCACCATCGGCGGTTCGCTCGCGAACAACGATCCCGCCGCGTGCTACCCGGCGGCGGTGCTGGCGTTGGGCGCGACAATTCACACCAACAAGCGCAAGATCGCCGCCGACGATTTCTTCAAGGGGATGTACGAGACCGCGCTGGCAGACGCCGAGTTGATCACGTCGGTGAGCTTTCCGATTCCGAAAAAAGCCGCGTACATGAAATTCGTGCAACCCGCGTCGCGCTTCGCGCTGGTGGGCGTATTCGTCGCGCAGGGCGCAGGAGGCGTGCGGGTGGCCGTCACCGGCGCCGCACCGAGCGTGTTCCGGGCCAAACCGCTCGAGGACGCGCTGGCGAAGAATTTCAGCGCGGATGCGGCGAAAGCGGTCAAGATCGACGCGGCGGGTCTCAACAGCGACCTGCACGGCTCGCCCGCATATCGGGCGCACCTGATCTCCGTGATGGCATCGCGCGCGGTGGCCGCGGCCGGCTAGCGCGCGGAGGAGTTGCCATGCGACGGGCGGTGGCTGCACCGCCCGTTTTTTCACCTGCGCTGTACGCTGACCGCTTCACATCGGCAGTTCATGTTGCCGACTCGAGCGCGCTACCCACCGGAGACTTCCATTCAACCATCCAACGTAAGACGCGTGGCCGTCGCGATTGCAATCGCCACGGCGGTGTCCGCGGCCGCGTTCGCCAGGACGAGCCTCGACGCCCTGTTCACGCAAACGCCAAGCGAGATGAAGTTCGTTGCCGACCCCGCGCACGCCGGCTACGAAACGGCGGTGCTCGTCGGCGATCCTGCCGGGCCCGGCATCTACGCGGTGCACACGAAGCTCCCCGCCAACATCAAGATCGTGCCGCACACGCATTCGGAGAAGTGGCGGATCGCGACCGTCCTGTCCGGAACGCTGTACTACGCGCAAGGCGATACGTTCGACGAGCGCAAACTGCGGGCATTGGGACCGGGCAGCCTGATCGTCGAGCCGCAGGATGTCCCGCATTTCGCGATGACCAAAGGCGAAGCGGTGATGCTGAACATCGTCGGCGAAGGCCCGGCGGGAACGTATCCCGTGCGCAAGTAACCGGCGCGCGCCTTTCCTTATTCCGCGACGATCTTGTGCTCTGTCGCAATCTGCTTCCACTGCGCCAGCTCGTCTTTGATGAGCGTGGCGAAGGCGGCGGGGCGTATGGCGTCGGGCAGCGTCCCGTCGGGCTCCAGTACCGGTGCGAGGTCCGGCGACGCGGCGATCGCGCTGATCTCCTGATTCAGCCGATCGACGATCGCCGCCGGCGTGCCCGCGGGTGCAAAAACGCCGACCCAGATATCGACAGCGAACCCTGGCGCTACGGTGGCGAGCGGCGGCAAATCGGCGAAGGCCGCGTGCGGCTGTTTCGACGTCACCGCGAGCGCCTTTACCTTGCCGGAGCCGATCAATGGCGCCAAGGTGCTGTAGTTCGAAATCATCACCTGGATCCGGCCGCCGGCGAGGTCGGTCGCGGCGTTGGCGGCACCCTTGTAAGGCACGTGCACCATCTGGATCTTCGCGGTGTCGTCGAGCAGCTCGGTCGTGAGGTGCGCGATGGAGCCGACCCCCGCGGTGCCGTAGTTCAGCACGCCGGGTTTCGCGCGCGCGGCCGCCACGACGTCCGCCGGCGTCTTGTACGGCGTGGTGGCCGAGACCGCAAGGAGCATCGGTCCCCGCCCAACCATCGCGACCGGCGCGAACGCGGCGATCGGGTCGTACGGCAATTGGGATTGCGTCGCGGCCGCAGTCAGGAAGCTCGACGATGTGAGCAGGAGCACGGAGCCGTCGCGCGGCGATTTCGCCACGTAGTCGGCGCCGACCACGCCCGCCGCGCCGGCCCTGTTCTCGACGATCACCGGAATGTCGAGCCGCTTCGCCAGCGGGACCGCGATCGCGCGCGCAATGACATCGTTGCTGCCGCCCGGTGAAAACGGCACGACGATCTTGAGCGATTTGGGAAGCGTGACCTGCGCAATCGCGACCGGTGTCAGCGCCATCGCGGCGAAGATGCACGGAGCGATCCGGGAAATCAGCGTGCGCATGGAAATACTTTCCCTGCGAGGTTGTCGATACGGCAATCGTATCCCGTGCGCGGGACCCAAGTCGAGCCGCGCGGCTCTGCTATGATCGTTCGCCGTTGCCAGGAGAAGCTCACGAGCCATGGATTCGCTTCGCATCATCTGTCCGAACGGCCACCTCGGATTTGCGCCGTTGCGGGTCGAGAGCTTCCGGCTCGGCGTCGCCGCGCGACCCGGCTGCATCGCGGCCGATTCGGGCAGCGACGACGTCGGCCCGATCCCGCTTGGCACCGATACGTCGACGAGTCCACTCGCGTGGCAGACGCAGGATCTCGAGTACATGCTGGCCGCGTCAAGGCAGCTCGACGTGCCGATGATCATCGGTTCGGCGGGCGATACCGGCGCCAACAGCCGCGTCGATCTCTACGTGCAGATCATCAAGGAGCTCGCCGCGAAGCATCGGCTCCCGCGCTTCAAGGTCGGCTACTTCTATTCCGAAGTCGGCAAGGAGGACCTGCGATTTCGGATGCGTGCGGGTGAAACGGTTGCGGGACTCGAGGCGCATCAAGCGCTCACCGAGGCCGAGCTCGACGCGACCGAGCGGATCGTCGCGATGGCCGGCGTCCATCCGTTCATCGCGCTGCTGCGGCAGGGCGCCGACGTGATCATCGGCGGGCGCAGCAGCGACAGCTGCGTATTCGCAGCACCTGCGATCCATCACGGCTTTCCCGAGAATCATGCGTATTACCTCGGCAAGGTGCTCGAGTGCGCGTCGTTCTGCGCCGAGCCTTACGGCGGCAAGGAGACGGTGCTGGGCGAGATTACGGCGGACGGCGTCGAAGTGACGGCGATGCATCCTGCGCAGCGATGCACGGTGGCCTCCGTCGCGGGCCACGCGATGTACGAGCGCTCGAATCCGTATTTCGAGCACGTGGCCGGCGGGACGCTCGACATGTCGGAATGCCGTTACGAGCAGGTCGCCGAAAAGACGACGCGCATTACGGGCGCGAAGTTCAAGCCGGCCGCGGAGTTTCGCGTCAAGCTCGAAGGTGCCGGCAAGATCGGCGAGCGCTATGTCGGCATGGTCGGCATTCGCGATCCGTACACGATTGCCCACGTCGACGAGGTGATGGGCTGGGCACGGCAGCAAGTGCGGGAGCGCTTCGGCGATACCGGCTACGAGCTGCACTACACCGTCTATGGGCGCGACGGCATCATGGGCGAGCTCGAGCCGCTGCGGCATCGACCGGGGCACGAGCTGTGCATCCTGGTGCAGGGCGTGGCGCCCACGGCGGCGATGGCCGAGGAAGTGTGCATGACCGGCACGCGCCAGATGTTCTACGCGCGGTTGCCGGACGTCAAAGGCTCGGCGGGATCGGTCGCGTTCGCGCTCGACGAAGTGCTGCGCGCCAGCCCCGCGTACCGCTGGACGCTCAACCACACGCTTCGCTGCGACGATCCGCTCGAGCTGTTCCCGACCCATATGACGACGGCGGGGGGGTAACGGCCGTGGCGGCAACCGGAACAAAAAAATTATCGGAGCTCGCCAAGACGATCCGCAGCAAGAACGCGGGGGTCGACCTCATCACCTTCGACATCATTTTTTCCGACCGCGCGACGTATGAACGCGTCAAGCGGGCGCGCGTGCTGACCCGCGAATCGGTGCAACGGCTCTACGGACTTGCGCCCGGGCGCATCTCCGATTTCGTCGAATTCGACCCCGCCAACGCGATCAAATTCACGATCTACCGGTTGCGGCCGAGCGGAGGTCCCGGCGATCCCGATATCTTCGGCGCACAGCAATACGCGCCGCTGTTGGATATCGAAGTGCCGGACGCCTAGAAACCTTGATCTTTTGCGGGCGCGACGGCTAGAGCCGTCCCAACCGCTGATCCTTGAAGTGCATCGATGCGTTGCTGGCCGCCGCCAGTTCCGCGGCCGCATCGAGCAGTGCCGGACCCAGCTCCAGCATGCGCGCTTCGGTGAGGCGTACCCTGGGGCCCGCAATGCTGATCACGCCGATCGCGGTCCTGCCGCGAACGACGGGAGCCGCCATGGCGGTCATGCCCGGCGTGAACACCTCGTCGATCATGCTGAAGCCGCGGGAACGCGCGGCGTGCACGAATTTGAGCAACGCCCGCACCGTGGTCGGTGCATTGGGCCCGAAGTCCGCCGGCGCGCCGAATCCCTGGCGGGCCACCAGTTGCAGCGCGTCCTCGTCGCTCATCGTCAGCAGCCACGCGTGACCGGTGGCGGTACACGAGAGCTTGGCATCGGAACCCATGTCGGGGTCGTAGCGCAGTCCCCGGCGAGCCCCTTGGGCGCGGGCGACCCAGGTCAACCGCTCGCCATCCACGACCGACAGTCGCACCAGCTCACCGCTCGTCTCGGCAAGCCGATCGAGCAGGGGCTGAGCGATGTCCACGATCCCCGAACTGCTGAGGTAGCTCAATCCGAGCGAGACGAGCTTGGTCGTGAGCACGTAATCGCCCTGCTTGCGGGTCTGCCGTACGTAGTTGCACCGGGCAAGCTCCGAAAGCAATCGGTGCGCTGCGCTGCGCGGAATCCCGAGATGATCAGCGATGCTCGCCATCGGAGCGCCTTCGGCATTCGCGGCCAGGTATTCGAGGATGCCCAGTGTTCTTTCCAGGATGCCGTTCATGGCGGGTCGATTGGTTGTTGCGGCAAGCCAACGTTGACGAGGCCTTATTCTGAAGTAGAATTAGATTCCAAAGTGGAATATAATTCCAGTTTAATGGCTTTCTTTCGCCGATGCTGACGCATCAATTGGTTCGTGATCAAGGAAATAGCATGCAAATCCTCGTGCTGCACGGCCCGAACCTGAACCTGCTGGGTCGCCGCGAACCGCATATCTACGGGACGACGACGCTCGCTGAAATCAACGCGAAGCTGAGCGCGCTGGCGGCGACGCTGGGCGTGGAGGTCGATGCGTTTCAGTCGAATCACGAGGGCGCGCTGATCGACAAGCTGCACGAATCCATGGATCACGCCAAAGGAGCGCTGATCAATCCTGCGGGGCTGACACAGCACGGCGTGCCCTTGCACGACGCCATCAAGGCCATGCCCTTTCCCGTGATCGAAGTTCATCTGTCCAACCTGGCCAAGCGCGAAGAATGGCGCCACCGCTCGATCATTTCTCCGGCCGTCCACGCCACTGTGCAGGGACTCGGCTGGCGCTCCTATACAACGGCATTCACCGCGCTTGTCGAAATGCTCCGCGAGACCGCGGGATAGGCGCTGTTGTCAGAACACCGTCGGTCAGGGCGGCTCACTTTCTGTGGCACTTCAATGTGGAGGCAACAAATGAAGCTCGTTCGCGCATTCTTGGGGGGCATGCTCGCCGCGTTGGTCACGACCGCGTATGCGCAGCAGGGCCCCGTCCTGATCTACGGAATCATGGAGCTGTCGGGAACGGGCGCCACGCCGGGCACGAACTTCGACAACGGCGTGAAGCTCGCCGTCAAGGAGATCAATGCGGCCGGCGGCATTCTCGGACGGAAGATCGATTATCAATCACAGGATACGCAGACCAATCCGGGTGTGGCGAAAGCGGTCGCGCAAAAGGCGGTCGATCAAAAGGCCTATGTCGTGCTCGGGCCGGTGCACTCGGGATCGATGATCGTCAGCATGGGGGAGACGCGACAGGCGGAGATCACGAACTTTACCGGCGGTGAAGCGGCGGTGATCACGAAGCAGAACAATCCCTACGTGTTTCGGACGTCCTTCACGCAGTCTTCGTCGATGCCCAAGGTTGCGCGCTACATCAAGGATCAATTGAAGGCAGGCACCGTTGCGATCACGTTCACCAATAACGACTTCGGAAAAGGTGGACGGGACGAAATGCAGAAGGCGCTCGCGGCGCAGGGGATCAAGGTCGTCGCCGACGTTTCGACCGATCCCGGTCAGATCGACATGTCGTCCGCCGTCCTGCAGATCAAGCAAGCCAATCCCGACGTGCTGTTCGCCTACCTGACCGAAGAGGAGGGCGCGCGCCTCCTCCGCGAGTTGAAGAAGCAAGGGTTCAACAAGCCCATCGTGGGCGAGACCACCATCATCGGCCAAAAGGTCATCGAGCTTGCCGGCGACGCCGCCGAAGGCGTCCTCGGCCATGTCGGGCTCACGGCCGACGCACCGCAGCCGACGGTGAAGGCATTCGACCAGAAGTACCTTGCCGAATACAAGCAGCGCAGCGATCACAACGGCATGAAAGGTTACAGCGCCGTTTATGTCATCAAGGCGGCGACGGAAAAGGTCGGGAAGTTCGATTCGAAGGCGCTTGCGGCCGCGCTGCATGGCGCGAAGATTTCGGCCAAGGACAATCCCGGCGTGCTGCTGGATGTGTCGTTCGATCAGAACGGCGATCTTGATCGCGAAAGCTTCATCATCAAAGTGGTCAACGGCAAACAGCAAGTCATCGCGACCGTTCCGGCGGTGGGCGCGAAGAACTGATCGGCGCCGCCAACCTTCAGCGAAGGTGAGCAGGCGCGTCCTGGCGCTCGGCGGCGTCGTCGAGCGTCGGGACAGCGCGAATCACTGAAGAAAGCGCGTGAGCGCCGCAACAGTCTCGTCCGGGCGCTCTTCCAGCAGCCAGTGGCCTGTGTCCTTCAGCACGACCACCGTCACATCGGAGCCGATCAGCTTCGCCTGCGCGCCCAGCGCATCGCCCAGCGACTTCTCCCCGCCGATCGAGAGCACCGGCATGGCCAGCCGGGTCTTGGCCAGCTCCGCAAAGTCCGTCGCCGTCTTGGGGAACGACGCGAAGTACGCAAAACCCGAAGCCGTCCGCCCGGGGCGCGCATAAGCCTGCGCATAGAAGCGCCGGTCCGCCTCGGAAAGCGAGCGTGTCCTGTCGGCCGCGAAATTGTTCCAGAGGTCGTCGAGGTAGATGCGCTCGCGACCCTTGGCGAGCGCCTCGGGCGCCGCTCCGTAGAAACGGAAGTGCCAGATCCCCGGGTTGTTGTAGATGGCCTCCCAGCCCGCGACGCCGGGCAGGAACGCATCCATGAGCGCGAGCTTCTCGACTTCCTGCGGATACATCGCAGCGTACGCATAAGCGACCATGAGCCCGATGTCGTGGCCGACGACGCGCACCTTCGTGTAGCCGAGCGCGCGCACGGCGGCGTGGATGCGCTCGGCCGAGGTCTTCATGTCGATGCCGCTCTTCGGTATCGACGAATCGCCGATGCCCGGCAGATCGGGCGCAACGACCGTGAACCGTGGCGCCAACGCCTTCACCAACGGCTTCCACATCCGCGACGTCTCCGCGTAGCCGTGGATCAGAACCACCGGTGGGCCGTTGCCGCCGACCGTGACGCTCACGGTGCCTCCATCGACCGGCACCGACTGCGTCTTGAAGCCCGGTCCGAAGTCGGCGGCGCGCGCGGGCGCAGCGGCGATCAGCGCGCCGAAACAGCAAAGTGCAACCAACAGCGAAGTCGTGGAACCGCGCGACATGAATCTTCCCAGGGGTTAGCGGACTCGAGCTCTATTGAGTCACGTAACCGCAGCGGCGATGTGTCCGACGCAATTCAAATGACACAATAAATAGGCACTGGACGGTCCGCGCCTCCAATCACCGGGGTCCCATTGGTTGTGCCAGGGCCTCGGAGATCAACCCAAACAACTCGGCTTCGCCGAGCGCGGCACCGGCGGCAAGACCCGCTGACAACGCTTCCGGGCGCTGTTCACCTTCGATTGCCGGCCGCGCTTCGGCGATCAAGCGCCGCTCATTCACCTGCAGCGGTACGGCAGTCCGAAGCTGCTGCGCGTCCAACGCGCCAAGCAACAACGCGGCAGTATCGATCTGTCCGCGGCGCCAGAACAGGTAGACCCACTCCTCGAGGTAGAGCGCGTGGGCGCGGCGCATGATCGGCAACGAGTCGGATGCCGCAGCCGACGCGTCGTCGATGTGGCCCGCCTCGCTTAGTACGCCGATCAGATTCGCGTACAAGGTGGCCATGTCGCTGTCGGCGGCCGGACGCGCTCGCAACTCCTCTGCGAGCTTGCACGCCTCGCGCGCGGCTTCTTCGATCGGTCCGGCTGTCCACAGCACGTTCACCAGGTTCGACCGAGCCATCACCTCGAGGCGCCAGTCCCCCGCTGCCGCACTGACGCGGACGACATCACGGACGAACGTGAGTGCCTCGTCGAGCCGGCCGGTTTCCAGAGCAAGGTAACCGCCGATGCGCAACAGGAAAATGCGAAACTCGACTGGCCAGTCCGGGTTGATGAGTGCCCGCGCCTCGTCGAGGGCGGCCTGTGCGGCGGCGTCATGGCGCTGCGCGTTGCGATGCCGCGCGAGCTGGATCAGGCAGGAAAATACCCGGCGCGGCCGGCCGAGCGCCTGGTACAACGACTTGGCGCGGGAGGCCGCGTCCGCCTGCAGAGCACGAGGCAGGCGGGAGCCCATGTTGCCGGCGGCGAGGGCCCGCCAATAGCGCGCAGCGACGGCAGCGTCCACGGCACCGTCTTCGACGTTCTTCTGCAACGGCAGCAGCCAATCGGCGCACTCGACCGCGTAGTCGATGAGCGCACCTGCATGCGCCGCGAGCGCGATGGCGACTTGAATGTCTCCTGCTTCGCTGATCGCCCACGCATGGGCAGCCCGCAGGTTGTCCAGCTCCGGCAGGACCAGCGCGGCGTATTGGTCGGTTCGCAGTTCACCATCGAGGTTCGCGCCATCAATCCTTGCCATGAATTTCCGCATGGCCAGCGCATGCCGCTTCAGGATATCGGCGGTCTCGGATGCGGCCAGTTGCTCCAGCGCAAAGGCCCGCGCCGACTCGAGCAGGCGGTAACGTGGGGTATCGCCCGCGTCCGCCACGACCAGCGACTTGTCGACGAGGGCGCTCAGATGATCGAGCACCGCCCATTCATTGAGCTGCGCGTCTCCGGCGACGTCTTGCGCCATCTCCATCGTGAAGCCGCCGGCGAACGCGCCAAGGCGCCGGAAGACGGCCTGCTCGGATTCGTTCAGCAGGTTGTGGCTCCACTCAAGTGCGGCGCGCAACGTTTGGTGCCGGCGCAACGTGGCGCGCGAGCCTCCGGTGAGCAGCTTGAAGCGCGCATCGAGCTTGTCGCGCACCGGGCGCAGGCCAAGTGTCGCCACCCGCGCCGCCGCCAGCTCGATGGCCAGCGGCAGGCCGTCCAGCCTGCGGCAGATGTCGATCACCAGCGCCAGGCTCTCGTCGTTCAGTGCAAAACGCGGGTCCACTGCCCGCACCCGGGCCTCGAACAACGCCAGGGCACCGAACTCTCGCGCGTCGCTCGCTGTTGTCCCGGACGGCACCGCGAGCGGCATGACCCGGTATTGCTGCTCGTCCGGCAGATGCAGCGGTTCCTGGCTGGTCGACAGGATCGTGACGTTCGGCGCACCCTGCAGGATGGCCTGCACCAGTACCACGACCGCATCGAGCAGGTGCTCGCAATTGTCGAGCACCAGCAACGCGGTTCGCGGCGCCATGACGGCGACCAGCTCGTCGAGCGCGGGTCCCTGCCCCGCCATCTGGATGTCCAGCGCCTGCGCTACGGCGTTGGGCAGGAGCGCCGGGTCGGACAACCCCGCCAGCTCGACCATCCATGCGCCGTCGGGCCAGCGGCCGGCCAGCGCGTGCGCCGCGGCTTGCGCCAGACGGCTCTTGCCGATGCCGCCCGCGCCCACGACGGTCACGAGGCGGTGCGCGTCGATCAGCGCGTGCAGAGCGGTAAGGTCCGCTTCGCGGCCATACAGCAGCGGCAAATCCTTGGGTAGATTGGTCCGGGGTGCGGGCGCCTCGCTATTCTTCGCCGTAGGAGCCGGTACTGGTACTGGCGCGACGGCGCTCGTGCTGGCGTCCGTTGCGGCGTCGAGCGCGGCGTTGAACCGGTAACCGCGCCCCGGGATCGTCGCAATGACTTGCGGGCCCAGCAGCTTGCGTAATGCGCTGATCTGTACCTGCAGGTTGTTCTCCTCGACTACCAGCCCTGGCCAGACAAGATCGAGCAATTCGTTCTTGGCGACCAGCCGCTCGCGCCGTTCGATCAAAGTGCGGAGCACGTCGAATGCTCGTCCGCCCAGCGTGGCCGGCTGCCCTTCGACCAACAGCTCCCGTGAGGCCGGGCGCAGCTCAAAGTGGCCGAAACGATAGGAGGCAACCAGGGGATCGGCGGCGGACATTGGGTAGCAAGTGATGCGAAGTTGCTGAATTTACCCCATTGGCCGAGATCCAAGAACGTCCGGGGCCAACGTGGGCCCCGGCGCGGACAATTGCTATGCTACCCATCGCTCGTCCCTTCGACGCCTCCTTCCGATGACCGCGCCCCTGACCGCAATCCCGCTTCCAGCTACTGTCGATGCAACGCTCGCGCTGCTGACGGCGCAGGACTACGTCGCCGAACGCCGATTGGCCACGGCGGTTTTTCTCGCATTGAAGCTCCGGCGACCGCTGTTCCTCGAAGGCGAGGCGGGCGTGGGCAAGACTGAAATCGCCAAGGTCCTGGCGGCGGGACTCGGCAAGCCGCTCGTGCGGCTGCAGTGCTACGAGGGGCTCGATATCGGCGCCGCCGTCTACGAATGGAACTATCCGCGGCAGATGATCGAGATCCGATTGGCGGAGGCGGCAGGCAACGTCACGCGCGACAAGCTGTCGCACGACATCTTCACGCCGCCGTTCCTGCTGAAGCGGCCGCTGTTGCAGGCGATCGACCCTGACGATGGCGTGGCGCCGGTGCTGCTCATCGACGAGCTCGATCGCACCGACGAGCCGTTCGAGGCCTATTTGCTGGAGGTGCTGTCCGACTTCCAGGTGTCGATTCCGGAGCTGGGTGTGGTGCGGGCGGCCGAGCCGCCGGTCGTCGTGATCACGTCGAACCGCACGCGCGAAATCCACGACGCGATCAAGCGGCGCTGCCTGTACCACTGGGTCGATTATCCGGACGCGCTGCGCGAGCTCGCGATCCTGCGCCGCAAATGTCCGCGCGCGCCGGAATCGCTGGCGCGCGAGATCGTCGCGTTCACGCAGCGGCTGCGCTCGATGGACCTCTTCAAGGCGCCGGGCATCGCCGAGACGCTCGATTGGGCGGAGGCGCTGATCACGCTCGATCGCATCGCGCTCGACCCGCAAACCGTCGCCGATACGCTGGGCGTGCTGCTCAAATATCAGGATGACGTCGGCGCGCTGTCGCCCGAGGTGGCGGCGCGCCTCGTCGCGGAAGTGCAGGCGGAGGGCATCAAGCTGTGACGCCGCAGGGCGCGCGCAACAGCGCGATGGTCCTGCCCAAGGGCCGGCTGGCCGAGAACGTCCTCTACTTCGTGCGCGTGCTGCGTGCCGCCGGCCTGCCCGTCGGACCCGCGAAAGTGATCGATGCGATTGCCGCGGTCGAGGCGGTTGGCGTTGCCAACAAGACCGATTTTCGCGAAGCGCTGGCCGCAGTCCTCGTCTCGCGGCACGAGCAACTGCCGTTGTTCGAGCAGGCGTTCGATCTCTTCTGGCGCAATCCCAAGCTGCTGGAAAAAATGGTCGCGTCGCTGTTGCCGCGCGTCTATGGCCGCACCGGCGACGAGGAAACGCCGCCGGAGCTTCCTGCGCGCCTCGCGCAGGCGATGCTGCCGCCGAAGGTGCCCGAAGCGCGGCCCGACGGCGAGGACGAGGTCGATCTCGATGCCGCGCTCACGTTCTCGTCGCGCGAAGTCCTGCAGAAGAAGGATTTCGCGACGATGACCGCCGACGAATTGGCGCAAGTGAAGGCGATGCTTGCGCGGCTCAAGCTGCCGCTGCCGGAACGGCCCCTGCGGCGAACGCGACCGGCGGCGAATGGCGCGCGCATCGACCTGCGCGCCACGTTGCGCGGGATGACGGGTGCCGCCGGGGCTGTCGCGCCGCTCGCCTGGCGTGCGCGCACGCGGCGGGCGCCGCCGCTGGTCGTCCTGTGCGATATCTCCGGGTCGATGGACCGCTACGCCCGGATGCTGCTGCATTTCCTGCATGCGATCACCAACGACGCTCATCGCGTGCACACGCTCGTGTTCGGGACGCGGCTCACCAACATCACCCGCCATCTCGCCCACCGCGATGTCGACGTGGCGCTCGCCCGCGTCACGTCGTCGGTGGACGATTGGGCCGGCGGTACGCGGATCGGCGCCTGTCTCGCCGATTTCAATCTCCGCTGGTCGCGGCGGCTGCTGGCGCAGAACGCCGTCGTGCTGCTGATCAGCGACGGTCTCGACGCTGAAGGTGGGGAAGGGCTCGCGTTCGAGGTCGAGCGCCTCGCCAAATCCTGCGCGCGGCTGATCTGGCTCAATCCGTTGTTGCGTTACGCCGGATTCGAGGCGCGGCCCGCCGGCATTCGCGCCATCCTGCCCTATGTCGACGATTTCCTGCCGGTGCACAACATTGCCTCGTTGCGCGACATTTCCGCCGCGCTCGATCCACGCCGAGCCCGCAAGTTCAGGCGTCCTCTTCCGGCAGTAGCAGCACGATCATGACGAACATCGCGCACGTGAGAAAGGCGACCGCCGCCGCCTGGCCGTTCCAGATCTTGGATTGCCACATCGAAAACCATTCGCCGCCGACGATGACGAAGCCGACGTAGTAGAGCAGCCAGACGAGGAGCAGACCCACGGCGGCCGGCCGCTTCGCGGCGATGAATGCGCGCCGGTCATGGCGGGCGCGCCACAGCCGCCATGCGCCCCACAGGCACACGATCGCCATCAAACCCTCGGTGCCGATGATCGCCCAGTACGCGAGTTTCTGCAGCGAGGGATTGGTGATCGCGCGCGACTTGAGTGCGTTGTCGGGAAACACGGTGTCCATCGCCAGTACATGCTGGACGAATCCCCAGTTCGATCCATAGTCGACGACGTTGTCGTAGGCGATGAGGAGCGCCCAGCCGCCGACCGTGGCGACCATGATGGCCTTGATGACGCGCAGCGTTTCCATCGCGATCCCTTTCCTGCGCTACTCGGCGAGATCGAACGTGACGTGACCGCGACCGGCGGCCGCGATCTCCTCCAGCGTTTCCTCCGAGCGAAGCTGGGCGTTGCGCACTGTGAGCGACGCGCCCCACTGGGCGGCGGCCGAGGCAAGCACAACGAGGTCGCTCGTGGGCAGCTGCGCATCGACGATCACGTTGCCGCTCGCGCGAATCAGCGCCAGCGCCTTGCGGCTTGCCGGCTGGAGTGGTGGGGCGGCCATGGCGCGCGAGCGATTACGAGACAAGCCGCGGGAACACGCGCCGTGCGTTGCCTTCGAAGTTCTTCTGCTTGTCTTTCGCGTCGATGATCATCGCATGTGGCTCCGCCTGTAGTATCGTACGCGAAACAGCGGTTGGGCTATTCGCGCAAACAATCGGGATTGCTCTGGTGCGAGGGGTGGATGGTTTCGAGATTGCGGCTGTCGCTGGCGTGCTGGAACTACGATCGCACGCGGGCGCTGATGGATGAATCGATCAAGCCCGACGGGATCGATCTCACCTGTCTCAATCTTCCGGTCGAGGAAACGTTCTTTCGCATGCTGCGCAACCGCGAGTTCGACGTCGCGGAAATGTCGCTGTCTTCGTATGCGGTGTCGATGTTCCGCGAGCCCTGTCCGTTCATTGCGATCCCGGTTTTTCCTTCACGAATGTTTCGCCATTCGTCGATCTATATCAACACCCGCAGCGGAATCAACGAGCCGAAGGACCTGATCGGCAAGCGCGTCGGCACGCCCGAGTACCAGATGACCGCTCCGGTCTGGATTCGCGGCATCCTGTCCGAGCATTATGGCGTGCCCGTGAACAGCGTCACCTATTGCACGGGTGGCGAGGAGGAGACCGGGCGATCCGAGAAATTGAAGCTGGACCTGCCGCCGGATATCCGGATCGAGCCGATAGGCGCGCACCAGACGCTGTCGGCGATGCTTGCCAGCGGGGAGATCGATGCGCTGCATACCGCGCGCATGCCGTCGACGTTCACCACCGAACCGGACAAAGTCACGCGATTGTTTCCGAAGTACGAGCAGGTGGAGAAGCAATATTATCGGGACACCGGCATCTTTCCGATGATGCACACGGTGGTGATCCGCCGCGAAGTCTACGACAAGCATCGGTGGGCCGCGCAGTCGCTGTACAAGGCGTTTGTCGGCGCGCAGCGCGCGACCTACGATGACCTGCAGGTGACGGCGGCGCTGAAGGCGATGCTGCCGTGGCTCACGGCCCACGTCGAGGACGCGCGCGCATTGATGGGCGATGACTTCTGGCCGTACGGCTTCGCCCGGAACCGCACAACACTGGAAACGTTCCTGCGCTATCACCACGAGCAGGGGCTGTCGAAGCGGCGACTGAATCCGGAAGAGCTGTTCGCGCCGGAAACGATGGAAGCGTTCAAGGTTTGAGCCAACCGTTGCGCCTGGGCGTAGCGGGGCTGGGGCGGGGCTTCATGATGATGCTGCCCACGTTCGAGAGCTACCCGCGCACGCGGATCGTCGCCGCCGCGGACCCGCGCGCCGAGGCCCGCGCCCAATTCGCGCAAGACTTCGGCGGAGCGACGTATGCCACTGTCGGTGAGCTCTGCGCGGACCCGTCCGTGGACGCGGTCTACCTGGCGACGCCGCATCAATTTCACGCCGAGCATGTCGTCGCGGCGGCCGCGCAGCGCAAGCATGTACTCGTCGAGAAGCCGATGGCGGTGACGCTGGCCGAATGCGCGACGATGATCGACGCGGCGGATGCCGCCGGGGTGCAGTTGATCGTCGGTCACAGCCACAGCTTCGATGCGCCATACCGGCGGACACGTGAGTTGATCGCGAGCGGCGCTTACGGCCGCGCGCGCATGATCACCGCGCTGAACTACACCGATTTCCTGTATCGCCCGCGGCGGCCGGAGGAGCTCGATACGGCGCAGGGTGGCGGCGTCGTGTACAGCCAGGCCGCGCACCAGGTCGACATCGTGCGCTTGCTCGCTCGTGCCGACATCCGCACGGTTCGCGCACTGACCGGCGCGTGGGATCCCGCCCGGCCCACGGAAGGCGCGTATTCGGCGTTATTGACGTTCGCCGACGGCGCCTTCGCGTCGCTCACCTACAGCGGCTACGCGCATTTCGACAGCGACGAATTCTGCGGCTGGATCGGCGAGGCCGGGCAGCGCAAGGATCCGGCACGCTATGGCGCCGCACGCGCGTTGACCGGCCGTCCGCTACCCCGCGAAGACGAGGCGGCGCTCAAGACCCGTCGCGGCTATGGTTCGGTCAAGGAGACGTCCGTCGCACCACTGGCTCATAATCACTTCGGTCTGGTCATCGTGTCGTGCGAACACGCGGACCTGCGGCCGGTACCGGATGGCGTCGTCGTTTACGCCGACGACATGCAACGGCTCGAAGCCGTGGCGCCGCCGGCAGTCCCGCGCGCGGAAGTGCTGGATGAGCTGTGCGACGCCGTCGCCGGCCTCCGTCCCGCGCTCCATACCGGGCGATGGGGACAGGCGACACTCGGGGTATGCCTCGCCATTCTCGCCTCGGCTCGCGAGGGCAGGGAGATCGCGTTGTCGCAACAGGGCGGCATGGCGGCTGCGTGATCGCGAGCGACGTGTCCATCGCCTGATCGTGATACCGTATTCGCAAATTGACGGCGTTCCGCGTTGGCGCGAAGCCATGCGGGCGTCGGGAGGAGCATCACCATGCTGACCGCGGAAGAGAACGACCTGTTATGTCGCGTCGAAGGCGATGCGCCCATGGGCCAGCTGATGCGGCGGTACTGGATGCCGGCATGCATGATCGAGGAAGTGGCGGAAGCCGACGGAACTCCAGTGCGCGTGCGCATGCTGGGCGAGGACCTGGTGGCCTTTCGCGACACCCACGGCCGCGTTGGCGTGCTCGGCGAACACTGTCCGCACCGGCGGGCCTCGTTGCTGCTTGGCCGCAACGAGGAGTGCGGTCTGCGCTGTCTTTATCACGGCTGGAAGATGGACGTCGACGGCAACGTGCTCGAGATCGCATCCGAGCCGATGGAGTCTCCACTCCCGCAGAAGGTCAAGCATATCGCTTATCCAACGCGTGAGGCGGGCGGGTTCGTCTGGGTCTACATGGGCCCGCCCGCGGGAATACCGGAATTCGAAATGCCCGCATTCGCGCCGACCGCGGACACGCGTGTGGCCATCGTCAAAATCCAGGTGGATTGCAACTGGGCGCAGATACTGGAAGGCGCGATCGACTCGGCGCATAGCTCGAGCCTGCATTCCACGGACATTCCGCCGGGTAGCGGCGAGCAGACCGTGGCCGCAGGGGGCGTGTGGGCGCGACCGACCAACGACAAATCGCCGCGCATCCAGGTCCAGCGCACCAATTACGGAATGCGCTACGCGGCGATCCGACGGCCGATTGCGAACGCGGCGACCAATGACTATGTGCGGATCACGACGTTCGTCGCGCCCATCACCGTGCTCATACCACCCAACAACGTGTACAGCCTGGCCAACGTCAACGTGCCGATGGACGACACGCACACGATGTTCTATTTCATCGCATGGAGCAATTGGGGCGCGGGTGTGGACCCGGACGAGTTCCGCGAATTCTGCGGAGCAAGGATCGGCATCGATCTCGACGACCGCTATCGCCGCATCCGGACCCGCGACAACAATTTCCTGCAGGATCGCGAGGCGATGAAGGACGGCGATCACACGGGCATCATCGGCATTCCGAATCAGGACATGGCGATGTGGGAGACGATGGGACCGATTGCCGACCGCACGCAGGAGCGGCTGGGTACGAGCGATCTCGCGATCGTGCATTTCCGCCGCATCATGCTCGATGCGGTCAAGCGTTTCGCCGGCGGCGAACCTGCGATCGGGACCACCGAACCGCACATCGCTCACGCGGAGCTGCGTTCCTTCGAGGGCATCGTGCCGAAAGCGACCAACTGGCGCGCGCTGGGCGCATCCGACAAGGAGCTCGCCATGTATCCGAAGGAAGGCGATCCGAAGGAAGACATCGGAGTTGCGCAGACCGAACCGCAGGCCACGGCTTGATACTGCGATAACGTGATGGACGGCCGTCCGAATCGCAGTCGTGACCGACTCGCCAGATGCTGGCGGCGGCGCTCGCCCTAGGCGGTCTCACCAAGCAGCATCGCCGCGACCGCGTTGATCGTGAAGTCATCGATCGCCGCGCCTTTGGGGTGCAGGTGCCGTTGAATGCCGAACCCGTCGAAAGCCATGATCAGCACATGCGCAATTCGCGCTCGTTTAAGGCGCGCACGGCGATTGGGCGGCAACGCCTCGATGATGATTGCGGCAATGCGCTTTTCGAACCATCGCACTAGCGTAGAGCGATAGCCCTCGGAGGGTCCGGCGGCTGAAATAGCCTGCATGATGTTGTTGAGAAAGCCGTTCTCTTCTGCTGGAATGTCACGCCAGAGCGCGCACAGCAAGCGTCGAATGCGCCGGCTGGGCGATTTGATCTCCGCCAGTTCCCGTTCGAGCGCGTCCACGCGTGCCCGCAGCCATGGGTCGTAGATCGCGTAGAGGATTTCCAGCTTCGACCCGAAGTAGATATAGACATTGCCGGTAGACATCCTCCCTTCCCGTGCGATGTCGGTGAGCGTGGTCGCCGCGTATCCCTTGCTGGAAAAAAGTCGAAAGGCGCCCACGAGGATCGCATCGCGGGCTTCGGGTTTTTTGCGTTGCACCATGTCGGATTATCGTATTGGCTTGCCGTTGTTCGCTTGACAACAGTCGACCGCCGAAATAATAATGAATCACGTTCTGTTTTACAAGCAACGGACTCGTGGGTCGCAAGCGTTCCCGATATGATTCGAATCCGGCAGATCCTCTTCGTTGCTCCCGCGCCCATCGTATGGGCGATTCACCTCGGTCTCTTCGCCAGGCACGGTCTCGAAGTCGAGACGACGCAGACACGCTCTTCCGACGAGCTCGGCCAGGGGCTCGCGGACGGAACCTGGGACGTCGGCATCGGCGTGGTCGACAACGTCATTGCGTGGAATCAGGAGCGCAATGCCGGACTCCAGATCATCGCGCAGCTGGAGCGATCGACCGTCATGGCATTCGTCGCGCTCGCGCGTTACCGCAGCCTTGCGGACGCCGCCGGCGGCGCCGTTGCCGTGGACTCGACCACGAACGGCTTCGTGCTCGTGCTCTATCGTGCGCTCACGCGTGCCGGAATCGACTGGCGCGCTTGCCGCTACGACGCCGTCGGCGGTGTGCGCCAGCGTTTCGATGCGCTCGTGGAAGGGAAGGCCGCTGCCACGATCCTCGTGCCGCCGTTCATCGACATGGCCATCGGCCGGGGCTTCAGCAAGCTCTGGTCGGGCGATGAGGTTGCGCCGGCCTATCCTGGCGTGGTCGCGACCGCGCGCGCCAGCTGGCTCGGCGCGAATGAAGAGACCGCCGTCCGGTATCTGCGCGCGTTGCTCGAGGCGAACGCCTGGGGGGCGGACGCCGCGAACTCGCAGGCGGCCGTCGCGGCGCTGATCGCCGCGCGCTACACGGAGTCCGCGGCTATGCGGCTGGTGCAAGACGCGGTCCCCGCGCTCGAGCCTTCGCAGCGCGGATGGGATGAAGTCGTGTCGCTGCGCCGCGAGTGCGGATTGTTGCCGAGCCCCGAGCCGGACGTGAGCAAGGTCGTCAACGCCGGGTTGCTCGCGCGTGCTTCGAAAATAGATACCATTCGGTAGTGACACGAAGACGATTCCGCGGTTTACTTCGACTGACCCGCTCGTCCACTTTGGCGCCACCCAGGAGAAACACCATGATCAAACGTTGCATCGACGCACTGCTCGCGCTCCTGGCGGTCGCCGTCTGTCTGCCGAGCGCCATCGCCCAGGAGCCGGTGAAGATCCGCATCGGCACGCACGCCTCCATCAGTGCGCACCTGTTCATGCAAAAGAAGCCCGAGCTCATGAAGAACATGGGCAAGACCTACACCGTCGAGTGGGTACGCTTCGCCGGCAGCGGCGACGCGATGCCCGCTCTGGTGGCGGGCAAGCTCGACGGCTGCCTGGCCACGCCGTTTCCGATGGCCAATGCGATCTTTCAGTCGCGCGTGCCGGTGACGATCGTGCATCAGCTTCTCTCGTTCGGATTCGACGGGCATTACGACGATGCGAGCGTGGTTCGCAACGACAGCGGCATCAGCAAGTTTGCCGACCTCAAGGGCAAGGTGGTCGGCGTGAACGCGGTCGGCGGCACCGTGGACATGGGCGTCCGGATCATGGCGCGCAAGAGCGGGCTCAATCCGGAGACCGACCTGACCGTGGTCGAAGCACGGCCGCCGTTCCTGGCCGGCATGGTGCGCGACAACAAGATCCAGAGCGCGACGTTGTTCCAGCCGTTCTTCCAGGAGGCGATGGCCAAAGGTGAGCTCAAGACTCTTTACACGGCGAGCGATATCTACGGGGGCCCCACCGATTACGTGTTCATGGCGTTCGAGGAGAAGTTTCTGAAGGCCAATCCTCGCGCCGTGCGCGACTACATCGAGGACTATCTGCGCGCGGTGAACTGGGCGCTCGACAACCGCGCGGAGGCGGTCGCCATCTACGCGGCGGAATGGAAGCTGCCGGTGCCGGTGGTGGACAGCTACCTGCTGACCAAGAGCGACTACCTCGTGCGCCGCGATGGCCGTCTGGACGCCAAGAACATTCAGCCGATCATCGACGCGCTCGCGGCGAACAAGTTCCTTGCTCAGTCGTTCGACGTTTCCAAATACATGGATCTGTCGTATCTGCCCAAGTAGACGCGGTGGCTTCCTCGTGCCTCGAGTTGCGCGACGTCGCCATGCGCTATGGCGAGGGCAAGAGAGGCGTGGCGGCGCTCGAGTCGATCAGCCTTGCGGTCGAAGAGCGCGAGTTCGTGACCATCGTCGGCCCGAGCGGGTGCGGGAAGAGCACGCTCCTCTATCTCGTCGGTGGCTTTCTGCGGCCCACGGGCGGGGAGATTCTGCTGCGCGGCCGACCCATCAGCGGACCGGGGCGCGACCGTGGCATCGTTTTCCAGCGCTATTCGCTGTTTCCGTGGCTGACGGTCGCCGCTAACATCGCGTACGGCCTCGAAGAGCAGGGCATGGGCAGAGCTGAACGGGACCGCGTGGTCGACGATCACGTGCGGCTGGTTCATCTGGAAGGATTCAAGGATCGCTATCCGCGGGAGCTGTCCGGCGGCATGCAGCAGCGCGTCGCGCTCGCGCAGACGCTTGCCTGCAACCCGGAGATGCTGCTGATGGACGAGCCCTTCGGCGCCCTCGACGCCCAGACGCGGCGCATTCTGCAGGACGAGCTGCGGCGCATCTGGCAGCGCAATACCAAGACCGTTCTCTTCGTCACCCATGATGTGGAAGAAGCGGTCGCGCTCGGCACCCGCATCGTGGTGATGGCCGCGCGGCCGGGACGGATCAAGGAAGTAGTGAAGCGCGACTTCGACGTGCGCGACGGCGACGAGTTCGATGCCAATCCGGCGTTCGTCGACCTCAAGCTGCGCATCTGGCGCAGCGTCAAGGAAGAAGTCGAGGCGGCGCGGGCATGAGCGCGGGCGAGGCCGCAGGCCGAGCCAAGGCACGAAGGGCGCGTCGCCGCGCGATTGCCCCGAGGCCGATACGCAGTGTTCGCATCACGATGATATTCAAAGAGGCCGAGGCATGATCATGTCGCGGCGATGGGCCCAGGGCGCGCTCCGCTTGTTGCCGCTGATCATCGTCCTTGCCGCGTGGCAGGCTGCTTCGGCTTCGGGCGTGCTTCCGAAGTCGCTGATGCCGTCGTTCGCCGCGGTCGTATTGGCTCTCGAGGGACTTCTCTACTCGGGGGAACTGGCCTCCAACACGCTCGCCTCGTTCGCCCGGGCCGGCGCGGGCTTCGGAATCGCGGTGGCCGTCGGCGTCTCGCTGGGCATTCTGATGGCGCGTGTCCGCGTCGTGCAGCTGGCCGTGGAGCCCATCCTGCTGCTGATCTACCCGGTGCCGAAGCCCGCGCTCATTCCGCTGTTCATGATCTGGCTCGGCATCGGCAATTTCTCGAAAATCGCGGTGATTGCGCTTGGCTGCCTGCTGCCCATCGTCGTGGCGACCTTCAACGGCGCACGCAGCGTGGACACCGTGCTGCTGTGGTCGGCGCGTGCTCGTGGGACGTCCGAACGCAGGCTTCTGTGGCGCGTGGTGCTGCCGGCATCGCTTCCGCAGATCGCCGCCGGCGTGCGCACGGCCATCGCCATTGCGATCATCCTTCTGGTGAGCTCGGAGTTCATTTCGTCGGATGCGGGACTTGGCTATCTCATTTTCGCGTATGGCGGAGTGGGTGCCGACGACGCCATGCTGGCGGTGGTGCTCTATCTCGCCATCCTGGGGTATCTGCTCGACCGCCTCTATCTCCTCGGCCTTCGCCGCGCAATGTCCTGGCATGCCTTCGCTCACTGAACGATCACGGATGGGCAGCGCCGTCACCCGCATCGTCCCGATCGGGCTGCTGTTGCTCATGTGGGAAGTGATCACTCGCGCCGGATGGATCAATCCGTTCGTCTTTCCGCCGGTCTCGGAGATCGCCGTGCGTTGGGTCGCGCTCCTTGCCGACGGCACGATGTTCCGGCCGCTCATGGAAACGCTATGGCGCGCCTTGCTCGGCCTCGCCGCGGCGATTGTCGTCGGGGTCCCGCTTGGCTTGCTGATGGGGCGCGTGCGCTGGGCGGAGTGGTTCTTCGAGCCGCTCTTCTCCTTCGCATTCCCGCTGCCGAAGATCGCGCTGATTCCGCTGTACGTCAACTGGTTCGGCCTGTTCAGTTTTTCGAAGGTGATGCTGATCTTCACCGACTGCCTGTTCCCCATTGTCCTGTTTACCTACCACGGCGCCAGGGGCATGAGCCGGGTCTACGAGTGGTCGGCGCTGGCGCGCGGCACCGGGCGGCTGCGCCTGCTGTGGCGGGTCGTGCTGCCGATGTCGCTTGCTTCCATCTACGACGGCGTACAGGTGGCCGTCGTGGTCGCGGTGCTGGTGGCCGTCGTGACTGAAATGGTCTCGGGCGGCGGCGGGCTCGGGACCATGATGATTCGCGCATATCGCTATGGCGACGTGCGCACCGCCTTCGCCGCCCTCGTGACGATTTCCCTCATCGGCTACCTTCTGTATCGCGCGGCGCAGCTGCTCCGCGCGCGCCTGCTGTTCTGGCACGTCGCGGATGCGCAGCCCTGATTGACAAGCGCAACAATGGCCGCAATAATGAATTACGTTCGTGTTTGATATCGCAGCGGAGGAACCCATGCTCGCTTCGGCAATGCGTGCGCTGGAAACGAATCCCGCGAAGCTTGCTCGACTCTATGTCGACGAGCTCAAGCTCTCGGCGGTCAGGAAGGGCGAAACGATTGCGGTCGTGTCGGATCTCGGGACGCGGCGCGAATACATCCAGGCGGCCTTCACCGCGGCCGAGGAGCTGGGCGCCGATATCTACGAGCTCTGCGTGAATTCGCTGCCGAGCTGGACGCGCGTCGGCGTTCCGACGATCGGTCAGTGCAAGGGGACGCTGGAGGCGGTGGCGGCCGCCGACCTGGTGGTGATCTTCCACGTGCCGCTGTTCAGCCGGTGGCTCAAGACCGTGATGGATGGCGGCACCCGGGTGCTCATGATCATCGATTCGCCGGATGCGCTCGCGCAGCTCATGTCGCCGCCCGGACTGAAGGAAGCCTGCAAGCACGCGGAGGCGATCTACCGCAAAACGAAGTCGGTGCGCGTGACCAGCGCCGCCGGGACCGATCTGCGCTGGTCGTGCGGCGAGTATCCGGTCATGACCCAATGGGGCTACGCCGACGAGCGGGGCCACTTCGACCACTGGGGCGGCGGCCACATCCACACGTTCCCGAACGAAGGCAGCGCCGAAGGGACGGTGGTCTTCAATCCCGGCGACATCATTATTCTTCCCTATTGCCGTTATGTCGCCGATCCGGTCAAGCTCACGGTCCGCGAAGGGCACGTCGTGGATATCGAGGGCGGGCTCGACGCCAAGCTCATGCGCGACTGGCTCGAGGATGGCAAGTCGTCGGCCGGCGACCGCGACCCCTATGCGGTGTCCCACCTGGGCTGGGGCTTGAATCCGCAGGCGCTCTGGTACGGCATTGCGCTCAACGGCGACGAGCCCGAGACGTCGCGCGCGGCTGCGCGCACCTTCCCCGGCAATTTCCTGTTCTCCACCGGACCCAACTCGCAAGGGGGCGGCAAGCGGACCACGCGCGGACACTACGACGTGCCGATGCGCGACTGCACGATCGAGCTGGACGGCAACGTGGTCGTCGAACGAGGTCGCATCGCCGATCCCGCGATGAAGGTCACCCGGGTCCCGCGCTAGTGGCCTGTAACGGGGGAAGCGGCAGCGAACGTGGTATGGCGGCGCTACTTGCGACGAGTGCAAGGCGCCGCTGCGCAGCAAGGGTAGCTCCCTTTGCAAGCAGTGGCAACGCAGCAATCGGCGCGAATAGCTCGCCAGACACGATCGATTCCTCCGTTACAGGCCGCTAGATGTTCGAGTATTTCCCGTCGCATTACTCGTGGAGCCTTGGTGTGCTGATGGCCGCGCAGCTGGGTGGCGAGCTGACGGAGATCGACACGGCGTGCCGTTCGCTGAAGGCGCTCGCCGAGCGGCCGAATGCCAAGGACGACCCGGAGGCCCACGCGGCGTGGATCGAAGCCTGGGCCGCATTGGCGCGGCGCGTCGAAGAGTTCGCGGCGCGTGACGAGACCGCGGGCCATCGCTGGTCCGCGGGACGCAAGTATCTTCGCGCCAGCGTGTACTGGTTCACCGCCGAACGCATGGCGAGCCACAAGACGCCTGCCAAGCGCGAACTCTATGACGCAATGACGCGATGCTTCGCGCGCGCGGTTGCCTTGCGCGACGAGCCGCTCGAATTCGTGAGCATTCCATACGAAGGAACGACGTTGCCCGCACTGCTGTACCGCGCTCCGCAGGCCGGGCCGCGGCCGGCGATGATTCACTTCGACGGTTTCGACGTGACCAAGGAGTGGATGCATCTGTGCGGGATTTCGAGAGAGTTCGCGCACCGGGGAATCTCGACGCTCATGGTCGATCATCCCGGCATTGGCGCCGCGCTGCGCTTGCAGGGTATGCCGATGAACCATGACAGCGAGCGGTGGGCGCGAGCGGCGATGGACTGGCTCGAAACGCGCAACGACATCGATGCCCGGCGTGTCGGTGTCATCGCGATGAGCCTGGGCGGCTACTACGCGCCGCGCGCCGCGGCCTTCGAGCAGCGGCTGGCCTGCTGCGTCGCGTGGGGCGCGCGCTGGGACAACGACGGCTCGCACGGCCGCATGCTGCGCGATCCGGACGCGCCGCGATCGGTCACCGGCTGGGTCGATCATGCGCTGTGGTACTACGGCGCCGCCAACACGGGCGAAGCGGCGGAGAAGATCGCTCGCATGACATTGCAAGACGTCGCCGGCAAGATCACCTGTCCGTTGCTCGTGGCGCACGGCGCAAACGATCGCCAGGTTCCGCTCGAACAGGCCGAGCGCACGGTACGCGAAGCAACGCGCAGCCGGCGCGCCGAGCTCAGGCTCTTCCATGCCGACGAAGGCGGCGTCGAGCACTGCAGCGGCGATCAGTTTTCCGTGGCGATCGATGCGATGACGGACTGGGTCGCCGATATCCTGCAGCCGATGCGCGCGTCGACTTAGCATGGAGTACGTCGCCCCCCGCACACTCGACGAGGCCTATCGAGCCCTCGGCGCCGACGAATCGCGCTGCCTGGCCGGTGGTCAGTCGCTCGTGGCGATGATCAATCTCGGCCTGGTTGCCCCGGCCCGTCTGGTCAGCCTCCGCCGCATCGACGCGTTGCGCGGCATCGCCATGCAGGCCGATGGCGGCCTGCGCATTGGTGCGATGACCACGCATGCGGAGCTCGCAGCGCTGACCATCGCCGCGCCTGGTCCGGCGCTGCTCGCGAAGGCCGCGCGCGTGGTCGCGTACCCGGCGGTCCGTGCCTGGGGGACAATCGGTGGATCGGTTGCGCATGCCGACCCATCCGCCGACTACCCCGTGGCGCTGGTCGCGGCGGACGCGACGATCGAAATTGGATCCGCGTCGGGCACGCGGCAAGTCGCGGCCCAGGAATTCTTCCGGGGTTTCTTCGAGACCGCACTTGCGGCTGGGGAGATCGTGACGGCAATCCGGATTCCGCCGGGACCCCGCGACGCCGGCGCCGCTTACGAAAAGCTGTCGCTGGTCGTCGGTGACTTCGCGATCGTCTCGGTCGCGGCCATCGCGGGCCGCACGGCGCAGCTGGCGGTTGGTGGCTATGGACCGAAGCCGATCCGGCTCTCCGGCATCGATGCGACGGATGACGCGCTGATCGCGGCGGGACGCGCGCTTGCGACCGCGAGCGATCCGCCCGGCGACCATCGCGCTTCCGCCGCCTATCGCCGCCGCGTGCTTCCCGAGCTTATCCGCCGCGCGGCGCGCGCCGCTTCAGCAGCAAGTCACGCATGAGCGCGCCGCGCGAAGCCAAGGCCCGAAGGGTGCGTCGGCGCGCGATTGCGGGAGGCCGACGCGCTATTTTTTGCAGGCCAGGCGGGTGCAAGGAGGCCGAGGCATGAGCGCGGCGAAGGTCCATTCGGTATTGACGGTGAATGGCGAATCGCGTGACGTACTCGCGCCGGTTTCGACCACGCTGCTCGACGTGCTACGCGATTCGTTGTCGCTCACCGGCACCAAGCGCGGTTGCAATCACGGTGTTTGCGGCGCCTGCACCGTGCTGCTCGACGGCCGGATCGCACGGTCCTGCCTGACTCTCGCAGCCGACGTCGGCGAGCGGACGGTCACCACGATCGAGGGGATCGCGGGTGATCGGGATTTCTCGCCCGTCCAGCGCGCGCTCATCGACGCGGGAGCGATCCAATGCGGTTTTTGCACGCCTGGCTTTGTCATCGCGTTGACCGATCTCTTTGCGCGCGACTCGCATCCCGACCGGGAGACGATCCGGATGGCGCTATCGGGAAATCTTTGCCGCTGCTCCGGCTACGTGAAGATCGTCGAAGCGGCCGAACGCCTTGCAGGAGTGGCGGATGACTGATTCGACGCAGGCGCAGGCCATCGGCACAAGTCCGCCGCGGCTCGAGGCCGGCGACAAGGCCACCGGGCGCGCGCACTTTGCCGATGACGTTCAGTTGCCGGGCATGCTGCACACGGCGATTCTGACCAGTCCCCACGCGCATGCGCGCATCGTTGGTTACCGGCTGGCGGCCGCACGCGCAATTCCCGGCGTCAAGGCGATCGTCACGGGCGCCGACCTTGCGGGACCCCGCTCAGGCGGAATCGTCAAGGACGAGTCGATGCTCGCGCGCGGCAAAGTGCGTTATGTGGGTGAGCCCGTCGCCGCCGTCGCTGCCACCGATCCGGCGATCGCGAGCGAAGCGGCCGCGGCGATCGAGGTGGACTACGAGCCCCTCGGCGCCGTGCTTTCCATCGACGATGCGCTGGCGCCGGACGCACCGATCCTGCACGAGGAGCTCGCTTCGTACGTGAAGGCGGTCGAGGGTGGCAGCCACCACAATGTCGTGTGGGAGGCGGCACTTGCGGAAGGCGACGTGGACCGCGCCTTTGCCCAGTGCGACGTGGTCGTCGAGGACACGTGGGAAACTCAGGCGCAGCATCACGCCTACATGGAGCCGAATGGCTGTGTCGCCGATGTCGATGCGAGCGGGCGGATTACGCTTCATGTGACCTGCCAGTCCGTCCATCACGTGCAGCAGCGCGTGGCGGAGGAGCTGGTCGAGCCGATGGCGAAGGTCCGCGCGATCGCCACGCGTGTGGGCGGCGCATTCGGCGGCAAGCACGCCTCCAATATCCATTCGATCGCCGCATGGCTCGCGCGCGCGGCGCGCCGCCCGGTGAAGCTGGTGCTCTCGCGCATGCAGGATTTCGAGATGCAGCGCTCCCGACACCCGGCGCGCATCTGGATGAAGACGGGCGCGCGGCGCGACGGGACGATTCTCGCGCGTGACGTGCGCATCATCATCGACGGCGGCGCGTACGCCGATGAAAGCCCGCCGGTACTCACGTTCGCATTGCTGATGTCCAGGGGACCCTACCGGATCGCGAATGTGCGGGCGCGGGGCCAGGCGGTCTATACGAACAAGCTGCGTGCGGGTTCCTTCCGCGGGTTCGGCAATCCCCAGGCGACCTTCGCCGGCGAATCGCAAATCGACGAAATCGCGTTGAAACTGGGCACCGATCCGGTCGAGCTGCGACTCGCCAACGCCATGGGGCCGAACGACACCGCATTTGGCGGCCACCCGGTACCTTCTTGCGTACTCCGCGATTGTCTGGTGCGCGTGCGCGACGCACAGCGCGACGCCGTGCCGCTTCCTGCACGCGCCGGACGACGAAGAGGCATCGGATTCGCCGCGCTGTCGCACATCTCGGGCTTGATGGGCACCGCCGCGATGGTGCAGCTGCGTACCGACGGATCGGTCGCATTGTCGACCGGTTGCGTCGACATCGGGCAGGGTTCGGACACCGTGATGGTGCAGATCTGTGCCGACGCATTGTCCTTGCCGATCGGACGCGTGAGTTACGCGCGCCAGGACAGCGATTCATCGCCTTACAACTGGAAGACGGCGGGAAGCCGATCGACCTACATGACGGGGCGCGCCGTGGCGATCGCCACCGTCGACATGCGCGACAAGATGCTTGCGCACGCGGCGGAGCTCATGGAATGCACAGCTAAGGATCTCGAGCTGCGACCGGGTGGTGCGGTAGGTGTGAAGGGCGTGCCGGGCATGACCGTGACCTTCAAGGAGATTGCGCTGCGATCGCTGTTCAAGTCCGGTGGACCGCTCGCGGCCACGCACGGTTTCGTGTTCGACGGTCCGGGCTTCGATCCGAAGCGGGCCTCCATCCGGCAACTGGCGTTTGCCAATCTCGGTGTCTACACGTTCGGTGCGCATTGCGTGGAAGTCGATGTGGATGACGCGACCGGCGCGGTCGAAGTGCGCCGCGCGTGGTGTGCACATGATGTCGGGCGCGCGATCAACCCGGCCAGCTGCGAAGGGCAGATCCAGGGCGGGTTTGTCCAGGGAATGGGCTACGCGCTGACGGAGGCCATGCAATGGAATGAGCAGGGCTGGCTCATTACCGCAACGCTGGCCGACTACAAGATTCCCGGCGTCCTCGATTCGCCTCCCGAGATTCATCCGATCGTGCTGGAGGACCCCGATCCGACGCATCCGGTCGGCGCGAAGGGGATCGGGGAACCGTCTCTCGTGGGCGCCGCGCCTGCGATCGCAAACGCCATTCGCAACGCCACCGGCGCGCGCGTGCGAACGCTTCCAATGACCCCCGAACGTGTGCTTGCCGCACTGGATGCGCTGCGATGAATATTGGCGATTATCCGCCGCAGGAACCACTATCCGAAGCGGGCGCAGCCTATGGCGCGGAGTGCTGGCGACGAAGCGAGGGCATCGCCTTTCAGGAGTTCGCGTTCGGCGCCGATCCGTACCAGCGGCTGCTGGTCTTCGCGCCGCCTCGCCCGAACGGGAGCGTCCTCGTGTTCTGGCATGGCGGCGGCTGGACGTCGGGCTACAAGGAATGGATGGGCTTCATGGCCCCGGCTTTCAATGCGAGCGGTATCACGTTCGTGTCCGCCGGCTATCGTCTCGCGCCGCAGCACATTTTTCCCGCGGGTCTTCACGATTGTGCGGAAGCGGTGAAGTGGGTCGCCGCAAACATCTCGCGGCATGGAGGCAATCCCGAGCAAATCTTCATCGGTGGCCATTCCTCGGGTGGCCACTACGCTGCGCTTCTTGCCGCGAGCCATGACTGGACGGCATCGATGGGTCTGTCGGACGACGTCGTGCGCGGGTGCCTGCCGCTGTCCGCAGTCTACGAATTCGGAGAGGGTTCGGGTTTGAGCGCAAGGCCGCGATTCCTCGGCGCCGATCCGGCAAACGACTTACGCGCAAGTCCCCGCTTCCAGCTTCAGCCACCATTGCCGCCATTCCTGGTTGCACATGGTTCCCGCGACTTTCCGCACCTCATCACCCAGGCAGGCAGGTTCGTGGCCGCCGTTCGTGCGCAAGGCTTTGAGGCGGATCATCTCGAGCTCGCCGACCGAACGCACTTCACCGCGAGCTATGCCGGTGGCGAGAGCGAGGGACCATGGGTACCTGCCGCGCTCGCGTTCATCGCGCGCCATGCCGGACTTTAGCAACGGCGCCGCCGTGTTCGGGGCGTTGCTGAACCTCGCCGGTATCGGCATCATCATCCTGCTGTGACACCAGTACTCATCGGGTTTGCTACGATGCGAACGTCGGCGTTCGCGACACGCCGCCGGAGACGCTGCGCATGGAAATGACCAACAGCCGGGTGATTCCGGCATCCCCCGCCGCGGTGTGGACGGCGCTCAACGATCCGTCAATATTGCAGGCATCCATCCCCGGGTGCGAATCGCTCGAACGCATCGGCGACAACGAATGGCGCGCGGTGGTCGCCGCGAAAGTGGGCCCGGTGTCGGCGAAATTCTCCGGGACGATGCGGATGATCGATCCGACGCCGCCCACTGGCTACACGCTGCAATTCACGGGGCAGGGCGGCGCCGCGGGATTTGCCAGCGGCGAAGCAAGGGTCACGCTGACGCCGGCCGAAAACGGGCACACATTGCTCACCTATGCGGTGAAAGCGCAGGTCGGCGGCAAGCTCGCGCAGATCGGCTCACGGCTCATCGATGGTGCCGCCGCCAAGATGGCCGACGATTTTTTCGCGCGGTTCTCTGCGCGGCTGGCGCCGGAAGCGCCCGAGGCCGGCCCCGGCGGCGAGGCGATGATTCCGGTGCGCGCGGGCGAAGCGCCGATGGGCAGCCGCTGGATTCGCTATGTCGCGATCGTCGCGATCGCGGCCATCCTCGTCTACCTCACGATGCGCGGGATGCGTTAGCAGGGCCCTGGCTCTTCTTCTCCGGCGCCCGGTTGCAGTTGCGATAGTCGGCAACGACGATCGTGTACAGCGGATTGCCCCCCGCGTTCACGAACGTTTCCTCGTTGCGCTGGCACGGCGTGTCTCGCGCAAGCAGCGCATCGAGCCGTTCTCGGGCGCCCGCGAACACCGTATAGCGCGGTGCGTGCAGCACGAAGGCCACGCGCTTCCCCGTCATGTGCTCGGCCACGGCGTTGCGCAGGTCGGCGCGCTCGAGGTCGGACGCATCGATGAGCCGCCACGTCCACTCGCGATAGTTGGCGGCGCGCTCGCGCCTGGCCAGCGTGACCAGCGGCTGGTGCAGTCCCCAATCCACCGAGATCACGCGATCGACATCGAGGCGCGTGAGCCGCTCGCCAAGCTTTGCGATCGCGGGATCGAATGTCTGGCGATAGTCACGGTCGTTGCGCCACGCATCGACGTAGCTCACGTCGGCGGCGATGTTCCAGGCGAGCAGCGCGCCGCACGCGACCGCACCGAAGGTGGCCACGGCGCCGCGGAACGCCCGCTGCCACGAGGCCGCCGGACGGTCGATGTGCTGGACGACGATGGCCAGCAGCGTCACCAGCTGCAGCGTGGGCAGTGGCCACAGCATCACCAGGTGGTGGGACCCGCCGACTTGCCGGGTGGCGGCGATCGCGCCCGCGAGCAGCACCGTCGCCGTGGAAAGAAACGCGAGGAGCCGTCGCGCGGGTGTCCACGGACGCGTGCAGGCGAGCAGCACGGCGGCGGCCGCCAGCTGCGCGATCAGGACATAGTTGAAGGCGTGGGTGGCGATCACATCCATGCCGAACACCCAGCTCATCACCGACGTGCCGCTGAAGGTCGTCGCGTAGAGGTCCCAGACCTTGCGCAATTGCGCGACGATACCGAGTGTCCCGGCGTCGCCTTGCACGTCGAGCGGCGCCACGCTTCGCACCAGCGTCACCACGCCCCACAGCAGCACGGCGCCGGTGACCCCGGCGATTGCCGGTTGCCATGGCGCGCCCGCGCGCAGCCGCTCGTACAGCGTGCGTGGAGCGACAAGCACTGCCGCACCGACCAGCGCGATGATCACCCACAGGAAATTGAGCTTGTCGAAAAAGCCGATCAGCAAGCCGCCGCAGGCCGTTGCAAGCCAGAACGTGCGTCCGGTCTGGATCCATCGCCACAACGCAATCAGCGACAACACGCGGAGGAACGCCGCGATCATCGCCGGTCCCCAGTCCAGCCGCGCATGGCTCACGAGGACCGGGTCGATCGCCGTGAGTGCCAGCAACAGCAGCGCCCACGCGCTTCCCAGCTCGTGCCGCACGAACAGCCAAAGCACGACGAGCGTGGCCGCCGCCAGCAGGATCGATGGCAGCCGCACCGTCCACACGTTGATGCCGAACGCCGCGAACAACGGCGCGTGCAGCCAGGCCTTGACCGCACCTACATAGCCCAGTGTCTGCATGAGCGGCAGGCAGCCGATCTCCCGGGTCACCGCGGCGTCGACGTCGCACTGGCCGAGCACGCGCAGCGAAGCCGGGACGAAGATCACTTCATCGTAGTAATAGCCCGGCTTGTCGATCGCCACCGTCGCGAGCGCGAGAAAGACGGCAATGAACACCGCAGGAACGATGAGGCGGGCGAGATGTGGCAAGGCGACGGGATGCGCGTAACGGGGTGTGGCGAGTAGACGCCAAGCTATTGGCGGGGTCAAGGGTGCCGCATGCAAAGCGAGGGTAAAATGCAGGTTCGTTTGCTACAAGTCAGGTAGGACCATGGACAGCGTCGATCTCGAAGTACTGAAACGCAGCGCCGACTGGCTCGACAAGGGCCGGCGCGTGCTGCTCGTGACCGTCGTCAAGACGTGGGGCAGCTCGCCGCGCCCGGAGGGCGCGATGCTCGCGGTCCGCGATGACGGCCTCGTCGTCGGCTCGGTCTCCGGCGGCTGCATCGAGGACGACATCATCGATCGGACGCGGCGGCTCGGCATGACCAGTACACAGTGCGAGGCCGTGACCTACGGCGTGTCGGCCGATGAGGCGCGGCGCTTCGGCTTGCCGTGCGGGGGCACGATCCAGCTCGTGCTCGAGCCGCTGACCCGCGACTCCGGCATGCGCGCATTGTTGCGCGAGATCGAAGCCGGCCATCTGGTCGCGCGCCGTCTCGACCTGTTGACCGGCGAGGCAACGCTGCATCCGGCGCAGGCCGTCGACGGTCTTGCTTTCGACGGCGCGACGCTGACGACGATTCACGGCCCGCGCTACCGGATGCTGGTGATCGGCGCATCGCAACTGTCGAAGTACCTGGCGCAGATCGCCGTGGGACTCGACTACCAGGTGACGATCTGCGATCCGCGCGAGGAATATACGGAGACGTGGGACATTCCGGGCGTCACGCTGGTGCGCACGATGCCGGACGACACGGTGGCGGCGATGCAGCTCGACGAGCGCTGCGCGGTCGTGGCGCTCACCCACGATCCCAAGCTCGACGATCTCGCGTTGATGGAAGCGTTGAAGTCGCCGGCGTTCTACGTCGGCGCGCTCGGCTCCCGTGCCAACAATGCGAAGCGGCGCGTCCGGTTGCGCGAATTCGACGTGACCGACGACGAGATCGCGCGGCTGCACGGTCCGATCGGCCTTTACATCGGAAGCCGAACGCCGCCGGAAATCGCGATTTCGATCCTGGCGGAGATCACTGCGGTGAAAAACGGCGTTGCATTGCCGGACGCGGCGAGGATTGCCGTGGCGAAGGAACTGGTCGAGGCATCCGCCGCTTGTCCTGCCGAGTGATCGGCCGCCGTCGCGATGACGGCGATGATCGACTGACGAGCCGTTACGTCATGTCCTCATGGATGCACAGGATGTTGCCCTCCGTATCCGAGAACCACGCGGCCTTTTCCGAACCGAGGACGCAAACGTGGTCGACCGTGCGGAAGCCAGGCAGGTCGTAGTCGTGAAAGACAACGCCACGCGCCGTCAGATCGCGAATCGCCGGCGCGATCGCCGCCACCTGAAAGCTCACCGCCGTGTGCTCGGCACGCGTGCCCTCGGGCTTGGGAAACAGCGCAAGGAGCGCGCCGTTGCCGCACCGGAACATGAACTTGCCATCGGGGCGCAGGCCTTCGGGGACGAGGCCCAGCACGTCGGTGTAATACTGGCGCGCGCGGGTGAGATCGCGCACCGGCAGCATCGTGGTGAGCGGCGCTTGCGCCAGCGGCGAGCGGACCGGAATTAGTGCCGCAGCGGCTTCGTTCATGGAAGTCCTCCCTGGATCGATCGACGGGATATTACGAGGCGCTGCGCACCTCGCCCCATTTTTGCAACGCCCGGCTCGAGGCGGCCCGGCGCCAAAACGGTGCTCCGAAAGTTGCGGCGTATACTTTTCCGGAAATGGCCGCAGCGAAAATGCGTAAATTTGCGTATGTGGATGCCCCGGGGACGACCCGATGGGCCGGCTAGCGGAACGCGGCGCCCGCGCGGCGCTGAACATGCTGGCCGACGTCGGCACCCACACGCACAGCACGGAATCGTTTGCGCGCGCGGGTGTGCGTGCGTTGCCCGAGCTCGTCGGCGCCGACCTCACCACGCTTTCGGTGTGTGCGCTGCGCTCGGGCAAGCGCCGTGTCACGGGCTTTCCCGAGAATGCGCTGACGCTCTCCGATATCGCGTGCTTCGACCGTTTTTTCTTCGCCCATCCGCTGGTGCGCTTCCATAGCGCGCACCATGACGGTGGCACGCACCGCATCTCCGATTCGCTGCCCGACACCGCATTCCACCGCAGCGCCCTGTATGCCGAGTACTACCGCAGAATCGGCATCGAGCATGCGGTGGCCGTGCCGTTGTTCATCGATGGCGAGACGCTGGTGAGTTTCGTTCTCAATCGCACCGGCCGCGATTTCAGCGACGGCGAATGCGCTGCCCTCGAGGCGGTGCGCGGGCCGCTCGTGATGCTGTATCGCAAGGCGCTGGCGCTCGACGAAGCCCATGCAATGATCGAGCGCTTCCGCGCGTGGATCGACACCGAAGGCTGGTGCGAGATCGAAGTCGATGCGGCGTTCCGGATTCGCCGTGCGGGGCGCCGGGGCCTTGCGATGCTCGGAGTCGCCGTACCCGAAGCGGCGATTCCTTGGTGCGGCGCGGCGCTGCCTTCCACGCTGGTCGCATGGCTGACCCGCGCGCGCGCTGATGGTCCCGCCGGCACCGCACTCACGCTCGATGTTGGCGCGCGACGGTTTGCGCTACGCGCGCTCCCCGCGGTCGAAGGCGAAGGCTGGCTCGTCTATGTTGGCGAAAAGGCGCCGACCGAGGTCGTCGATCCCTCGGCATCCGACACGCTGTCGCGACGCGAACGCGAGGTTTTGGACTGGGTGGCGGCGGGCAAAAGCGATGCGCAGGCTGCGGCCATTCTCGGCATCAGCGTGCGCACCGTGCACAAACACCTCGAGCACATCTACGAGAAGCTGGGCGTCGAGGGCCGTACGGCGGCGGTGATGCGCGCCTGCGCGGCGGCAGGACAAAGTAGCGTCGCCTCCGGTCCAAATACCGACGCGCCGGGTGGAACAACGCGGGGCGGCATGGTAAGGTAGCGTAACTTTCGCCTTCCGGGGTGCCATGCTCGCCCGTATTCGTCGCACCTCGCGCCTGTTGTTGTCCGTTCGAATCCCGCTGTTGCGCCGCCGCAGCCCGACGACTGTACCGGGTTCGCGTTGCCGGTGGACACGCGCATGCGCGGTGGCGGCATTGGCGTCGATGATGGGCGCCGGCGTTGCGTGGGCGCAGGATACGGGGCCGAAGGCCCCGGCCGACAGCGGCCTGTTCGCGCCAAAGTCCGCGTGGGATGCGCCCGAGCCCTGGCGCACCGATCGCTTCTATTTGCAGACTGCGATCGCCACCATCCACTTTCATTACGATTCGGCGCACGAACAGTCGGTGGCGCTCGACCTCATCTACCGATTCGATGAACGGTGGCTTGGCGGCCAGTGGATCGCAGGCGGCGCGCTGTTCACCAATTCATTCGGCCAGTTTTCGCAGGTCGTGTACGGGGGATTGCTGTGGCGGCCCCTCGAGGAATACCAGCCGTTCTATCTGAAAGTCGGCGCCGGCGTCATCCATGGCTACAGCGGCGCCTACCAGGACAAGATCCCATACAACAGCACCGGCTTCGCCCCCGCGATCGTCCCGTCGGCCGGCTATTGCTGGGGTCGCTATTGCAGTGAAGTCGTCCTGCTGGGCTTCAACGCATTGATGATCACCGTCGGCGCGACGCTGCCCTGAGCCGGCCCGCAAGGGATGCGGCAACAGTGTGACGTTGCGTGGCCTGGGTTTCGTCCGCGACGGCGTTACTTGGGCACCGGTGGCACTGGCTGTGCGTTCGCAGGCGTCGAAATGTCCGGCGCCGTCGCTTTGGCATCACCGGGGGTGCGCAGGGCGTTCGAGCGCGATTCATTGAACGTCTTCTTCGCGGAGGGATTCGCGCCCGGCGTTGTTAACTTGGCATCGCCGGCGGTTCGCGTGCTGTTGGAACGCGATTCGTTGAACGTCTTTTTCGCCAATGCATCAGTTACCGGCGTAACGCCGGACCTGGATTCGCCCGCAACCGCGGCGGGAGGGTCGTGGAGGATTCTTCCCGTCGAAGGCGTCGCCGGCGGAGATTGCGCGAGCCCCACTCCGGACACATAGAGCAGGGTGCCAGCGAATAGCATGCGGGCGGTGGACACTACTGTCTCCTACAGAGAACAGCCGAGGCGGCTGCTCGCATTACGGACGCAATATCCGTACCGTCATGCGCGACGCCGATCCGCCGCGCATCGCGCGGTGTCCTCGTCGGTTTACGTCGGACACACCGCGCCGGTCTTGATCCACGCGTCGAGGAGCGCGCCAAGTTCCTTCTGCGTGCCGGGCGCCGATGCGCGGCCGTACCCGGGCGCCCAGGCCCAGCCGACCAGCGAGTCGTTGGTCATGTGGTCGTGAATCTGCGCGAGCGTGCGGCCGCCGTTGCGCGCCGGATCCTTGACCTGAACGCAGATCTCGCCGACCGTCTTGCCCTGCCACGCCATTTCCCTCGGGGCCAGGTGCCAATGCGCGTGGCCCGGCATGCCGGCGGGATCGAAGTTGGCGCCCTGGTGGCATGTGGAACACCGCGCGCTTACCGCACCGAAGCCATCGGCGCCGCGCTCGACCGGCGGCTGATGTAACCGGCCCGCGTCGGTTTGAAGCGGCCGATCGCCGGCGGGATGGCAATTCACGCAGCGCGCTGACGTCAGCACCTTGCCGGCCTCCGCGAACAACGCGGCCGACCGCGCCGCCGTGTCGCCGATGCTGCTGAAGCTCTCCGGCGTGGCGAGCGTTGCGGTCGGACCCGCCGACTTGACGCTCATCGCCGGCGCGAGCGCCAAGGCGAACGTCATCGAAACAAGTAACCCCAAGCGCGTGGCTGCGTTCATGTGTGGAATCGTCTTTGTTAGCTGACGTAGCGTTTGGCATCGGCAAGAATCACATCGCGCATAGCCTCGTGATACTTGACGTAACCAGTGCATCGGCAGATGTGGCCGTTGAGCGCTTCCTGGATCGTCTTGTCGAGGTCGGCGCGCGCCACCGGCTTTTTCGCCAGCCGCTCGAGCAGCACCTGGCCTTCGTTCACGAAGCCGGCCGTGCAATACCCGCACTGGAACGAGAAATGCTCGACGAACGCCTTTTGCAGCACGCTTGGCTGCCCGTTCTGCGCGTGGCCCTCGATCGTGCGGATCGATTTGCCGGCGAAGTTTTTCGCGGGAACGATGCACGTCGGCATGGTCTGGCTGCTGCCGTCGGGATTGTCGACGATCACGGCGCAACTCAAGCATTGCGCCATCCCGCAGCCGAACTTGGTGCCGGTGAGCCCGAGGTATTCGCGCAGATAATCGTTCATCGACAACTCGTCGCGAATCTCCGTCGGTCCGTACGCCTTGCCGTTGATCGTGATACGCATCGTCGTCACTTGAGCACTCCCTTGAGCATCGCCTGCGTCACGGGCAACGATTGAAAACGATGACCCGTCGCATCGTAAATGGCGTTCAGGATCGCCGGAATGACGGGGATCATCACGACTTCCGCCATACCTTTGGGCGGATCGTCCGGTTTGAGCGGGGGAAGCACTTCGATCTCCAGCCCGTTCAACGGCATGTCCGTTGCGCGCGGGACGACGTACTCGCCGAGATTCCATTTCCCGTTGCCGGGCCCGTCTTCATAGAGTGGCATGGTCTCCAGCAACGCCTGGCCCACGCCCATCGCAAAGCCGCCCTGCATCTGGCCGACGACGACTTCGGGCACCAGCGGCTGCCCGCATTCGGCGACGCTGTACGCGTTGGCGATGCGCACGCTGCCGGTCGCACGCTCGATCTCGATGCGGACGAGGGTCCCGCAGGTTGACGCATAAGCGACACCGATACGCTCGTTGATGGCGGGCGGGATGTTGATACTGGTCCGGTTCAGAGGTACAAAACGGTCGGACGTAGTCGAGCCGCTGCGAGCCTTGGCGGTCCCGGTGCCGGTGCGCACCGCCAGCGCGTCGATATCGGCGGTATAGGTCTCACCTGCAATCTTGAAGCTCGCGTTCGTCCATGACCAGCGATTGAAGCCGTGCACCATCGCCGCGGTCACGCCGCCACGGGCGTGTGCCTTCGCAGCGACCGACGCCAGGTCCAATGGCGGCAATCCGGGTATGGCCAGCTTGCGTTGCTGCCACCGCGCGGTGTCCCATTGCCGGGCCCGCGGATCGGTCTTCGCAATGCCCCACAAGTCGAGCGCGGCGGGCCACAAGCCGAAGCGAAAGATGACGCGCGCGGCCTCGAATGCCGCATGCGTGCTGAAATGCGCGCCGACCGAAGCGCTCGACGGCGAGCTGATCTCCGCGACCCAGCGTGGATTGCGCGACGCGGCATCCTGCGCGGCCTGCGTGATCGAAAAGGGATCGCCGGACGTGACGAGTCCGAGCGGCGCGAACGCATCGACCTGCGCCATGGCCACCTCGTCGGCCACGCCGCCGATGATCGCGGCCACACGATTGGCGAGCGCGGTCCCGATCGCGGTCCCCATTTCGACGGCATCCGAGCGGATCGTGATGCGTCCCTCCGGCGAGACTTCGACCGAGGCCAAACAGGCGTCGGCGCCGGTACCGAAATCCTTGTTGACGCAAGCCACGCCGGTGCCGACCAGGATGCCCGCTCGCTGCTGCAGCGCGCGCGCCCTCTCGGTCGCACGGTCCTGCCAAATCGGGTGATTCGCAAGCTTGGCGAGAACTTCGTCGGTGCGCGTAACCCCAATGAGCGCATTGCCAGCCATCGTTTGGCCATTGGTGGGCAGCGCGTTGCGCCGCCGGAACTCGATCGGATCCAGACGCAAAGCGGCCGCGGCTTCGTCGATCAGAACCTCCAGCGCCGTCAGCACCTGCGTGGTTCCATAACCGCGCATCGAACCGGCGGTTACGGCGCGTGAGTGGAAGACGACCGTGCTGACGTCGACCTTGGGAATGTCGTACATCCCGATCGCCGCCGTGGCACCCACGGTGGCGACCTGCGCGGAAAAGTTGGCGAGTCCGCCGCCGTCGAGGCGGTGATCGGCGGCAAAGGCGCGGATCTTCCCGGTGGCGCGGTCGACACCCATGCGCGAGCGCATCTTGAACGGGTGCCGCTTGATGCCCGACTGGAATTGCTCGTAACGGTTGTTCGCGAGCCGCACCGGGCGATTGGGATAGAACATCGCCGCGAGCGCGACATAGAGCGGCATCGTCGTGTGGTCGCGGCCGCCGAAGCCGCCGCCCATGTACGCGCAATGCGTGTGGATCAGTGCGGGCTTGAAGCTGCCGCGCGCGTTCCCCAGCAGATAGGCAACCGACTCCGTCGCCTCCATCGGCGACTGGACGCCCACCACGAGCTCGAGGCTCTTGCTCTTGGGGTCGTACCATGCGATGCCGCTCTCCGGCTCGAGAAACATCGGGTCGATCGATTGCGTCTGGAATTCGCGATCCAGCACCAGCTGGTCCGGATTGTTCGCGGCAAGTCCGGCGCGGATCTGTTCGCCGTAAAACGAGGCCTGCGCGTCCGCGGGTCCCTTCTGGTTCGCCGGCGCCCAGACCGGCAGGTCCACGTTCAGGAACCTGCGCGGTGTCACCCATCCCGCTTGCATCGGCGAATACACGTCCGGCGCTCCGGGCGTCGAGCCGGCTACGCGCACGAAGCGGTACGCACCAAACGGCGCGATCGCGACAGCGCCCGTTTCCTGGCCATAGTTCACGCAGCTCGGATCGCGCAATGCCATCCGGGCCTGATCGAAGGCGTCGAATTGCTCGAAGATCAGCAGTGCCACCGGATGGCCCAGGTACAGCGGCGTCTTGCCGACCGGGCAGAAGAGATCAGCCTGCGCATAGAACGCCGGCACGCGAATACCGGCAGTGGCAAGATCCGCGGCGGTGACCACCCGCGACGGCTTCAGCGCACCGCTCAATCGCGAAAGATCGATGCCTGTGAAGACGTGCGTTGCGTCGGTCGCGCGGATGAGCATCGCATGCGACGTATTCGCGGGCCAGCCTGGCAGGTCGGCGGCGCGAAAGTCGGACGCATAGAGCTTGGCGCCCGTGACCTTGGCCAGGCCGTCGATGCGTCCGACGCCAGTGGCGGCGGGATTCCAGCTTTGCCGTCCCGGCAGCGTCTCGCGCGTAGCGAAGGCGGGGGTTTGGGCGAACGTCGCATGCGAAACGCTGAGGGCAATGCCGCTCGACGTCATCAACTTGACGAACTCGCGTCGCGATAATTCCATTCCGGCTACCTCTGTGGTGGAGCGCTGCGGACAGACCAATGCCCTCTTGGCAGAGCATTCAAAGAGGCGGCGCAATCCAGGGAGGAAGCAAGAGCGATGCCAGGATCGGGGATCAGGGATCAGGTGTCAGAAATCAGAGAAAGGCGACCCGCAGTTGCGCCCGCGTGCATTGCCCGCGGCGACGGCCTGATTCCTGATCCCCGACCTCTGATCCCTGAAAGCGCTAGCGGCCCGGCCGCAGCGCGTCAACGTCGGGCGCAAACCGTACGCGGAAATCGCGTTCGAATGACACATTGCGGCAGACGTCGGCGAAGCGGTGGTCGAGGTCCGCGCGATCAATGCCGCCGAGGCTCACGATCGCATAGCGATAGTTGCCGAGCCACTTGGTCTCGCGCCAGCGGCTGTTGCCGTGCTTGATGAACGTGTGCAGGCGCGCGTCCGGATGCGCCGTATTGAGCCAGGCGATCTGCGCCTTGCCGGGCGCGATCTTGATCGCGCCATTGAACTCGCGGAAGACGAAGCTCGTCGCAGCGCCGTAGGCGCCTCGGCCGCGTGTCCAATGCGGCGAACGTCCCACGCAGAGATCGACCAGCACGGAATAGGGATTGACGCCGTCCACTTTCTCGTAGAGGTCGCCGAACTGGGCGGCGAGGCGCGGATTGATCTCGATGACCTGGAACGTGTTCGTCGCGGACTGCCAGAACAGCTCGACATTGAACGCGCCGTGGTCGAACCCCATCGCACGCATCGCGCGCTCGGCGATGCCGTAGGCCGCCGCTTGCGCCGCGGGCGGCAGGCGGCTCGGATACTCGAACCGCTGGAACGCCGACGTGCCCGGATACATGATGGCATCGACAATGCCGAAAAAATTGACCGCGCCGTGATCGATCCAGCCATCGACGTTGATCTGGACGCCATCGAGCAGCGTCTCGCCCATCATGTGCTGTGGATCGACGGAAAATTCGCTGTAGTGGCGCATGAGGTCGCCGAACGGCCGCACCAGCCGCTTGATGATGTGCGACTCCCATGGATGAAACGTCAGATGCCGCTGCAGGTCCGCCGGATCGTCGACGCGGCGCGCGAGCACCGAGTACGCGGCCTTGACCGGCTTCACGAAAAACGGGAATGGCAAGCCGGGGTCGGCACCCGCCACCGACGTGCTGCCGAATGCGTACGGCAATAACGCGAAAGCGGGGTTCGCGCCCGGCAGCGCGGCGGCGAGCGCCTGGCGCGCATGGTATTTGTGCTGGGCACGAATGATCGCGGCCGGATCGCTGCCGGGCAGTCCGAGCTCGCGGGCGAGGATCGCCGCGATCAGCGCGCCGTATTGCTCGTTGGTCGAGGCGACGCCCGCGAGTCCCGCGCCGCGATACTTGCGTTTCAGGCGGGCGATCCAGCGCCGCGCATCGAACCAGAGGAGCTTCGCGTTCTCCGGAAAACGGAAGAGGTCGAAGCCTTCGCCGACCACGTCGAACTCGTCGCGCAGCGCGGACACCGCCGCGAATGTGGCGTCGTCCCACCCGTCTGGAAAGAGAAAGAGGAACTTGGGCTTCATGGGGCAGTCACGGGCAATGCGTGGTGCAGCGCCTCCCAGCGGGCCAGGTCGGCCGGCTCGTCCACATCCCACAATACGGGAAGCGCCGCCCAGTGGATGCCGGCGCGGGCAAACCCCGCCACAGTATCGTCCATTGCATGTGCCGAACTCCAGCGAATTGCTGCGAACGGCAGCGGCCGGCGCGCGCCGACGAGGACGTAGCCGCCGTCTTCCGCGGGGACCAGCACCGCATCATGATGGGCGAGCAGCGCGGCCGCTTGCGCCAGGCGGTCGGCGTCGAGCAACGGACAATCGGTGCCGATGAGCAGCGCCGCGCCGGCACGGGTCAGCGTGTCGGCGATGGCGTTGGTCATCCTTGCGCCGAGGTCGCCCTCGCTCTGCGTGTGCAGCGTGGCGGCGCTGGTGGAGGCGAGGGCGCGAAAGTAGGACGAATCGGCCGATGGCGCGCACCACAGCTCGATCCGGTCGATCACGCCCGCGCGGCGAGCTGTCACGGCATGCCAAAGCGTCAGCGCCGTCAGGTCGCGATAGATCTGTGCCGCACGTGCCTCGCCGATGGTGGCCGCCAGCCGCGTCTTCACGCCGCCGGGAATCGGCTCCTTGGCGAAGACGAGCAGCGCCGGGCGCGCATCGGCAGCGGACATTAGCAGGCCCTAATAATCGCGCGCAAGGCGTGCGGGGTCGGCGCCCAGCGCATACGCGAGGCGCAGTCGCCACATCGAGAAGATCGTTCGCCAGGGTCCACGCGCTTCCCAGCGGCGGCCGGAAGTTGCGATCCGCGATTGGAGGCAGGCAGGGCGGCCGGCGAGACGCTTCAAGGTCTTGGACAGGGCAATGTCCTCCATCAGCGGGATGGCTTTATAGCCACCCACGCGATCGAACAGCGCGCGGTCGACAAAAATTCCCTGGTCGCCCGTGGCAATCCCGGTGAGCCGTGAGCGCAGGTTCATCATGGCGGCCACCAGCTTCAGCACCCATGGGCGACCGTGGATCGTGACGTCGAAGCGGCCCCACGCCGCTCCGCCCGCGACGGCACGCGCGATGGCGACCGCGGCGTCGGCGGGCAGCACCGAATCGGCGTGCAGGAACAGCAGCACGTCGCCGCTGGCGTGGCGTGCGCCGGCGTTCATTTGCAGCGCGCGCCCCGGCCTTGCGACGAAGGTACGGTCCGCCAGCAGCCGGGCAATGAGGGGCGTAACGTCCCGGCTGCCGCCATCGACGACGATGACCTCGTGGCCCTGTGCGCGCAGCGGCTGCAGCGCCGACAGCGTATCGGTAATGAACGCGGCTTCGTCGCGCGCGGGAATGATGATGGAAAGACGCAACTGGAACCTGTTGACGCTATGGACAGCGAAGGCAGTGCGTAGCCATGCGTGCGCGGGAATCAGCGAATGTCGGCGAAGAACGTGGCAGGCGGTTTGCGTCCGAAGCGCAAGCATAACAAAATGGCGAGCACGCGCGCGAAGCTCGTCCAGATGCCCATCTGCTCGAATTTCCGTGAGCTGGTGACGACGGTGAGCGGAAGAAAAGCGGGCGCCGCCCTGCCGCGCAGAATCTCCGAGATGGCGATGTCCTCGACCAGCCGGGGCGGGAAACCGCCTGCGTCGGCGAAGGCGGTGCGGCGAACGAACATTGCCTGGTCGCCATAGAACGTCGCGGTGATCCGGCAGCGGAGATTGTGCAACGCGGAGATGGCGCGCAATCGCCAGTCGTCGCCGGAAAACCGGTGGTGGAATCCGCCATAGACAAACGCGGGCGCCGCGGCCGCGCCGGCGATGGCCTGCAGCGATTGTTCGGGTAACGATGTGTCCGCATGCAGGAACAGCAGCACGTCACCGGTGGCCACCGCGGCGCCCGCATTCATCTGCGTTGCGCGTCCCCGCGGCGCATCGAGGACGCGTACGTAAGGACGTGCGGCGAGGATGGCGCGGCTGGCATCGCGGCTGCCGCCGTCGACCGCGATGACTTCGGTGTCGCGAAAGGCGTCGATGGCGCGCTCGAGACAGGCGAGCGTCACCGGCAGCGCGCGCTCCTCGTCGAGAATCGGAATGATCACCGAGACTTTCATGACAAACCTCGCACAAAGAAACGCCGAGGCGCAGAGAATTCACGCATTGCTTTCCCGGCGTCTTACGCGCCTCCTGTGAAAGAAGTTGC
>Ga0068864_100000242_pt1 | contig 48756 bp, 46 predicted proteins | sample KBSSwiS72_FD_66586 | JGI IMG/M metagenome (GOLD analysis project Ga0068864, IMG submission 66586) | Switchgrass rhizosphere microbial communities from Kellogg Biological Station, Michigan, USA - KBS Switchgrass S7-2 | ecosystem: Host-associated > Plants > Roots > Rhizosphere > Soil ...
TGCCGATGCTCGAGGAGGTGGGCGTGTTGTTCATCACGCCGCCGTCGATGAAGGTGACGGTGAGGCCGCTGGCGAGCTTGATGTCGATCGGCTTGAAGGCGCCCGGGAATGAGGCCGAGGCGTGCACCGCCACGGACACCTCGAGGTCGGGCTCGCTGTCGGCATCGAACACGTAGAGCTGGCCGTCGTCGTTGCCGTCCTTGAGCTTCTTGCCTTTCTTGCCGCTGTCCTTGGTGTCGTGCTCGGTGGTGTAGGTCCCGGTCATCACCACTTCCTTGATGGCGGGGATGTGCCTGGCCAGGACGCGGTAGTCGCCGAAGGTCGGGCCGGCCTTGTTGCTCGAGAGCTTCTCGGCGAGCTCGACCACCTCGGGCGCGGGCGGCTTGCCCTCCTTGCCGCAGGCCAGCACGTATTCGTTCATGCGCTTGCGCAGGGTCTGGTCGAGCACGTCGTGCACGACGTCCTCGAGGCCCTTGCCGGTGAGCGGGCTGAGGTCGTTGGTGGTGAACTTGTTCTTCAGCGCCCGCGCCAACAGGCCCTTCTTGGTGCCACCGGTGCCCTCGGTGATGGCGTCGGTGGTGCTGTCGGCGTCGGCGACATCGAGAAATTCGTCGGGCGTGATGCCGGCGGCGACCAGCGCCGCGGTCATCGAGCCGACCGAGGCGCCGGCGATCTTGGTGGCGTCCTTCAGCACGCCGCTCTCGTAGAGCGCCTTCACCGCACCCGGCAGCGCCGTGCCCTTGCCGCCGCCGCCGGAGAAGGTGACCTCGCCCACCTTGGGCGGCGGCGCGGTGTAGGCGATCTTGCCGTTCGCCTTCTTCACCACCTCGAGCTTCTTCCCGCCGGCGCCCTGGAATTCCCTGGCGTTGATCGGCGGCGGGGGCGGTGCGATCACGGCATTGGAGCGAGCCCGGCCCTGGCCGATCCTGACGGCGCTGCCGCCCTCGGGAATCTGCGTCACCACCGGGTCGAAGCGCACCTTCTTGGCGGCGGAATCGCCGCCGCCGGTGGGCGAGCGGGTGCCGCCGGGCCACTGCAGTCCGAGGGTCTCGAGCAAGCCCATGAAATCCCCCCGGCGGTCGTGTGGGTGAAGGTCGGCGGGGATCCTAGCGGCGTGGGCTCCGGCCGGCGGGCGGCAATGGCGCGATTCGTGACGAAAAGCCGGAACCCGAGCGGGTCGTGCGGCTCTGACTTCTTGAAGGAGAACAGCTCATGGACAAGCAACTGCGGCTTCTCGATTCGTTCCCGGCCCGCGGCGCCGACGGCGCCGCCTACAAGGTCATGGCTTACGAGCACCTGCGCCGGGTCGATCTGATGTCGTCGGGGGCCGAGCAGTGGGAGCCGACCGGCCAGACCGAGTACCGGCTCGCCAGCGGCGAGCGGGTCGATCTCATGGTCGACGGCTCCTGGCGCGTCCTGCCCAGCGGGATGACGTTGCGCGCGGCGTGAGGCCGGCGCCCCGCTAGCGCGGCACGAAGCGCAGCGTGTTCGTGGTCGCGCCGGGCAGAAGCGGCGTGGCGCGCCCGGCGACCCAGTCGGCATGGCCGCCGAGGAAGTTGGGGCTGAGCGGATGGCCGCTCTGCCCGCCCGGCATGTTGAACACGCCGCTCGCCTCGCGGCCCGGCGAGACCGCGAACCGCTCGGACTGGCCGAAGTCGGGCGCGGCGACCCGCGGCATGTGGCTGTCGCCCGGCATCGGCTCGGCCGGCGCGGCGAGCCAGCGCATGCCCAGCGGCAGCGCCGCCGCCATCGGGTGGACGATGCGGGTGGTGTTGCGCTTGCCCCAGGTGGCCTCGGCCAGCGGCGTGCCTTCCTGCTCGACGCTGGCGATCGCCTCGTCGATCGCCGCGAGCTGCACCGCGCGCCAGTCGGCGCTCCCCGGCGGCAGCCAACCCGACGGCTTCTCGTCGAGGAGGCGAGCGATCACTGCGGGCCAGCGCGAGGTCGCGCGCGAGTAGCCGCCGCGCTTGTCGACTTCCTTCAGCGCCTCGTCGACGCCGCCGAAGAGCCGCGCGTAGAGGCCGGCGACGAAGGCACGGGTGAGGCGGTAGCCCACCGAATCGATGCTTGCCCGACCGGTCCAGGTGGTCTCGAGCAGGCGCTTGAACTCGTCGCGCTTGGCCCGCGTCGCCGGCTCGGTGTCGCCGGCGAGGGCCTGCAGGGCGCGGTCGCGCCAGGGGGCGAGGTAGAGGGCGCGGTCGTCGAGGAAGACACCGTAGATGCCGGTCTCGTCGGTGCTCGGCCCGAGCGCGGCGACGCTGTCGCGCAGCTGGCGCTGGCGCGCGCCGAGGTCGGCGCCGCCGTCGCCGATCGCCGCGTAGCCGGCGCCGGCGAGCTGGCGGGCGTTGGCGGTGACGATCTGCCCGGCGCTCGGGTCGCCGATGCTCGGATGCGCCGCCGGCGCAGCGAGCGCGCTCCAGGTGTGCGATGCGGCGGTGCTCGCCGGCGCGGGAAAGGTCGAGGTCCAGCTCGCTTCGCGGCCGGGCAGGGCCCCGGCCACGGTCCAGCCGATGTGGCCGGCGGCGTCGCCCGCGACCAGGTTCTGCGCCGGAAAGCCGGCCCGCTTGGCGATGGCGACGGCCTCGGCCGCCGTCGTCGCGCGCTCGAGCTCGAACGGCACGAAGTTGATGGCGCCGGGGTCGTGCGCCACCCAGTGCACGGCGTAGCGTCGGCCGCCGCGCTCCCAGACCGGGCCGAACGCGGTTTCCCTGACCGGCAGGACCACGTCGTCGGCGCCGGCGACGGCGATGCGCTCCTCGACCGTTCGCACCAGCCCCCATTCGTCGCCGCTCGCGCCGCGCATCGTCGCCGGCAGCCGGTAGCGATTCGCATCCTTAGGATCGGGCTCGAGCTCGAGCAGGTCGAGGTAGGCGCCGTAGCTGTTGGTGAGGCCCCAGGCGACCTGGCCGTTGCTGCCCGCGACCAGTGCCGGCGTGCCGGGGAGCGTCACCCCGACCAGCCGGCGCAGCGGCGCGCCCGCGCTCTCGAGCTCCATCGCGGCCCGATACCAGATGTGCGGCAGGCGCAGCGTCAGGTGCATGTCGTTGGCGACGATCGCCGCGCCGCTCTTGCTGCGCGCGCCGGCGACGACCCAGTTGTTGCTGCCGACCTCGGCATCGCCGACGTCCTCGAGCAGCGCCACCCTAGTCTTCGCCGGCTTGCCGAACCAGGCCGGCGCCTGTGCCGGGAGTGGTGCGGGCGCGGCGTCGATCGTCGGCGCATCGAGCGGCGCGTCGTAGCCGCTCGCGGCGGGCAGCAGGAAGGCGAGCTGCTCGGCACTGGTGCCCTGGTCGCGCAGCCAGCCGCGCGAGAACATCCGGTGCAGCTGCTCCTCCTGCAGGTCGAAGTACATCGCCCAGACGACGAGCAGCGTGTCCTGCGCGACCCAGGGCCGCGGCGTCGCCCGCAGCACCCCGTATTCGAAAGGTCGCGCCGCCAGCCCGGAAAGGCCGGCATTGACGCCCGCGGCATAGCGCTCGAGCAGCACCCGGTCGCCCTCGGGCAGGGCGGCCAGGGCCACGCCGGCGCGGGCGCCGAAGCGATGGATGCGGCGCTCGCGGTCGACCGGCAGCAGCGCCTTGCCGAGCAGCGCCGCGAGCTCGCCGGCGCCGGCGCGGCGCAGCAGGTCCATCTGGAAGAAGCGCTCCTGGGCGTGGACGAAGCCGGTGGCGAAGGCGAGGTCGCCGCGGTCGCCGCCGCGGATCGTCGGCACGCCCAGGGCATCGCGCGTCACCGTGACCGGGCCGCGCAGGCCGGCGGCGGCGATCTCGCCGTCGAGCGTCGGCAGGCTGGCACGAAGGAAGGCGTAGCCGCCGACCGCGGCTGCGAGCACGAGGGCGACGACCAGCCAGAGAAGTGCGAAGAGCCAGAAGCGCGCGCGCCCGCGTCTTACCGCCACCGTCTCGGCCATCGCTTTCGCCTCCGTGGGAATCGGCCGAGTCTAGCGAGGCGCTCGCCGCGTCTCAGTGATGCGGCGGCGGCGGCGCGGTGCTGCCGCGCCCCACCAGCTCGAAGCCGAGCGTCTGGAAGGCGACGTGCGGCTCGCCCTCGAGCCGCGCCACCACCTGCTCGGCGGCGGCGCGGCCGATCTCGACGATCGGCGTGCGGATGCTGGTGAGACCAGGCGTCTGGGTCGCGCCGAGGTCGGTGTTGTCGCAGCCGGCGATCGAAATGTCGTGGGGGATGCGCACGCCCTCGGCCCGGCAGGCGACCATCGCGCCGACCGCGAACACGTCGTTGGTGCCGATCACCGCGGTCGGGCGCAGCGCCTTCGGCAGGGCGAGCAGCGACTTCATCATCGCCGCCGCGGCGCCCAGGTCGATCGGGCCGTAGCGGACGCAGCGCTCGTCGAGCGCCAGGCCGGCCTGGGCGAGTGCCGCGCGCATCCCGGCGCCGCGCTCGGTAGCGCGGTCGTTGCCCGCGGTCGCGGCGCTGAGCAGGCCGAAGCGGCGGTGGCCCAGGGAGAGCAGATGGCGCGTCATCTCGAAGGTGGCGGCGCGGTTGTCGAAGCCGATGCTCGGATGGCGCCGCATCGGATCGACCCCCCAGGTGAGGACGAACGGCCGGCCGTAGCTTTCGAGCAGGGCGAAGAGCGCGGGATCGTGGTCGAGGCCGACGAACACGAACGCGTCGACGCCGCGGCGGATCAGCTGCTCGGTGATGCGCACTTCCGAGGCGAGGTCGTAGTGGTGCTCGGCCAAGACCATCGAATAGCCCTTGGCGTCGAGCACCGCCTGCATCGCGCTGGTGGTGCGGGCGTAGAGGGCGTAGTCGAACGAGGGCACGACCGCGCCGACCATGTGGCTGCGGGCGCTGCGCAAGGCCCGGGCCGCGCCGTGCGGCACGTAGCGCAGCTTGCTCACGGCGTCGCGCACCAGCACCCGGGTGTCGGCGTCGACCTGCTCCGGCGAGTTGAGGCAGCGCGACACCGTGGCGGTGGAAACGCCGGCCAGCCGCGCCACGTCCTTGGCGCTCGGACGACCGGGCCGGGTCTCGACGCTGGCGGTGCTGCGTGTCATCCATGAATTCGATTACACAAGTCATGAGCTCATGCTCGGTATAAACGCTGATTCGCTCCGGTTGTCTCGCCGCCGACGGGCTGATACCGTCATGTAATCGAATACAAGGAGACGTCTCCATGAAGAGCATTCACGGTCGTCGCACGGTCCTGAAGCAGGGCGCCGCCCTCGGCGCCGCCGTCGCCTTGGGGCCGGTCGGGCTGGGCGCGGCCCGGGCCCAGGCCGACGAGCTCGCGCCCTACAAGGCGGCGAAGATCAACTGGAAGCAGGTCGAGGGCGAGACCATCACGGTGATGGTGATCCCGGCGAGCTACTTCGAGAACCTGATCAGCCTGCAGCCGCAGTTCGAGGCGCTGACCGGCATCAAGCTGCGCTTCGAGAAGGTGCCGCCCGGGCAGATCCGGCAGAAGGCGCTGCTCGACCTCTCGTCGAAGACCGCGACCTACGCCACCCACGCCGCCGACCCGATGTACTACCCGCTGTACGTCTCGAACCACTGGGTCGAGCCGCTCGACAAGTACCTCGACGACGCGACCCTCACCGACAAGGCCTGGTTCAACGTCGACGACATCATCAAGGCCTGGCGCGATGCCGACTCGATCGGCGGCAAGCCTTACGGGATTCCCTACGACGGCGAGGTGACGGTGCAGGTCTACCGCAAGGACCTGTACGACGCCAAGGGCCTGAAGCCGGCGGACACCTACGACCAGCTCGTCGCCAACGCCAAGGCGCTGACCGACGCCAACGCCCGCACCTACGGCCTGGCCCTGCGCGGCTTCTCCGGCGCGGGCCAGAACATGTACATCTATCCGTCGCTGTTCCGCGGCTTCGGCGGCAGCTGGATGCAGGGCAACGCCGTCGTCGTCAACTCGCCGCAGGCGGTGCAGGCGCTGCAGTGGTACGTCGACACCCTGACGGCCTACGCGCCGCCGGCGGTGCGCAACTGGAACTGGCCCGACATCGCCGACGCGTTCTCTCAGGGAACGGTCGCGACCTACATCGACGCCCATTCCTCGGCCGCGGTGATCACCAACCCGGAGAAGTCGAAGGTGGTCGGCAAGGTGGCCTATGCGCGCTGGCCGAAGGGGCCGAACGGCAAGAGAGTGACGTCGATCTGGAACTGGGGCTTCCCGATCAACGCCGCGCTGACCGAGAAGCAGAAGAAGGCGACCTGGCTCTTCATCGCCTGGGCCGCCTCGGCCGAGACCCAGGCTCGCACCTCTTGGAAGTTCGCCGGCCCGGCCAAGCGCTCGGGGGTGAACCGGGTGTCGGCATGGAAGTCGCCGGAGTTCGCCGCGGCAATGAAGGACGCGGGCGACAACTTCATTCCGGCCGCGCTCGATTCGCTGGAGCAGGACACGGACGTCGAATGGCGGCCGCGGGTGCCGCAGTGGCCGGCCATCGGCGAGACCATGGCGACGGCGATCCAGTCGGCGCTGGTCGGGCAGAAGAAGCCGAAGGAAGCACTCGACGAAGCGCAGGCCCGGATCACGACGATCCTGAAGGGGTGAGATCGACGACGACTCCCTCTCCCGCGAGCGGGAGAGGGTCGGGGTAAGGGTGGGCGCGCCGCCGACCTTGGAGGCGCGCGAGCGCCGCTTCGCCCTGGCCCTGCTCCTGCCGGCGATCGCCGTGCTCGTGCTCACGACCACGGCGCCGCTGGTCTATCTCGCCTGGAACAGCCTGCACCGGCTCGACCTCGGCATGCCCTGGCTCTCGGGCTTCGCCGGGGCGGACAACTACGTCAAGATGGGGAGCGACCCGCGGTTCTGGAATTCGCTCGTCCTCACCGCCGTCTACACCGCCTCGACGGTGCTGCTGCAGGTCGTGATCGGCCTGGCGCTGGCGCTGCTGGTGCTGCAGATCCCGAGAGGCCAGGGCGTGCTGCGGGTCGCCGCGATCTTGCCGATCGTCCTCGCGCCGGTGGTGGTGGGTCTCTTCTGGCGCACCCTGGTGCTCGCCCCCGAGGTCGGCCTGGTCGACATGGTGACTCGCGCGCTCGGCCTCGGCAGCCACAACTGGCTCGGCGACCCGCAGCTGGCGCTGATCTCGGTGATCGCGATCCACACCTGGCAGTGGACGCCGTTCGCCTTCCTTGTGCTGCTCGCCACGCTCTCGACCCTGCCGCCCGACGTCTACGAGGCCGCCCGGCTCGACCGCGCCGGCGCCTGGCAGCGCTTCTTCCACATCACGCTGCCGCTGATCCGGCCGGCGATCGTGATGGTCGTGATCCTGCGCATGATGACCGCGCTCTCCGCCTTCGCCGCGATCTTCGCGGCAACCGGCGGCGGGCCCGGGTCGGCGACCGAGATCCTCAACCTCTACGCGTACCGGACCTCGTTCACCGAGCTGAACCTCGGCTACGGTTCATCGCTGGCGATGGTCTTGCTGGCGATCACGTTCGCGATCTCATGGTTCATGTTCCGCTTGCGGCGAAAGGGGGCGTGATGGGCTTCGGCGTTCGTCTCGAGCGCGGGATGGGCAAAGGCGTGGGGGCGCGGGCTGCGGCGCACGACCTCGGCGTTCAGGCCGCGTGCCGCGGCCTGACTCCCCTGCGCTGCCCGGTCGCGGGGCCCGCCGCGGAACTCGCTTCGTTCACTGCGCTCAAACAGGCTGCGGCAAGTCAGACCACGAAGCGCGCTGCGCGCGCGGCCCCGCGCCCTGCGCTGCTCGGCGCCTCCCACGCGCGCCGCAGCCCGCGCCCCCACGCCTTTGCCGCGGCAGTGGTTCTCTTCGCGCAGACCTCTGGTGGGATTCGCGGCAGGCGGCACCCGGCCGGGGCGCTGTGGGGAGCGACGAGCAGCGCAGGATCGAAGGCGGCGCGCGCGCAGCGTGCGCTTCGTGGTCTGACTTGCCGCAGCATGTCTGAGCGCAGTGAGCGAAGCGAACGAAGCGAGTTCTGCGGCACGCCTTCGAGCCGAGCAGCGCAGTGCAGTCGGCGCGCAGCGCCGACCGCTCCGGTCAGGGACACGGCCGGGTGCCGCCTGCCGCGACCTGCGGATGGCGAAGAAAGATGACTACAGTCGCAGCGCGAAGCGCCAAAAGGCAGATTGCCCTCTACGCCGTCGCCGGCCTCGGCCTCGCCGTCTGGGCCTTCCCGGTGATCTGGGGCCTGCTCACGTCCTTCAAGACCGAGCGCGACGTGCTTGCCTATCCGCCGAAGTTCGTCTTCGAGCCGACCCTCGCCAACTACCGCGAGGTGATCTTCGGCGCCTCGTCGATCGTGCCCAACCTGTGGTCGAGCATCGTCGTCGCCAGCGGCGCGACGCTCTTGACGATGCTGTTCGCCGTGCCCGCCGCCTATGCGTTGGCGCGGCTGCGCTATCCGGCCAAGCGCGCCTCGGGCTTCTACGTGCTGGCGACGCAGATGCTGCCGCCGGTCGGCCTCATCATTCCCTACTACCTGGTGCTGCAGAAGATCGGCGGCCTCGACAGCTACAGCGGCCTGATCCTCATCTACCTGACGTTCTCGCTGCCGTTCGCCGTCTGGCTGATGGTCTCGTACTTCGAGGACGTGCCGCTCGAGATGGAAGAGGCGGCGCTGCTCGACCGGGCCGGGCGCCTGCGCACTCTCTGGTACGTGATCCTGCCGCAGGTCCGGGGCGGGATCGCGGTGACCACCATCTTCGTCTTCCTCAACGCCTGGAACGAGTTCCTGTTCGCGGTGGTGCTCGGCGGCAACCGCGTCCGGCCGGTGACGGTGGCGATGTTCAACTTCATCTCGGTCGAGCAGACGCAATGGGCCAGGCTCGCTGCCGCGGCGATGCTGGCGATGGCGCCGGTGATCCTGATCGGCCTCTTCGCCCAGCGGCACATCGTCAAGGGCCTCACCGTCGGCGCGGTCAAGGGCGGAGGGCGCAGGACATGACCGCGAGCGTCAAGCTCCAGGGCATCGTCAAGCGCCACGGCGCGACCACGGTGCTGCACGGCATCGATCTCGAGATCCGGCCGGGCGAGTTCTTTATCCTGCTCGGCCCCTCGGGCTCGGGCAAGACGACGACGCTGCGCATCCTCGCCGGCCTGGAGACGGTAAGCGCCGGCACGGTGACGATGGACGGCAGCGATGTCACCGCCAAGGAGCCGGGCGAGCGCGACGTGGCGATGGTGTTCCAGAGCTACGCGCTCTATCCGCACATGACGGTGGCGCAGAACATCGGCTTCCCGCTGAAGATGGTCGGCACGGCCGCGGGCGAGATCGAGCGCGCGGTCGCCGACGCTGCCGCCAAGGTCGACATCGGCCACCTGCTCGGGCGAACGCCCGGCCAGCTCTCCGGCGGGCAGCAGCAGCGCGTGGCCCTGGCCCGGGCGATCGTCCGCCAGCCGAAGCTGTTCCTGCTCGACGAGCCGCTGTCCAACCTCGACGCCAAGCTGCGCCTCGAGACCCGGCTCGGCCTGCACAAGCTGCAGCGCTCGCTCGGCGCGACCACCGTCTACGTCACCCACGACCAGGAAGAGGCGATGACGCTCGCCGACCGCATCGCCGTCTTCATGGACGGGCGCATCGTCCAGGTCGGCACGCCGCGCGAGATCTTCGCCACGCCCGGCACGCTCGCCGTCGCCGGCTTCATCGGCACGCCGCCGATGAACCTGCTGCCGGCCACCTGGTCGGGAGCGAGCGTCGAGCTCGGCGGCGCGAACCTGCCGATAGCGCAGAACGCGGGCAGCGCCGGCGCCGCGGCGCGGCCGGTGACGCTCGGCGTGCGTCCCGGCGACCTGCGCGTCGTCGCCACCGACGACGGCATGGCGGCGACGGTGGAGCGGATCGAGGATCTCGGCGACAGCTGGATCCTCAGCCTGCTCGACGCCGACGAGCGGTCGCTGAAGCTGAAGAGCGACCGGCCGCTCGACGTCGCGGAGGGATCGGTCGTCGCCGTCTCCTTCGCGCCCGAGGCCGCGCACCTGTTCGACGCCACGACCGGCGCCCGGCTCTGAGCCGCGGCGCTTCCTTCCACGCGAACGACCCGAACCGCCATGAACGCATCGACCTCCCCGAAGAAGAAGCCCAACATCGTCCTGATCCTCAACGACGACATGGGCTACTCCGACCTCGGCTGCTACGGCGGCGAGATCGACACGCCGAATCTCGACCGGCTGGCGAGAAACGGCCTGCGCTTCAGCAGCTTCTACAACACCGCCCGCTGCAGCCCGTCGCGCGCCTCGATGCTCACCGGGCTGCATCCGCACCAGACCGGCGTCGGCATCCTCACCTACGATTCCGGCCCCGAGGGCTACGCCGGCAACCTCAACCAGCGCTGCGTCACCATTCCCCAGGTGCTGAAGGCGCACGGCTACCGCACCTACATGAGCGGCAAGTGGCACGTCGCCTCCAGCCTGACGAAGCCCACCGACACCTGGCCGCTGCAGCGCGGCTTCGACGAGTTCTACGGCACCATCATCGGCGCCGGCAGCTTCTACGACCCGAACACGCTGACCCGCGGCAACGAGAACGTCGAGCACGAGGCGCATGCCGAGGGCTTCTTCTACACCGACGCGATCAGCGACCAGGCGGTCGAGTACATCGAGCGGCATGCGAAGGAGCGCCCGGAGCAGCCGTTCTTCGAATACGTCGCCTACACCGCGCCGCACTGGCCGCTGCACGCCCACGAGGAGGACGTCGCCAGGTACGAGGGCCGCTTCGATGCCGGCTGGGACGCGCTGCGCCAGGAGCGGCTCGACAAGCTGGTCGCCTCCGGCCTGCTGAAGGAGCACTGGAAGCTGACCGAGCGCGACCCGACCCAGCCGCCCTGGAGCGAGGCCGAGGCCGACGCGCAGTTCCGCGCCTGGACGCTGCGCTGCATGGAGGTCTACGCGGCGCAGATCGACCGCATGGACCAGGGCATCGGCCGGATCCTCGCCGCGCTCGAGAAGACCGGCCAGCTCGACGACACGCTGGTCATCTTCCTCGCCGACAACGGCGCCTGCGCCGAGGACATCCCGCAGGACGTGACGATCGACGAGCTGGTCGACAAGCTCATGATCGCGCGCCGCAGCACGCGCAGCGGCGAGCCGGTGCACTTCGGCAACGACATCCTGCGCATGCCCGGGCCCGAGAACACCTACCAGAGCTACGGCACCGCCTGGGCGAATCTCTCGAACTCGCCGTTCCGCCTCTACAAGCACTGGATCCACGAGGGCGGCATCTCCACGCCGCTGATCGCCCACTGGCCGAACGGAATCGCCGAAAAAGGCGGCCTCCGCCATGCGCCGGGCTACCTGCCCGACATCATGGCGACGATCGTCGACGCCGCTGGCGCCTCCTACCCGGCCGAGTTCGAGGGCCGGCGGATCGAGCCGCTCGAAGGCCAGACCCTGCTGCCCGTGTTCGCCCGGGACGGCATCGAGCGCCAGCCGATGTTCTGGGAGCACGAGGGCAATGCGGCGGTGCGCATCGGCCGCTGGAAGCTGGTGAAGCGCTACCCGCGCGACTGGGAGCTCTACGACCTCGACGCCGACCGCACCGAGCTGCACGACCTGGCCGCGCAGCAGCCGGAGCGCGTCGCCGACATGGCGCGGCAGTACGACGCCTGGGCGGCGCGCTGCGGCGTGATCCCGCGCGAGAAGATCGTCGCCCTCATGTCCAGCCAGGGGGTGACGCGGGCCTTCTGGGAAAAGGACGAATAGCGAGCCAGCGACCCGCGAAGGGGCGGCCGAGCCGGTCGGGTGCGCCACGCGCGCCAGGACGGGGCACGTCACTTGCCCCAAGGGGCAAGCAAATATCGGAATTCGCCTACACGCCTGTCACGAACTGGCATGTATGCTGCATTGCAGCAAGCTACGCGGAGGACTTTGATGTCGGTGGATCAATTGTTCGGCAAATACAGGCGGCTGAAGAAGGACCTTTCGGCCGCGTATTCGCAGCCGCAATGGAACGCGGCGCTGGTCGACCGCCTGGTCGACGAGATCGGGCAGATCGAGAAGGAGCTCGCCTTGCACGGGCCGATCGGCCTGCATGGCCCGCAGGCGAAAGAAGAAGGCCGGGTCGCCGAAGGCTAGGGCCTGTCAACAGGCCCTGGGCCCGGGCTCAGCGCGGCTCCGCCGCCTTGGCGCCGCGCTCGTTGATCGTCGCCGCCCCTGAAACCCGCCGCTGCACCTGCGGCGTGCCCCAATAGTCGATCTTGCCGACCCCGGCCACCGACAGCCGCAGCTGATCGACCGACCAGACCCTGGCGTTGCCGACGCCGCTCACCTGCACCTCGCACAGCTCCGAGCGCAGGTCTTCGCCGCGGAATTCGCCGTGGCCCGAAATCTTGACCAGCAGCTCCTTGGCCGTGCCCGCGACCTGCCCGTCGCCCTTGCCGGTGATCTGGAAGCTGAGCGCGCGCGCGTCCAGCCGCTCGAAGCGGGCCGAGCCGGCGCCGGAGATATTGACCACGAGGCGTTCGGCGCGCACCGGCGCCGGCGCGACGAAATCGCCGGCGCCGGAGATCGTGACCCGGCTCAGGTCGCGCGCCTGCACCTCGACCCGCACCCGGTTCGAGTCCCAGAACCGCCAGGCGCCGCCCTGGTCGATGCGCAGGCGCCCGTTGCGCACCTCGAGCAGCACCGCCCGCTGCACCTCGTCGTCGCCGCGAACGAAGACCTGGTCGTTCGGGCCCTGGGTGAAGCGCACGTCGGCCGAGCCCGAAATCTCGACCGCGTCGAAATTGCCCGGCGTGTAGGTCCGGCCTTCGGGCGTCTGCGCCGAGGCGGGAGGCAGCCCCGCGAGCAGCGCCAGGCCGAGGAGGAGAGCGCTCGTCTTCACAGCGAATCGGCGCGGAGCTGACGCGAGACCTCGCGGCTCGCGGTGACCCGCGTCCCGTCCTTCATCTGCACCTCGAGCTGCGAGTTCTCGCCCGGGACCATCGCCACCACGAAATCGAGGTTGACAATGCAGGCGCGGTTGATCTTGAGGAAGCGGCTCGCATCGAGCCGCTTCTCGAACGCCGAGAGCGGCAGGCGCACCAGGTGGCTGCGCCCCCGGCTGACGATCGCCGTGTACTTGGTGTCGGAGCGCAGGCACTCGATCGCCTCGACCATCAGCGGGAAGATCTTGCCGCCGTCGCGCACCAGCACCCGGGTCAGCGGCTCGACCTCGGCCTGCGACGCCGCGGCCAGCGCCGGCAGGGCGGCGTCACGCCCGCCGACGCCCTGCAGCGCATGGCGCACGGCCTCGACGAAACGATCTTGCGAGAACGGCTTGAGCAGGTAGTCGACGGCGTGCAGCTCGAAGGCGGCGACCGCATGCTCGTCGTAGGCGGTGGTGAAGATCACCGTCGGCGGCGGGTGTCCGGGATCGCCGGCCAGGGCACGCAGCACCTGCAGCCCGTTCATCCCCGGCATGTGGATGTCCATCAGCACCAGCTCGGGGGCGAGCTCGCGCAGCGCCTGCAGGGTGCCGGGGCCGTCGGCGCGCACGCCCACCAGCTCGAGCTCGGGCAGCTGGCGCACCCAGTCGGCCAGGCCTTCGCTGGCGAGCGGCTCGTCTTCGGCGATCAGGGTCGTGGTTCGCTTCATCGTCATGATTCATCGTCGTTCGCGGGCAGGACGATCTCGACGCAAAAGCCCTGGCCCGGCGCCGAGCGCACGCTGAAGCGCGCCTTGCCGCCGTAGTCGAGGTCGAAGCGCCGGCTGAGGGCGCCGAGGCCGACGCCGCCCGCCTTCGCCGCGACCGGCGGCCAGACGCAGCCGGCGCCGTCGTCTTTCACCCGCAGCAGCAGGCGGTCGGGCGGCGCCAGGCGGATGCACTCGATGCGCACCGTGCCGGTCTCGGTGCGCGGGGCGATGCCGTGGACGATCGCGTTCTCGACCAGCGGCTGCAGGGTGAGGGGCGGAATCGCCTCCTCGGTCGCGGCCTCGTCGATCTCCCAGACCACGGCGAGACGCGTGCCGAGACGGAGCGATTCCAGGCCGAGGTAGTCGCGCACGAAATCGAGCTCCTCGCGCAGCGGCACGCGGTCGGCAGCGCCGCGGTTGGCGTCCAGCAGGTAGCGCAGCATCCGCGCGAAGCCGAGCAGGGCGCGCTCCGCCGCGGCAGCGTCCTTCCTCGTCAGGAAGATGATCGAGTTGAGGGTATTGAAGAGAAAGTGCGGATGGAGCTTGCCGCTGATCGCCGCCAGCTCGGCCCGCATCAGGCCGGCTTCGGCCTGGGCCGCGAGCAGCGCCGCGCGATGGGCGCGGCGGGCATGGAGCGCGCCGCCGAAGCCGGAGACCAGCGCGGTGTAGACGAACACCGCCCAGGCGGTGCGCCAGAGCACGCGCTGCTCGAAGGTCGCGACCGCATGGTCGCGGCCGAAGAACCAGCTCGAGAGAGCGAAGTCGAGCAGATGCCAGAGCGAGGCGAAGGCGAGCGCGCCCAGCGCATGGGCGCCGATGCGGGCCGGCGCCGAGCGCTCCCGCCGCTGCAGCCCCCTGACCCACGGCAGGGCCAGGGTGCCCAGCAGCATCGGCGGCACCAGGTTCCAGGTGGCTTCGTAGATCGCTTCCCAGGCCTGCCACGAGCCGCGCTCCGCCCCCATGCCGGCGATGGCGTAGAGCAGCCAGCAGAGCAGGCAGAGGCCGGCATAACCGAGCCAGAGCCGCCGGTCGCCGTGGGGCGCCGCAGCCGCGGGCTCGAGCGGGGGCGAAACGGCTGCCGACATGCGGCGATCGTAGGCGGCACGGCGTGGTCGGCGGGCACCGAGGTGACGAATCGCCGGTGGCGGTGGCCGAAGCGTTTGCGCCGGGGAACGAGCGGGCGGCTAGGGCCTTCGGCCGCGCGCCGCCGCCGCCTTGGGGCGGGCGATCGGCGGCCGCTCGGAGAGGACCAGGTCGTGCAGCGCCTGCGCTGCCAGCGAGAGGCTCCGGTCGCGCCGGCGCACCAGGAAGATTCGCCGCGCCAGGCCGGGGAGAGGCACCGGCCGGGTGGCGATCTCGGGCTGCTCGAAGTGGAACAGGGCGAGCGCCGGCACGACGCTGATGCCGAGCCCGGCGCGCACCATGCCCATCACCGTGGCGAGCTGATCGACCTCCATCACCGTGTCCATCGCCTGCGGCCGGAAGGCGGCGTCGAGGTACTGGCGCACGCTGCTGGTCCGCGACAGGTGGATGAAGGGCCACGCCGCCAGGTCGCGCAGCCGGATCGGCGCGCGCGCCCTGGCCAGCGGATGGTCGGCGCGGCAGACGAGATGGAAGTCGTCGGCGCAGAACACCTGCGCCTGCAGCTCCGGCGTCTCGGCGCGCACCGCGGCGAGCGCGAAGTCGGCCTGCATCGTCATCACCCGCTCGATGCACGGCTCCGAGAGCACGTCGGCGACCTCGACCGCGATGCCCGGGTGGAGGGCGCGAAAGCGCGCCAGCACCGCCGGCAGCCAGCCGGCGGCGAGCGAAGGCAGGAGCGCCAGCGACACCCGGCCGCGGCGCAGCGCTGCACGGTCGTGCATCCCGGCGACGGCGTTGTCGAACTCGGCCAGTGCGCGCCGTGCGGGGCCCTCGAAGTCGGCGCCTTCGACCGTCGGCGCGACATGGCGCTTGCTGCGGTCGAAGAGGCGCACGCCGAGGCTCTCTTCCAACCCGCCGATGAGGGCGCTGAACGCCGGCTGCGAGAGGTGCATCGCCGCCGCCGCGCGGGTGAAGTTGCGCTCCTGCAGGAGCAGGGCGTAGGCGCGAAGCTGGCGCAGCGTGGCGGCCATTGATCTGCTTTCTCGATCACTTGATCCTTACTTTCGATTTTACGGATCATGGCGCCCGGCCTAGAGTCGCGCCGATGCAACCCGATCCCGCCCCGAGCTCCTCGCCGCTTCGCATCGGCTGCGCCGCCGGCTTCTCCGGCGACCGCACCGACGCCGCCGGCCCGGTGGTCGAGGCGCTGATCGCCGCCGGCGGACCCGCGTTCCTGATCTTCGAATGCCTGGCCGAGCGCACCCTGGCGCTGGCGCAGCTCGCGCGGCGGGTCGATCCGGACCACGGCTACGAGCCGCTGCTCGAGGCGCTGCTGCGACCGGTGCTGGCCCGTTGCCTGGCGCACGGGATCCGCATCGTCAGCAACTTCGGCGCCGCCAATCCGCGCGGGGCGGCGCGGCGCATCGCCGGCCTCGCCGCCGAGCTCGGCCTGGCGCCGCCGCGGATCGCCGTGGTCGAGGGCGACGACCTCGGCTCGGCCGAGAAGCGGCCGCTGCTCGAGGCGGCGCTGGGCGACGCTGCCGGCGTCGACGGCGCGCTGGCGACGATGGTCTGCGCCAACGCCTACCTCGGCGCCGAGCCGATCGCCGATGCGCTGCTCGCCGGGGCGCAGATCGTCGTCACCGGCCGTGTCGCCGATCCGTCGCTGACCGTCGGTCCGGCACTCGCCCATCACGGCTGGCCGCGCGACGACTGGGACCGGCTGGCGCGCGCCACCATGGCCGGGCACCTGCTCGAATGCGGCGCCCAGGTCAGCGGCGGCTACTACGCCGACCCCGGCTACAAGGAGATCCCCGATCTCGCCCATGTCGGCTACCCGATCGCCGAGATCGATGCCGACGGCCACTGCACGATCACCAAGCCCGCCGGCAGCGGCGGCCGGATCGACGCCCACACCGTCACCGAACAGCTGCTCTACGAGGTGCACGATCCGGCGGCCTATCTCACCCCCGACGTCGTCGCCGACCTGAGCGAGGCGCGCGTCATCGAGCTCGGCCCCAATCGCGTGCGCCTCGAAGGCGTGCGCGGCCATCCGCGGCCGGCGACGCTCAAGGTCAACGTCTTCAGCGAGCAGGGCTGGCTGGCCGAAGGCGAGATCTCCTATGCCGGTGCGCGCGCCGAGTCGCGAGCCCGGCTCGCGGCCGAGGTACTGCGGCAGCGGCTGCCATCGCTCGGCCGGTTGCGCGTCGACCTGATCGGCAGCGGCAGCGTCTTCGGCGACGATGCCGGCACCTGGCTCGAGGCGCTGCCACGCGGCGGCGCGCGCGACGTGCGCCTGCGCATCGCTGCGCTGCATGACGACAGGGCCGAGGCCGAGCGGCTGCCGCGCGAGGTGACCGCCCTCTACACCTGCGGACCTGCCGGCGGTGGCGGCGTGCGCACCGGCCTGCGCCAGCGGCTTTCCACCCGCTCCTGCTTCGTGCCGCGCGGCGACGTGCCGGCGCGCTTCGCGATGCTGGAGGCGACATGAGCGAGCCTCGCATCGTGCCGCTCTATCGCCTCGCCCACGGCCGCACCGGCGACAAGGGCAACCGCTCGAACATCAGCGTCATCGCCTGGCATCCGGCGCTCTGGCCGCTGCTCGTCGAGCAGGTCACCGAGGCGCGGGTCGCAGCGCAGTTCGTGCACCGCCGGCCGACGAAGGTGACCCGCCACCTGCTGCCGAACCTGCAGGCGATGAACTTCGTGCTCGACGAGGTGCTCGACGGCGGCGTCAACGACGCCCTCAACCTCGACAGTCACGGCAAGGCGCTGGCCTTCCTCCTCCTCGACCTCGAGATCGCGGTGCCGCAGGAGCTCCAGGCGCATCTCGCCGGCCGCGACGACGACTGACTCCCTCTCAACCCAGACCGATAAACGGAGACCCTCATGACCCCCATCCTTCGCGCCCACCGGCGTGCCTTTCTCGCCGCGACGCTGCTCGCCGCCTTCGCTGCGACCCCGGCCTGGGCGCAGGGGAAGTACCCGGAGCGGCCGATCACCTTCGTCGTGCCCTTCGCCGCCGGCAGCGCCACCGACCAGCTGGCGCGGGCGCTCGGCGCCTCGATCACCGCCGAGACCAAGCAGGCGGTGATCGTCGACAACAAGGCCGGCGCGAGCGGGATGATGGCGGCTCAGGCGGCAGCCCGTGCGCCGGCCGACGGCTACACGGTGTTGATCTCCACCAACACGACCCACGCCGCCAACGAGCATCTCTACAAGAAGCTGCCCTACGACCCGGTGAAGGACTTCGTGCCGGTGACCGGGCTCGGCAAGGGCGGGCAGGTCCTCGTCGTCCGTGCCGACGCGCCGTACAAGAGCGTCGCCGACCTGCTCGCCAAGGCGAAGAAGGAGCCGGGCAAGCTCAGCTTCGGCAGCGGCAGCTCGTCGAGCCGGGTGGCGGGCGAGATGTTCAAGCAGCTCAGCCACACCGAGATCCTGCACGTGCCCTACAAGAGCAATCCGCAGGCGCTGACCGACCTGCTCGGCGGCCAGATCGACATGATGATCACCGACACCGCCACCGGCGTGCCGCAGATCAAGGGCGGCAAGGTGAAGGCGCTCGGCGTCTCGACGACCAAGCGGATCGCCCTGCTGCCCGACGTGCCGACGATCGACGAGGCCGGCGTCAAGGGCTACGACATGGGCTACTGGTTCGCCGCCTGGGTGCCGGCGAACACGCCGGCGCCGGTGGTCGCACGGCTGCGCGAGCTGCTCGCCAGCGGCACCAGGAGCGCTTCCGCGAAGTCGTTCTACGAGAGCACGGGCACCGAGGCCTGGACCACCGCGAGCAGCGAGGAGCTGGCGCACTTCCAGGCGGCCGAGGCGCAGAAGTGGGGCAAGGTGATCAAGAGCGCCGGCATCGAACCGGAGTGAGAATCCGGGGCTTATGACCGACGACCCGACCCCAGCCCCGCCCGAGGGCGAAGCGAAACCCGCCGTGCCCCTTCCCGACCGCCTATCGGTCGATCCGCGCAGCCCGCATCACGTGCCCGCCGTGTTCGAGCATGGCGTCGGCATCCGACTCAACGGCAAGGAGCGCTTCGACGTCGAGGAGTACTGCATCAGCGAAGGCTGGATCAAGGTGCCGGCAGGCAAGACGGTCGACCGCCATGGCCGGCCCATGCTGATCAAGCTGAAGGGCGCGGTCGAGGCGTTCTATCGCTAGAGGCGAGTGCCGGCGGCGCTAGCGGCGCCGCCCCAGCCAGCCGCGCCAGCCGCGCGGCTCGCTGCGCGCCGCCGGATGGCTGCGCGAGACCATCAGCGCGCCGGTGAGGTAGAGCGCGTTGAGCATGCGGCTCGCTCGCTCGACGCTCAGGCCCGGCCAGCCGGCGACGTCGCGCAGCGACGCGGCCTCGTTGCCGAGCCGGCGCACCGCCGAAGACAGCGCCCCGAGCGAGGACGGCATGTCCTTGATGCTCGAGGAGACCAGCCGGTAGGCCACCCGGCCGCTGATCTCGGTCAGCAGGGTCGAGCGCGGACCCTGCAGCGCAACGCCCCAGAGGAAGCCCGAGAGCGGGTGGTAGCGATCGCTGCGGGCGATGCGCTCGTGCATCGCGTCGCCCGGCGGCTTCACGCCCGGCGGCTCGGCGCCGATCACACGCAGCGTCGACATCCCCGCGCCGGCCATCAGCGACACCTCGCGGGGCGAGTGGTAGACGTCCTCGCGGGGGAAGATCGTCACCGGCCAGACGTGACGGCTGTGTTCCAGGTACAGAAGCGCGGCCTCGTGATTGCGCACGCAGGCGGCGATGACCTCGAGCACGTCGTCGTTGGCCGGATCCCTGCGCAACTGCTGCAGGTCGGCCATCAGCGTCGTCGGCAGCAGCGTGGGGCGGTCTTCCCGACCCGCACCGAGGCTTTGGCGCGCCTGCTCGAAGGCGCCGATGGGCCAAAGGGTGGAGGGCTCGAAGTCTTTCATCGCTGGGCTCGATCGACGCACAGCCGTGTCGCCGATCGGGCGATCGGTATTGCAAGAGGGAGCAATTGGAATGCCTGCTGGCCGCGGCAGTCGTAACACTCCGTAAGTGCGACGACCGTCTGGAGACAATGATGCCGATGATCGTCCATCTGGTCGACGGCACCTACGAGCTGTTCCGCCATTTCTACGGCCTGCGCCGCTTCACTAAGGGCAGCGACCGGCCGCTCGGCGCGGTGGTCGGTGTGCTGCAGACGGTGCTCGAGATGATCGAGCAGGGCGCGACCCACATCGGCGTTGCCACCGACCACGTGATCGAGTCGTTCCGCAACGAGCTCTGGCCGGGCTACAAGACCGGGGAGGGCATCGAGCCGGCGCTGTGGGCGCAGTTCCATCCGCTCGAGGAGGCGCTGGTCGCGATGGGCGTGGTCACCTGGCCGATGGTCGAGCTCGAGGCTGACGATGCACTCGCCTCGGCGGCACGCATCGCTGCCGAAGACGCAGCGGTCGAGAACGTCTGCATCTGGACGCCCGACAAGGACCTGGCGCAGTGCGTTCGCGACGACCGCGTGGTGCAGATCGACCGGCGCAGCAAGGCGATTCGCGACGCTGGCGCGGTGCGCGCGAAGTTCGGCGTCGCGCCGGAGCTGATCCCCGACTGGCTGGCCCTGGTCGGCGATGCGGCCGACGGCTATCCGGGCATTGCCGGGATCGGCGCGGTCGGCGCGGCGCGCCTCCTCAACCGCCACGGCGCGATCGAGGCGTTTCCGCCCGCGTTGCTCGGCGAGCAGCAGGAGCTGGCCCTGCTGTTCAAGCGCCTCGCCACCCTGCGCACCGACGCGAAGCTGTTCCGCAGCGTCGGCGCGTTGCGCTGGCGCGGGCCGACCCCGGCGTTCGCTGCGTGGACCGAGCGGGCCGCGGCGCCTCGCCTCCTGGAACGAAGCCGGGCGGCCGCCGGTAAAAGTTAGTGCAAATCATTCCTATTCGACTGCTAGACTCCGAGCCACGTCCAAGTCCTTTCTATCCCCGAGGAGTCCTCATGAAACCCATCGTCTGCGCCGCTCTCGTCGGCGTCGCTGCCACGTTCTCGACCGCCGCCCTGGCCAAGGCCGACTGCCCGGCCTATCCCAAGTCCGAGTGGATGAAGCCGGAAGATGCCAGGGCCCGGATCGAAGCCCAGGGCTACACGATCAACAAGTTCAAGGTCGACGGCAACTGCTACGAGATCTACGGCAAGAACAAGGAAGGCAAGAAGGTCGAGATCTACTACGACGCCAAGACGCTCGCGCCGGTGAAGAGCGAAATCGAAAAATAGTCGTGACGCGCTCCCGTCTTCGGGAGATGGCGAACGGGGGCCGCGTCCCGGTGTGGGATGCGGCGGTCCGCCTGCTGCACTGGCTGCTCGCCGGCCTCGTGCTGTTCGACTACTTCATCGACGACGAGGGCGGCCTTCTGCATCGCAGCGTCGGCTACATCGCCGTCGGCGTCGTCTTCTCGCGCCTGCTCTGGTCCGCCCTGGGCAAGGGCGCCAATGCCTTCGCGGCCTTGCGGCCGTCGCTCGAGAAGACCCTCGCCTACGGTCGCGCCGGCGCGCCACGCGCCGTGGCCCACGATCCGCTCGGCCTGTGGATGGTGTGGCTGCTCTGGTCCTTGGTGCTGCTGCTCGGCCTCACCGGCTGGATGACCCGGCTCGACGCCTTCTGGGGCGACGAGACGCTGAACCGCGTGCATGCCTGGCTGGCCCACGCGCTCATCGCCGCCGTCGCGCTGCACCTCGCCGGCGTCGCGACCATGAGCTGGCGCTGGCGCGAGAACCTGGTGCTGGCGATGCTCACCGGACGAAAACGCGCCGACTAGAGCACGACCCGCGTCCCCAGCTCGACCACGCAGTTCGCCGGCAGGCGGAAGAACTCGGCGACGCTGTCGGCGTTTCGCGCCATGGTCGCGAACAGCGATTCGCGCCAGTAGGCCATCGTGGCACCGCGGCGCGGGACGATGATCTCGCGGCTGAGGAAGTACGACACCGCGAACAGGTTGATGTCGAGGCCGTGCGCGCGACAGGCATCGAGCGCTGCCGGCACATCCGGCGTCTCCATGAAGCCGCAGCGCACCTGCACCCGCCAGAAGCCGTGCGCGAGCGGCTCGACGGCGACCCGCTGGGCGACAGGCACGAACGGGTCGTCGCGAAAGCTCACCGTGAGGACGATGTTGCGCTCGTGCAAGACGGCGTTGTGCTTGATGTTGTGCAGCAAGGCCTGCGGCGCCCGGCTCGGATCGGCGACCGCGTAGACGGCGGTGCGCGGGCTGCGCGGCAGCGCCTCGCGGGCGAGCGACTCGATCAGCGGCAGCAGCTCCGGGTCGTCGCGCTGCAGCTGCTCCTGGAGCAGCTCGCGGCCGCGCTTCCAGGTCGCCATCAGGGCGAAGATCGCCGCGCCCAGGACCAGCGGGAACCAGCCGCCGTCGGCGAACTTGAGCCCGCAGGAGACGACCAGCAGCGCGTCGAAGGCGAGGAAGGCGCCGGTGGCGGCGAGCGCGACCGGCAGCGGATAGCCCCAGCCGTGGCGCACGACGAAGAACGTGAGCAAGGTGGTGATGAACATCGTCAGGGTGACGGCGATGCCATAGGCCGCGGCGAGCGCGGTCGAGCTGCCGAAGGCCACCGTGGCGACGAGCACTGCCGCCAGCAGCGTCCGGTTCACCTGCGGCATGTAGATCTGTCCCGCTTCGCTGGCAGAGGTGAAGACGATGCGCATGCGCGGCAGGAAGCCGAGCTGGATCGCCTGGCGCGTCATCGAGTAGGCGCCGGAGATCACGGCCTGCGAGGCGATCACCGCGGCGCAGAACGCGAGCAGCACCGCCGGAATCAGCCAGGCCTCGGAGAACATGCGGAAGAACGGGTTCGCGAGCGCAGCCGGCTCGCGCATCAGGAGCGCGCCCTGGCCCATGTAGTTGATCGCCAGGGCGGGGAGCACCAGGCCGAGCCAGGCGATACGGATCGGCTGCGGCCCGAAGTGGCCCATGTCGGCATAGAGCGCCTCGGCGCCGGTGAGGGCCAGGACGATCGCGCCGATGGCGATGAACAGGTGCCAGCCCTGGCCCTGCAGGAACGAGAGCGCCTGCCGCGGGTCGAGCGACTGCAGGATCGCCGGTGCCTGGGCGATCTGCCAGGCGCCGGTGGCGGCGAGGGTGGCGAACCAGAGCACGATCACCGGCCCGAACATCACGCCGACGCGCTGCGTGCCGAAGTGCTGCACGAGGAAGAGGCCGAGCAGCACGGCGACCGAAATCGGCAGCACCCACGACACGAGCGACGGCGCGACGACCTCCAGGCCTTCGGCCGCGCCGAGCACCGAGATCGCCGGGGTGATGACGCTGTCGCCATAGAACAGGGCCGCGCCCAACGCGCCGACCAGCAGCAGGGCGCGACGGCGCGTCGGCGTGCGCCCGGCCGAGCGCACCGCCAGCGCCGTCAGCGCCATGATCCCGCCTTCGCCCTTGTTGTCGGCACGCAGGATCAGCAGCACGTACTTGAGGGTGACGACGAACATCAGCCCCCAGAAGATCGTCGACACCGCGCCGACGATGTGCGGCGCGTCGAGCGGGACGCCGACGCCGGGCCCGAAGACCTCCTTCATCGTGTAGAGCGGGCTGGTGCCGATGTCGCCGTAGACGACGCCGATCGCGCCGAGGGTGAGCGCCGCCAGGCTCTGGCGGCGGGTGGTTTCATTCATGTGCGGACTGCAAGGGGAAGCAGCCGCCATTGAAGCCGCGCTTGCGTCAGGAACGCATAAGCGGCCGGCCGTATCGGCTCAGTCGATCGCGAAGCGGTAGCCGACGCCGGTCTCGGTGAGAAGGAAGCGCGGCTCCGAGGGCGAGCGCTCGAGCTTGGCGCGCAGCTGCCCCATGTAGAGCCGCAGGTAGTGGGTGTCGGCGACGTGCTCGGCGCCCCAGACGTCGGTGAGCAGCTGGCGGTGCGTGACGATGCGGCCGCCGCTGCGCAGCAGGCGAGCGAGGAGGTCGAACTCGGTGGGCGTGAGGTGCACCGGCGCGCCGTCGCGCTCGACCCGCCGGGCGTCGAGATCGACGCGGAGGCCCTCGCCGTCGAAGCGGCGCAGCGCCGGCTGCAGCACCGAGCCGCGGTGACGCATCGCGACCCGGATGCGCGCGAGCAGCTCGGCGACGCTGAACGGCTTGACCAGGTAGTCGTCGGCGCCGGCATCGAGCAAGGCGATTTTTCCGGCCGGGTCCTCCCGCGCCGAGGCCACCACGATCGGCAGGCTGCTCCGCTGGCGGACCGCCCGCACCAGCTCGGCGCCGTCGCCGTCGGGAAGGCCGAGATCGAGCACGATCAGGCCGGGCGGGTCGTGCTGCAGGAGCGCCGTCGCCTCGCTCAGCGAGACCGCGGTCGTCACCGCGAAGCCCTCGGCGGCGAGCGAAGCGCGCAGCAGGCCGCGGATCACGGGGTCGTCCTCGACGACGAGCACCTTGAGGGTCATGCGCCCGCCTCCGGCTGCGGCTCGATCGGCAGCGTCAGGATGAAGCGGCTGCCGCCGTGGCGGCGGCGGGCGAAGGCGAGCGTGCCGCCATGCGCTGTCGCGATCGCGCGGCACAGGGCCAGGCCGAGGCCGGCGCCTTCCCCGGCTGCCTTCGCTTCGCCGCGAAAGTACGGCTCGAACAGGCGCACCTCGTCCGCGGGTGCGACGCCCGGACCGCGGTCAGCCACGCTGACGACGACGCCATCCGGCTTGCGGCAGGCACTCAGCAGGATGGCTCCGGCGCTGTACTTGCAGGCGTTGTCGAGCAGGTTGGTGAGGAGCTGCGCGAGCAAGGTCGCATCGCCGCGCACGAGCGGCAGCGCGGTCTCGACCCGCGCCTCGATCCGCGCGCCACAGGGCTGGTGGCGCAGCCGGCCGAGGACGCTGCCGACGATCTCCTCGAGCGACTGCCATTCCAGCCGCGGCGCCAGCGGTCCGGACGCGAGACGGACGAGCTGCAGCGTGTTCTCGGTGATGCCGGAGAGGTATCGCGCCTGGTTGCCTATGCTTTCGAGCATGCGCTCCTGTTCGGCAGCCGGCAGGCGCCCGCGCTGCTCCCGCAGCGCCGAGGCGGCGGCGACGATCGCTGCCAGCGGCGTGCGCAGGTCGTGCGACACCGCCGCAAGAAAGGTGCTCTGCAGTCTCTGCCGCTGCAGGGCGGCCTCGGCCTGCAGCGAGGCGCGGGCAGAGCGCAAGCGCCACAGTCCCTGGGCGAGGACGCTGGCGAGCGCGGCCGCGTGCTCGCGCCCGAGTTGGTCGGCAGCAGGCGCAGGCTCGATGCGAACGGCGCCGATGACGTGGCCGCGCGAGCCGAGCGGCAGCACCCAGGCATCGATGCCCGGCCAGCGGCCGGTGCCCGGGCCGATCACCGCCGCTTCGTCGATGGCGCAACGCAGCGACTGCAGCACCGCCGGCGCCAGGCCGTCGGCCGGGTGCATCGCGCCCTGCTCGTCGAGCGTGACCAGTACCGTCCGCTCGAAGGCGCTGCGCAGCGCCCGTTCGCCCGCGGCCACGGCCTGGGCCTCGTCGGCGGCATCCAGCAGCTCGGCGGCCAGGGTGCTCAGCTGACGCGCCCGGCGCTCGCTCGCGGCGGCCGACTGCGACTCGCTTCGCACCCGGCCCGAGAGCCAGCTCACGAGCAGCGCCACGCCGAGCATCGTCGCCAGGGTGATCAGGTGCTCGCGGTGCTCGACCGCGAGCGTGTAGCGCGGCGGCACGAAGAAGAAGTTGAGCGCCGTCACCGCCGCGACGGCGCTGCCGATGGCCGTCAGGCGATCGCAGACGTAGGCCGCGATCACCACCGCGATCAGGTAGAGCATGGCCTGGCTGGCGAGCGACACATGGCGGTCGAGCACGGCCGACACACCGCTCGCGGCGGCGATCAGCAGCCCGGCGGTTGCGGCCGGCCGCCAGCGCACGGCCGGCGTCGGCGAAGGAAGCGGTGCCATGCGGCGAGGCTAGCAGCGCCGGCATCAGGATCGCGTAAGGCGCCGCGGCGGTAACTGCACCATGGTGCAATGTCGCCCGTCGAGGACACGCTCCTAGAATGCGCGACCCCGCCGCCGGGCGGTCCGTCGTCGTCGTCAATCCCTGGAGCCGCATCATGTCCCGCCGTCACATCCTTCTTGCCGCGCTCTGCCTCGCGCCGGCGCTCGCCCTGGCGCAGATGGCCTCCGCGCCCTTCGACGGCCGGCTGAAGAAGATCCAGGAGACCAAGACCATCGCGGTCGCCTACCGCACTGACGCGCTGCCGTTCTCCTTCGAGGACAGCGACAAGAAGGCGGCCGGCTACACCGTCGACCTGTGCCGCAGCATCATCGGCGTGATCGAGCGGCAGATCGGCGTCTCGCCGCTGCAGGTCAAGTGGGTGCCGGTGACGACGCAGAACCGCTTCAGCACCATCGCCAGCGGCCAGGCCGACATGGAGTGCGGCGCCAGCACGGTGACGCTCGGGCGGATGCGCGAGGTCTCGTTCTCGACCCTCACCTTCCTCGACGGCACCGGCCTGCTGGTGCGCAACTCGACGCCGGGGACGTCTCTTCTCGACATGGGGGGAAAGAAGATCGGCGTGGTCGCCGGCACCAGCAACGAGCGCGCCGTGGCCGACGCGCTCAAGGCGAAGGTGGTGACGGCGACGATCGTCCCGGTGGGCACGCGCGACGAGGGCCTGGCGCAGCTCGAGGCCGGCACGATCGACGCCTTCGCCAGCGACCGGGTGCTGCTGGTTGGCCTGGCGTCCCGGGCCAAGGACCCGAAGTCGCTGGCCCTGCTGCTCGACGCCTTGTCGTACGAGCCGTATGCGATCGCCCTGCCGCGCGGCGACTGGGCGATGAAGCAGGCGGTCGATGCCGCGCTGGCGCAGATCTATCGCAGCAGCGCGATCGGCGAGATCTACGCCCGCTGGTTTTCCTCGATGGGAAAGCCGGGTCCGGTGATAGAGGCGATGTACGGCATGGGTCGCTTGCCCGAATAGCGGGACGTCGCGCCTCAGCCGCTCGCGAGCGCCTTGGCGATGCGCGGGAAGGTCAGCGAGGCATAGGCCGGGTCGAGCCAGCGCAGCACCACCACCGCGTCGAGATCGGGGTCCATCCAGACGTAGTGGCCGCCGGCGCCGACCATGAAGACCGCGTCCGGCGATGCGCCGGGGAAGGCCTTGCCGTCCCGGTTCAGCCAGAGCAGCCGGCCGTAGAACGGCGCGATCGGCGATGGCAGCTTCATCTTCGCGATCCAGTCCCCGTGGATCAGCTGCCGGCCGGCGCCGAAGCCGCCGTCGAGCACGAGCTGGCCGATGCGCGCCTGGTCGTAGGAACTGATCGAGACGCCGGCCCCCCAGTGCGTGCCGCCCGGCACCGACTGCACCCGGCCGACGCCCGACAGCTCGATCCACGCGTCGTCGTAGCCTCGCCAGGCGAAGCCGTCGCCGCCGTCGAGCGGCCGCAGCAGCTGCTCGAGAAACACCTCGGGCAGCGGCTGGCGGAACAGATGCAGCAGGGCGAGCGCGAGCTGGTTGATGCGAACGTCGTTGTATTCCCAGTGGCTGCCTGGCGGCAGCAGCGGACGGGCGCCGCCCTTGGGGCCGGCCGCGGGGCGCGGGTCCTGCGCCACCTTGCGCCAGCGGTCGACCGTGTCGGGCAGGCCGAACGACGTGCCTTCCCATTCGCTGGTCTGGGTCAGCAGCTGCGCCCAGGTGACGGCGCGGTTGTGCTCGCTGTCGTCGAAGCCGATGCCGGAGAGGCGCGCGGCGACCGGCTCGTTCTCGTCGGGCAGCAGACCTTGGCCCTGAGCGACGCCGGCGAGCAGCCCGAGGTAGGTCTTGGCGACGCTGAAGGTCAGGTCGGCCCGCGCCGGCTCGCCCCAGGAAGCGATCTCGCGGCCGTGCTGCAGCACCAGGCCCGACTGCGGGCCGCGGGCATGCACCGGGCCGCGCAGGCGATCGAAGGGCGGCGGGTCGTTGGGGTGCACGCCCCAGGGCGTCTGGCCGGGGGCGGGGGCCGCGTCGGGGTCGCGCGGCCAGGGCACCTCGTGGGCCTGGGCGTAGGCGATGGCGGCATCGAGCAGCGAAGTCATCGGCCGATTGTCGTCATCCGGCCGAGCGTCTTGCGGGCGGCGTTCAGGGGCTGAACTCGACCTCGGCTTCGATCTCGACGGGAATGGAGAACGGCAGCTCGAACAGGCCGACGGCGCTGCGCGCGTGGGCGCCGACCTCGGGCCCGAAGAGCTCGATGACGAGCTCGCTGAAGCCGTTGATCACCGCCGGCTGGCGAACGAAGCCCGGTGCCGAATTCACCATCCCGAAGACCCGCGTCCAGGCGGTGATGCGGTCGAGATCGCCGAGGGCGCGCTGCAGGCTGGCGAGGATCGCCAACGCCGTGAGCTTCGCCGCGGCGTAGCCCTGCTCGAGCGTCAGGTCGCTGCCCACCTTGCCGAGCGGCTCGGCAAGCGAGCCGTCGGCGTTCAGCGGGCCGTGCCCGGAAACGACCGCGCGGCGGCCGACGATCCGGACCATCGCGAACGGCAGGACCGTGCCGGGCGGCGCCTTGAGCGGCGCGGGCAGCACCAGGCCGAGGGCGGCGAGCTTCGATTCGATTCGGGCCATGGTGTCCTCTCGATGCCGCGAACTCCCTGTTCGCGATCGATCGATTCTGCCAAGATCGATCGCTCTGCGAGGAAAGGAATGTGACCATGTCCCGGCTCAGGATCAACAGCTTCTCCGTTTCCGCCGACGGCTACGGTGCCGGCCCCGACCAGAGCCTGGCCAATCCGCTCGGCATCGGCGGCATGGCGCTGCACGAATGGGTCTTTCCGACCCGAACCTTCCAGAAGATGTTCGACCGCGGCGAAGGCAGCACCGGCGTCGACGAGGAGTTCGCCGCGGCCGGGTTCGAGAACCTCGGCGCCTGGATCCTCGGCCGCAACATGTTCGGCCCGATCCGCGGGCCGTGGCCCGACGATGCCTGGAAGGGCTGGTGGGGGCCGAACCCGCCCTACCACGTGCCGGTGTTCGTGCTGACCCACCATCCGCGCGCGCCGCTCGAGATGGAGGGCGGCACCACCTTCCACTTCGTCACCGACGGTATCCACGCGGCGCTCGAGCGCGCGAAGGACGCGGCGGCCGGCCGCGACGTGCGCCTCGGCGGCGGCGTCGCGACGATCCGCGAGTACCTGCGCGCCGGCCTGGTGGACGAGATCCACCTCGCGATCGCGCCGGTCATCCTCGGTGTCGGCGAGGCGCTGCTCGCCGGCATCGACCTCCCCGCGCTCGGCTTCGAACGCACCCGCCATGCGGCGACGGCGAATGCGATGCACCTCGTCATGACCAAGCGGGCCGCGCCGTCGGCCTGAGCTGCGGCCCGGCCGCGTGACGATCGCGGGCGCCGATGGCCGGCGCGACGCGGCTACTGCGCGAAGTACTCCTTGACCGTGTCCGCGGCCACCGTCTGCAGGAAGGTCGCCAGCTCGGCACCCAGGCCGGCGTCGTACTTGATGCCGACCGGCGACTTCTTGCGGATCGTCGCGTAGGTGGTGCAGGCCGCGAGGTAGGTGCCGGCGAGCGTCGGATGGCGCTTGTCGGGTTGGTAGAGCTCGAGCTCGGGCCGGCGGGCGATCGCCTTGGCGAAGGCGAGGCCGGCCGGGATCACGAGCGCGTCGTTGGCGTTGCCGGCGATCGTGTACTGCTCGGCGAGCTGCGCCGTCATCTCCGGTGCATCCTTGTAGGCCCAGGACATGAAGAGCACCGGCCGGGCGCCGTACTTGGCGATGATCGCCGCGTCCTTCTTCACCGTTGCGTGGAAGGCGGCGGCGAGCTGCGGATGCACCGGGCACTGGCTGCAGTCCATCATGATGACGGTGTCGAACTGCCGCCCGGGCGGATTGAAGACGATCTTGTTGCCGGGGACGAACGAGTACTTGCCGATGCCGTCGGGCTGCAGGTAGGCGGCCATGTCGTGCCAGTCGAGGCCCGAGCCGCTGATCGTCACCGAGGTGCCGCGGTTCTTCGCGCCCGGCTCGCCGACGCGGACCAGGTCGTTGTAGTGCCCGTGCATGCTGTTGTTGTAATAGAAGAAGCTGTTGCCGACCCAGAGGATGGAGGTGCCGGAATCGGCGCCGACATCGCTGCGCGCGGGCTTGCTTTGCGCGGCGGCGACGCCGGCCAGCGAGAGCAGGAACGGCAGGCACAGCGCGGCGGCGACTTGGCGGAGGAATCGGGACATCGGCATGGCGGCTCCTGGGGTTTGCATCTGCACGCGGTATCGTGGCCCATCCTAGCCGCTCGCCAGCCCACGTTGCAGGAGGCACGCCGATGTCCAGGGTCAGGGTCAATGCCTTTTCGGTCTCGCTCGACGGCTTCGGCGCCGGTCCCGAGCAGAGCCTGGAGAACCCGCTCGGCCAGGGCGGCATGGCGCTGCACGGGTGGGCGTTCGCCACCCGCACCTTCCAGAAGATGCACGGTGCCGGGGCTGGCGCGACCGGCGTCGACGACGATTTCGCGGCGCGCAGCTTCGCCGGCGTCGGCGCCTGGATCCTCGGCCGCAACATGTTCGGCCCGGTGCGCGGTCCGTGGCCCGACGACGCCTGGAAGGGCTGGTGGGGCGCCAGCCCGCCGTACCACGTGCCGGTGTTCGTGCTCACCCATCACCCGCGCGCTTCGATCGAGATGGAAGGCGGCACCACCTTCCACTTCGTGACCGACGGCATCCATGCCGCGCTCGAGCGCGCCCGGGCCGCGGCCGGCGGCCAGGACGTGCGCATCGGCGGCGGCGTCGCCACCGTCCGCCAGTACCTGCGCGCCGGCCTGGTCGACGAGATCCATCTCGCCCTCGCGCCGGCGCTGCTCGGCAGCGGCGAGGCGCTGCTCGCCGGCATCGACCTGCGCGCGCTCGGCTTCGAGCTCACCGAGCATGCCGGCACCGGCAGCGCGATGCACGTCGTCCTTGCCCGGCGAAGCCCGTCATGAGCGAAAGCCCGCGATCGATTGCCTTCGACCGGCACAAGTACGGCATGCCCTTGCTCGTCGACGCCTGCAGCGTCGCCTCGATTCCCGGCTTCATCACCGAGCCGATGCCGCACCGTCTCGGCTTCTACGAGATCGCGCTCGTCACCGCCGGGCGCGGCCGGCTCGAGCTCGACGGCGCCGCGGCCGAGGTCGCGCCCGGTACCGTGCTCGTCACCCGCCCCGGCGAGACCCGACGCTGGCAGCTCGAACGCGCCCGCCTGCAGGGCTGGCTCGCCTTCTTCGAGGCCGAGTTCCTCGACGACTTCTTCGCCGACCCGTGCTTCGTCGGCCGCATTCCGGCATTGACCGGCCCCGCGGCCGGCCGCGCGATCGCCCTGCCGCCGCGCCGCTTCGACGCGCTCGTCGAGCACGCGGAGACGATGGCCGCCGAGCTCGTCGCGCCGCGCAGCGACAGCAGCCACCTGCTGCGTGCCGACATGGTCCGCCTGCTCACCCTGCTGCAGCGGGCGAGCCCGGCGCCTGCCGCGCCGGCTCCGCCCGATCCGAGCCTGCTCGCCCGCAGCTTCGCCGGGCGGCTCGCGGCCGAGGCCCGCATGGGCGAGAGCGTCGCCCGCCACGCCGAGCGCCTCGGCACGAGCGCGCGGGCGCTGAACCGGAGCCTGCGTGTCACCTTCGGACGCACCGCGGGCGAGCTGATCCAGGCGCACGTGCTGCTCGCCGCGAAGCGGCTGCTGCTGCAGACCGATCTCTCCGCCGCCGCCATCGCCGAGCAACTGAACTTCGCCGACGGCGCGTACTTCAGCCGCTTCTTCCGCCGCCACACCGGCTTGCCGCCGGGAACCTTCCGCGCCCGGCACAAAAGTGCAATCGGCGGCACGGATGTGCATTGCCGGGCGGCCATCGATCGCTGAACATCGCCGCGTCTTCGCGGAGATCCAGCGGATGAATCGATCGCCTCCGGCCGCGCTGCGGCTGGCCCTGCTGCTCGGGCTCGCGGCCGGTCTCGCCGGCGGCGGCGCGAGCGCCCACGCCGCCGCCGCGGCCCCGGCCATGTTCCGCGGCGGCCCGGCGCTGGACGGTGTCTACGACGCGCCCGCGCCGCGCCGCCTGCTCGGGGTGCGCTTCAGCTTCACGGCCGGCGGCCCGATCCGCGGCACGCCCGCCGTCGCCGGCGGCAGCCTCTATTTCGGCAGCGCCGACGGCATGCTCTACGCACTCGACGCCGCGAGCGGCCGGGAGCGCTGGCGCGTCGCGATCAGCTCCGGCGTCAGCGCCTCGCCCTGCGTCGTCGACGGCATGGTCTTCGTCACCAGCCGCGACGGCCGGCTGCATGCGCTCGCCGCTGCCGACGGCGCCCGCCGCTGGAGCGCCGACCTCGGCCGCGACCTGGGCGCGCGCAACTACTGGGACTTCTTCACCTCGTCGCCGGTCGCCTTCGCCGCCGCGCTCTATGTCGGCAGCGGCGACGGCCGGGTGCGCGCCTTCGACCGGCGAAGCGGCCGCGTTCTCTGGAGCCACCATGCCGGCTCGCGGGTGCGCTCGACGCCGGCGGTGAGCGGCGACACGGTCGTGGTCGGGACGATGAGCGGCCACGTCCTCGCGCTCGACCGGCAGAGCGGCGCGCTGCGCTGGCGCTTCGCCACCGAGGGCGCATCGCGCACCTTCGCCGATCGCGAGAACGACACCACCTCGGTGTTCGGCTCGGCCTCGATCGCCGACGGCGTGGTCGTGATCGGTGGCCGCGACGGCTTCGCCTACGGCATCGACCTCGCGAGCGGCGCGCAGAAATGGAAGACGACGCACGACGGCAGCTCGTGGATCCTCGGCTCGGCGATAGAAGGCGGGCGGCTCTACCTCGCCAGCGGCAGCGCCGCGATCGTCCAGGCCGCCGACCTGCAGAGCGGCGCCGAGCGCTGGCGCTTCGCCACCGGCGGCGCGGTGTTCGGCTCGCCGACGATCGCCGGCAGCGTGCTGCTGGTCAGCGACTTCTCCGGCGCGCTGCACGCGATCGACAAGTCCTCGGGCGCGGCGCTCTGGCGTTTCCCGCTCGGCGACCGGGCGTTCTCGACGCCGGTCGTCGCCGGCCGCATCGTCTACGCCGCCTCCGACGAGGGCACGCTCCATGCGCTCGACGTCGCCGATGACGCAAGCCCGCCGCCGCCGCCGCCCGCCCGTTACGTCTACTGGGAGGCGAAGCAGGCGGGCGACGCCTTCGCCTGGTTCCGCAACGACGTCGACGTCGCGATCCGCGGCTCGTTCGAAGCGGCGGGCTACGCCCGAGTCGATCGCGCCGGCCTGGTCGAGCTCATGACCGCCCAGGTCGAGCGCGGCGGGCGCAGCGTCGTCGTCTTCGCCGCCAACCGGATTCCGCCCGAGCTGATGGAGCCGGCCGACGCGGGCGCGCTGCTGCGCCGCTATCTCGAGGCGGGCGGGCGGATCGTCTTTCTCGGCGCCAACCCGGTCGGCTTCAAGTACGAGCCCGGTAGCGGCGCCCTCGTCGACTTCGACTTCGCCAACGCCGAGCGCGTCCTCGGCCTGCGCTATCCGCCGCTCGAGGAGGAGCGGGGCTATCACGTCTCCACGGCGACCGCCGAGGGCCGCGTCTGGGGCCTGCGCGGCCAGCAGGTCGGCAGCGGCGCGATCGCGCCGCGCGAGGTGAGCGTCGTCCTCGCGCTCAACGAGTACGGCCTCGCGACCTCCTGGGCCAGGCGCTTCGGCGACCGCGGCGGCCTGCTGCTCCAGCTCACGGCGCCAGCGTCGTTCGTCGGCCCGATGACGGCGTTGCACATCGCCGCCGAGCACGGACTCTGAGCCGATCCCGGACCTCGGATATTCGGTGCTATTTCGCCCTCGCGCGGAGAATTCACGCAGCGCTGGCCCCGGAGTTGCGTTAGGGCTACAGAACCCTTGCCCGCAGTGCTCCAGACCGCGTAGAAAGAGCCGAAAGCAAGGGGAGCTTCCTCTCGCCGACGGAGATTGCGCCACATGAACATCCGGATCAAGCAGCTTCGCGACCTGGTTGTCGCCCTGGATCGCGCCGATCGCAAGCTCGCGCCGATGACCCCCGAGGCCTACCGCAAGGCGGCGCAGCGCGCGCAGGCCATGACCCGAGAAGAAATGGGCCTGCTGCCGATCGGCGACTTCGCCGGCCCGGTCAACGCCCTGCAGACCTTCGCCGAGAACATCTTCTTCGGCATCAACGGCTGCTTCGCCGACCTCGACGGCAGCGGCCGCGCGCCGGTTGCGGTGCCGGTCGCGCGCGAGCTGATCGGCCGCCTGAGCAGCGTCTCGACCGCCTCGGTCGACGAGATCAGCGAGAGCCTGTTCGCTCGCCTTCGCGCTCCGGTCGCGGGCTCCGGCCGCCGGCCGCTGGCCGCGCGCTAGCAATCCGCCGACGCGAGCGGGCGCTCGCTAGCGCTTGAGCGGAACGGCCAACACGACGGTCGGCTTCAGCGTCTCGGCGTCGCGCAGGCTGCCGTCGGGCTGGTACGAGCCGACGTAGGTGTTGGCCAGGACATGGATCGCGCCGTCGGCGATGGCGCCGGTGGTCGGCTCGACGAAGGCGGGATGGTGGTGCGACTGCAGCACCGTCACGCCGTCGATACGCTTGCCGCCGTCGGCCAGGCGGAGGCGGATCACGCGCCCCGGATTGGTGCTGTTCTGCACACCAATGAGATCGCCCTCGTGCCAGTACAGGCCGTCGATGCCGCCGCTCACCACGCTGTCGGGCTGGGGCAGGCGGACCAGGCTGCCGTCGCGCGGGTCGACCCGGCCGACGCCGGTCGAGAGGGTCACGTAGACCGTGCCGTCGGGCGCGACCGCGATGCCGTTGGCGCCTCGCGCCGCTCCGGCCGTGCCGAACAGGGTCAGGCGGCGCTCGCCGGGACGCATGCGGAAGATCGAGCCGGCCGCCGAGTCGGTGACGTAGAGCGTGCCGTCGGCGGCGACGGCGAGGTCGTTGAGCTGCAGCGCCTCGGCCACGTCGTGGCGGGCGATCCGGCGGCCGCGGCCGAGGTCGTAGATCAGGACCGCGTTGCGCCGTTCGCTGCGGGCGCTGTCCTCGAAGCCGTTGGTGCTGACGGCGTAGAGCAGGCGGCGGCGCCCGTCCACCGCCAGGCCGAGGACGGTGTCGAGGTTGTCGTCGGGATGGGTGAAGTCGCGCGTCTTGCCGCGCCGGTCGATGACGACGATCTTGCGCTGGGCGATGCTGCCGACGAGAAAGCGCCTGCGTGCGCCGTCCCAGGCGATGCCTTCGGGCACGAGGCGCGGATCGGCCAGGCGAAACGACACCAGCGCGTCCGCGGTGCGCGGCTCTTCGCCGGCCAGGCGCTCGCGCAGCGTCTGGAATTCCGCATCGCCCCAGAGCGAATCGAGGCCGATGCCCGGTGTCGGCACGATCCCCAGGTGTCGGCCGAGCAGGGTGCGCAACTCGGCCAGGGCGGCATCGCGCTCGCCGAGGGCGACGTGGGCGATCGCCTGGTAGTAGGCCAGGAGGCCGTCGCCGGGGCGCTGGGCGCGCAGCGCGCGGATGCGCTCGAGGCTGGCGCGGGCGGCGACTTCGGTCGCGGACGGGGCGGAGGAGGCCGTCGACGCGGACGATGCCGCAGAAGAGGCCGATGCCGATGGCGACGAAGCGGCAGAAGCTGGCGAAGCGGGCGAAGCGGCAGAAGAGGCCGATGAGGCCTCCTCGGCGGCCCCGGCGCCCAGGCAGGCGCCGGCAAGAACGGCCGCGAGCCCGAGCTCACGGCGCCAGGCCGTCCTGCTGCCTGCACGATAACGGTTCATGCCGCGATCATCGCCTGACCGGCGACGCGGCCGGAATGCGGCCGGCCGCTTCCCCGTGACGAAGAACGACTTCAGGCGCAGAGCGCGCGCAGGCCGGCGAGATCGGGCTCCAGGCCCAGCCCGGGCGCTTCCGCCAGCGTGATCCGGCCATGGGCCAGCGCCGCCAGCGGCGGGCAGAGCGCGGTGCGCAGCGGGTTCTCGTTGGCATCGACCTCGAGCCAGCCGTCGGCGTCGCCGCGCGCGGCGAGCAAGTGCGCCGAGGCGAGCAGGCCGATGCCGCCGCCGAGGTAGTGCGGGCAGTAGCGCAAGCCGGCCGCGGCAATGCGCTCGACGACCGCGGCCACGCCCGAGATCCCGCCCCACTTGGCGAGGTCGGGCTGGACCACGGCGATGGCGCGAGAGGCGACGAGCTCGGCGAAGGCCGCCTCGCCGATCGCGTTCTCGCCAGCAGCGAGCGCGATCGGCGACGCGGCCGCGAGGCGCTGCCATTCGGCCACGGGCCGGTCGGCGCGCAGCGGCTCTTCGAGCCACGCCGGCGCCGAGGGCGCGAGCCGGGTCGCCATCGCGATCGCGGTGGCCAGGTCCCAGGCCTGGTTGGCGTCGGCCATGATGGCGGCGCCGTCGCCCGCGGCGGCACGCACCTCGGCGAGGTTGGCGACGTCGCGAACGGCGTCGAAGCCGACCTTGAGCTTGAACGCGGTGTAGCCGGCGGCGCGCAGGGCCGCGACCGTCTCGCCCGGTCGGTCGGGGTTGATGCCGCTGGCATAGACCGGCACGCCAGCCTTGCCGCCGCCGACGCCCGCGGCGCGCGACAGGTGGCGCCAGAGCGGCAGGCCGCGCCGCCGCGCCGCCAGGTCGTGCAGGGCGATGTCGACGCCGGCGATCGCCTGGGCGATCGGCCCCGGCTCGCCGGACTGGATCGCGAGCACCGCGGTCCTCGCCGTCATCTCCGCATACGCGGCCTCGGCCGAGGCGAACGCGCGGCCGACGAGCAGCCGCGCGAGCACGCTCTCGATCAAGGCGGCGCGGTGCTCGGCGCCGCACGAGGGGAAATTGCACCAGGCTTCGCCCCAGCCGTGCGCGCCCTCAGCATCCTCCACCCGCACGAGCACCGCGGGACGATCGTGCATCGTGCCGAACGAGGTGCGCACCGGCTCCTTCACCGGCCAGCGCAGGACATGCGCCTCCAGCCGCACGAGCGCGGGCGGTGGCGCGGGACTTTCCCGGTTGTCTCTGCTCATCGCGCTCGGTATAAAGGGATGGTCCATGGTACGTTTGCTCTTTTGAAGCCGCAAGCCCGCAATCCCGCGGCGCGCATCGCGTTGCTCGCCGCGCCATGGCTGGCCTTGCTCGCGCTCTGGTACGCCGTGCGCGCCAGCGGCCTCATCAACCCCTCGCTGGTGCCGGCGCCGCATGCCGTCTTCCTCAAGTTCATCGCCCTGGCGCAGGACCGGCTGGCGCTCGACATCTGGATGTCGACGCGGCGCGTCTTCGTCGGCGTCTTCCTCGGCGTGCTGGCGGCGGTGCCGGTGGGCTTCGCCATCGGCTGGTACCGCGGCGTGCACAGCTTCCTCGACCCGCTGATCAACTTCTTCCGCGCCCTGCCGCCGATCGCTTTGATCCCGCTGGTGATCGTCTACTTCGGCATCGGCGAGGCGGCGAAGACGGCGATCCTCTTCTACGCCTCGTTCTTCGCCGGCGTCATCGTCATGGTCGAGGGCATCGGCCAGATCAGCCCGATCTACGTCCAGGTGTCGCGCACCCTCGGCGCCAACGATGCCGAGATCTTCGCCAAGGTGATCGTGCCGCTCGCCGTGCCGCACATCCTGACCGCGGTGCGGGTGGCGCTCGGCGTGGCCTGGGCGACGCTGGTGGCCTCGGAGCTGATCGCGGCGCAACAAGGGCTGGGCGCCCTGATCCAGAACGCGTCGTCCTTCTTCCAGCTCGACATCATCTACGTGGGCATCATCTGCATCGGCCTGATCGCCCTGGCGATGGACCTGGCGCTGCGCGCGGCGACGCGCCGGCTGGTGGCCTGGCAGGACCGGATCGCATGAGCCGCGGAACCGCCTCCCGATGACCCCCGTCCCCGCGCTCGACACCCAGCCGATGGTGGCGCTGCCGAGCTTTCCGGTGCGGCTGCGCCTGGAGAGCGTCCACGTCGACTTCCCCGCCGCCAACGGGCCGATGCGCGTGGTCGACGGCATCGACCTCGACATCCGTCAGGGCGAGTTCGTCTCCATCATCGGCCCCTCGGGCTGCGGCAAGACGACGCTGCTCAACATCGTCGCCGGCTTCGTCAAGCCGAGCAGCGGCCGGGCGCTGCTCGACGACGCGCCGATCGAGGGCCCGGGCCCGGACCGCGGCGTCATCTTCCAGGAGTACGGCGTCTTTCCCTGGCTCACGGTGCGCGGCAACATCGAGTTCGGCCTGCGCCTCGCCGCGGCGCGCGTCTCGGGCGCGCAGCGCACCGAGATCGTCGACCGCTACATGGCCCTGATGGGCCTGGCGGACTTCGCCGACCACCATCCCAAGCATCTCTCCGGCGGCATGCGCCAGCGCCTGGCGCTGGCCCGCGCCTACGCGGTGAAGCCCGAGTTCCTGCTGATGGACGAACCCTTCGGCGCGCTCGACGCGCAGACCCGCACCGCCATGCAGGACCTGCTGCTGCAGGTGCTGGCGACCGAAGGCAAGACGGTGATGCTGATCACCCACTCGGTCGACGAGGCGATCTACCTCTCCTCGCGGATCGTCGTCGTGACGGCGCGGCCGGCGCGGGTGCGAACCATCATCGACGTGCCCTTCGGCTACCCGCGCGACGAGGCGGTGCACGAGGACCCGCGCTTCGCCCTGCTGCGCGCCCACATCCGCACCCTGGTGATGAAAGAGTACGAGGCCCAGGCCCGGCAGGCGGCGGCTACCGAATGAGTTTCACGAACGACCCGACACAGGAGACGACCATGACCCTTCGCCGCAGAACCTTCCTCCAGGCCGGCGCCGCCGCCTCGCTCGGCGGCCTCGCCGCCGTCGCCGCGGCGCAGCCGCGCACCAAGCTGCGCGTCGGCTACCTGCACACGCCGGCGGTCGACGGCCAGATCTGGCTCGGCCAGCAGTCGGGCGCGTGGACGAAACGCGGCCTCGACCTGGAGCTGATCCAGTTCACCACCGGCCTGGAGCTGTTCCAGGCGATGATCGGCGGCAGCCTCGACGTGCTGTCCACCGGCGCCGTCGTCTCCAACTTCCCGGCGCGCGGCCAGGGCAAGGTGTTCCTGCTCAACAACATCGAGTACGCGACCGCGCAGCTCTGGGTGCGCGACGACTCGATCAAGTCGATCGCCGATCTGAAGGGCAAGCAGATCTCCACCACCACCGGCACCACTGCCCACGTCTTCCTCGACCGGGCGCTGCGCTCGGCCAAGCTCGACCCGGCCAAGGACGTGCAGCTCGTCAACCAGCGCATGGCCGAGGCGGTGACCTCGTTCGTCTCCGGCGCCGTGCCCGCGGTCGCGCTCTGGGTGCCGTTCGACGTGACGGTGAAGCAGAAGGTGCCCAACGCGCGCAAGATCGTCGACGCCTCGGCCTTCTTCCCCGAGGCGGCGATCATGGGCGGGTGGGCGGCGCGCAACGAGTTCTACGACGCCAACAAGCCGGCCCTGGCCTCGCTCATCGCCGGCTGGACCGAAGCGAACGATGCGATGCTGGCCAACTTCGACGCCGCGGCCGAGACGCTGCAGAAAACCCAGTACAAGGAAGTGCCGCTCGCCGACTTCAAGGACTCGATGAAGTTCTCGAAGTACTACACCTCGGCCGAGTGGAAGAAGCTCTACGCCGACGGTACCGCGACGAAGTGGCTGCAGCAGGTGACCGACTTCTTCGCCGTGGCCGGCAACATCGCCAGCCCGGTGCCGGCGGCGACGTACTTCGATCCGCAGTTGTTCCTGCAGACCGTCAAGGGCTAGCCCTTTCAAGGCGCTCGCGGAGAGCCGGCATGACGCAGCAGGTGGGCGCGGACTACCTGATCGTCGGCGGCGGCTCGGCCGGCTGCCTCCTCGCCAACCGGCTGAGCGCCGATCCGGCCTGCCGGGTCCTGCTGGTCGAGGCCGGGCGCGACACCAGGCACTTCTGGACGCGGCTCCCGGTCGGCTACTTCCGCACGATCTACGACCCGCGCTTCTCCTGGCAGTTTCCGCTCGAGCCGGAGCCCGGTACCGGCAACCGGGCGATCGCCTGGCCGCGCGGCAAGGCGCTCGGCGGCTCGAGCATCATCAACGGGCTGCTCTACATCCGCGGCCAGCAGGCCGACTTCGACGACTGGGCCAGTCTGCACGGTGCGCGCGGCTGGAGCTACCGCGAGCTGCTGCCGTTCTTCAAGCGCTCCGAGGCCTACGAGGGCGGCGAGAGCGAGTACCACGGCGCCTCCGGCGAGCTCGGCGTCTCCGACCTGCGCAACGATCATCCGTACTGCGAGGCCTGGCTCGCGGCCGGCGCCGAGGCCGGGCACCCTCTTACCGACGACTTCAACGGCGCCGTCTCCGACGGCCTCGGCCGCTACCAGCTCACCTTGCGCGGCCGCTGGCGCTGCGACGCCGCGACCGCCTTCCTCGCGCCGGTCCGGCATCGGCCCAACCTCACGGTCGTGACCGGCGCGCAGGTCACGCGCATCGTCGTCGAGAACGGCCGCGCCCGCGGCGCCGAGTGGGTCGAGGCGGGGGAGAAGAAGAGCGCCCGCGCCGAGCGCGAGGTGGTTCTTGCGGCCGGCGCGCTGCAGTCGCCGCAGCTGCTCCAGCTCTCGGGCATCGGCCCGGCGGCGCTGCTCCGCCGCCACGGCATCGCCGTTGCGGCGGATGCGCCCGAGGTCGGCCGCAACCTCCAGGACCACTACCAGGCGCGCGTCATCGTCAAGCTGAAGGAGAAGCGCTCGCTCAACGACGACGTGCGCAATCCGCTGCGCCTGGCGCAGATGGGCGCACAGTGGCTGTTCGCGCAGCGCGGACCGCTGACGGTCGGTGCCGGCCAGGTCGGCGGGCTGGTCGCGACCGAGCATGCCGAGGGCGGTCGGGCCGACGCGCTGTTCAACGTCATGCCGCTGTCGGTCGACAAGCCGGGCGATCCGCTGCATCGCTTCTCGGGCTTCTCGGCCTCGGCCGCGCAGTGCCGGCCGGAGTCGAAGGGCACGGTCGAGATCGCCGGCCCCGACCCGCTGGCCCTTCCGCGGATCCGTGCCGGCTACCTCACCGACCCGCGCGATGCCAAGGTGCTGGTCGCGGGGCTGAAGCTGCTGCGCGAGATCTATGCTCAGCCGGCGTTCCGCGGCCTGGTGACGGGCGAGGAGTACCTGCCCGGCAACGGCGTCGCCACGCCGACCGCGCTCGAGGCCTTCGCCCGGGGCAAGGGCGGCACCGTGTTCCACCCTGCCGGCACCTGCCGCATGGGCGGCGACGCCGGCGCGGTGGTCGACGAGCGCCTGCGGGTGCGCGGCATCGAGGGGCTGCGGGTGATCGATGCCTCGGTCATGCCGCGGCTGGTCTCGACCAACACCAACGCCGCCGCGATCGCGATCGGCGAAAAGGGCGCGGCGCTGCTCATCGAGGACCAGGCCGGCGGCTCCACCCGGGCGCGTGAGCGCCAAGCGGCGACGGCGTGATCCTCGACAAGGCCCAGGTCCCGCTCTACGTCCAGCTCGCGGACCTGTTTCGCCAGCGCATCGTCAAGGGCGTCTGGCGCGAGGGCGAGATGCTGCCGTCGCTGGAGAAGCTGGTCGCCGAGTTCGGGGTGGCGCGGGTCACGGTGCGTCAGGCGATCGAGCGGCTGACGCGCGACGGCCTGGTCTCGCCGCAGCGCGGCCGCGGCACCTTCGTCACCGGCGCGCCCCGGGACGATCGCTGGCTCAAGGTCGAGACCACCCTCGACAACCTGGCCGAGCTGTATCGCGACACCCAGCCGACGATCCTGGTGATCGACGAGTCGGCGCGCATGCCGCGCCTGAGCGAAAGCGACGGCGTCGCCGTCGAGCGCTACGTCTACATGCGCCGCGTCCATTCCCACGAGGGCCGGCCCTACTGCGTGATCGACATCTACCTCGATGCCGCGATCTTCGCTCGGCGGCCGACGCGCTTTCGCCGCGAGCCGGTGATTCCGCTGCTGCTGGCGCTGCCTTCGGTCGAGATCGTCACCGCGCGGCAGACGCTGACGATCTCGACCGCCGACCTCGAGGTCGCCCGCCATCTCGGCATCAGCGTCAATGCGCCGGTGGCCGAGGTGCGCCGTGTCTTCACCGGGCCGCAGCGACGGGTGATCTATCTCGGCGAGATCACCTATCGCGGCGATTACGTGCAGCTCGAGATGGACCTCAAGGGCTGAAGGCTAGCCTTCCCGGCCCGTCGGCCAGCCGTGGGCGCCGATCAGCGGCACGAACACCACGCCGCCCAGGTCCTCCTCGTCGAACGCGTCGTCGCCGCGCCGGGTGACGCGCACCAGGCGCTGGTCCCAGGTCGAGTGGCCGACCGGCATGACCAGCCGGCCGCCGAGGGCGAGCTGTCCGCGCAGCACGGCGGGGACGCGCGGGCCGCTGGCGGCCACCAGGATGGCGTCGAAGGGCATGCCGTCGGGCCAGCCGCCGCTGCCGTCGGCGCAATGGACCTCGACCTTCGCGTAACCGAGTCGGGTCAGCCGCTCCTTGGCGCTGGCCGCGAGGCCGGGATGGCGCTCGATCGCGACAACATGGGCGGCGAGCAGGCTCGCGACGGCGCTGGCATAGCCCGAGCCGGCGCCGATCTCGAGCATGCGGTCCGCGACGCGGAGGGCCGCGGCCTCGAGCATCAGGGCGACGATGTAGGGTTGGGAGATCGTCTGCCCGTCCTCGATCGGCAAGGGCGCATCGTCGTAGGCGCGATGGCGCAGCCCCGGGCTGACGAACTGCTCGCGGGGCACCCGGCGCATCGCCTCGAGCACCGCCGGGTCGCGCACGCCACGCGCGGCGACCTGGTCGCGAACCATCTCCTCGCGTCGCGCGACCAAATCGTCGCCGTGCATGGCCCGCTCTCGACGGTGCGCGCCGGCCGACGCCTAGCTCCCGGCCGGCTTCGACGCCGGCTCCGGCTTGCTCCGCGACTGCAGCCAGGCCAGCTTGGCGGCGTAGAGATCGTGCTGGCCGCGGGTGGTGCTGTTGTCCATCGCCAGCTGCAGGTGCTTGCGCGCCTGGGTGACGTCGCCGAGCTGCCAGTCGGCCAGGCCGAGCCAGAAGTGGAACTCGTGGTTGTAGTCGGCGCGCGCCACTTCGCGGGCGAAGAGGTCTCGGGCCGTGCGCCAGTCGCTGCGCTTGGCGGCGTCGAGGCCGAGGTTGAAGAAATGGAACGGCGCCACCGTCTCGATCGCCGCCAGGCGGGTGCGCGTGGCCTCGGCATCGGCCGGCCGCGCCAGCCGGGTGTAGGCCTCGGCGAGGTTGGCCAGGGCGCGGGTGTTCTTCGGCTCGCGCTCGAGCACATAGCGGAAGACCCGTTCCGCCTGCGCAGGGTGGTCGTGCCGCAGGTAGACGACGCCGAGCGTGTTGTACGAGTTCAGGAACGTCGGGTCCTTGCGCATCGCCTCGGCCGCCCAGGCGTAAGCGTCGTTCAGCTTGCCCCGGGCCAGCGCTTCGGCGGCGCGGTTGTTGGCGTACATCGCCAGCACCGTGCTCTCGTCGATGTCGCGCACGCGCATGCTGCGGATCTCTTCGGCCGGCAAGAAGTCGATCGTCCACGGGTTGTAGTCGCGGTTCGTGCCGGCGTCGATCATGCGCCGGCCGAGGGTGATGTTGACGTGGCCGCTGGCGAACAGCAGGTTGCCGTTGCGACTCCAGGTTTCCTCCAGGTAGGCGCTCTGGTAGCGCACCGAGAGCTCCAGCTCGTGCGCCAGCGCCGCCGTCATCAGCACCAGCGACAGGCAGTTGCCGGACCGGGCCTCGAACGCCTCGGCGGCGGTCTTGGTCGTGGCCGCGTCGTATTCGAGCTTGAGCTGGGCGCGGCGGTAGAGCGCATCGACCAGCCCGGCCTGCGCCCCCTTGATGCGGATCTGGTCGGCGATGTCGACCGCCAGGTAGCGGCGCATCGCGTCGCTCATCTTGAGCACGTCGTCGGTGCCGACCCGCTCGGTCGGTGCCGCGAAGAGGTGGTCGGCCAGGAGGGGGGCAGGCTGGGGCGGCGGCGTGCTGGCACAAGCCGAGAGCAGGACGACCAGGACCAAGGACAGCGTACGCATGGCTCGTCTCCGTGCGGCAGCCGCGCTGCCGCGCTACGTCACGCCTCGGATGATGAACCCATTTGGCCGGAATTTCCGGCGAGGGCCGCCTCACTGCACGGCGGCGATCCCGAAGGTGCCGTCGACGACCTCGGTGAAAGTGCGCTGCTCGCGGACGATGAAGCGCGCCGACGTGGCGAAGGCGAAGTTCTCCTGCGCTTCGGCATCGGCCTTGAGACGGTTTCGATACGTTTCGTAGGCGGCCAGCGACGCGAATGCGATCAGGCCCCAGCCCTCGTCGTTCGTGCCTTCGTGCGGCAGGAAGTAGCCGACCAGGTGGCCGCCGCAGCGCGGAATGATCCGGCCCCAGTTCTCGGCGTAGGTGCGGAAGGCCTCGCGCTGGAAAGGGTCGAGCCGGTAGCGGATGAAGCAGGTGATCGTCATGGCGGGCTCCGAGGGGGAGCGCCGGACGATAGGCGGATCGCCGGGCGCGATGGTTCGGCGCCGCTCGAACCATGCACCGCGCCGCGGATCACTCGAGCTTGATGTTCGCTTCCTTGATGACGGTGGCCCACTTGGCGACCTCTGCACGCTGGAACGCGCCGAGCTGCTCGGGGCTCATGTCGGCGCCCTGCATGCCCAGCTTGGCGAGGCGATCCTGCATGTCCGGCGTCGCCAGGATCTTGGCGATCTCGGTGTGGAGGCGATCGACGATCGCCTTGGGCGTGCCCGCCGGCGCGAAGATCGCCTGCCACGACACGACCTCGTAGCCGGGCACGCCGCTCTCGGCGACGGTGGGCACGTTCGGCATGCTCGGCACCCGCTTCGCCGAGGAGACCGCGAGCGCGCGCAGCTTCCCGCTCTCGATGTGCGGGCCGGCGACCACGGTGGTGTCGAACATCATGTCGACCTGGCCGCCCATCACGTCCTGGATCGCCGGCGCGCTGCCCTTGTAGGGGACGTGGGTGATGGCGATGCCGGCGCGCGCCTTGAGCAGCTCGAGCGAGAGGTGCTGCGAGGTACCGCTGCCGGCCGAGGCGCCGGTGAGCGGCTTCTTCGCCTTGCCCGCGGCGATCACGTCCTGCAGGGTCTTGTACGGGCTGGCCTGGTTGACGACGAGCACGGTCGGGTTGGTGCCGATCAGGGTGATCGGCTCGAACGACTTGATCGGGTCGTAGCCGATTTTCGGGTAGAGGCTGACGTTGATCGCGTGCGAGCTGATGGTGCCGCCGAGGATCGTGTAACCGTCGGGCGCGGCGCGCGAGGCCATCTCCGAGCCGACGCTGCCGCCGGCGCCGCCCTTGTTGTCGACGATGATGGTCGTGCCGAGCACCGGCCCGAGCTTCTGCGCGATCAGCCGGGCGAGGATGTCGGTGGTGCCGCCGGCGGGAAAGGGCACGACGTAGGTGATCGGCTTCGAGGGCCATTTGTCCTGCGCCGCGGCCGGGCCGGCGAGCAGGGCGCCGGCGGCGAGGGCGAGGCAGAGGCGGCGGGCGGTGTTCATGTGTTCGGCTTTCCGGGTTTGACACGCGAGCCGGCGGCGGCCGGCCCGAGCCCGGACTTTGGCCGATCTCCGGAACCACTGCCATTGCCACAAACGCCGAGGTGCCGCCGTAGACTCGGCGCGGTGGACGCCGCCCGCGCCTCGCCCTGCAGCCCGCGCGCGTGAGCTCGTTCCAGATACTCGGCCTGCTGATCTCGGTCGTCGCCGTCTTCGGCTACCTCAACCACCGGTTCACCCGGCTGCCCGATGCGATCGGCATCACGGCGATCGGCGTCGTCGTCTCGCTGGCGGCGGTGCTGCTGTCGGCCTTCAACGCGCCCGCGGTCGCGTCGGTCAGGGCGGTCGTCGGCCTGATCGACTTTCCCGGGCTGCTGCTGCACGGGGTGCTCGGACTGATGCTCTTTGCCGGCAGCCTGCACCTCGACATCGCCGACATGGTCGCCGAGAAGTGGCTGATCCTCGCCCTCTCGACCTTCGGCGTGCTGCTCTCGACGGCCGTCGTGGCCGCCGGATTCTTCGCCGTGACGCAGCTTCTCGGCCTCGACCTGCCGCTGCTGTACTGCCTGCTCTTTGGCGCCCTCATCTCGCCGACCGATCCGGTCGCCGTCCTCGCCGTGCTGAAGCGGGTCGGCGTGCCCAAGGACATGCAGACGCGGATCGCCGGGGAGAGCCTGTTCAACGACGGTACCGGTGTCGTCGTCTTCCTCACCCTGCTCGGCCTGAGCACGGGGCCGGGTCCGCTCGACCCCGGCTCGACCGCCCTGCTCTTCGCCACCGAGGTTCTGGGCGGCGCGGTGTTCGGACTCGTCGTGGGGCACCTGGGCTTTCTCATGCTGCGCCGGGTGGACAGCTACTCGCTCGAGATCCTGATCACCCTCGCCCTGGCCACCGGCGGTTACACCCTCGCCGAGGTGCTGCACGTGTCGGCGCCGATCGCGGTGGTGCTGATGGGGCTGATCGTCGGCAACCGCGGCCGGCGCGAAGCGATGTCGGCGGAGACCCGGACCCGCCTGTTCGACTTCTGGGAGGTCCTCGACGAGCTGCTGAACCTGCTGCTCTTCGGCCTCATCGGCCTGAAGATGCTGACGCTCAGCTTCTCGCCGCTGCAGCTGGCCGCCGCCGCCTGCGGCATCGTCATCGTCCTGGGCGCGCGGCTGCTCAGCGTGAGCGCGCCGATCCTGCTCGCGCCGCGCCTGCGGGCGCTGCGCCGGCCGGCCATCGTCATCATGACCTGGGGCGGGCTGCGCGGCGGCATCTCGATCGCCCTGGCCCTGTCGCTGCCCGAAGCCACCGGCTACGCCGTCGTCGTCTCGACCACCTACGGGATCGTCATCTTCAGCATCCTCGTCCAGGCGCTGACCCTGCAGCGGGTCATCGCGCGCGTGCTCCCGCCGGCATAGACTTTGGCGATGTCCCGCCTGAGCGCCACCGCCACGAAGGTCGAGCCGGCCGCGCCGCACGCGATCCGCATGGACGAGCACGACAACGTCGCCATCGTCGCCAATGCCGGCGGACTCGACGCCGGCTCGACCTTCGCCAGCGGCTTCGCTGCCGGGCTGGTGCTGCGCGAGCGCGTGCCGCAGGCGCACAAGGTGGCGCTCACGGACATCGGCGAAGGCGAGCCGGTGGTCCGCTACGGCATTCCGATCGGCTATGCGCTAAAAGCCATTCCCGCCGGCAGCTGGGTGCACGAGCGGTTGCTGCGCATGCCGGCGGCGCGGTCGCTCGAGGGCCTGCCGATGGCGACCGCGAAGCGCGCCTCGCCGCCGCCGCTCGAAGGCTTCACCTTCGAGGGCTTCCGCAATGCCGACGGCTCGGTCGGCACGCGCAACATCCTGGCGATCACCACCACCGTGCAGTGCGTCGCCGGCGTGGTCGAGTTCGCGGTGGCGCGGATCAAGGCCGAGCTGCTGCCGAAGTATCCGAACGTCGACGACGTGGTCGGCCTGGAGCACACCTACGGCTGCGGCGTGGCGATCGACGCGACCGACGCGGCGATCCCGATCCGGACCCTGCGCAACATCTCGAAGAACCCGAACTTCGGCGGCGAGGTGATGGTGGTGAGCCTGGGCTGCGAGAAACTGCAGCCGGAGCGGCTGCTGCCGCCGGGCACGTTCGCGATCCGCGACGACCGCGGTGCGGGCGACGACCCGGCGCTCGACCTGGTTCGCCTCCAGGACGAGGCCCACGTCGGCTTCGCCTCGATGGTCGATTCGATCCTGGCCTCGGCGACCCGGCACCTCGGGCGGCTGAACGCGCGCCGGCGCGAGACCGTGCCGGCCTCGGCCCTGGTGGTCGGCGTGCAGTGCGGCGGCAGCGACGCCTTTTCCGGCGCCACCGCCAACCCGGCGGTGGGCGTCTGCACCGACCTGCTGGTGCGGGCCGGCGCCACCGTCATGTTTTCCGAGACCACCGAGGTGCGCGACGGCATCGACCAGCTCACCGCCCGCGCCGCCAGCCCGGAGTTGGCGGCAGCGATGGTGCGCGAGATGGCCTGGTACGACGCCTACCTGGGCCGCGGCGGCGCCGACCGCAGCGCCAACACCACCCCGGGGAACAAGGCCGGGGGCCTCTCGAACATCGTCGAGAAGGCGATGGGCTCGATCGTCAAGTCAGGGTCCAGCCCGATCTCGGGCGTGCTTTCACCCGGGGAGCACCTGCGCGAGCGCGGCATCGAGCGCGGCCTGGTCTACGCGGCGACGCCGGCGAGCGACTTCATCTGCGGCACCCTGCAACTGGCGGCGGGCATGAACCTGCACGTCTTCACCACCGGCCGCGGCACGCCTTACGGCCTGGCGCCGGTGCCGGTGGTCAAGGTCGCCACCAACAGCGAGCTGGCGCGGCGCTGGCATGACCTGATGGACCTCAACGCCGGCCGCATCGCCGACGGCGAAGCCTCGATCGAGGACACCGGCATGGCCCTTTTCCGCCTGCTGCTGGAGGTGGCGAGCGGCCGGCGCACCTGGGCGGAAACCCACCGTCTCGGCAACGCCCTGGTGCTGTTCAATCCGGCCCCGGTGACTTGAGGCCAGGCGGGGAGTAGGGCCCGGACGGCAGGCCCGCCGTCTGCCAAGGAAACCCCGACTGCCAGGACGGGCGGTGGCATAGTCGCGCCACCCCGAAATTCAGCCCGCCGGAAACCTCGTGAAGAAGACCAACGAACCCCTTCACTCGTACGAACTACCGAAGGCAAGAACCGGCATCCAGGGTCTCGACGAGATCACCGGTGGCGGCCTGCCGCGCGGTCGGCCGACGCTCGTCTGCGGCGGCGCCGGCTGCGGCAAGACCATGCTCGGCGCCGAGTTCATCGTCCGCGGCGCCACGGCGATGGGCGAGCCCGGGGTCTTCATGACCTTCGAGGAGAGCGCCGCGGAGCTGAGCGCCAACGTGCGCTCGCTCGGCTTCGACCTCGATAAGCTGGTGCGGCAGAAGAAGATCGCGCTCGACTTCGTCCACATCGAGCGCAGCGAGATCGAGGAGACCGGCGAGTACGACCTCGAGGGCCTCTTCATCCGTCTCGGCCACGCGATCGACACGATCGGCGCGAAGCGGGTCGTGCTCGATACGGTCGAGGCGCTGTTCGCCGGGCTGCCGAACCACGCCATCCTCCGCGCTGAGCTGCGGCGGCTCTTCCGCTGGCTCAAGGACCGCGGCGTCACCGCGGTGATCACCGGCGAGCGTGGCGAGAACTCGCTCACCCGCTACGGCCTCGA